>Ga0099797_100261_pt1 | contig 35006 bp, 51 predicted proteins | sample Uncmet_Sort48C_1_FD_89871 | JGI IMG/M metagenome (GOLD analysis project Ga0099797, IMG submission 89871) | Marine eukaryotic communities from CALCOFI LINE 67, Pacific Ocean - C012_Sort48C_1 | ecosystem: Environmental > Aquatic > Marine > Oceanic | place: Pacific Ocean: Monterey Bay | collected... | reverse complement strand
TCTTTACACTTCCTGAAGATATTACAACTAACGCATCCCTTAGAAATAAAGGTGGACACTTTGGAGATGAGATTGGTGATGTAAATAATATTTACCACATAAGATATGATACAAGGTTCACACCTGATGGTAAAAAAGTCTTTATGATTAATGAAATACAATCTGATGTAAACCAGAGGATTGCTAAAAGTATGACTAAAGCCCAACAACTATCAGGCGAGAAAAGATTAAATCCTTTTAATGCTGACTTAGAATTAAATTTACTTGTTAGCCAACGAGGTAAGATGCTTAAAGATTTAGATGATGCACTCGCTAACAATGAGTTTGGTAGAGTGAATGCGATAAGTTCATCTATGAAAGATATTAATACAAAACTACAAAGATTAACTACTAGACGAAATACTTACAGTGATGATAAAAAAGATTACTTCCCAATGGTTGAAGCAGATTCATACGGAGACCATGCAATTAAATACTTAATGCAGAAGGCTGCACGTGAGAACGTTGATTACGTAGCCGTTGCCCCGTTTGACAAAGTAAGTTTCAGACAAGGCTACAAAGCGGGTAATGAAAGATTTTACGGTTACGCTAATGGCAAAGGTATAGGTAAAAAAGGTAAAGCAGTTGTACCAGATGTAATGTCTAAGAATGCTAGATTCTATGGATCAAAAGCAGGGCCAACTAAAATATCTTTATCAGATCCAACAAAACCATATAAAAATGTCAGTAGTGATAACTTTAAATATCCCTCAGATCACCCATTAAAAGGAAAAGAAATTAAAAGTACATATCACAGTAGTTCTGGTATGAACCCTGAGAAGGGAACTAAAAATATTCCAGAAGGAGATCCACGCTTGTATTTCGATGCATATGCGATTAAAGTGGTTCCACTAATGAGAAATACACAAAAAACTTACAAGTCCAAAGGTGGACTTGTGGTGGATATGTTTAAACCAATAAGGTACAATTAATCATGGCAGTAGAAAAAGTAACAGAGGAATTAGCAGAAGAAGTAGTCGATCAACCCGAAGGTCTTCCAATTGATGTAGAAGTTGAAGGCGAAGAAGAAGAGGTTGTTGAGGAAGCACCTCAAGACGATTTCAATGCAAACTTAGCAGAAGGCATGGACGAGCGAGAGCTTAAGGACATGGCTATGGAACTTATTGAAGAATACAAAAAAGATAAGACATCTAGAAAAGAATGGGAAGATGCTTATATTAAAGGTTTAGATTTATTAGGAACTAAGTACCAGGAAGTAACAAAACCATTTAAAGGAGCTTCCGGTGTCACGCATCCATTGTTAGCTGAATCAGTTACACAATTCCAAGCACAAGCGTACAAAGAACTCGTACCATCTGATGGGCCAGTTAGAACACAAGTTATAGGCTTACAAACACCGGCTACCGAACAACAAGCAGATAGAGTTAAAGATTATATGAATTACCTGCTGATGGAGGAGATGGAAGATTATACAACTGACATGTATCAGATGTTATTTTACCTACCGTTATCTGGATCTACGTTTAAGAAAATTTACTATGATGCAATGTTAGATAGACCTGTATCTAAATTTATACCCGCAGAAGATTTAGTAGTTCCATACTACGCATCTGATTTAAAAGATTGTGAGAGAATAACTCATGTAATTAAGATGACACAGAACGATGTCACAAAGAAAATGGCTGCAGGTTTTTATAGAGATATAGAATTAATTGACAGTAGTTCAGAACCAGATTCAGTACAGAAAAAATTAAACGAATTAGAGGGTGTAAAAGGCACAGGTGCGGATTACTTAAATACAATTCTTGAAATGCACGTAGATTTAAATTTAGACGACTACGAAGATTTTGACGACAAGGCTAAGAAAATTAAAATTCCATATATTGTAACTATTGATGAAGGTAGTGGAGAGATTTTATCTATCTATAGAAATTACAAACCAGATGATGGTTCTTATTCAAGAGTTGAATATTTTGTACATTACAAATTTTTACCAGGATTAGGTTTCTATGGTTTTGGTCTTACACATATGATTGGTGGTTTATCACAAGCTGCAACTCAATCTTTAAGACAATTGATCGATGCAGGTACTTTAAAAAATTTACCCGCAGGATTTAAATCACGTGGTATTAGAGTAAGAGATGATGACCAACCAATTCAACCAGGAGAGTTCAGAGATGTTGATGCGCCTGGCGGAAATATCAGAGATCAGTTTTTTAATTTACCCTTTACGGAACCATCACCAACCTTATACAACTTAATGGGTTTTGTAGTACAAGCAGGACAAAAATTTGCTGCAATAACAGATTCAAATATTGGTAACGATGCTCAAAATAGAGCTGTTGGAACTACAATGGCGTTGATGGAAAGAGGATCGCGTGTAATGAGTGGTGTTCACAAAAGATGTTATTACGCAATGAGGTTAGAATTTAAAATTTTATCCAGAATTTGTGGTGAATACTTACCACCAGAATATCCTTACGATGTTTACGGTGGTCCAAGACAAATTAAACAAGCAGATTTTGACAACAGAGTAGATATTTTACCTGTTGCAGACCCAAACATTATGTCAATGTCACAAAGAGTGACGTTAGCACAGGCACAATTGCAAATTGCACAGTCAAATCCACAGATGCACAACTTACACGAAGCTTATAGACGTGTTTATGAAGCACTTGGAACAAAAACTATAGATCAAATTCTAAAACCACCACCAAAACAACCAGAACCTTTAGATCCTGCAAAAGAAAATGCACGTGCACTTCAGATGAAGTTGCTTACAGCGTTTGAATTTCAAGATCATGATGCACATATTGCTGCACACATGGCATTTATGGCATCTAGAATGGTACAAATTAATCCTCAGGTGTATGCATTACTTCAATCACATATTTCTGATCACATTTCATTTAAAGCTAAGGCTCAAGTAAAAGAAATGATGATGCAAAATCCTGAAATGATACAATTAGGTCAACAAGACCCGCAACAATTTGAAATTTTGTTTGAATCTGAGGTTGCTAAGGTTGCAGCACAGATAACTCAAGAGTTAGTTCAAACTGAAAATGCTTCTCAAAATAAGGAAGACCCATTAATTAAAATTAAACAACAAGAAATTGATTTAAGAGCTATGGATCTTCAAAGAAAAGCGGAAGAAACTAAATTTAGAGCTGATCAAGAAAATCAAAGAGCAGCACAAAGACTAGAATTTGATTATGACAGACTTGCAACACAAGATTCACAGTCAGATGAGAGATTAGAGATAGCGAGAGAAAAAATTGACTCAAAGAAGAAATAATTCATTAAGTGGAGGGGTTAAATCTGGGCCACCGCCTAAGAGAGGACCTAATCCACAAGGAATAAAAATTCAAGATGCAAAAAAACTCTTACGAAAGTCTTTCAGAAAAAAATAAAATACTTTTCCTAGCTGGTCTTTTTGATGGTGAGGGAAGTTTTGGTATTTGGGGTAAGGGGAACGGAAGAAAAACATTTCAATGTGGTATTGAGATGTGTGATAAAGATATTTTAGATAGATTTTCTGATTTTTTTGGTGGTAACGTAATGAAAGTGAGACTTAGAAAGGCTCATTGGACCCAGACCTGGAGATGGAGACTATCAGGCACTAGGGCTTACGAATGTATTGATATTTTGATAGAATACATGTGTTTAAGAAGACAGGATAAATATTACAATGTGGTTAAGCGCGATAAAATTAGCAGCACAAGCGGGTACGCACATCTTTAAGAAACGTCAAGAGACAAAGATGCTGATGGCGGACGCACAAATGATGCATGCAAGAAAGATGGCTCAAGGTGAGGAAGCTTACCAGGGAAAATTATTAGAATCAAGAAATTCGGATTGGAAGGACGAGGCCGTTTTATTGGTATTGAGTGCCCCCATAGCAATTCTGGCCTGGGCAGTCGTATCGGATGATCCGACAGCGATGGACAAGGTAAAACTGTTCTTCGATATGTTCTCGCAGCTCCCGTCATGGTTTACAAATCTTTGGATACTTGTCGTTGCGAGCATTTATGGTATTAAGGGAACTCAGATCTTTAGGGGCGGAATGAATAAGGATAAGAAATGAAATATTTAGTAACATTTATATACCACTGGTCAACTAAATTAACTTCATGGTCTTGGAATAAATTATATGGAAACAGAACAACAGGATTAGGGTATAAAAAATGAACTTAGAAAGAGATTTACAAAAACAAAAAAAAGAAAGAGCATTAAAGGAATCTGCGATAGCTCAACTACGTAAAAGAAGTAAAGATTCAGTAGCTAGACCTAGAGCGGAAAAAAATATACTATCAACTAATCCAGGAATGCAAAAAATATGACAAAATTATGTGCTAGAGGCAAAGCAGCCGCAAAAAGAAAATTTAAAGTTTATCCATCAGCTTATGCTAATGCATATGCTTCAAAAATATGTGCCGGTAAGGCAAAAGATCCATCAGGAGTAAAAAGAAAAGATTGGGGACCTAAGAAAGCAAACAAAGGCGCAATCATAGAAGTTGCAAACAAATTAGAAAAAGCATCTAAAGCACATGCAGGACAAGCTAAGACTTTAAAGTCACTTAAATTTTCAAGAGGTGGTGGTGCAGCTATAAGAGGACTTAATTTTCAAGGTGTGAAGTAATGAATAAAAAAGGTTCATGTTGGGAAGGTTACGTTCAAAAAGGAATGAAGAAAAAAGGGAATCGAATGGTTCCAAATTGTGTACCTGCGATGAGAACAGGTGGACTAACAAAATGGTTTAATGAAAAATGGGTAGATATTGGAGCAAAGAAAAAAGGCGGCAAGTATCAAGAGTGTGGAAGAAAATCTGCCAGTGGTTCAAAGCGGAAGTATCCGAAGTGCGTACCACTTGCAAAAGCCACAGCGATGTCAAAGTCGCAAAAGGCCTCTGCTGTTGCCAGAAAAAGATCAGTAAGTAATGCAGGACCAAAACCAGCTAACGTAAGGACATAAAATGTGGAAATGGATAAAAAAACTATTTAGACCTTGGAAACTAAATAAAGTATCACCAGATATTAAATCGGTAAAACCTAAGGTGGACTTAACTGGTCTTACCAAAGGTGATATAAAGAAATTAATCAAACAAGGAAAATTATAATGGCTGATATAGGTAAATACAAAGCTCATCAAAAAATGATGAAAGACCCCGAAAGAAGAAAAGCTTACATCGATGCGATGAAACGTAGAAAAAAAGATACAGCATCAAAAGGTAAAATTTCTAAGCCTTCTAGATCAATGATGATGGACACAACTACAAGTGCATATGGAGATGCAGGTAGAGGTAGACCAGTTCCTAAATTCAAAGAAGGTGGTATTTGTAGAGGTGCAGGTGCTGCAATTAAAGGCACTAAATTCGAAGGCGTTTTTTAGTTTACAAAAATACTAAATAATATATAGATTCTTTATGAGTCTAAGGAGAACACTATTACAAGCATTAGAAGACAGATATAATGCTCAAATATCTGAAGCTGATGCAACTATTCAAATATATTTAGAAAAACCTGTAGCGATTGGTGAGCACCCACAACACATTGATGAAATAGATAAACTAATTACCAAAATATCAGAAGCAGAAGAAAAACTAAACGTGCTTCAACAATTTAAATTATGATAGGTGGTGATAGTAAAGAATACGAAATATTAATAGAAGCCTGTGAATCCTTAACATCAGATAATTTACTTACAGTCGAGATAGGTGTGAGGCAGGGACTAGGTTCTAAATTAATATTAGAATATCTTAAGCATAAAAAACATTGGCACATTGGTATAGATCCTTACGGTAATATATCTTACCCGCATTTTGATAACAACCCATCAATTGTTTGTAATTATACAAATAGTATGAAAGTTGATTTATTAAGAGACTTAAACTTTGAAAATTTTACATTGTACCAATTAGGTGATGATGAATTTATGAAAAGTTTTTATGATGGTGTGCCTATCTACAGAGAAAAAAAAGAAATTATAAATACATATGATCTAGTTCATTTTGATGGTCCACATAAAACAGTAGATGTAATCAAAGAAGCAATATTTTTTGGAGAAAGATCAAAACCAGGTTCGGTGTTTATTTTTGATGATTATCCTTACTATGACATGGATGCAGTATTAAAAATAATAGTAAATGAATATGGTTTTCAATTATTAAAACAAGGTAAAAGTAAAATTTCATTAAAAAGAAAATAATGGACATAGATACAATATCTCTCGTACAACATAGAGTTAAAAAACGTTTAGCTCGACTCAAGTCACACGCTATATATAGTGTTGACACCATGGAGAAACTACAATATGTTAGGGGTCAAATCAGATCTTTAGAGGATCTGCAACAGGATCTTAAAGACCTGCTGACAACAACGGAGTATGAAGATGATAGAGTCCACGGAGACACCGAAACGGACTGAAGCGCTTCTAAATGCCTATAAGGCAAAAGATGAAGTCGAAACAGTCCTTGATCCAAAAGCGATCGACAAATCAACATTAGATAAATTACCAACACCAACTGGATATAGAATTTTAGTTCTGCCTTTTGCAGGGCCTAAAAAAACTAAGGGCGGTCTTTGGTTATCTGATACTACACAAGAAACAATACAAATGACTACAGTGTGTGGTCTAGTATTAAAAATGGGAGATCTTTGTTATCACGATAAAGAGAAATTTCCTAAAGGGCCTTGGTGCAAACTAAATGAATGGATAATTTTTAGTAGGTACGCAGGTTCTAGATTCAAAATAGATGGCGGAGAAGTAAGAGTTTTAAATGACGATGAAGTCATTTCAACTATAAACGACCCCAACGATATTTTGCACCATTACTAGGAGGACTAAATGGCAGACATACAAGAAAAAAATCCATCAGTGGAATTAGACACAGATGGTGTTAATGATCAAACAATAGAAGTAGAAACACCAACAGAGTCGGCATCTGAATTTGAAAAAAAAGAAGATGTTGATTTAGGTTACACGGATGTTTCTGGCGGTAAAACTGCAAAAGAACTTTTACACGAAACAAAAGAAGTAGAAGAACCAAAAGCAGAAGCTAAATTTGAACAAGTGGAAGAAAAAGAAGAGGAGTCAGGTCTTCAAGATTATTCTGACAAAGTTCAAAAACGAATAAAAAAGTTAACCTTTCAAGCTAAAGAAGCTGAACGTAGAGAAAGAGCGGCAGTAGAATATGCAAAAGGTTTAAAAAGTAAGTATGAAGTTGCTGAGAAGAAATTTGAAGAAACTGATACTAACTATCTTAACGAATATAATGCGAGGATTGATTCAGAAAGGGACAAAGCAAAATCTGAATTAAAAGTAGCGTTAGATTCTCAAGATGCAGAATTAATTATGGAAGCTCAAGATAAGCTTACTAAATTAGCTGTAGAGAAGGAAAAAGTTTCGATAACTCTTAATGAAAAAGAGTCTAGAAAAAAAGAAGTAGAATCACAACCTGTTGAAGAACAAAATCAGGCACCACAGCCACAAATTAGCACAAGAGCTCAAGAATGGGCTACTGATAATGAATGGTTTGGATCTGACAGAGTATTAACTTCTGCTGCTATGGGAATACATGAAGACCTGTTGCAGGAGGGAATTGACGCGGAGAGTGATGCCTATTATAATCAAATCAACAAACGTATGAAGGAGTATTTCCCTCAGAAATTTGCCGAATCTTCTACTGAAGAAATAACAAAAGCTACACCCGTCCAAAACGTAGCTTCTGTTAGCAGAAGATCAGGTGGACGCAAGTCTGTGAAACTCACCAAATCACAGGTAGTTATCGCTAAGAAATTAGGGGTGCCGCTAGAGGAATACGCAAAATACGTGAAGGAAGGAGCCTAAAATGGAAACTATTAAAAAAACTTCACGCGAGTCTGAATCTAGAACTAAACTTTCTAGAAAGAAAGATTGGACTCCACCATCCAGTTTGGATGCGCCAGCTGCACCGCAAGGATATGCACACAGATGGATAAGAACTTCGACTAACGGTTTTGAAGATCCAGGTAATGTATCTAAAAAACTAAGAGAAGGTTGGGAATTCGTAAAAGCCGAAACTGTTTTAAGTGAACTCGGTGAACATGATTACCCTGTTATTCATGAAGGAAAACATGCTGGTTTAATCGGAATTGGTGGCCTTGTGTTGGCAAGGATACCGGAGGAGATATTGAAAAGTCGTGCTGAGTATTTTAAAAAAATTACTCAAGACAGAACAGACGCGATAGATCGAGATCTTATGAAGGAGCAACACCCGGACATGCCTATCAATATTGATAGACAGTCTAGAGTTACCTTTGGTGGTAGTCGTAAAAAATAATTTTTTTGCATTACCTACTATAGATAGCTTGGATTAATATAAACTAACTAAGTTAAGGAGAACTGACGATGTCAAATCAACTGGAAAAGTTTGGTCTAAGACCATACAGAAAACTAGATGGTACACCATTAGCAGGAGCCCAAAACAGATACACAATTGCAGCAGGTTATGCGACTGCGATATTCCAAGGTGACTTGGTACAGCCTACTACGGCTGGTAATATCGAAAGACATACTGGCAATACTAGTGATGCTGTTGTGGGTGTTTTTAACGGAGTGTTTTACAACGATCCAACTACTCAAAAGCCAACGTACGGAAATTACTACCCTGGTTCAATCACACCAACTCAAGGCGATATTACTGCCTTTGTTGTTGATGATCCAGATGCAGTATTTTTAATGGACGCAGATGAGGCTTTTACTAGAGCGGATTTGTTCAAAAACTACTCTGTTACAACTGCAGGCGGTGTAACACAAACAGGAATATCAAGCGTGCAATTAGATGTAAGTGCCTCAGGTACTGCAGCTACTTTCGCGGTTCAAGCAATTGATATAACACAAGATCCTGAAAATCAGGATACTACTGTATCAAATGCTAACATTCTTGTTAGAATCAACAATCACTTCTATAGAAGTGGCACAGGCATATAGGATAAAGGAGAATAACTATGGCAATATCACGATCACAGCTAGTTAAAGAACTAGAGCCAGGTTTGAATGCTTTATTCGGCCTGGAATATAGTAGATACGAAAATCAGCATGCTGAAATTTTCTCTACTGAAACATCTGACAGAGCTTTTGAAGAAGAAGTAATGTTAAGCGGTTTCGCTTCTGCACCAACTAAACAAGAAGGTGCTGGAGTAGTGTTTGATCAAGCAGGTGAAACTTTCACAGCTAGATACAATCACGAGACTATCGCTTTAGCATTTGCTATTACTGAAGAAGCGATCGAAGACAACCTATACGATAGACTTGCGGGCAGATACACAAGAGCTCTTGCAAGATCTATGGCAAACACGAAGCAAGTTAAAGCTGCAAATGTTTTGAACAATGCGCAAGTAACTACTGCTGTTGGTGGTGACGGTGAATCCCTAATCGGAAACGCTCACCCACTTGCAACAGGCGGTACTTTCTCAAACGTTCTTGCTGTTGCTGCAGACCTTAACGAAACTTCACTCGAGCAGTCATTAATTGACATTGCTGGATTTGTCGATGAAAGAGGCTTAAAAATTGCTTCTTCTGGTAGAAAAATGATAATTCCAAAAGAATTACAATTTACTGCTGAGAGAATCATGAAGTCGCCAATGAGAGTTGGAACTGCCGACAATGACATCAATGCAATTAATAACATGGGAATGGTTCCTGAAGGTTACAGAGTTAATAACTTTTTAACTGACACAGACTCATTCTTCTTGTTAACTGATGTACCTAATGGACTAAAAATGTTTGTTAGATCACCAATTAAAACTGCTATGGAAGGTGACTTCGATACAGGTAATATGAGATTTAAAGCTAGAGAAAGATACTCTTTTGGATTTTCAGATCCAAGATGTATTTTTGGTAACGGAAATCTACCAACTAGTTAATAGTCAAATTGCTAACCTTATTAAAAGGTTACTTAAAAGGGGCGGTGTTCACATCGCCCCTTTTTTTATGTATAATAAAAAGACCTAGAAATTAAATTAATTTTGTAGACTGGCTAGGCAGACGGTATAGAGACTACAAAGTTTAACCGCTATACAAGGAGAAACTATTATGGCAACAACTAACTTTTCTGGCCCAATAACAGCTGGTCAAATAAGAAATACAACAGGTACTACTCTTGGTCAAAATATAAAAAATATTGGTCAAGTTTTAATGTCTCAATCAGTTAAAGTAGATATTATTGGTGCTTCACATTTAAATCAAGTTTGTGCAGTGATTCCTGCAAATTCACAAATAGTGGATGTAATTTTAAATGTAACTACAGTAAATAATGATGGTGGTGCAGCAACTATTTCAGTTGGAACAGTAGCAGATGCAGATGCATTTATAGCTACAGCTAATGTAAAAGCTTTAGCAACTACTCACGGTACCTTAGATACAGAAGCAACTAATGTTGGTGCAACTGACATACAAGTTCTTGCTGATTTTACAGGTGCTAACGGAGATGGTACAACTGGTGCAGCAACAGTTACTGTTTTATACATGCAGAATAATTCTGTTCAAGACGCAGTAGACTTATAATAATAAACTAGTGGCTCCTTCGGGAGCCACAAATTAAAGGAGACAATTATGTCAGGCGGAGGAAGTTTTAGTTCAGACCAACGAGTTCTTAATATGACTACGGTTGGTGCAAATACATTAGCAAAAGCTGGAAGAATGAGAATTACTTCTATTCAAGGTGAAGGTATTGCAAGTTCAACAATTATTTTTTACGATTCAGATGATGCATCATCACCTGGAACTGCAGTTGCTACATACAATTTTAATACAGAAGGTTTAGAAGTTTATGTACCAGGTTCCGGTATTCTTTTTAAGAAGGGACTTGTTTATAATCTTGCAGGTGCTGGTGGAAGTATAACTATTACATACACAGGCTAAAGTGAATAAAACAGGTTTAAAAGTTTTAGGTTTCAAAAGAGGCGGAGATAATATGCCTGCTAGAAACAAAAAGAATTTTAGATCTACTAAAAGTGGTGCAGGTATGACTGCTGCAGGTGTTGCATCATACAGAAGAAAAAACCCTGGAAGTAAATTGAGCACTGCTGTTACAGAAGATAATCCAGGAAAAAAAAGATCAGCTAGAAGAAAATCATACTGTGCTAGAAGTGCAGGCCAAATGAAAAAGTTTCCAAAAGCTGCAAAAGATCCAAATTCAAGATTAAGGCAAGCAAGACGTAGATGGAAGTGTTAGATGGCGTATTTGAATGCAGACATTCCTCCTATATACTGTAAAATAAAAAAGGAGTATTTATATGATCTTAAAAAACATCAAGGAGAAAGTATTGACTGCTGTGTCTTTAGTGTGGTCTCTATTACAGATAGGGCTCTCTTATTTAACATTATGTTACCAAATGGTGCATGCTTTTGGCGTTTGCCTATATCAGCGTTTTTTCAAGAAAAATTCGATAGAACCGAAGTGCCAGATATGCCTATCGACCAACTTCAGTTGTGGAATTGTTTTAGTTATTATCCTAGTGTTCATTGCTTTAGTTTTCTAAGAGGTAAACGAGGTAAGTATTATGGAAAAGATAAAAAAAATTATCCATTCGAATATTTATTTACCATTGATTGGGGCCATCCAGAAGGAAACATTTTGGATACGGAACATTCTGAAATACCCGCTGAACATAAGTGTGCGCATATATTGGCTCTTGATGACGGCAATTATGCAGCTCAGCCTAATAATCGTATTTTGTGGGATGCTCCTAACTACACTGTTGGTGACGGTGTTCCAGACTATTCGGTACAAACTACAAAATGGAATGTCGAAAACAAAGACTGGCTTACAGAAGATAGTGACAAAATGTTTTACGATATTGAAGAAAAAATAAAAGCCGAAGACAATAGTTACGAATAATGGATAGGCTTATATACAATTTTTTTGGTCTACTAGACAAATTATTTAATTGGGTTGATAATATATTTAAAAACAAAAAAAGAAAAAAATAATTATGGAGTATCAAAAGATGAATTATTATTTCACAGGTGCTTTAATTGTAGCTTTTGTATTATTAGCTTTTTTTATACAACCAGGATATATACCTAAATGAGTAACAAACCATTAGATATCGGAGAAGAGGCAAGAGTACAAATGCCTATGAAAACCGTAGCCTCTTTGATAATTCTAGTTGCAATGGGCGTGTTCGCATACACAGAGCTAACTGCGAGGTTAGTATCGTTAGAGACATCAAGAGAATTATTTGAAAATGATTTACTTAAAAAATCTGAACAAGTGCCCACGGACCAGGAGCAACATTTTTTATTGGAAGATCTTTATAAGACCGTAGAGAAATTACAGTCTACTCAAGAAATGAATATGACAAACAAAGTTAATATAGAATTTTTAAAAACACAATTAGATAAAGCATTGGAAGATGTTGAAGAACTAAAAGATAAGGTAAGAGCAAATGGAAACGGTCATCAGTAGCGTAGTAGCTCTTTGTATGTTTATAGGAGGTGTTCTTACAGAACATAGAATTCAACCTGCAATGTCAGATTGTTTAAAAGGAAAAAGAGTTGCGGAACGTACAGCAAATGATAATATTCAGTACAAATGCGGAAAAGTAAAAGTTGAACTAGAAGAAAACATAGACGGATCTAAAGCAATCAAAAAAATTATAGAATGAACCTTTCTCAAAATTTCACTCTTCAAGAGTTAATTAAATCGGATACAGCTATACGTTTAGGTATTGATAATAATCCTAATGCAGATCAAATAGAAAAACTAAAAGCATTATGTGAAAATGTATTACAACCTGTTAGAGATCATTTCGGTAGAGTTAAAGTCACATCAGGGTTCCGTACTATTGAGCTTTGCCGTGCCATTGGTAGCTCAGAAAAATCACAGCATGCAAAAGCAGAGGCCGTTGATTTCGAATGTGTAGGAGTTGACAACGCTGAAGTTGCTGATTGGGTACATATGAACTGTGAAACAGATCAATTGCTTTTAGAATTTTATACACCAGGAGAACCAAATTCAGGATGGATACATGCAAGTTGGATACCTTATCAACCTAGAAGACAGTTCATGCATGTGTATAAATCAGAAGGTAAAACTAAATACAAACCAATAATAGGGAAGGCTAAGGATTTAATATAATGGCTATAGGACGAGGACAGATATCCGCACAAATAGATGGTAAGTTAAGAGGTGCTAGAGGTGAAAAAAAGAAAAAAATTCAAGTTAAAAAGAAATTTAATAGCAAAAAACCTAAGGTCTTCAAAGTTTAGTCAAAAAGTGATACAATCCAAGAAATTGTACAACCGTAAAAAGGATATTAATGGCAACTTCAGGGACTACGACATTTGATTTATCTATAGAAGAAATCATACAAGAGGCTTATGAAAGATGTGGAATGGCTACCACTAGTGGTCATAGTCTTAGATCAGCAAGAACTAGTCTTAATTTATTATTTGCAGAATGGGCAAATAGAGGAATTCATTTATGGAAAGTATCTCTACACGAGAATGCATTAGTTTCTGGCCAAGCTGAGTATGCAGTAGATGCAGGTGTAAGTGACGTATTAGAAGCTTTTGTATCTACGACTGCAGCAGGTGCAAATACAGTCAACACACAAGACGTATCCTTAACAAAAATTGATAGATCAGCTTACGCTGCTTTACCCAACAAATTAGCTCTTGGACAACCTTCACAGTATTATGTGGACAGACAAGAAATTCCTAAAATATATTTATATCAAGCACCTAACTTAAATACATATACTGTTTTAAAATATTATGTAATTAAAAGAATACAAGATGCGGGAGCATACACAAATGATGCTGATGTAGTATTTAGATTTTTACCCTGTATGGTTGCTGGACTTGCTTATTACTTATCTATGAAAAACTCGCCAGAGTTAGTACAACAAAATAAATTAATATATGAAGATCAATTAAAAAGAGCTTTGGATGAAGATGGTCAAAGAGCTTCAACATATATTACACCTCAATCTTTTTACCATAACGGAATTTAATTATGGCAAAATGGGCAACAGGTAAAAGATCACAAGCAATATCAGATAGGTCTGGTATGGCATTTCCATACCAAGAAATGGTGAAGGAATGGAATGGTTCTTTTGTTCATTATTCTGAATTTGAACCCAAACATCCTCAAATAAGACGTAAGCACAATACATCTGATGCAATAGCTTTACAAAACACTAGATCACAAAGATTTCAACAACCACAAACAGTTGCTAGTAACGATACTACTAATGCTAATTCTGGAGGAACTATGGTTGGTGTAGCTAATTTGACTTTACCTGGTAATTTTGCTTTTATCACAGCTCAGCCTGCAAATGTTTTGACAAGTGCTGGTGTTGTAATAAGCACTATGAAACCAGCTGATCCTTCTTTACAAAATAGAAGAAGAAAATTAATTATGACAACAGGAACCGTAACAGTGAGTATTTCATAATGGCTATATCGTATTCAGATTTTTTAACACAAGTAAGAAATTTTACTGAAGTAGATGCAAACGTGTTAACAGACCCTATTATTGGACAATTTATAAGAAATGTAGAATTAGATGTTGCAGGTAAGGTAGATTATGATGACACTAGAAAATATGCTACCTCATCTTTTACTGCAAATAAAAGATATTTAGTAACTCCTGCTGATTTTTTAATAATAAGATCCTTACAGGTGTTTAGTACTACTAACCAATCAGGTACTAGAACTTTTATGGAAAAAAGAGATACAAGTTTTATAACAGAGTTTAATGGAAGTGGGGCTACGGGTTTACCTAAATATTACGCTAACTGGGATGAAACATCTATTGTAGTTGCTCCAACACCAGATCAAGCGTATGCAGTACAATTAAATTACATTATTACACCACCAAGTTTTACTTCTTCTAACAATACTTATCTATCTGAATACCAACAAGGAATGCTTTTGGATGGAGTTTTAACTGAAGCTTATGCTTTTTTAAAAGGACCTATGGATATGTACAACCTATACAAAAGTAAGTATAATGAAGGTATACAGAATTTTGCCCTACAACAAATGGGTAGAAGAAGACGAGCAGAATACGATGATGGGGTACCTAGAGTTAAAGTACCTTCACCATCACCATAAAATTTAAAAGGAGATTAATATGGCTATAACAACTAACGCAATTTGTAATTCATTTAAAAAAGAATTACTACAAGGAAGTCACGATTTTGATACATCAACAGATACTTATAAATTAGCGATGTATACAAGTTCAGCAACACTAGGTGCTTCAACAGAAAACTATGCAACAAACCCAGGGGGTGGCTCTAATACTGAAGTTACATCTTCAGGATATGTTGCAGGTGGTAAAGCACTTGTTAACCAAGGAGTTAAAGTATCTTCAGCGATAGCAATTACTGACTTTGCTGATTTATCATTCGTAGGTGTAACATTAACGGCTAGAGGAGCTTTAATTTATAACACAACAACTAATGGTGGTTCAAATACTACTGATGCTGTTTGTGTTTTAGATTTTGGTGGAGATAAAACTGCAACTGCAGGAACATTTACAATTCAGTTCCCTGCATTTACAACATCTGCTGCAATATTAAGATTAACGTAAGAGGTTTAGATGGCACTTGTCATTAACGATAGAGTTAAAGAGACAAGCACTACCTCGGGAACGGGAACGTTAAACCTAGCTGGTGCTTCACAGGACTTTGTAACTTTTGTAGCTGGAGTAGGTACAACTAATACTACGTATTATTGTATTGCAGAAACAGGTACAGATAAGTTCGAAGTTGGTATTGGTACTGTTACCGATGCTTCACCAGATACTTTATCAAGAAACACAGTGATAAGTAATTCATCAGGAAACACTTCTAAAATTGATTTTGGTTCAGGAGAGAAAGAAGTATTTTGTACTGTCCCTGCTAAAAAAGCAATGTCACCTGTTATGCAAGCTACAGGTTACGTTGTAACTCATGCGTCTACATTAGATGAAGTTCAAACTATGGACTCAGGTGTATTAGCAGGACCAGTAACAGTATCAGGAACAATAACAGTAACAGGAAATTTGGTAATTATATAATGAGTACAATAGAAGTAGATAAATTAATTCCACAATCAGGAACTTCAACACAAGTAGGTGAAAACGGTGATACTATAAATGTACCTAGTGGTGCAACTCTAAATATAAATTCAGGTGCAACCATTACTAACAATGGAACAGCAAATGGTTTTGGAAGTGCAGATACTGAAAAAGTAAAAGTATCTTCTAATGATACAACAGCAGGTTTTTTAAATGGTAAATTAGTTGCAGGTACAAATATATCTTTAACAGAAGGCAGTGATGGGGGTGATGAAACTCTTACTGCTGCTCTTTCAGGAACAATACCTACTGCTAGATTAGGTTCTGGTACAGCTTCATCTTCTACATTTTTAAGAGGTGATCAAACTTATGCTTCAGCAACTCCAGCTGCAGGTTCAATAACAACATCTCAATTAGCATACAATCCAAACGCTTTTAGAAACATCATCATCAATGGTGACATGAGCATAGCACAAAGAGGAACTTCAACTACTGGAGTAACAACAAGTGATGGATATTATGCTTGTGATAGATGGTATTCTCAAACAGATACAGGAACTTGGACTATCTCTCAATCAACAGATGTACCTAGTGGTCAAGGATTTGTAAATTCATTTAAAATGGATTGCACATCTGCTGGAACTTCAAATGCAGATGAGGTAATGATTAGGAGTAAACATGAAGGTCAAAACTTACAATATTTAAAATATGGAACATCCTCTGCTGAAAGTCTTACTTTAAGTTTTTGGATTAAATCAAATAAAACTGGAAATTATTATGTAGCAATCGCTAATGCTAACACAACACAAGATAGAGTAGTTAGTTTTGGTTATACTATTGATAGTGCAAATACTTGGGAAAAGAAAACAATTACAATTCCAGGAGATACTTCTCAAGGTTTTGATAATAATAACGTAGAAAATTTAACAATATATTGGTTATTTAGTGCTGCAAGTGGTTTTACATCTGGTGGAGTAAGTAACACTTGGATAAATTATTCTGCTTCAAGATTTGCTAATTCTAATTTAGCTGGTTTAGGTGGTTCAACATCTGACGAAGTTTATATGACTGGAGTACAATTGGAAGCTGGAACAACTGCATCTGATTTTGAGTTCTTGCCTTTTGATGTATCTTTAAGAAGATGTCAAAGGTATTTTCAAAAATCTTATAATTACGGAACAGCAGTTGGTAATTCTGGAAGTGATGGAAGATTTTATTTTGCTTTGGGTTTTGATACTGGTACTAGAAATAAAGGTGGTGGAGTTATTTTACAAACTCCAATGAGAGCTTCACCTACACTTACTTTTTATAATGATTCTGGAACATCTGGTCAAATACAAGTTCCAAGTGGAAGTCCAAGCACCATTACAAACTCAAATAATCATTTTAATATTTATATTAATACAAATCTTAGTGAAGTTTATGGTCAATATACAGCAAGTTCGGAGTTATAATTATGAATAATATAAATTTTACATCAGTTACAAAATCATACTTTAATGGTCAATTTAGTGGATATGTTATAGTTAGAAATCAAATTACTAGCAATGTACCACTAGACGAAGCAAACACAGATTACCAAGCAATACAGGAATGGATAGCAGATGGTGGAACAGTAATAGATAATGGAGATGGAGAGTAGTGAGTGAAGTAAAAGTAAATAAAATTACACCTAGATCAGGAACAGTTGTAACTGTTGGAGATACTGGAGATACAGTATCATTTCCCTCAGGAGCTGTATCAAATTCTGATTTACCAGGTTCAGGACAAATTACAATTAATGGTACTGCGGTAGCATTAGGTGGATCTATTACTTTAGTTACAGAAACAAGACCAACTTTTACATCTATTACACCGTCAACAATTGAAAACACACAAACTACTTGTACAATTGCAGGAACTAATTTTGTATCCGTTCCTTTAGTTACAGCTATTAATAGTTCAACAGGCGCACAAGTTACAGCTGATGAAGTATCTTTTTCATCTGCAACAAGTATTTCAGTTAAGTTTACACTTCCTGTTGATGGTACTTACATATTATATATTGAAAACCCAGATGGAAATGCAGTTCAAACAGGTGCTGTATTAACGGTTTCTGATGCACCAGCTTGGCAAACTGCAGCAGGTACACTAGGAACTTTTGCAGGTGGATCAAGTTTTGGAACAATTACATTAACAGCAACAAATTCAGTATCAATGGCAAAAACATCTGGAACATTTCCAGGTGGTATGACCTTGAACAGTGGATCAGGTTCGTCTACACTTACAGGAACAGAATCTGGTGCTACAGCTGATACAACATATAGTTTTACAATACGAGCCACAGACGCTGAAGGGCAAACCGCTGATCGTGCGTTTACAGTAACAATTACAGTAGGAGCAAACAACTCTATGAGTTTCAACTAGGATAATATTATGGCAAACAGTTATTTAACATATACACAATCGGCAGGTACTAGCAGAAGAAAATTTACATATTCTGTATGGATGAAAAGGTCAACAGATAACACAAGTGGTAATTATAATAGTGGTTTTTTTAATTGTTGGAGTGATGCTAATAACCGATTAGGTGCATATTTTTATGATAATAAATTATTCTTATATGGTTTAAGTGGTGGTTCAGCAAATATTTCTGTAAGAACAAATAGATTATTTAGAGATACCTCAGCTTGGTATAACATAGTTATTGCTGTTGATACAACACAAGGCACAGCAGCAGATAGAATTAAATTTTATATAAATGGAGTTCAAGAAACTTCACTTGACCAAACAACATATCCAGCACAAGACCATGACTTACCAAGTGTGGGTGTAAATGCAAAAGCTATTGAAGTTGGTAGAGTTAATTTTGGAGACCAAAGCACATATTATTATATGGATGGTTATTTAAGTCATGCTGCATTTGTAGATGGTCAAGCATTAGCACCAACTGTATTTGGTGAAACAGATTCTACATCTGGTATCTGGAAATTTAAACAACCATCTGGTGTTACTTGGGGTACTAATGGTTTTCATTTAAAATTTGAAAACTCTGGTAACTTAGGTTTAGATAGTTCTGGTAACTCAAACACATTCACAGTTAATGGTAATGGCAGACAGGCACTTGATACACCATCAAATGTTTATTGTACAGCTAATCCTTTGGCTAGATATAGTGGCAACTTAAATTATAGTAATGGAAATAATACAACAACAGGTTCAGCAAATGATTGGACAATGGGTAGTTCAACAATGGGTGCTAGTACAGGTAAATGGTATTATGAATATAAACTTACAACTGTTGGAACAGGTAGTGGTTATTTTAAATTAGGTTTTATATCTGACGAAGCATTTGCTACCAATACTGGTCATATAGCAGAGAGTGCATTAGATGGTGGTTATGCTTTTTATTGTCAAAATGGAAATTTAGAAGTTAGAACTAATGATGCAGTTATTTCTGGTTATTCAACAAGTGATTTAGGAGTTTCTTTTTCAATGGGTGATATTATGTGTCTTGCTGTAGATATGACTAACAAAAGAGCCTACTTTAGAAAAAATGATGATGCTTGGATTAAAAGTGCTAATCCTGTAAATGGAACAAATGGATTAGATATTAGTGCTGATTATACAGCAGGAAAAGCTATGATACCTGCTGTTGCAATTTATTATCCAGGTGTGGCTTCTTTAAACTTCGGCAATGGTTATTTTGGTACAACTGCTATAACTTCTGCAGGTTCAAATGGTAATGGATCTTTATTTGAATATGATGTACCATCAGGATATTACGCATTAAACACTAAAAACATTAATACTTACGGATAAAAATTATGGCTTATAGTTCAATTGTAAAACCTTCTGATTATTTTAATACTAAACTTTATACTGGTAATGGAACAAATGCTAATGGAATTACAGGAGTTGGATTTCAACCAGATTGGGTATGGTGTAAACAAAGAGATGGTGCTGACAATCATGTTTTAAGTGACGCTGTAAGAGGTGGAAATAAACAAATATATTCTAATTTAACTAATGCTGAAACTTTAGCTACAATTATGTTGCAATCATTTAATTCAGATGGTTTTACATTGGGAACTGATGGTGCTGTTAATCGTAATGGAAATACTTATGCATCATGGAACTGGAAAGCAAATGGTGCAGGTTCAGCTAACACAGATGGTTCTATAAATTCTACAGTTTCAGCTAACACTACTGCAGGATTTAGTATTGTGTCTTGGACAGGAAGTAATGCAAATGCAACGATTGGTCATGGGTTAGGTGTTGTTCCTAAAATGATTATTTTTAAAAATAGAGCTGCTGCTACAAGTTGGATGGTATACCATGTAACTGAAGGTGCTACAAAATTTCTTAGATTAAATACAACAGATGTTGTGGGAACTGGGTCAACACCTTTCAATGATACAGCACCAACATCGTCAGTATTTTCAGTAGGTGCAAATGGCGATACAAATGGAAGTAGTCAAGCAATGATTGCCTATTGCTTCGCAGAGAAACAAGGCTACTCAAAATTTGGAAGCTACACAGGAAATGGAAATGCTGATGGAACATTTATTTATACAGGATTTAAACCTGCTTTTGTTATAATTAAAAGAACTGATAGTGCAGCAAATTGGAGATTACATGACAATAAAAGACAATCTTATAATGCACAAGAAGCATTATTACAACCAAGCACTTCTGATGCTGAAATATCAAATGGTGGTAATTATGATTTTGATATGCTTTCAAATGGTTTTAAATTAAGAAATAGTGGCTCATATCAAAATGCTTCTGGTGGAACATTTATCTACATGGCATTTGCCGAAGAACCTTTAGTAGCTAATTCAGGAACAGATGGAGTACCGGCAACGGCTAGATAATTATGAGTAGTATATTAAAAGTAAATACAATTAGACCCGAATCTGGATCAACAATAACTATTGGTGCAGATGGTGAGGCTGTTGTTAATAATAGCCCGTCTCTTACACGTCAAGGAACTTCGGCTAATCCTATTACTTTTACTGTAACTGTAGCTGCTAAAACTTCAGCAAATGTTTATAATGGTGCAGGAAGTTCTAACGCTTATTTTATAGATGGCCAAGAAGCTCCTAGCATTTTAGTAGAAGGTAATGAGTCTTCTTCTTATGAATATTATTATAAATTTGATCAATCAGATGCTTCAAACTCTGGACATCCTTTATTATTTTATTTTGATGCAAATAAGACAACACAATTTACTATTGAAGTAACAACATCTGGTACACCTGGTCAATCAGGTGCATACACTCAAATAAAAGTAGGTGGTAGCACTCCTAATGTTGTTTATTATCAATGTAGCAGCCATGCTTTTATGGGTAATAAACTTATTAATCCTGCTACTAGAACTTTTAATTCAGGTGGGGTAGGTATAAAATTACCGACTGGATCTCCGAACACAAATCAAATCTTCAAAGTCTCAAGTGTTGCTAATGGAATTGCTGAATTGCAATATGGATCAGCGGTAACTTTTCCAACTATAAGTTCTATTAATCCAAGTGTAATAGAAAATAGTCAGACAGCAGTAACTATTACAGGAACTAACTTTCAATCAATACCTTTTGTAGATGCAATTAACTCATCAACAGGTGCTATTATTACTGCAGATAGTGTAGCGTTTACAAGTGCAACAACTATTGTTGCAACATTTACAATATCTGTCGATGGTACTTATTTTTTAAGAGTAGAAAATAATGATGGTTTATCTGTTAGATCAGGAAGTGCTTTACTAACTGTATCAGATGCGCCTACTTGGACAACTGCTGCAGGCAGTTTAGGAACTGTAGCTGCGACAGGATCTATCAGTTTTACAGTTGCAGCTACCAATGCTACAGCTTTTGCGGTACAATCAGGATCATTACCTGGTGGTGCAAGTATTAATAATTCTGGTGTAATATCAGGAACTGAAACAGGCTCAACTGCTACGACAACGTATACATTTACTATACGAGCAACGGATGCACAGGGCCAAACAGCAGACCGTCAGTTTACAATTACAATATCTCACGGTGCAACAGGTGGAGGACAATTTAACTAATGGCTAGTACATCATTAACAAAAACAGTTCAAAAAGTAGGAAGTGATGCAATAACTAAAATGACTTTTAGTGCTTGGATTAAAAGAAGTAAATTAGGAGAAGGTCAAATATTTAATGCATATCAATTATCTAGTTACTACACTAGAATTTATTTTAATGGTTCAGATGCTTTAGCTATTTATAGTTATATTAATAGTTCACAACAAGTTTTTATAAAAACAAATAGATTATTTAGAGATACTAATGCTTGGTATCATTTAGTTGTATCAGTAGATACAACTCAAGCTACTGCTAGTGACAGAGTTAAAATTTATATAAATGGAGTTCAAGAAACAAGTTTTGCTTCTGGTGCTGAAGTTTATCCATCTCAAAATTCTGGTTTTGGTCAATTTAATGATACTGGTGCAACTTTATATATAGGAAGTTCTCCTAGTGCTACAAATTTTGATGGAAGTATGTCTCATATTAATTATACACCTTACACAGCTTATGACGCATCAGCTTTTGGTTCAACAGATGCAACAACTGGAGAATGGAAAATAAATACTTCGCCATCTGTAACTTACAGCACAGCAGGTTTCTTTATTTTAAAAGATGGTAATTCAGTAACAGACCAATCTGGTAATAGTAATAACTTTACAGTTGGTGGTGGTACACTTACAAAAACAGAAGATTCTCCAAGCAATGTTTTTGCTACTGGAAATCCTTTATATTATTACAATGGTGCTTATGCTTCTTGGTCTAATGGTAATAATACTTGTTATACTAATTCTGGTGCAACAGGTGTTAATAGAGCAACACTAGGTGCATCTTCTGGTAAATATTATTGGGAAGTAAAAATAGGTGCTAGTGATGGTGCAGGAAACATTTGGCAAGGTGTTGGTATAGTTGGAGATGACGTTACTTCTCATACAGATGAATTAGGTAATACTACTTTTCAAATTGGTTATTGGGGTGAAGATGGAACAATAAGAAAAAATAATTATACCAATGTTACAACAGGAACAACTTTTACTACAAATGATATTATTGGTGTAGCTTTAGATTTAGATAATGGTAAAATATATTTTCATAAAAACGGAACTTATGTAAATACAGTTTCGGGTTATCAAGGTAATCCTAATACTGGTCAATATGGATTTAGTCTACCTGATTTAACTAGTAGTCCCCCACCTTTAGGATTTTATTTTCCTGCATGGGGAGATTGGGATAATAACAATAGATATTATTTTTATTTAAACTTTGGCAATGGCTACTTCGGAACAACAGCAGTATCTAGTGCAGGGACAAATGCAAGTAATAATGGTATATTTGAGTATGATGTACCAACAGGTTATACTGCTTTATCAACCAAAGGATTAAACTTATAATGGCATACACAACTATTAATAAATCTACAGATTATTTTAATACTAAAATTTATACTGGTAATGGTGGAACACAATCAATTAATGTAGGATTTCAACCAGATTGGTCTTGGTTCAAATCAAGAGATGCTAGTAATTATCATGCATTAATAGATGCAGTTAGAGGAGAAACAAAAGTGTTATATTCAAATGGTACTGATGTAGAGGCAACTTATACTGCTGTTGATTTTACTAGCACAGGTTATGATTTAACACATAATTCTAGTTTAAATTCAATTAATTCTAATGGAAGTACAAAAGTTGCATGGAACTGGTTAGCAAATGGTACAGGTTCAGCTAATACAGCAGGTACTATAAACTCAACTGTTTCAGTTAATACAACAGCAGGATTTAGTATTGTATCTTTTACTGCAACTGGTAGTGCATCAACAATTGGTCATGGTCTTGGTGTAGTGCCTAAAGTAGTTTTAGTAAAAAGCAGAACAGCAGTTCTAAACTGGTTCATGTATAATTCAAATTTTTCAGGTGCGAATGATTTTATAACTTTAAATGAAACAGGAGCTGTACAAGCCAATTCTGTAGTATTTAATGGAACAGCACCAACAAGTTCAGTATTTAGTGTTGGAACAGTACATGGTAATGGTAGTGATGTAATTGCCTACTGCTTCGCAGAGAAAACTGGTTATAGCAAGTTTGGTTCTTATACTGGTAATGGAAATGCTGATGGAACATTTATTTACACAGGATTCAAACCTGCGTTTGTTATTCACAAAAGAACTGATACTGGTGCTTCTTGGATGATGTACGATAATAAAAGACAAACTATTAACCCAAAAGACCAAACACTATTTGCTGATTTAAATAATGCTGAAAGTGGTGGTGATGCTGTAGATTTTTTAAGTAATGGATTTAAACAAAGGTCAACTGGTGCATCTCAAAATGCTTCTGGTGGAACATACATCTACATGGCATTTGCAGAAGCACCCCTAGTAGGAACTAATAACATACCAGCAACTGCGAGGTAAACCGTGTTAGGGATTACCGCACTCTCACAATCTCCGATAGCTTCATTAGGTGGAACTAATGTTAATGTAGCTGTTACAGGATTACAACTTACAGGAAGCGTTGGTGCTTCAACTGTAATCGCTAATGCAAATATAAATGTAACAGGTTCTTTACTTCAATCTAGTATTGGTACTTCTACTGTAGATGTAAATACACAAGTAAATGTGACAGGATCACAATTAACAATGTCTATGGGAGAAGAAACTCCTGTAGGAAATGCAATAGTATCGGTTACAGGATCTCAATTAGGCTTATCACTTGGAACTTATTCAGTAAGTGCTGATGGTAATGTTAGTGTAATTGTTACCGAACATGATATGGTTACATCAATTGGTGCACTACAAAGTGTTACAGGAGATGCAAATGTAAGTGTTACGGGAACACAGATAACAGCAAGCCTAGGTGAAGAAACAATAGATATTAATACTCCTGTAGATGTTACAGGATCACAGTTAACAGGTTCAATAACTTCAGTAACTATAGATCTTAATACAGTGGTAGGGGTAACAGGTATACAAATGACAGCTTCTATCAATAGTCCACTAGTTACTGCATGGTCTAACGTAGATCCAGATGTAACGAATACATGGACTGAGGTAAATAAAGGAGTTTCTAACATTTGGACAGAAGTTGATAAGGCAGCTTAAAAAGGGTATAATACAAAATTATGGCATCAACATATTCATCAGATCTTAAACTAGAATTAATGGCTACCGGTGAGAATGCCGGTACATGGGGAACTAAAACAAATACAAATTTAGAACTTGTTCAACAAGCAATAGCTGGATTTGAACAAATATCTCTTTCTAGTGGTTCTACTACAACTTTAGTTATGAGTAATGCATCTATTTCTACTGCTAGAAATATGGTAATTAAATTTGCAACTATTACATTATCTGGTGCAACAACAGTTACAATACCAGACTCTATAGAAAAATTTTATATATTTGATTGCAGATTAATCACCAATCCTACAAACCTTACTATTAAAACTGCATCAGGAACAGGATTTGTAACAAATTCTTCTAAAATATTTGCAGCATATGCAGATGGTACAAACTTAAACGAAGTATCACTAGATACATTAGGTGGTGAATTAGGAACAGTTTCAATTGCTGATGATGCAGTGACTAGCGCAAAAATTGCTGACGATGCAGTAGTAAGTGCAGCCATTGCTGATAATGCTGTTTTGACCGTAAACATTTCTAACGTAAATGTGACCACAGCTAAGATTGCTAATGATGCAGTAACAGCTGATAAGTTACAAAGAAAATTTACAATAAGTACATCTTCCCCATCAGGAGGTAGTGATGGAGACATTTGGTTTAAATATTCAACATAGGAGTTTAAATGGCTAATACCTATGGCAAAGTATCAGGAACATTTCAAGAAATAGAAAACGCATACGGCAAAGTATCAGGTACTTGGCAAGAAGCAGACGAAATTTATGGTAAAGTTTCTGGAGTTTGGAAGTTAGTCTTTGCAGCATTTACAGCTACTTCATATTCAACATTAAGTTCAGGTTCAGGAACATTTACAGTACCTGATGGTGCTAACGTAATTCATATTCAAGCTTCCGTTGGTGGTGGAGGTGGTGCTGCAGGTGGCGTTAGTTATGATAGAGCAGGTGGAGAATCATCAGGTGCTGGTGGTGGATCAGGTGCTTATGTATCTGACAAAATATTTTCTGTTACCGAAGGTGAAACAATATCTTATTCTATTGGTGGAGGTGGAGCTCCAGGAAACCAAACAGCTAATTTTGGTCAACCAAAAATTGGAAGTGCAGGAAATAATACAACTCTATCCGGGTCAACTGCAGGATCAATATTTACTTTAGGTGCTGGCGGTGGAGGAAGTGGTACAGGTGGTGGAGTACAAGGACCACTTAGAACAAACACTGCAGGAACTGCAGGTAGTGCTACTATAAGTGGATCAGCTATTACTTCAGGAAATTTTCGTGATTCAGACGGTGTAACAAAAGCAGTAACAACAAATACATCAGGCCCCGTTGGATCTTTTAATCAATCAGGTAATGGAGTCGTTGGTGGTAATAATGGAAACTGTAATGGAGACAACTGTCAAATAGGTGGATCTATTGGTGGTGCATCTTATGCAGGAAATGTTGCAGGGGGTGCAGGATCACCTCAAGGTGGTTCAACTGGTGGAACTGCAGGAACTCGTGGTTCAGGTGGAGGTGGAGGTGGTGCTCAATATGGCACTGAAAGTGTTACCGGTTTAGGAGCCTCAGGTGGTAACGGAGAAATTAAATATAGATTTTTGAGAGTGAATTAATATGCCTTTAACAAACGTAACTATTCGACCAGGAATAAATAAAGCAGATACCCCGTCAGGAGCAGAAGGCCAATGGATTGATGGAGATTTTGTAAGATTTAGATATGGCCAACCAGAAAAAATAGGTGGCTATACAGCTATCGGAGCCGAAACAATTTCGGGGCCAACACGTGCTCAACACACTTGGACGGATTTAGAAGGTAACAGATATGCAGCACTCGGCACTTCAAAAGCTTTATATATTTATTACGAAGATAAGTTTTATGATATCACACCTTTAGCAACAGCCATCACTAGTGCAACTTTTACATCAACAAACGGATCAAATACAGTTACAATAAATAAAACAAGTCATGGTTTAGATGTTGGAGAATATATTACATTTACTTCTGTGACTTTACCAGGAGGTGGAGCAACAGGTTATACAACAGCTGACTTTCAAGATTTTACTTTTGAAATTTTAACTGTTCCAAATACAAATACTTTTACAATTCAAATGAAAACAAATGAGTCTGGTACAGGTATGACTGCAGCAGGATCAGCAAGCATTAATGCTTACGAAGAAATAGGTCCTACTATTCAAACATATGGTTATGGTTGGGGTACTAGCACATGGGGTACAGTTGCTTGGGGATCTGGTACAACTAGTTCAACAGTTATACTTGATCCCGGTACATGGTCTTTAGATAACTTTGGTGAACAACTAATAGCAACAGTTAAAGATGGTAAAACATTTACATGGAACCCTGGTGTCTCAAATCCCTTAACAGTAAGAGCAACAATTATGACAGGGGCACCCACTGCTTCAAGATTAACAATTACTTCAGATAGAGATAGACATGTTGTTCATTTTGGAACTGAAACAACTATTGGAGATTCAACAACTCAAGATCCTATGTTTATTAGATTTAGTGATCAAGAAAATTATAGTGTTTATCAACCTACTTCAGTAAATACAGCGGGTACATTTAGACTAGATACAGGTAATAAAATTGTAGCAGCAGTCTCTGGTAAGGATTATAATTTAATTTTAACTGATCAGGCAGCTTATACAATGCAGTTTGTAGGTCCACCATTTACTTTTTCGATTAGACAAGTTGGTTCTAACTGTGGATGTATTGGTCAACACGCAACTGTATATGCAGATGGTAAAGTATTTTGGATGGGAGCTGGTGGTGGTTTTTTTGTATTCGATGGTACCGTTAAATTACTTCCTTCACTTGTTGAAGACTTTGTATTCACGACTACCGGATCAAATGTAGGTATAAATTATTCTTCAAATGAAATTATTTACGGATCTCATAATTCATTGTTTAATGAAATTATTTGGTTTTATCCTTCAGGCACACCATTAGGAAATCCTGCTGTTCAAAATAATAGGGCTGCTGTATATAATTACGTAGAAAACACTTGGTCGGTAATGTCACTTGCAAGGAGTTCATATGCAGACGCAAGTACATACGATGTACCTTATGCAACGGAATATAATTCAACTACCGTACCATCCATTGCTAATTTAAGTGGTGCAACTAATACTTTTGGTTCAAGTACTTACTATGCTCAAGAAGTTGGTAATAATGAAGTAGCTTTAAATGGTATAGAGACAGCAATTCCTGCATATATACAATCAGGTGATTTTGATTTACCTACAGAAGGTGATGGTCAGTTTATGTTAAGAGTAAGTAGGTTTTTACCAGATTTTAAAAATTTACAAGGGAACGCAATAGTTACTATTTTTTTAAAAAATTTTCCTGTTGATTCAGGAACTTCTTCACAATTGGGACCATTTACTATAAACTCCACGACAGATAAAATAGATACAAGAGCTAGAGGAAGATTAGCTAATTTAAAAATACAAAACACATCAGTCGATGAAACTTGGCGATTTGGAACTTTTAGGGCTGATGTAAATATAGACGGAAGAAGATAATGGAAATTTATTCACCGACATCAAACGAATCTTTGCAACCAATGGGAATAGCGCCTTTAGTAGATGAAGGTATGAGTTTACCTGATTTTAGAACCATAGGAGGAAATATAGTTAAAAATATTGCTTTAAATAAAATTGGTGAAAAAATAGGATTAGAAGCCTTAGGGTCCACTATATTGGGAACTTCCGTAAATCCTTTAGTTGGTATTTCTTCCTTAGTTGGTAGATCAGGATTAATATCAAATTACTTAGAAAATAAAAGAATGCAGAAACAAGTAATGTCAGATCAAAAAAGAAACGATATTCAACAAATACAACAAAGATTAGATAGTCAAGGTTCTTCAGAAGGTGACAGAGGTAGAGGAGATAGACCTGGCGGAGCAAGTCAAAGTGCAGCGAGTAGTTCATCTAGAGGTAGTTTTGATTCATCTGAAAGAGGAGGATCATTGCATGGCTAAAATAAATGTTTATGTTCCAGAACCACCTGCGGAATATACTACAGAGGGGTTTAGACAAATTAACCAAGCACTAGCTACTGTTGAAAATCAATTAAACACTTCTTATCAACAGGACTTGAAAAACGAACAAGATTCATTTAATTACTTTATGCAATGACAATTAGATATAAAAGTGCAACCTTTGATTTAACAACGACTAACGTTACTCCTGTATTAACGTGTCCTAATGATGCAACAATTATTGTTAAAAGTGTACAAGCTGTTCACGATACTGCTAGTAATGTAGACACTCATGCTCTAGTGACTAAATCAGGAGGTTCAGCTGTTAAAATTTCATACGAGGAATTGAATAAAGCAACCGTAAATATGGTAAAAAGTTCTTTGAATTTAGAAGCAAGCGATGTTTTATCAATGCAGGCAGGGTCAGCTAATGAAATTACAGGTGTTGTAAGTTATGCACTTATAGATAGATCACAGGAAAATGGCTAGAAAATTTAAAGACTTTGTTGAAAGAGATCAACCTAGAAAACGACCTAGAAGACATTGTAAGAGCCCAAACAAAAAAAAGAAGTTGCAACACAATAAAAAATACAATAGACAAGGACGGAGACAAAAATGAGTGATATAATTAAAATACCAGCAGAAGCAAAAGAAATTGTCAAACACAAAAGGACTGGTAAAGTATATGCTAGTAAAAATGATTTTGATGCTGATGTTGCTGATCCCAATACTGACACTACTGTGGATGACTTTAGACAAGACCTTGAAATTAAAGTTACTAAAGTTACTATGGGTGCTGCCACCAAAAAATAATGCAACCTCGAGGAGCAACAGAAATCCAAATGGAGATGCTCCATAAGCATGTTTCAAAAGAATTATTAGATCAAGTACAGATTTGCACATCAATACCAGGTAAGGTACCTCTTGACCCAGATAAATTAAATATACTTTGGCAAAAGAATTCTTGGGATCAACCTAACCTACAAAAATTTTTTAAGGATAAAGAAAGACATAAAGAATATGATTGGTATGTTTTTAACAGTCATTGGAATTATGAAAAGTTTAGATATGCTTTTGACATACCTACTGAGAAATCAGTTGTTATTAAAAATGGTATAGAAGATTTTCCAATTAGAAAAATATACAAAAGAGGAACTCCTATTAAATTAATACACCACTGTACACCTTGGAGAGGTTTGAATGTTTTATTACGTGCTATGCAAGAAGTAGAAAACCCAAATATAAAATTAGACGTTTATAGCTCTTGTAAAATTTATGGATCTGAATTTGCAGATAATACTGAAAAAGATTTTGAAGCATTATATGAACAAGCTAAAAAATTACCAAATGTAAATTATATTGGTTACAAACCTAATGAATATATTAGAGAGATGATGCCTAATTATGATATGTTTGTGTATCCATCTATATTTGAAGAAACTTCTTGTGCATCTGCGCTGGAAGCTTTAGCATCAGGAGTACACGTGATTACCAATAACTTTGGAGCTTTATATGAAACATGTGCGGAGTGGCCTGTGTATATTAATTATTCAACTAATTATGAACAGATGGCACAAGATACTGCAGGAGCTATTAATATAGCAGCTGATTATTTACACGAAGGTTTCATGCAAGAACATTTGGAGGAACAACAAAAATTTTACAAAAGATTTTATAACTGGGAAAAAAAAGGTATAGAATGGACAAACTTTCTGAAAGGAGCTTTGAATGAAAGAAACAGTAAATGAAGATACTTATCAAACATTAAAAGAAGTTGAGGTCACACCGTACGAAAAAGCTACTCTTCCTATGTGGAAACCGGACACCGGACAAAAAGAAACAAAGAAAGTTATTAAATCAAAATATAGTCTAATGATTTGTACGCCTTGTCATAGCGATGTGACTATGCATTACACGCAAGCTCTATTAGAATTACAACAACTTTGTATCAAAAAAGGAATTAGAATTACATTTACTTTGTTAAAATCTTCTTTGGTAACTCAGGGGAGAAACTTATGTACTTCAGCTTTTTTAGAATCGAGTTGTACACATATGTTATTTGTAGATTCAGATATATATTTTAGAGCAGAAACCATTATAAAAATACTAGATTTAGATAAAGAATTAATCTCTATTCCCTATCCCCTTAAAACAATGATGTGGGATAAGCTTTATAAAAAATGGAATAATGGTGAAGTAAAAAACCCTGGAGACATACATAGATGGTTAAATACTTATCCTATGAAAGTAGAGAATCCTGATAACATAAAATTGGATAATGGTGTTATGGAAGTAACTCATAGTCCTACAGGATGTATGTTAATTAAAAGATCAGTGTTTGACAAAATGATAGAAAAGTATCCAGATAAAAACATAGTTCAAAAGACAGTGATAAATGGTGAGTACGTAGATAGACCCAATCTATGGAACTTTTTTGATTGTATACATGACCCTAAGACTAAGACTTATTTAGGTGAAGATTTTTCATTTTGTAAACTTTGGAAAGACATCGGGGGTAAATGCTACGTCTACATCAACGACCCTATTATACATGTGGGAGAACACCAATATGAGGGTTGTTTTAGAGACGAGTTGAAACTGTCTGAGTAAAATGGTATTATTCAATACTTAAGATCTTAAAAGGAGAATTTAATTAATGGCCATTCAATTTTTACCCTACGCATTAGCAGCTATAGGTGGTTACAAAGGTTACAAAAGTGCGAAGGATGCAGGAGCGTCTGGGATAAAAAGATTATTAGGCGCTGCAGCAGGTGCATACAGTGGGTATACATTAGGTTCTACAGGTATAGGAGCATTCGGCTCTCCAACAACACAAGCAGCATTTCAAGCAACTAAAACAGGTCCTTTAAGTTTTTTAAACAATCCACTTTTTGGAGGAAGTGGTGCACAAACTCCTTACACGCAAGCTAGAAATTTGAATGATCCTGCAGCAAGTATTGAAAATTTAGTTACAAAAAATAATGATCAAAGAACAATGATGCAAAAACTTTTATATCAAAAAAACAATGTTGATAAGATTGATCCTTACAAAGCTTCTGCAATGTTAGCAGCAACAACTTACGGACTAGGCGCTTTTGATCAACAACCTCAAGATATTTATTCACCAGGATACAACATGGGTTATTTAGATCTACAAGCTAATAGACCTGGATATACTTACATCGACCCAACGACAGGGGAAGAAAAAGCATATGAAAAAGTTTATGCACCTGAAGAAGCAGGTAGAGGTGATCCAAGAATGGGTCCTTATTCAATGAACGTTCAAAGATTAAAAGTAGGTGGTATAGCACAAATAAAAAAATTTAATGAAGGTGGTGTAAACTATCTTCCATCAAAAATTTCTCATGATGAAGATGATGCTAACAATTATGTTAGAGCATCAGGTTATGTTGAAGACGGAGCAGGCGTAGGAGACAAAGACGAGGATACAATGTTAGCTCAATTAGCAGACGGAGAGTTTGTGACAAGAGCAGATGGAGTGTTAGGTGCTGGAATCATAGCTGGAGCTAATCCAAATAGTATGAAAGACATGCGAGAAAAAGGTGCCCAATATTTCTATGAACAACAAAAAAGATACAAGCGTGTATTTGATTTATTACAGGATGGAAATGGCAACAGCAAACAAAAAACAAATTAAACCTTTAGTAAGTATTTTACCACTAGAGCCTAAAGACATAGAAAGATTTTGGCCCTTAGCTGAGTTTATGGTTGCAGAAGCTTTAGCATTTTCTGGTAAATATGCCGATTCTGCTTGGGTTATGGATGAATTAAAAAAAGATACTATGCAGTGTTGGATTATGTTTGGTTCCGATGAGTTTGAAGAAAATAAAGTTTTTGGTATTTGTGTTGGTAGAATTGGTATAATGCCTAATTATAATCAATATGAAATTGTTATTTGTACTGGTAAAAGAAGAGAACTATGGGAGGATAATTTAATTAAGGGAGTAACTGAATTCGCTACTGTTAACAAGTGCAAAAGATTAAGTATAATGGCTAGACCCGGTTGGGAAAAAATTTCTAAAAAATGGGGATGGCAAAAAAGACACGTGCAACTAGAGAAATGGATATAATATGAGTTTTTTTGGAGGAGGAGGAGGAGGACAGTCGGGAGCACCAGAAACTACAACACAAATTGTAAGGGAAGCTCCGGGTATAGAGGAAAGAAAATTAGAATTAATGGATGTTGCGCGTCAAGTAGCGCAAAAGCCTATTAATCTACCAGATTATCAAGTAGCAGGTTTAGGTGCTCTGGAACAACAAGGTATTCAAGCTGCGGGTACTACAGGAATTGGTGCACCTACTGTTCAACAAGGTATTGGCCAAGTACAACAAGCAGCGGCTCCGATTGGAGCACAACAAATAAATCAATATTTAAACCCATACCAATCTTATGTTACTGGAGAAATAGCTAGACAATCACAAATGATGCAAAATCAATTAGGGTCTCAAGCTGTTGGTGCTGGAGCATTTGGTGGTGGACGAGAAGGTGTTCAACAAGCAGAACTACAAGGAAGAGCATTGTCTGCAATGGGGCAAGCACAAGCACAAGGATTTAATACTGCACTTCAAGCAGCACAGAATCAACAAAGAGTTGGTTTGCAAAGTGGTCAACTTTTAGGTCAATTAGGTGCGGGGCAACAACAAATGGCTCAATCAGATATAAATCAATTGATGGCTGCGGGAGGTGTCCAAAGACAATTAGCTCAGTCAACACTTGATGCACAAAGACAATCTACATTACAACAACAATACGAACCATACCAAAGAGCTGAATTTTTAGCTAACTTGTATGCACAAGGTCCTAAGTCATCTTCTCAAGTTACGATGGGAACAAACCCGACTACTAGTCCAATTGCACAAGCTGTCGGTACTGGTATAGGGGCATTCACAGCGTTTCAAGGTATGAAACCAACCGGACAGGCTTAGGAGTTTACATGTCGCTTAACAAAGTTTTAAACAGACCTATGTTTCGTAAAGAGGCACTTAGAAAAGGTGTGCTTAAAACTATTAATGCAAACACAGGTGTTATGGTTGGACAACCGTATACTGCAGCACCAGTTCCAGCTTTAAGAAAGCCACCTACATTTATGGAAAGAATGTCAGTGAGGCCTTCTGTAAGAATGTTAAAAGAAGCTGCAAGTATACCAGTCAACCTTGGTTTTACAGCAGGCGATAAAGTTGCTGATGCTTTTGGTATAGATCCAGGTTTTGGTGTTGCTAGAACTGGATTACAAACTTTAGGAGCTTATGGAGCATCCAGAGCTTTACCAGGTCTTGCAGTAAGTGCGATTGGATTAGGCCCTACAGCATTAGGATTAGGAGCTATTTATGGATCAAAAAAATTATATGATGCAGGTGTGAAAGAGAGAGCAAGAATTAACGCAATGACTCCTGCAGAAAGAAAAGCTTTTGAAATAGAACAAAGAAACAGTGCCTTTGATTATATGAATGCATCTGATAATGATTTATTTGGTAAGTTTGTGCCAAAACCTATTGAAGAAAAAGTTGCGGAAGATAGACAAATTGTAGAAGGTAGAACAGGTTCTGGAAGACCAAGTTTTAATAAATCAAAAGAATTAAAAGCTGAAGGCGATCCACTGCTACAGGACAACGTAGCCGATTCAAATGACATAGCTGATTTAGATGCTGTGCAAGAGAATTCACTAGGTGGTGGAACACCTCCTGAAAGCCAAGATGGAATTACAAATTACACAAGCACTTTAGAAGAAGATAGAGAGAGAAGAAAAGCGGAGGAGCTATTAACTGCTTCAGA
>Ga0099797_100259_pt1 | contig 35021 bp, 9 predicted proteins | sample Uncmet_Sort48C_1_FD_89871 | JGI IMG/M metagenome (GOLD analysis project Ga0099797, IMG submission 89871) | Marine eukaryotic communities from CALCOFI LINE 67, Pacific Ocean - C012_Sort48C_1 | ecosystem: Environmental > Aquatic > Marine > Oceanic | place: Pacific Ocean: Monterey Bay | collected... | reverse complement strand
GGTTAAAGCAGGGAGATTCAGATTCTTGGGAACTGTGACAGTTTGTTGTTGTTGAACTTGATGTGTAGGCGTAGTACTACTAGTAGTTGCAGGCACATTTGAATTTATTATTTCCCTTTTTAATGCATCTCCGCTGATTTTCGCCATGTTCTCGATTCCTCCAACTTGATCCATCAAATGCATTTGCGGTAAGAATAGTTCCATTGGGCCCAGATTCACCGCACCCTGATCAACTTTCAGATATTCGCTCAACAATTTTTCTAGCTGAAGTTTGGCGTTTTCTATCTTCAACACTTTCATTGTTGTTATCGACTGTTTTATCAAGGGATTCAGCGCATAATTACTAGTAACTGTAGTAAGAGGATTCGGCGATTTGTTGGCATTGCTCGGGGAAGTATTTTGTTGTTGTTCTCCATAAAAGTCGGATATTACATACCAATGTGCGGACTCGAAAAACCGATGCTGGGCAGAAAGAGCAATCTGGGACGTGGGAGAAAATAAATTTATGATAATGAAAATACAAGCTAAGTACTAATTTATGATTTTTTTAATTTTTAATGTTTAACCACAAGTGAGGAAGAGGAAGAGAGAGATGCAGATGATATTGGAAGCGAAGAAGAAAGTGATGAGAGTGAAGAGACAACCGAATTCAGACCACAGAAGAATTTATCCAATGGTGACAGACCCAACAACAATGATTGTAAACGTGCCAAGTCTCGGCAAAAGAGACGTTTGAAGACGCATATGAATACATGGTTCGACCGGCGGTGGGTAATCTCTGAATTAATCTGTATTAAGAAGCATATTGGCCCAACAATGCAGAGAAATTTCGAGGGAAAAGGAAAACGGGTGAGGATGCAGGGCGCTCTATGAAGAAGAATCCAGGAGCTGTAGTCCGCTTTTTTTTATGCTGAGGTTGCCGCTGGAGGTTGTAAGATCAGTAGGAGTTCGTCCTCAATTCGGGACCTTTCAATTCTCTCTACGCTTATGGCGATTCGTATTGTAAATGATCGTGAAACTATGTTACGCGCGCATCAGGCACTGAACGTTTCCCTATGCGCTTGAAGAAGGCTGAAGCATATCTGAAATCAATAGAACGGACAACTTGACAGAGGGTGATAACACTGCTAAACTAGATATGCACAGACCCAGACTTCTGTAAATCCTCTTTTCACAGCCTGTGTCGGTCCCTCCTGTGCGTACGAGCCCATTATCAACACTTCAACCAAGGCATTATGTCGAACGCGCGAACTGTAGTCCCCAATAGTTAAGTTAACATCAGATCGCTAACCTTTGTCTTGTAGTGCTACAACACATATGATCATGCTACACAATTTAATGATGGTCTTTTGCAGGCGGTAAAGTTCCCGTAGCTTTGGACGACCAGGGCACCATTCGTAAGGAGAATGAATGGGCCTCAACTACGCCATACAAGACACCCTGGCGCAGTGGTCTTGCATAATGGGCGATAGTGATGAGACACTGTGCTCGCTGGTTCGGGGCATAGACAATAACGGCGGTCTTGTCATCTTTCACTTGAGAGCCCCGCTGCCAATTTGCGGTCGTGGACGAACTTTTAGTTTAACATATTCACGCTGTGCGTTAGCTGAATCCGACAAAAATCCTGCGTCCAGCAACCTAGTTCTTTCGAGATCACAATTCAACATCACCAGGAGCATCTAAATGCCCTCACTTCAAAGAGAGAACGAGGAACACCGGCTGAGGAGCAAGAGTTAGAGGAAAGGGGCAAAGACATCAATCGGTCTGCTAGCAGGGAAAAAGCCTTCGTTAACAACAATGATACTGAAGAGATTTTAATTGCTAGCGGTTTTTGAGAATGTAAAATCCCGCACGCCGAAGACTTCGCCTGGAGAAGAATTCGAACATAAGTGCTTCGATATAGGATGACAATGCTCGCTCTCTCTAGCAACTATGTAAGTCACAGATCTGCTTAATTGCAAATTGCGAAAGAACCCACCTGTACAGTGCAAGGATTGTGTGCATGCAAAAGTACGCGCTCTCGCTACCCGGGTGGAACGGCGGCAGATGGGGGAGAATGTTATTTGAAGCTGGCGGCCTAGTTTGCAGCAGCAGTATTAAAGGTTTAGCTTTGAAAGAAATCTGCCGAGTACAAGGAGGGTCCGGGAGAGGGGAGGCAGTTTTTCGGGCCGCAGATTTGGGAATACTGGAGCCATCAGATCTGCCACCGGGAGTCCGAGATCCAGTGCGAGTTGATGGAGGCGGATTTCGTTGTGGACGTGGCAAGACAAAGGGCGACTTTGAAGTGGGAGGCGAAGCTCAAGGCAGGTGGGAGACCGACCCAATTCGCTCAGGTTGCCCTGTAATGTACCCGCGAATGCGAGAACGTACTGAGATTTCTCACCATAGACAAAACTATTGCACTTCCCATTTTAGCTGTACCCTTCCAGGAGTTGGCATCCGGAAGTGGCCCCACCAGTAAGCTCCCAGAAAGAAACGACACAACAGCTGGCCGTTAGCCTCCGTAGAAAGTCAGAGTTATCTACACTGTGCGTCAAAGAAAGCGGTGTGGAAGCAGATAATTGGAACGAACAGGTGGCTAACTACTTTAAAATTCTAAAAAAAGCGCAGGCACCGACCGGCGAAGAAACCTTTTTGTTGCGGGTAAAGCCACAACTAGACTTAGTGAATCTGAGGAATCTGGCAGCTGGACGCAAGGGCTGAGGGACGCAAGACACAGGGCAACAAGCAGACGCCGTAGAAAGTCAGAGTTATCTACATTCCTAGCCGCGGGAACGGTGGAGGAATTGGGAGAGGTAAGGGAAGCAATTTCGAACATGCTTACGAGGACGCACCCGCAATGGAGTACGGATGCAAGAGATTCTCAGAGTGGTTTCACCAGCATATTGCTCCAATCTGGGCTGCCCGGTACTGATTTTCGTCGCACAAAAAGATCACAGCCCGCGACGGTGCACTGAAACCCAGATGAATTTCCGGAAATGTTGTTTAAAGGGTATCGGGATGCACATGGGCTTCTAAGTTTTATGGACCAATAATGGGAGATTAGATTACCTGCCGAATTTGCTGGTAAAAATTATTATGCCGAACTAAAGACGGCGGAGTATCCACAAAATAGTGGATGGAAAGAGGAGAATTGGGTTAAATGGTCCAGATACTTGCAAAAAGCTGCTGTGAATCAGTACAGAAGCCATAAACATCGTCTGAAAATCATCATATGCGTCTACGGCGGACGCGAGCAAGAAAAGGTTGGTGTTAAACCCCTCCGGCGCTTTCTCAGCTTGGTGAACAGGAAAAAGCTCATGCTCTTAGCTCAGGCGCCACCAAAAATGCTGAGAATCCAAACAATTTGAATAATTTGAGTCCCAATTCCCATATTGTCGCGCACGCATCTTCATTTTAAAAGATTGTCCCCAACTATCCTTCGAACGATTTCAAAAAAGATGTCTAGCTACGGGTCATGGAGGGAAAAAATGGCAATCCTTCCAATCAGATTTGACTACTTCTCAAAAAAAAATTCTAAAAGATCTAGAATCAATTGTGGCTTCAACCCAGTTCTTGTGCTATGAGATGAAAATCAAATTAGGAGGAACAAATTCCATTGAAGGTTTTATGAGAGAAGCTAGTGAGATATTGCAAGTTCGAATTTCTATGTCTCAACATCTAAGCGCAATCCAAGGTGGAGAAAAAATTATTGGAGGAGACATCTGATGTCGATTATTGGGAAGCGATGGGTGCGGTTTCTGTGTCTCAAGAACAGGGGAGCCGAGCAGCTTCTGCTGAACAACAAATTGAATTTCTGGCGATGCTAGGGATAGATCAAGCTGTGCGTCAGCCATTAGCAGTAGTTAGGCACAGGGGGGTGTGTTTCACCTTCTGGGATACCACAATTTTATTTTAGGGGAAATTGGCTGGACGTGGGATGGCTTTTTGGGATTTGGCGATGCCGGACGATGGTGGTAGCGGCCAGGCAGATAATGCACCAGGTGCTACTTTCTCAAAGTTTGCACTTCTCTTATCTGATGAACAATCTCATCCAAAGGTCGCGGTTAAGCGCGGATGATAAGAAAAGCCAGAGTTTAGGAACAACAGGGAACGAAGCGTTGCACCGGGAAGTGACGGCGCAAAACTCGGGTATCTGGCGGCAGGGGTGCATCAGGTGGGTAAGAATCAACCAGGCAGGAATCAAAATTCATCATAAAAAAGAAAAATGAGCTACTAAGCGGACAATTACGGACGGAGTGCGGACCAAATAAAATCGTTCATTTGTTCTGACAAATCTTATTGGGTAAATTTGGCGGGTCAAGTTGGTGCTAGTTCAACTGAGGCTCCGAGTGCGGCTCTACGGGGCACTATCGCTTCCCTGCGCGATGCTACAAGCCTGTCCGAAACTCAGAGGAAGACTGATGAGGCTCTGTTCTAAGGGATGTGGTTTTATCAACCTCGACTTCCTCTTGCCTCTGATAAATTTTAAAATCTGGCGACAAAAAACTTGGCAGTGCACTCAAAAAAAATAATCAAAGGCTATAAAATAGAAAACTCAAGTCACATCGATAGGGTGCTGACTAGGACAGCAAGGATGGAAGGTGATATGAAGGTATTCATTATTGACAAAGATTATAAATGCTCTAAATTCAAAACTATTCGACGACAATAGGAAGTGTAGAGATTATTCTGAGTCAATGAAAACAGTGGCTCAATGCTTGGATGCGTCAAACGTTCTTCGTCCTGAATTGTGTCACCCAGTGCTGAGATAAAGTCAGGGCAACTTTGCTGAGGGGAGAACTGGTGGGCGACGTACTGTATATCGCGGGAAAAGCAGAATAATAATAGACAGGAATTTGACATCTCCATTTTATTGTCAAGCTCAAGAGTCTAGCGAAGTGTCGCCGTGCGTACAGGGTACAAAACCATGAAATTTCTCACTTCTCGGCAGATTTTGCACCAAATTAAAGTGCTCGTACGAACATGATGATTGATATTATGGCTAGTTTTCCTTCAATGGCGTTTACTATCTCGACTATAATGTATCACCTTCACCATAATAGCTCATCTTCAACTATGCGAAGACGTCATCAAGCATCAGTATGAAAAGAAATTGGATGAAGTTAAGTAGGCGATACTTAAGGAACAACAGTTCGAAAAGTCCGGGGGAGGGAGAAGAGGGAGATTTATGGGTTGCTAAGAAAGCGAATCATTTGAGAAAGTTAGAATAATTCTTTGAATAGTATGATACTCGTGGGGCGCGATAAATTGCAATTATTCGATATAATGACGAAAAGACTCCCGCCTGCGGGCTCAAAAATGCAATTATATCGAAAAGCGATGGAGGGGTATTTGACTTGGGAAATGTTCAAAGGAGACAAAAAAACATAATTTCAATAATATACCAGTTCCCTATAAAGTCCAACCGGACTGTCCTGCTCCTCCCCGACTTTGCGCGCCACATTCATGTTGAAAACCACGAATTTCATCGTCCGACTCAGGTTTTTGATAACTTTCGACCACAAATCCGATCTATACAAATCCAGTTTCGCGTCGTGCCGGGGCAAATCGGCCTTTTTCTCTTCACTCGTCAGCTGCTGAAATTCCTCGATTTGCGTGGTAATACTCTCCTTCAAATCCAATAAATACTTTTCTATGGCCTTGGTTGTAGTTGGAGTTGACTTCTGTGTAGTCGTACCACTAGTACTCACAGCAGCGGGTAAAACCGAATTATTCAATGAGTCCCCTTGAGAGCCCTCTCCTCCTCCTCCGCCGATATTATGTATGTTGTTTACAAAGAAATTTGCCTCGTAGGAAAGCGCGATGTTGGGGTGTTGCTTCACCAATACCTGTTGTTGTTGAGCATTACTATTTGTTGGAGTACTACCGCTAACAGTATTGGCACTTGGTCCAGATTTACCTCCACCTAAAGCAGACGAGTGTGCGACCACTAGATTTTTACCATCGCAATTTGCGCCGACTTTGTGGATATGCTTCATTTTGGAAAGCGCGGCGTCGATACTGTCTGGGACTTTGCTTTCTTTGCAGAGATTCATTAACTCCATCATTTTTGAACTTGATTGCTTAGACTCTGTAAATTTCACAGCAGGTGCAATAGCATAATTGGTAGTACTATTAGGCCCACTGGGATCATTATTCTCAACACTATAAGTAGCGCTGCTACTACCTTCTTTAGATTTAGAATCATCATCACCACCACTCCTATATTTTTTCTGGAGTTTCTCTTTTTCCTTTCTTCTCTCTTCTCTCAGTCTTTTTTTCCTTTCAAAAACCGCCAGTTTCCCAGGGATTATGCTGTGCCCCGGGACGAGACTAGGACTGCCGAAGCCGTGCAAAACATCCAGCGGTTTCGGCACGCCTCCTGGATTAGAGTGGTTGAGAGGGGAAATAGCAGAGAGGCCGTTCGGTTCGGCTTTTAACAGAAAATCTAGGAACGCGGTTAATAGAGGAGCACAGTCGGAAGACTCCTGTTGACAATTTGAATTTGGACCTGAATCAGATTCAGATGGTACTTCATCGAAGTTGTTGTAATACAGAATGATAAGAATGAGCCAGCGGGGCAGCGGAAGAGGATCCGAAATAGAATTAAAAAAATTCAAATTAGAGGAAACAATGGGGGAACCAACCACATTACCGAGATCCTTGGTGAGATGTTGCATCGCGATGTGGGAGACATTAGAGGATTTGGAATTCCAAGAGCCGTTTTTGTTGTTATTGTTTAAGTAGATCTTCTCACCTACTAAAGGAAAGAAAAGTTTCTTCAACTCTTTAGCCTCCAGTTTGGCTTCGGGGTAGATTCGAATACGACGACGTTCCTGTTCTAATTCCTCCTCGTCCATACCATCGATGTAATCACTGCTGGTACTACTCGCACTCTTGCCACCAACAGAATCAGATTCCCTCTCTCTAAGACTAGACTCTTTCTCTTTTTCCAATAGTTCTTTTCTCATCGTATCTAATCCCTCTTTATCACTCGTTCCAAAGACATTCTCACGACTCATCATGCTCCACACCTCTGCTACCATCGCGCTCAATAATTCTACTTCTCTTTCTCTTCTGGACTCGAGTCTGCTTAGGTAGGCTTTCCTGGGAATTACCTGGACTTCAAGACTTCTTTTTATTTCCTGGGACCTGAGTTCGAAGGGGACCTGGACTTGGTTGTATAACTGTTGAGCGGATTGGAGTAGCGAGATGGTTCTGGTTTGGAGAGGGTGAAGGGTGTCGATGACGGAGTGGGCGTTTAGGGCTAATTGACGGGGTAAATGGGAAATACGTGAAAGGAAATAATCGCGCAGAGTGAATTTGAGGACAGTGTTTTTGTCTTCTTGATCTTGATGTTCTTCTGAATCTTTAATATGGTTTTCATTTTGATTTTCACCAGAATCGGTGTAAATCTTATTCACTTCCAGATCACCGTCGAAGTCAGCGATTGGTTTTGGTTTTCGGGCGGAGCCTATTCCTTCCCCATAATCATAGTTTTTGTTCGCGAAAACCATCTTGCGGGCAGCCTGGAGGGCAAGACTCTTCAATGTTTGCACGTCCACATCCATGGAACACACTCGGTCTGCGTGGGCGTGGGAGATTTTCATATAGGATTTTGAGATATTTGAAGACTTGACGGGTTTGTTGGGAGTTGGTCCAGCAGTTGACTCAGTTTCAGAAGGTTTCGGCGGCGCTTCAACAACTTTTTCCTTTCTGAACTCTTTATTTTTGTCCGAATCCCGTTCAGAATTTAATGAAATTTCAGAATTTGCGCGTACAGAGTTTTCCTCCTCAGACTCTTCACTAACTACATCCTCTAAATCAGGCTCCTCCAAATCAATCAAGTCTTTTCTCGGCCTCATCGGTATCATAAATTTCTCTGTCAAAATTACAGACACTTCTTTGGCATGTTTTTTCAATGCCTCTCTTGCAATAGCTTTTTCCTTCTCTATTTCCATGTTCTCATACTCTTTCATGACCTCTATGTTAGTTTTCACTGCATTGTACATGTCACTCCCAACTCTTTCCCTTAAACATTGAGTAGTACCGTGATCGTAGCCGTCGGCGTTGGAAACGTTAGTAGTACTAGCCGCGGCCATTTGATTCGCAGCTCCACATTGACCAAAACCAGTAGTAATTCCGTCAGTGAAACCTTGGACCTGTAATTCTTTGATAGCATTCAATGCCAATTCAAGTTCTGATAACGTAGGAACGTGGGGTTGACCATTGGTGTGGATGTTGTTCGTTCCGGTGCCGAGCTTCAACGGGATAGGTAAGGTGTTGATTTTCTTGATGTCGAAAGGATGATGTTGAACTAAACGGTTGTAGTTTTCCCAAACGTCGGCGTAGTGCTGGAAGTTCTCGAGGATATTCTGAGTGATTATGGTAGTAGTACTACTACTACTACTACTAGAACCTCCTGGTCCAGGTCCAGCCTTAATAATATCAGTGCTACTACCTGGTTTTGCACCATCCCCAGAAGATGCATTATCATCTGTCTCTAATTTCCCTCCACTCCCTTTAAAAACTCTTTTTCCATCCTTCTCATTGTAGTACATTATTCTCCCGTTCTCCAATTTAAAGCCCTCTTTCACTTCATTATATCTCAAACCGTTACCTACTGTTAGACCTCCTTTCGATTCTTTTCTATACAATTTTTCTCGTTTTATCACTCTACCGACTTCTTCTAATCTCTCTTTTTCCAGCATTTTATCTACCTCTAGTCTAGCTTTTTGTAATTCTCTCGACATCATCCTCTCTAAAGCCGATAAACAGACGGGAGAGACGTTGTAGAAGGCCTCTAATTTCTCTAAACCTAATGTTCCTCCAATTTTGGAAGAAGAACCGGACTGACCGTCGAGAGCTATGCCCCTTAATTTCGTTTTTTGGTGCACTTTGGTGTAGAAGGAGGAGAGGAAGGAACGAGAAATCCGGGTGTGGAACTGGGGATTGCCAGGCCCGTTGTAGATGGTGTTACCAGTGAGAATGAGTTTCTGGAGATTATCGGTATGCTCAGTAGTAGGGTGGTCGTTACTAGTAGACTTGGGATTTTTAGATTCTGATTCTTCTGCTAAATTTGATGTAATCTCAGTTTTTTTGGATGGTTGCAGATCGGTTTTTAGATCTGAAGATGATGATGATGATGGTTTCCCATCACGACCATGATCATTTCTATCTACATTATTCGGCTTAGACTTCTCCTGATCTAATCCCCCACTACTAGCCGAAGAACTACTCGATGTACTCGTTGTCATTTGAAACATCTCTTGTTTAACCACTTCTGTCATCTTCAACAGTTTATACATAGCATTTCTATCATGATCTTCATAATATTTCCCATTTAGTTCCCGGAATGCCTCCGCTAATTTCTTCTGACTGTCCTTCGATTCCATTCCATAAGGTATATTCGCCATTTCCTCCATAAACCCTACATCCGCTTCACTGGTCAAATTGAATTCCTCCACGTCCTTCTCCCTCCCTATCCCCCATTCCTCGCTGCTATCTTCCCTGACTTGTTCTAGCAACTGTTCGTGGCTGTCTAAATCCAACACCAGATCCCTGAAACCCTCCCAATCTTCCTCGTTTCCTAAGCTTTTGTCATCAGCAGACTCAGGCTCAGTACCTGGGGTATTATTATTGGGATTACTACTGTTAGCATCACTGTTAGGATCCTTGGGTTCTTTGAATAGCATGGAGGATTTGATCAGCTGGATTATGTGTTCCGTATCGTAGGAATCGATTTTGTTCATGAAAACCTCTTCCGATCCTAGGCGGCCGTTGTATGCAAGTAATGCGATGGAATGGAACGTGGATTTGAACTTCTTTCCGCTGCTCGGGTGTTGAAAACTGAGTTTGAGTTTACCACCATCTTTTCTGATTTTGGAGGAGAGGTTTTTTTCGATCTCTTTGTTGGTTAACGATAAAGTAAAGAACATCAGTTTTTTGGCTAATAGCAGGATGAATTTTGCGATATCGAAACAGGCCCGTGTAAAATCAAGGTCGCGCCAACGCCGGTGATCCATGAGGGAACTAATTTTGGGAGGACTAGATTCAGGTACAGTTCTATCAGTGTCACCACTTTTCTTTAAGTTTGAATCCGAATTATTACTATCCTTACTAGACTGATTCTGAAACATATTGAATTTGTTTTGTTCCTCAGGTTTAAGCTCCAAAAACCTCTTCAAACTTGGAAACGAAGCGAGTCGATGAGAACTAGTTAACATACTGTTGTTTATCACCACTGCTCCCGTCCGACTCCCTGTTTGAACTGTTCGGGACATTGTTTGGGAAGAAGAAGATTGTCGTTCGCTCCTCGGAGTCGAAAACGTTATCCCAATCATAAATCCCAAGCGCACAATCCGTCTACTCGACTCCACAAAATTCACCACCACCTTCCACAAAGATGATTGTAACTTTATCTTACTGTATTTCTCCAGCTCCCCTAAAATGTATTCGGAACTTGTTTTCTCTTTCTTTTGATTTTTATCGATACTGCTCTTCATCAATCTCAAATCATCTTCCACCCCCGTGATTGTGTTGACCCACAGAGCTTGGATCGAATTCTTCACCTCCTCTACGATCATAAAAGCGGGTTTCAGGGCGTGGTTTTTCAGGGTTTGGAGCCGATCTACCTCGGCCTCGGTGTCGAACTCACCGTTGGTTATGGGCTCTATTGAATGATCGGAATAAATTTCTTCGGAATTATTATGATTTTCATCTCCATTATGTAACAGGTTGATTTTGTGAAATCCGTGCTGGGAATAGAACTTTTGGATTCCCAGAATTCTTTGACGAGTGATAAAGGTGGAAAAGTCGTGAACAGCTTGTTTCTGGGAACTGGAACTACTGTGTGTTCTCGATTGAATATTTGCTGCAACAGTGGGAGAGCCGTCATCTTCATTCAAATTATTTTCAACGGCGTCAAATTCAGGCTCCTCACTTGGACCTTCCTCTTCTGGTACAAACTCAACGTTATTCAGAGCTGTGGCCAATCTTAGATTCTGAGTAGCGGCGTCCACCCTCTTAGGAATCTCGGTGGTGAATTCGTTTGCAATCAGAAACATGCCCTTCATTACGTTGTCATGAATCTCCTCTTGAATAAAATTGAGAAATTTGGAATAGCTGATTCCATTAGATTCTTCTTTTGATTCTTCTTCAGAATCTTTGGATTTTGTCATAGCGCATAATTCAGTCTCAATGGCTTTCTGGGCATCTGAAATCACAGCAGCAGCTGCTGCTCCACTACTACAGGAACTTGAACTACTACTGCTGCTAGAGCTAGAGCTTGTCAAAGCAGATCCTCCAACAACATTTGGAGCTCCCGCCAGCATCTCCTTCAGTACTTCATTTTCTCTCTCCAATTCCTCTTTCCGCCGATCATATTCCGACTGACTCTTCCCCATACTCTTTACATGCTCCTCCATATAATTATTATGCATCATCATCTCCTGCATTTTTTCTTCCATTTTCTGTATGTTTTCCCTCGCATTATTCACCATTTTTTCTCTCAGACCGATCCTTCTCTTCCCAACAAAAGTTTTCAACCCCAAATAACCCTCCAGAGTGTCCTCGGGCTGCATGCGCTCCCTCAGGATTCTTCTCAGCCTTATTTCCCGGATAACGGAGGTGATGTAGTTGAAAGATGATCTATCAGGTACGAGTTCCACCTTTTTTTGTGAGGAACTTGGAGTGGTGAAGTGGCGTTCAGTAAAGGTAATGTGCGACCAGAGATTGACTTTGATTCTTTTGGCTGCGGGTTTAATAGCGGCGCGAGACTCCTTGTGCTTCCGGTGTGCCTCATCGGCTCGAGCGAGATCAGCCTTGGCGGCCGAGATCTTTTTGTAGATATTATCTATCACTGCAGTGTTATCGGAGTTACTTGATTTAGCGTCGGCTAGCTGTTCTTCATCTGATTTCAAATTAATATCGGACTTCGGACTAGCATCCGATTCAATGTTTTTTAATTTCTCCAACAATTGTTTTTCATCAGCGTACTCCTCAATCACCTCCGTAACTTCCTGTAAAGTGCTGCTGTTATCAAGGCTCTTATCCAAATCTTCAAGCGAATAGAGCAGTCCGCTCTCAATCAGCGAGTCAACTGATTCGGTTAGTTTAGTAGTAACCTTGATATTTTCCTCGACCATTTCGCGAATCACCTCAGTAGACTGGTTAATATCACTGAGACTGGAGGTATCTTTGTTCTTGCTAGACTTCTCACTGTTTTTTACAACTTCTTGAACTTCATCTATTTTCTCATTTATACTCGATAATTGCTCTATTTTATTCTTCAAGCTACTATTCTCTTTCTCAATGGTTTTTGTCATCAAACTCAGTTTCTCAATAAAAGAAACCGTTTTTCGTCTCACAAACAATGCCTTCTCATTAATCTTTTTCTGTCTAAGAAACTCAACCTCGTCATCAACCGAATAAGATTCGAACTGTCTGTTCCCGTATAACTCTTCCTCCAAAGTAGTCGGCGGTTGATCCACCCAGGCACCGAAAGTTCTCATACTCGTCGACGAATTAGGATTACTAGCATCACTCGAATCCATATGATCCTTCGGAATCCCCGCATTTTCGACCAAACTCACGCTAGTCTCGGTGCTATCCAATTCCTCCTGCAGCATTGCTATATCCAAAGTGAAAAAGAAAAAATCCGGGGACAAACCGGAAGCTGTCTGACCAAGCCCCTCTGGCGCGCTTTCGCGCATCACATGCACAATAGCGTCAGAAACGGACTTGGGCATTTTGGGGGGTTTTTCTAGTGCCTGGGGGAGACCGGATTTGGTTTCGATTACTTCTGGGTCGGTCTCTTCTTCGTCAGAGGTTGATTGAGGGTAGCCTGGACCATTGGGGCCTAGGCCGGCTGAAGAATAAAATTTCTTGAGTTTATCAGCGTCAGCATCTACGTCACCGGAAAAAGAAAAGCTTGTCAGCCTAGATCTGGAACCTCCTTCATGTTCGACCCCATCTACATCAACACCCGAACTAGTATCCGACAATTCATTCAGAAGGTCATCTGGATTCAATTCAGATGCGGTTTCATAAGCCTGACCCTTCTGAACCTCCAGGTCCTGTTCAACTTCTGGACTAGTTTCCTGGCCGCTATTTAACTTATTTTTTAAAGTTGTTACTGTTTCATCCCGAAGTTCCACAGCTATATCCATTTTTTGGTGGGCATGCTTCAGGGCTCTTTTTATCGCTTGTTTATCCGCCATGGACACAGCGAGACCCTCCACTTCGTTCTCAAGGAGTTTGATTTTTTTGTCCGCTTTGTCGAGTTCGGCAACAGATTTGGCGATCCGGTCCTTATTCTTAAAGTGCTTGCGAGAAGACTTTTTCTTACCTTTACTATTTAAAGGTAATGACATAAAATACTTTCTCCGTTGTTCTTCTGCAGCCAATCCCTTTAGTGTTGTTGCTCTTGAATCTGATTTACCCGACTCTGACAAGTTTTCTTCCATCTTTCTCTCAACCCGCATCAACTGGATCAATTGCTCATATCTTGTGGCCTGCGTCACTAAATCCCGCCAAAAAATGATTGCCTTCTTCTCGAGCCCTTGCGCTCGTTCTAGGAGAACTTGCTCCAAAAACCCAAAAAACCCGCTGGTACCGAACATGTTTTCCTTCAGAGTGACAGTTTGGATATTTTCTTCAGTAGCAGCATTCTGAGACTTAATATCGGATTGAGCATTCATCGCATCCAGTGTAGCAGCCTGCGCAGCTTCAGCCGCTGCTATTTTCAGTTTTTTTAGTTCCTGTAGACTCGCTTGTTTTTCTTCTTCAGTTATTTTTCTACCCATGTTAGATTCACTGATAGCAGCGGCTTTCTCAACTGCTGCCCTCTGGATCTCCATCAATCTATTCTCCAGATCTTCGGGATTTGTTGTTGCACCGCCACTCTGCTGGATCTGTTCCTGTCTCAAATTCTGTTCTGAAGTCATCAAATTCTGCAGGTTTTGTTTTAGATTAGGGATTTGTTGTTGTAGATTTTGTAGACTAGAGTTTTGTTGTTGCTCATTTCCTGAATCCCCGGATTCTTCCGTCTGAGTTACACTAAATCCCATCCTCTGTCCATACTCAGCAAACAATTCGTCCAACTGCAAAGTATCCAGCAGTTTTGCCACCGACATGGGTGTAAACCAAGCCAAGTTGGATCGATTCGTCTCTATCATAGCGCTGTTACTGTTTAAAGGACTAGGGGGAAGACCAGAATCACATAATATAGAATCAGAAGTTGCATAACTATTCCCATTATTCCCTTCTCCTATAGTGAGTAAACCGTCGTCGGGTTCTAGGGGACCCTCTTGTCTGAACCACTTACCCCTTCTGTCGTTGTCAATGGCGGCGATGGAGCACATTAATCCGCTTTTCCCTCCTTCTAGCGTGATTCTACTATCAACAGCGAGAACATTGAGAAGGATTTTTATCTCTGGTTCTTTACGTTCTAGCATTTTCATTGGGTCAGCTCTTAGACCGCTGGAAGCACCGATAGTAGTACTACCAGTAGTTATACTAGTACCAATATTATTCATAGTACTAGTAGGATCTGAAGTTTGTGCTCCTATTTCTCTCGCAACCGCGCCAGTCAAGTATTCTGATTCTAGTATGATAGCTCTATACGATGCTAGAGTCTCCACCAGAGACACTAACCCCTTCAATAACAACCTCGCATGTAGATGTTCCATCTGTTGGGTTTTGACCGTAGCCTGTCCGTGTTCCAAGAATTTCTGAAATGGATAGGGGTAAACAGCGGGGGTAAAAACGTTCGAATGGGGATTGGTCGCCGCCCCAGCACTGGATTGACCAGCAGAAAAGATACCGATGGGATCTGGTTGCGATCTGGAGAGGGATAATTTCATCTCGCGGACTTCGGCGAGAGCGACTTCAGCGAATTGTAGACGGTTTTGTAAGAAAGATAAGAGGGTGGTTTTGAAATCAGGAGTTTTTTCGCTCCATAATTGGGCTTGGAGTAGGGATAACGAGTTTGTAGGGAGCGATTTAGGAATCTGTACGAACTCAGTACCTGGTTTGGAGGTAGGACATATAATCAAATTAGAATTCCCCAGATTTTTGTCTGTAGGGTTATTCATATCCTTCTTCTCCGACTCCCCTGAGGCTGAGGCTTGACCATCCTTATTAATAGTTTCGAACAAAATTTCCGGATTCTCCTCCATATTTTTAACCGTTCTGTCCGCTGCAACCTCGCCCTTATCGCTGTCATCCCGAGTAAAAACTCTCGCATGCCCCAATTCCGGTTTCCCTGGATGGTGGACTACCGTCGATTTCATTTTCATTCCGTCAAAACAAGTTATTTTGTAGATCTCGGTGTGCAAACCCGTTTGCGCGTTTATGATTCTCTCTTCCAGGACGTATTCTTTGACGTCAGCTGGATTAAAGTTTTGAGCCTGAGCATGAGTCAAACCACCAACTTTTTTAGGTCCAGGTCCACCACCACCACATTCCCCAACTTCTTTCCGAGATACCAACGTTTTTTCGCTCTTTTCCTTCCTTTTCCATGCTTCATCCAACTCTTTTTGTATCTGTACCATAGTTTCTTTATCTTTACACACTATTTCTGGTACTCCATCCACCGCTGATTTTGCTATCGACACTCCTTGTCTAGAATTCATCTCATGAAACATTTCCATTAACTTATATTCTTCTGTAGACTGCATGTTGTTCATCATTCGTTCGGCTTTCTCGACTTCAATGAACTGATTCACATACCAACGTCTGTATCTTCTTAGTCTTCTCGCCACTTCATCTACATCAGCTAAAGTTATTCTCATTCTTCTGGAAACCGCCTCGAAATTTTCCGCCTCAAACGATCTAAACGCTCTATGCCTTGAGGTGAGAGTTTGCCACATAGACTTGAGAGAGGGAGTTAAAAGAGGTTCGTTTTCGATCTGGGAAGTGACGGATAGAACATCATGACCGTTTTTCCCACTCTGAGTGTTTACATTCTCCGAGTGTAAAGAAGTTGAAGTTCCCACGCTCGCCGGATTGAACACCACCGACGAGGTTGCGTTCGCGGCGACGGCGGATTCGATGGAATTACTGCACTGTTCGAGGGAGCAACAGAATGGTTGGAGCGCGGAAGGGAGAGAACAATCGAAATAGGGAACATAGAGAGCTGAGGCAGCGGCTAATTTGAGTAAATTTGGAATGTAAGGGAGCAGATTGGTTTGCTCGCGGAGTCCGAAGGGGATCGGATTCTTCGTGACGGTGGCTAATATTTGGTTACTAGACTTAGTGTTTTTAGAAATCATTTCTGAAGTTCCCTCTCTAAGTTCACCGCCATGACTTAACTCCCTCAATCCTATGCGTAATTCGGCAGTTCTTTCCATTCTCCCACCCTCTAATCCCAACGTGTTTTGCTCCACCCAATTTGGATAGACGTAACTAGACTCAGTTTCCGAAAAAACGCTGGTCACTCGGTTGCTCGATAAGGACAATGCAGAGGTTTTGGTACTAGAAGTAGTAGATATCTGGGAGTTAAGTCTAGATCTAGTAGGTTGACCAGCCTGCTGAGGATCAGTATGAGTGTTTAAGTTAGTAGACTTAATAGTGGTATCAACATTAACTGTAGTAGATTCACTGGGTAACTGTTGTGTACTATTAACATCCTGGTCCACAGCAGGCTCATTAGATTCAAAACTATCCTCGTGACCACTAGTAGTACTTCCAAAACCCCTCCAATCCAACTCTGCCTCCTCCCCCAGACTGAACATAGCCGTGATCTCTCGCGCAATAGCCGGAAAAATCAGTGGTCCCATCCTCACCAGTTTTTCATTATAGGGCCCTCTCCCCAACATTTCTGTCTCTTGTAAAAAATGGGTCAAAAACAACCTAGATGGCGGAGACAAGTGCGGCGGCGTCAAATACATTGTAGCGAGTTTTTTATTGGAAAAGATTTTGTGATCTATATCATCCGCTCTGTTGTTGAGTACATTGGATAATTTCATTCTTTCAAACCTAGGAGAGTAATAACCCTTCAATTCGGCGGTGGACTTTAAGTTCTTATCTTTGCTGTTCTCCTGTTTCAAATTATAAGCCATTTCATCGTACATCTTTGCACCTTCATCATCGTAAAGAATTTCATGGGGATTAGAGCCGGATCTAGTATCACGGTAAGCAATCCAAGGATCTTTTAAAAGATTCCTGCGACGCTTAACGACCTCGTGAAGTTTGATCAAATCGTTCGAGAATTCCGAAATAGACTGTTGGATGTCGGTGAGAAGACTGTCGGTAGAGAGAGACTTCTTCGTTTGAGTTGTTGCTGGGGTACTAGTGCTGGCAGTGACGCCAAACTTCTGCTGATGATCTTTAATTTTCTGCTTGATCATAGTTACCGACTTGATTCTGTCAATTGTATTGGTAACATCAAAAACTTGGTTATGATTATCAGATGATTCTTTTGTTTTCTCAGACTGACTCTGAGACTTCTCTCCTTCTTTTTGTAGTTCAAACAATCCCGCTACCGAGCTGGCTGTCCTAGCAATTTCTCTAATGTCAGGCTCCGAATCTGCAGAGCCGTTACGGTTTCTAGAAGCTAAAGTAATAGTTTTACCGGCGCTTAGAGGATCTGAACTATCAGCTGATGAATCATTCTTAGACTTTGCTGGGATCCGTACATTTAGACCACTTGACGATGATGATCCATTTATATTCTCTCCTTCAAGTGTAACACCATCCACATCCACGAATTTGCACGATATTTCCTTCCCACTTTCCGCTGCAAGACCAATAACACGTTCTAATCTCGCCTCATCTGCGCACTTATCACCACTCCCCGGAAACATAATTGTGTTGCTGAATGGCTTTCCACCCTTCATCACATTCACACTCCCGTCAGAACCACGGAATATAGTGGTTTTTGAATCTGAATCCGATTTGGATTTATTATTTTTTCCGGATGATGATGTTCGGATTCCTGGTAATGCTAGATTTTCTATTTCTATCGGGCCATCACAAACCGCCGCAACCTCTTGACAAACCTTAGCGAGTTCTTGCGCTTTCTCTGGGTCTATTGGCATGAAAAAGGTGGTCATGTCGAACCCGCCGTCGGGGCGGGTGGTGATCATGACGTCACCGCTTTTTTGGGTGCTAGGATCGTTCCTGAGTGTGACCGAGTTTGGAGTAACGCGCATAGTGCGACCGTCGGGAGTACCGTTTGCTTTTGTGATGGCGACGGTACTACTGGGTGTAGTAGTACCAGATTCGTTTTGTGTCTGTGCAACATTGGAATTCGAGGTAGTAGTACCTTTCTTTTTTTTCTTTTTTTTGTTCTTACTAGCATTAGAATTACTTGGAGTAGCAACTGGACTCGTTACTGCACTGTTATCACCACTAGTACCGCTAGGTCTACTAGCACTACTACGTCCCTTAGGAATAGCAGTTTCAAGATTCAGCGCATTAATCATATTAGCGTGATCTGCAAGAGAGGTCATATCATCCATTTCTTTCATAACCTCGGGCATATCTACGAGGGAGATATCATTCGTATCCTTCATAACCTCCATCTCTGGTGCTTTTAAAACCTGAGAATTATCTTTACTACTCGCAACCTTAGCTTCTTTCTCAGCTTCTTTCTCAAGTCTTTCTGCGCATTTCATTCCTACATCAATTCCTGCTCGCATCACTTTCCTAACTGTTCGTCGCATCTCTTTTGAATTAGATGGGTCTTTCATAGACTCAGCCAGTTTCTTACCACCCTTCTTATTAACCTTTGCCTTTATGGTTTTCGACGCTAGTTGCATAGCTTCTTTTATGGCTTCTTGCATCAACTCGTTCTCGGCGTCTTTCGTGTTTTCGTACCCACATTCTCTGAGCATAGCTAGACAGTCCTGCATAATCGGGTCTTTCTTGACGTCACCAAGCTCAGTCATTAATTCGCCAGTGAGAGTTTCACAAGCTTGAGTGTGGTCGTCGTCATCTATCCCAGTAACTGAGACATTATTGGGATCTTCGTCATTGTCTTCGTCGTCATCATCGTCATCACTGTCATCGTTGGCTATTAAACTTTCCAATTGAGAATGAATGTCCTCCACTTTATCTTCTTCGATATGGAACTTGAGCTGGTCTTTGATGTAACTATTAGCCATAGTAAGACTCTTGGCGAGATCCAGACACTGTTTTCGTTCCTTCTCTTGATTAGTAGCCGACTTATCAGCTTCAGCAGATTTTGACTCAGACGAGTCCTGTAGAATTAGAGTAACTTTACTCCCGTCGGCATTTACAAGACTACTCTGACATTGAAGTTCATCAGACTTAGAATCATTATCGGCATCAGTTGTAACAGTACCCTCCTGTCCCTGGTCTTTGTCAGACTCAAAGTGTTTCATCCATTTCACATCCTGGCTCTTCATTTTTTGCGTGTCCCATTCGATCGATTTTGAGATTTTCCCCAAAATATGTGCGTTCTTCACATAATTATCATTCTTTTCCAGTTCGTGTACTATAGGTTGTATCGGTTGTATCATATACCCGCTCTGAAACACCGCCTGAACCTCACTAACCAATCTAGCCGAGTGTTTTACATCGAAATCCAATTCTATACAAGCCACCTCAGTGTCTTTCTCAGAGATATCCAGCAAACTCTTACTTCCGTCACTTAATTTACTTCCAGGTTTAGCACTACAAATACTCCCGTTATAGTTCCCACCCACTTCCTTAAGACAGTTCTCCCACTCTTTCTCCACCTCGTTCATGCAGGAAATCAGGTCCTGTTCTATGGTTAACATGTTTCCCACTCTCTCTACATGATGATCTTTACCCAATAATCCCTTATTCACGGCACGGGTATGTTTCAATTTCTCTTGCATCGCGTTATACTTTCGCGCTATTTCCTCTCCCTTTAATCTTAACTTAGTGCTTAATCCCTGTTCCATTTTTTTGTACTTTTCCGTCCTTTTTTTCTTCTCGTCTTCGGCTTCGGCGAGCCAGTCGGGCTCGTACTCGATCCAAGCATCCGGGCCGGTGAAACGTAGTTTACCTTCCAGAATAGCAATATAATCGTTTGGAGTAGTGAAACTCACGCCGCCCATGTACATACGATTTAATTCAGAGTCGACTTTGTTGGAGTGGTTTTGGGCGTGTTCGAAGAGGGACGCTAATGCGTCTAAGTGGGATTGAGTGGGATTTGAGTCGGCGTAGTTGGTCTTGTCGATGTCGATGATTCGAGGACTAGAATTAGGATTAGAATTAAGTTGGGTTTCACCGGAAATTTCAGGTTCTACTACAGTTGTTTATGGTCCTATGGAGGGTGATATTTCGGCAATATCATCGGAGGGGGAAAGAGTTCTGATACTATTGGCTAAGTTAGTTGGATCAAAATTTCGTTTTGGTGCAAGATTAAGATTCGGGACAGCATCAACATTGCGATCATTATCAAATAAGTAGAACTCCTGTTCATTGCTTGTATCTATTCGAATGGACTCTTCATCTTCGTAGACTAAAGATGCTGTACGCACTGGACTACTGGCATTCTCTGACGGTGCAGCTGCTTCTGTAAGTTTAACTGCAGCACTGCCACTTGGGTTACCGTTTTCTTTTAATAACTCTGGTTCTTCTTCCGAGTTCTTTACAATTGGTTTTGCGACCGTTGGAATCTCATCCTCTGGATTCGGAAGCATTCTGATATCCAAAAACACTCTCAATTTCTGTCGCATTGAATTAGACATATATCTATATTCCGGGAACAATGTTTGAAACCGAATATTCAATGGTACCGTCGAGAAATCCAAATGTTTTGGTACTGTTCTGTATGTAGCCGACTTTAAATTTTGCTCAAACAGGTGGTGGTTTTTTTCTTTATCAAGTAACTCGTCTTTCCCACCACCCCCATTCAACTGGTCCATCACGGCATGACTCGACCACGAGCTGTTTCTCAAAAACAATCTCAGTAATTCTTGCCAGTTACTCGCAAACAACGTGCTATCTGAAATCATGTCCAAACTGGACATCCACCATTCTAGCCGAGCTGCCTTCGCTTCTCTGGCCACTGTGGAGGGGTTCTGGGGCCGCTGACACTCATACATATTCTTAGAACTGTTTACCTTGGCATGAAAAGTTGTGACAGGCTCAGGCCCTGGCTCATCAATGTCATTACTGGTGCGAAACATTTCTCTTTCAATCTCTGACATACTTGGACCAGCAGCAGACTCTTTCGTTGAGGCGATGTTAAAAGCAGCGTGCTGGTTTTCTGACTTTTCAACTTGTGTAATACTAACAGTTGGAACAGACGGTCCAGAAGAGCCTTCAAACATTTCTCTCTCCGTCTCGGTTGGACTTGGACCCGCAGCAGTTTCAGAAGTTATTGAATTCATGGCATAGGCCTCTGTCGAAGTTGTTGGGTTAATATTTGGATTCTTCTCCTGGACCTTTCTCCTAGCGTCAATCCATATCTCCGGTCCAATTGTTGTTCTAAACACGCTCCGGTCTTCCGCGGCGCACCAATACCTAATTCCTTCTTCTTCGCTAGCTTTTTGCTCCATTGGGTAGGCAAAACCGGCGTCGGGGAAATCGGCCTCATAACTATAATCCCGACTGTCTTGGTTTTGGAATTGGTGTTGTTGTTTTTGAGATTCTTCTGGATTATCATTTGAATCAGCTTTTAAATCAGAATCAGTCTGAGTTTGTTGTCCAGCATAAGTCCGAGACTTTATTACATTTTTATCTTCTACAGAACTAAGTTCGTCCTCCGAGTCCTCATCTAAGTCTCCATCATCTAAATCCATCGCATCCAGCATGTCAAATTCAAGACTTTCATTCCAGTCGTTGGAAATTGGTCTCAAACTCGGCGTTAATTTTTGATGGGTTCCGAAAGCTGTATGAAAATTATTAGACATATGTTGTGAACGCAGTTTACTATTCAAATTGGACTTACTGACATTTGAACCGATTGGTTCTTCAGAATCAGATGTAACCAATTGCGTTGAGCTCGATTCCAGCATCTCCTGGTCGAGAACATACCCAGTAACATGGAAAAACGGTTTTAACCACGCATCCGGTGCACTAGAAATAGGGCAAAAAGGATAACGCTCTGAAAAGCTATCATCATCAATGTCATCTTTGCCCGTAATTAGGGATGGGTATGGTAATTGTTGATCCAGCAGACTCGGTTCCTGGTACAAAGAGGTGTTTTCTAGAATATCAGAATCGACATTTAACTCCGTTGGTACCACCCAAGCCTCTATTGTGCCAGGTTTCTTCAAGATATCTTGATCTAATTCTCCAGATTGAGCTTGTTCTTCTTCTTCAGGTTTTTCAGCAGAAGTTTTCTCTTTCTGTATCCTTATACTTTCATGTAAATCATTTTCAAACTGTTCTTTCCTAATCTCAAAAATAGTTTTCTCCCTAAGGCTATTATCCCCATTAAATTTTGATAAACCATCCCAATCCCGATAATGATCGTCCCAATACCCACTTCCATTCCCGCCCACCCCCTCTTCTTCACGAGGTAAATTACCGCCCATCATTTCTCCCTCTTCTTCGCCAATCATAAACCAATCTCTCAATCTTTTTTTGATCCTATTAAGCAAAACATGTCTCAATTTGAGCAAATCTTGGTCGCAGGTCGGCCCCCCCTTTAGTTGGTTGGCTATGGCTTGTTGCATATCCTGTTCTATGAAGAGGGCGTTGTAGGCTGTTTGGGAAATAGAAGAGTTAGAGATATGGTAGATGGTTTCAGAGGAGAGAGTTTGGGGAGATTTCATGGTTGGGGCGCCGAAAAACGTCATGATTGGATCGAGTTGGGCGTGGAGATATCTTGAGAGAGCGTGGTATTCGGTTGAGAGAGTGATGATATTGGCGGCTGTTCTTAAGAGATTGGCTCGGGGAGAATCGTAAACGTCGTATTCATAGTCGGGATTGCCGTCTACGGAGATGGATGCATGGGGAGAGAGCTCGGCGACGCGGTGGCGGTAACAAGACCAAATATTATCGGAATCGTTAATATCGACGGTGTTTGTGTTTGGTTGATCTTGATCACCAGATTCATCTATGACAGAAGAACCTGAATTAATCAGATTCGGCACCAAAATCAATTCAATAGCGGCGACCAATTGCCGTTGTTTCTGTAGTTTTACGGCTTTCTCCGGAAATCCAGCGCTCCAGAGAGAAAACAATTCCATGTCACACTCAGCGAAGAACGTACCAGTAGATATATTTCCAGATTTGTCGAAAGCTGTACTGACGGGCCTGACCTCAACCGTCTGAGAAACAGCTATTCTCGACACCGAGTCCCCATTATTCTCCGGCATAGGAATCTTCATTATCTCTTCCAAAGCCTGGAAATTAATCCCGCTGAGTCTTCTCCCCGTTGGTGGGGTATTGACTCCCTCCGCTGTTTCGGTGAGACGGTGAAAAAACGGGTACTCGAACGGGGGCACGGGGTCTTTCTGCGGATCCAAGTCCGGAACGTCGCGGAGATCCGCGAAATCCAAGTTGGTGATGGATTCGTAATACTTAATAGGGCCTAAATTCTGAGAACCTGAGGCTGGACCTGCAGATTCGGATCCTTGTTCTTTAGCTGGCTCCATCATTGTGCTAGCATCATTTGGAATAATATCAATCACTTCCTCGGGCTCAGCGACCTCGACTTCCCATTGTTTTTCCGCTTCCGTTCTGTCTGGGTGATGGACTACGGTCGACTTTCTTTTCACTCCATTCTCGAATGTTATGTTGTACACCTGTGTGGCTAAGCCGGTGTTTTTGTCTATATATCTCTCTTGTAACACGCATTCTTTGATTTTAGTGTTGGGATTGGACTCGGAATCTCTGAGTTTTTGAATCTTATCACACGCATCATCCGATTCTTCATCCAAATTCGAGAGAGAACTCTGCAATGTCGACGATATTACTGGTTCATTCGAAGATTCTAAAAGTGGAGAATCCTTACTGCCAGCAGCAGTAGAAATGTTTGACTCATAAGAATACCCCAGATCTTTACTCACAGTGACTGGCTCAATACTGCTAGGAATAGGAGATTCAGGTACATTCTTTTTCGGTAACTGTGGTGTATCAGATGGCAAACTAGGAACAGTTTCACCGCCACTGTAAAATTCAGGAGAGTCGGCATCTATGTTGTCATCGGAATTCGGAGCAGAGTTAAACTCACGATAATTAGACTCCGAATTTGAAACCGCACTGTCAAAAGCTTTTTCAGATAAATTCTCCTTTGGATCACCCCTAGATTCCTCTTTCGTCTTCAAATTAGTCTTGTCTGATTCTGCATCTCCTTCCGATTCTTCCCCGTCAAATTTCTTGTCCATCAAATACTTTAGCCATTTTCCCTCCGTCCTCTGTATCAATGGGAGAAACTCCGTGTGGTACCCTCCATTCAAAGAGAACCCGTATTGCCCCACCATGTTGTCGAGCGTGGCCTCCAGCTGTTTGGACTTGATAAACACTTTTTTGTACCTGTATGCGAGTACATTTCGGAGTTCGGTAAGACGGTGGAGCTGGGGTTTGAGTTTGCTAGAAATACTACCAGCAGCTTTGGCTGTACTACTACTAGCAGCTGCAGAAGCTTTAGCTGTACTGCTAGCAGCAGCTTTGGCTAAATTACTAGCAGCAGCCTTAGCGCTTGCTTCCATTTTGGCTCGTGGTGGGGGTGGTTCCATAGGTGGAGGCGGACGCTTTTCTTCACTTTTTTGCTGCTGCTGCTGCTGTTTTTTTGCTCCAGCTGTTGCTGGAAATACTTTCTTAGGCGTTGGAGGTGCGGGAGGCTGAGCTCGAAGATTAGTAGTACTAGTACTAGCTGCATCTATCATGACTGAAGTCTCTTTGGTATTATCTTCGACGTCCTTAGACTTTGACATAGATGGTGATCTAGTAAAATCTGCACCTTCTAAAAGAAAAGTCTTCAAGTAGTCCTTACTTTTATCTTTGACTTCATCTATATTATACTTTTTAAGCCCAGATTTAGTACTAGTACTACTGTCATCATCCCGAGTACCGGTGTGAATAACACATTGATCAGCATTATCCCCCTCTCCCTGTATTAATCCCTCTAATCTAGCGTCGTCATCATCTTCTTCTTCCTCTTTCTCTCCTCCTCCCGCACCCTTAGATTTTTTTTTCTTTTTCTTCTTCTTTTTCTTACCAGATCCACTTGGACCAGGACCTTCTTCACCATTTAAACCCAAATTTGTCACAAGTTCATCTGAGTTACCAATATCCATAACTTCTGAAACCGCATTCAATCCTTCCCTCAAAGCTTCTTCAGCAGCATTCAGCAAATATTGTTCGCTACCCCTTTCCCCTTCTGCCTTTATCTTACTCAATTCCGCTTGAACTACGGCTTCCGCTTGAACGGCTTCCGCTTGAACAGCGTCCACCAATTTTTTTTCTTGTAATGAAGCGCCCTCCTCCGCGATTTGTTTTAGAGTGTCTTCTAGCCTGTTTACTGTTGTGTTTTCCTCCGTAGTTATAGTCTCTTTTACTGATTTAAGGAGAGAAGATTGGACGGATTCCACGAGAGATAGAGTGGATTCTGCGATTACATCTTGAAGTTCTTCTGGGTTTGTCAAGGTTGAACTAGTGAGACTGGTTGTTGGGACGGTTATGGAATCAATAAGGCCGGTAGTGGAATTGGGGCCATCAGATGGGAGTACTGGTTGTGAAAGATCACGGACTTCGATGCTGGTGGTTTTGACACCTAGAGTTTCACTGATACGCTTCAGATTATCTTGAAAAAGAGCCTCAGAACTGTCAGAATTACGGTCACATTGAAACATCGGAACATTTTTATCTTTTGAATTTTTTTTCTTTTTGCTACTTTTGCTAGGTCCGCTACTACTGCTTGGCTCCCCACTCGAACTTGCCAATGTTTTATTCTGCCGATTTTCGTGTCTTTCTCGAATAGTTCCAGAATTTTCAGCCAATCCTATCTCGCTATACCCATATTCCTCTGCAATTTTCAGGATATCTCCACCATTATCTGAAACTCCAAATTCAGGTACATCATTACCATCTGAAGCAGCAGCGCCCTGTTCATATGCAAATAACCCTTCAGATGATGAACTAGACTTCTCTCGGGTGTGTTCTTCACAAGGTCCTGTTCCTTCTTCTTCCTCCACTTTTTCTCTATTAACAATGTCAATTCCCTTATCGATAGAAACCACCTTGTCAATAAACTTTCCATCATGTAATTTCGCCAATAATTCCTTTAACTCATTCGGAGGCATACTACTCAATTTACTCACTACCTCATCCGGATCCACACACAATTGCCTCGCCAAATTAGCTACTCCCAACTCAAAATCTTCATTCCCATCCTTATTTTTAATCGATTTCAGAATTTCTTTCCTTCTTTTTTCTTGTTGTTCTTGTTCCCTCTCTTTCACCAATTTTTCTATTTCTTCCTGTCTTCTTTCCATCCTTAATTGTTCTATTGAGTTCACCGCTCTCAAAAACTGATGGTCCCGCATCATATCTCTTATGGAGTTGTGATCGTATTTCATGGACTTCACCATGGTTTGGACGAATTTGTCACGCTGCTCCTCGGTGATGGTTTCGCCGTAATTACCTTTCAACACTGGAACGTCGCCGGCTTGCGGATCGCCATAGAGTTCTCTGGTCTTCTGTTCGGCCTGGTCTTTGAGACGCTGTTTCCGGATTTCCTCGATGGAGCCGGATTTTTTTCTGGGTTTGTTGGGAGGACTTGATGGACTTGGTGGTAGTGCAGGATCATCTTTGGTCGTATCAGTAGTACTACTATAAGAAAATTCTAAGTCCTGTGATTTATCCACTTCTTCAAGGTTCTCCTGAATCTCCTCATCTTCGTCCTGATCGTCAGCTGCACCTTTCTTTTTCTTTTTTTTCTTTTTTTTTTTTGAACTTCCTGAAGCCGGCGTAGCATTACCAATATCCGACGCCGTAGTTTCTGGTACTATTTTAATCAGATTTTCTGGAATCAAACTTGCTACTCCGGCGCCGCTATCCTCTCCCTGATCTATGTAGTCAAATGCTTCTGGAGCTAATGGTTCGGGTTTTTGGGCTTCCCGTTTTTGTTTTACTGTTTTATTTTTCATCTCTTGTGCATTTTTCATCTCTTTTGCTAATTTCTTTTCATTTCTAACCACTTCCGCCCCCTTCCTCAAGAGCCGCATTGTCTCCCCCAACAAAGCTTTTCTGTCCTTTCCGGCATAATGTTCATCGTACTTCTCTTCTAGTTTCTCGGTTCTCTCCCTTTCATCCACGACGTTGTCCTTCAAAGCTGCGATTATGTTGGAGGGCTTCACAACTGTGTGACTGATATTTTTTCTCTTTTTCTTCAAATAATTACGCACACGATTATTGTTTTCTTTCTCCCTTGTGGGATCCTCGAGTTGAAAATCAACCACGACTTCGTTTACGGGTGGCTTAACGTAAGGACCTGTGGTAACTGGTTTTGGTAAACTGGGAACATTTCTGTCAACAGTAGGGCCCATGGCATTGGTGGTAGTACCTGTTAAATCAACAGTTTCTACAGTTTGCTCCACAGCTGCTGCTGCAGCAACATTGTGATTAGGTCCTGAACTACTACTAGAGCTTCCTTTTTCTTGCCATACCTGTTGATGACGTTTTGTTCGACGTTTTTCATGCACTTGAAATTGAGTAGTACCAGTACTATCAGTTTCAGACGGTCCTGACGGTCCTGACGGAACTGATACATTACTACTGTCACCAGTATTGGTACGATTTTTCATATAATTGACATCCTTTGAATTCTTCGGAGATACTGTAACTGGAGAAGGTACACTAACGGACAAAGCTTCAGATATAGTTTTAGATCTATAGTCTGAATGCTGAGAAATTGAGTTTGCCTGCGCTTTCGGAGACGTATTTGCAACTTTAGTCTTTGTATTCGGTGGCCTGACAGCTGGAATTGTTTTTGTACTGACACTGTTGTGTCCACTGGGATTAGTGTTTGTACGGCTATAATTATTGCCGCCGGTGCCTTTACCCTGGTTAGTACCATAATTATTGTACTGACCTGCTTGAGCTCCTTTTGATTTACCCTTGACATTGCTTGAGCTGGCAGCACCAGATGGTGACACTGACTGTGCCGATGATACTAAGTTTGCATTCGATCTACCAGCAGATCCATAACTGTCCCATACGCCACTACCGCTGTAACTGCCACCACTATGACTCCCAGCAGCTGCTGGTCCAGACCTATTTCCTCCAGTAGTCAAATTAGGAAAATTCGTAGCACTCGATTCTCTACTGACGGTCACACTACCGTGACTATTTAAATGATCAGCACTGTTATGACCACCAACACTACTATCGACTGAAATTGCCGACGAAATACGACCTCTGGACGCTTCTGAGCCGGACTCATGATCGGAGGGTATAGCCTGCGGCTGCTGCCTAGGCTTCAATGTAGGCCCACCACCAGCTGCCCAAGAGCGCGGACCTGGACCATTATGATTTGACCTTGAACCTTGTACTTGCGACAAAATATCTCTACCTAGTCGTCGTTTTTCTTCTGCTGATAAAGTATCTTTAAATTGAGGTGGCATCGCCCAAGGCATTCCAGGCTTTGAAGTAAAACCTTTACCATGAGAACAGTTACTATGTGGCATTGTTGCAGCAGCGGCAGCCGCGGCAGGTGATAGAACTGGTGCAACAGGTAATCTTCTTGAACTGGTCTGACTCGTTAATACTGGCTTGACAGGTGGAGGCGGTGGTGGGATCGGAATCTTCTGTCTATTATTTAAAGTTTTACTAGATTCATTTGTAGTAGTACCACTATTGTCTTCATGGTCTGATTCCCCACTAGATTCGTCAGCCCAACGGGTAGTAGACTGAATTTTCGGTGAAGTTACGGTTATCGATTTTGTCTTGGGCTTGGGGAGCGGCGTAATTCTTCTATTAGTATTATGTGGATCTAGTACATTGACATCATTTCTATTTACATCACTGGATGACGCGGTCGAAGTTGCGTCCGAATGATTCACAGGCTCGATTGAGATAGTTGTAGACTTACGGTCAGTGTCACTCCCTGGCACAGGTTGAGTTCCAAATTTTGATGAAATTTGCTGACGTTGACCAGTGTCATACACTTGACTACTAGCACCTGCAGCGAATCTTTTTGGAACAGATTCATGACTTGAAATGTTCTGATGATCTGAAGAATACCAGACAAAACCATCAAAGTTACCTGGTCCGCCACCAGCACTACCCTGAGCAGCTCCAACCGCACTAGGAACTGTACTACTACTGGATATCCCAGACATCATATCCATATGATTAAAGCCAGTGCCCCCCATATTACCAGTGTTACTAGTACTCATATAGTTTGAACTTGGAACTCCATGTTGATCGGAGGTGTCTGAGGTTGGCACGGCCCACATCTGCCCCATCATGTGAGCCGCAGCGGCTGCGTTTGGTGAAAAATTCGCCATGTGATGCAACTGTTGCTGCATCAATGTTGGATCCATGGGATCCATTGACATTGATGTTGGATCTAGGTGCTGAAGCTGGTCTGAATGATATGATGAACTGTCTACTAATGGTGGCGAATTAGGATCCGGAAAAGGAGCTGCATGCGGGTTAAACGTCGATTGCTGAGCCTGCTGTAATACTAACTGTGGACCTTGTGGAGGACCTTGTGGAACTTGTGGAAACGGTTGAGCCAGTGCCTGTTGTACTATAGGATGTATCTGAATCTCCTGATCGCCGTCGCCAAAGATATCTGGAGTGCTGAAACCACCTGCTGTGCCATCGTCTTCCCGAGGGTCTTGCGCGGGTACAACTGCATAAGAAGAAGAAATATTAAAGGAGAAATTCGAGAAATTAAGAAAAAGAGTTAACAAAATTGGCATCATTGTGGCACTGGTTTTAACTTAGTCCGTTACTAGGAAATAATGAATTACGGTTTTATGGTTTTATGGTAAATTAGGTCGTGACTTGCTTTAATTATTAGTAATAAGACAATCAGGTTGTGTTGAAACTAGCCTTAGTTGCTGATTCTGTCAAAAAAGAGTTTTTTTAAAGCCAATACGATTCGAAAATGTACTTTACACGATAGGATAATTTCGAATTTCGAAAAGGAAAATGAAAAAATTCTAAAAATTCAGAATAGCTAGCACTAGTAGTCGACGCAATCTTCAAAAATTACGGTAAAGTAACTTAACCGAGAATGATGATAATCTATCTATATTAGACTATTATCTAACTACAAAAATTAAGAGACTAAGTTGAAATGATGTCGGGATTCAAGACGAATCGTAGTAGTGATGAATTTTGATACCGTTAACGAGCGTATCTATAATTAGTAGTAGGTATGGAACGATTCCGATTCGCTGCGTGTATAATAATATAGTTTTTAGAATCAAATTTAACAAATTGCAATAGTAATCAGTGGCAGTGCTCAGTCCACAAACAGGTTGGAAAGATTTTTTCTGTTGAAAAAAAATTAGTACTGATTCCAATCATAATATCATGTCAATTCATTCTTGATTTCAGGATTGACTGTAGCATAAAATCGAAAACACTTGGCATATTTGTCGACATAGCTACATACTACGTCTGACTCAAAACTTGATATGTGAATTCATCACAAGTTTTTTTCACGAATTTCTAGTATGTACTTCTCCGGACTTCCATGCTAATATCTCAATATGATCTCGCTTTAGTTGTAGTGAGCAGAATCTTCACCTTCTCATGAAGACTTTATTGTAACTTCTTCTTTTTTACTCCTACCGAATTTTACTAATTGCATATGTTTGAATTTGTACCTAAGTTTGAATTTGTACCTCTAAAATGAATAGTACCTATGTAATAAAACAGTTAAATACAGTTTAAACGCCTGGTATTGTTTTGATTTGATGTTTTCCGAAGAATTCAGTTCTCTAAAGCTGCTGTTGGTTTTCTTTAAATGTTAATAAAGCAAAGCCACATGGCTTTTTTGACTTTGATTTTAAAGAATATCAGTACTAATATTTTGAGTTTAACAATGAAAAATTGTTTAAACTCCTATTTAATACACATATATTCTACCCTAATATTTAATTTCTAGAAAGTTAAGCAGTATTTACTACTATTTCCTATTCAGATCTAACCGGATAATATTCCCACCCCTACTACTAAAGTTTAATAAACCCCTAAATAATATTTATTATTCCTTCACATTTAATTTACCATCCCGGTCCTCCAAATCCACCTTGAGGCCCTCCGAATCCCGGTCCCCCTGGTCCCATCTGTGGTCCACCGAATCCACCTCCCATTGGCGCTCCAAATCCCGGTCCCCCTGGTCCTCCCATAGGACCACCAGGGCCTCCTCCCATTGGTCCTCCAGGTCCTCCAAATCCTCCCTTCGGTCCTCCTCCAAATCCGCCTTGTGGACCGCCGAATCCACCCCCGTTGTTCTTGTCGAAACCGTTGTTGAAACCACCTTTCTGGAAGCCTCCGCCTTTCTGGAATCCACCGTTGTTGAAACCACCACCTTTACCGAATCCACCGTCGTTCTTCCCGAATCCTTTTCCCTTCCCAAATCCGCCGCCCTTACCGAAACCACCGCCCTTGTTCGGGTTAAACTGTTGTCTGGGGATCCCGTCGCCCTGCCCAGTTACGTTGATAGCAGACGTTTTTTGCTTCACTTCATCCCATTGCTCGTCGAAACTGACGGTTTCCCCCTCGTTCAATGAAGCGAAGGTGGATCCGTTTGGCCCGATATTATTATTCTGTTGACCGTTATTGTTGACATTGATAGACGAGAAATGGACGAAGATGTCGGTTTCCTGACCTGGCTTCGGAGGGTCGACTAGCGTACCATCGGGGTTGGGGATGGGCTGGTTTTTATTGGCCAGACCGTCTGTGGGGGTGATGAAACCGAAACCCTTAGCGGAATTGAAGAATTTTACCTTTCCTTGACGAGACATTTTGGTAGTGTAGTACTGGTAGTAATTGATTTATTAAAGATAGTAGTGATAATTACAGTGTTAGTAACAAGTTACAAATGTAGTGCGAAAACTTTAAATTGGATGAAAAGAATTTCAAAGAATTTAAGAACTTTTTAAGCCGATGTATATACACCACGTAAGCTATAAGAGGCTCTCTGTTGTTGTGATGGAAGATGAATTTCATAAGAGAAAGTTCCAAAAAGTGAGAAAAATAATGAAATATAATAGGCACAAAGATGGATTCAGAATTTCAGATTGATTCAGAAGGCACAGTGGAATAATATCGGATTTCAAAGGCACAAAAATAAGAAGGACATAAATTCTTGTCGGATTTTAGAGGCATAATACACAGTTCTTCTAGAATTGGAAATCAACGAATTGTCACTTGAATCATTTTTCATCAAGTCTGATTCAAGAGGAGTGAACAGAATAGTAACAACGCCTGTGTTAAAAACCTACCTAGTCTATGCAAGCAGCAAGACTAAGTAGTCATTTAATTTTTCGTATGGTTAATAATACTACTAAGACTTTGTCAGACCCTTAGGATTTGCGAAGGCAAAAACTTGACTAGACTACACACTGACACTGCGCTAGATAGGAAGGAATACTGTAACGTTACACTTTATTAATTTAGATCATTCTCACTTCAGACACTTGATTCCTGATTCACTGAATAATTTGTTTCCAAATTCGAAAACAATAGTACTTTGAACTACAATAATATTAAAAACAGTACTGTGCAACTACTATAACAGTGTAATTAAACTTTTCTTCTAAAATCTCGGGTATATTTAAAATTACAAGATTATAAATCAACTAATAGACTCCTCGAAAATCGAAACAATACTTAATAATACTGCAAGTCTGCATTGGTCCACCCATCACCCCTGTGAATATCTGTAAGCAGAACCACTCGCAAAAAAGTTAAAACCGTTATTACCTAATAACTCCTTTAAACCTTACGCCCCACAGGCCGGTAGCTGCACAACAATTGCGCTCACGTTATCACCGCCTTTCCCTTGCGTGGCTAACAGATTCGGACTTATACACCGATGCAATAGACTTTCCACAATCGCATCTAAATGGTCGGTTGATTTCTTTTGTAGATTTATTTTGTCAATTATTGTACTAGAGTCCTTATATACAGAATCTACAGACGTCATCTCTATGTCACCGGTGTCAAGACTTTCATCATGATCATTTGTTGAATCCAATGAGATTTTCCTTTCGTGAACTAAGAATCCGTCCATTGTCGTCTCAGAGTCAGGACTATCCGTAGTACTTGTTTTCTCATTTGACTCGAGATTCAATTTCTTTGCCATTTCTTCCACCTCTTTCTTATTCATTTCTTCTGCTCTTTTTAAGTGTTCGCTCACATAGTCGATTACGTCCTGGTTTTTTAGTAATTCGAACAATCCGTCACATCCCAAGATGAAGAATGTATCCGTATGTGGTCCGTTACGGTCCAATTCCACGATTTGGATCTCGGGCTCGGCGGACACTTTCTGTTCCCAGGGTTCAAGATCGCTCCGTTGTTTGTAGTGGAAATCTCCAAAAGCTCGTGACAGGTTAAGACCCCAGCCATCAACCCGGTAACAGGGACCGATTTGGGCAACGGAGCCACCGGCTTTTTCGATTCTACGGCGTTCTTGAGGGAGTTCGGGTTTATGATCATTGGAGAGCGGACAAGCAGTTCCATTTTGACAGAGAATAGCGCGAGAATCGCCGACGTTGGCGCAAACCATTGTGGTAGAGTTGATGAGCACCACAACAGACGTTGAACCGACGAAATCAAACTCCCCAGAGGGGGATGAACGTCTTAGAGAGAGATCCATACGAGCGTAGGCCTCTCCGATCGCGTATTTAATGTCTTGAGGATCTAATTTCGGGGCATTGGGGTGTTTTTCCTCGCAAACTTCGTAGAAATGAGTTGATAACTCCGCTGCTAATCGTCTAGAAACCGCATATCCCCCATGTCCATCGAATACCCCAAAAAACGACCACTCTTTTAATCCCGGTACCATCCCATTCACAAATTCATCGACACACGCAGAATCCTCCATAGCAGGTCGCCAACCCTGGATCTCAGACCTGCAGTATTTTAGACCGCGAATCATCCCGCTCGTCGTGGTTTTTTCCATCTTGGGAAAGCGCTGCGCCATGAGAGAGGCAGCAGTCATACCACCGCCAGAATTACCTGGTCGTCGTGATACAGGTCCACCACCACCACTGCTATTAGTACTTGAACCTTGTCTGCCAATAATACCCCCGATTGAACCGATAGCGCCTCCTCCTGAAGTAAGACTTGTTAATGATCCTGAAGCAGATTTTTTTCTACCAGATCTACCATAATATGTCAATGATGAACCATATAAGGAATCCCCGCCCGTGAACAGAAAGTACAACAGACCCGATAACGAAGATGAATCGGCTCCCCGTTTCTGACGACTCAAATTGAAGTATATGTTCGAATAATAGGGGATGAAAACCAACACTACGGCGACGGTGATCCCAGATAAGGCTAAACGAGCTGGTTCGAAGAGAAGGTCAGCGCCTTGGAAAAACTCCCAAAGCCAGATAAGCAGTAAAACTGCGTAAAGATCGCGAAAGACACCGTATAACACACTCATAGATTGATTTGATATTAATGAGAATATTGGATTTTGTAGAGGTTTCGACTCCAAGAGCATGGAAGACTAGAAATGTCAAGAAGTAGAAGTTTTCCTCTGAGAAAGTATGTGAATCAGAATCTGATAAGTATCTATTTAGTCTATATTAATACCTCGACGACACGGTTCACTGAGATCAGATTTCGATTAATTTCATTTGCTGTAACTTGTTGAGATTTTTTAACTATATTGGATTTTTTACTGACGAGTCATTGTGATGCGTTGGGTTGCATTTGCATATCATTCAATATTGTTGTAACAGTTTTAACACATATAATTTCTCAAAGGCACAAAAGATGTATTGTATTCTTGGTTGCATTCAAAAGGAGTTCAACTGAGCAGGTGACATTTCATTTATTTCAAAAACTTACTAGCATGAATCACGGAGGATTTAAATTAAAATTTTTTTCTTTGAAGTATCAAGTTTTAGAAATTTTTACCGTACTATCTACTCGCGATTTCTTCATCA
>Ga0099797_100258_pt1 | contig 35067 bp, 23 predicted proteins | sample Uncmet_Sort48C_1_FD_89871 | JGI IMG/M metagenome (GOLD analysis project Ga0099797, IMG submission 89871) | Marine eukaryotic communities from CALCOFI LINE 67, Pacific Ocean - C012_Sort48C_1 | ecosystem: Environmental > Aquatic > Marine > Oceanic | place: Pacific Ocean: Monterey Bay | collected... | reverse complement strand
TGGGGAAGAAAATGCGTTCTCGAGATCAGAAGCACAAACAGAGTCATTCATCTTGCCAAGGATCCTCCCCACGCATCCTCTGTACACAGTTACAAAAACCTCGCAATGGACAAACGTCATGGAGCCGAGGGACTACAAGCTCATGCACAAGGGTTGTTTAGATGAGGTGCCACACAGTGAGCTTGGGATGATGGAGGCAAACACCCTTGAGTTTTTCGTTCGAGGGCTGGAGGATGAACTCAAACGCGTGAAGGAAATAGAGTTTGGTACTATCGATTTTTTTTGTAGAGATTGACTAAAACATGTAGGAACTCCATTGTGTCTCTGATGTCTCTCTCAATGGTGGGAGTGTAGATGATAAAAGTGGTGCGCAGATCAAAATCTACCTACAGGCGAAAAAGAGTCTTTCTCGCAGTCCGAAACCACGAAAACGAATGTGGCTATAATTTTTGGACGATACAAGTGTTGCACGCACAACGTCGGCCATGTGTTGCTTGACGAGGTAATATCGATCTTTCGATATCTCCAGTTTTACGGGCTACTTGATCGAAGCAAATACCGATACTCAGTCTTCATCGAAACGCTGCGTTTCTCAGAATATTTTCGGCTTGTCGCAGATTTTGTCTACACATGGAATGACATCCCAAAGTTTGGTTGCTTTTCCCATGTTATCATGGGAAGTGCGAGACATGGGTATTTGTTTGTCGTGAGAACACTCAGTGTTAACAAAGTTTCTCTGTATGTGTGATTCCTGAACAGAGTTGCAATTCTTTGCGTCTTGTAAACTGACATTAATTCTCCTCTGCGCGAAGATCCGTTTCAGATTTTTTTCATAGAAAAGCAGGACTACAGCTACAACAGAGGTGTGGCAAACCTGAACTGTCAAAATTTTCCAATACATGTAACTTTCCATAGGTATTACAACCCCTACGATTGGCACCAAGGAATGAAGGACACTTATGACGTTTTGGTACGAAATCCAAAATCGGCACCGTTCACCACATTTTCTCTTTTTCGGGATTTCGTTTTGGAAAAGTACGGCGTTGGATCGAAATTCGATTATGAAGCAGGCAATATCGAATACAACAGGGAATACAAGGAGAAGGTGAGGAACAAGATGACGACAAAAACCAGTGTTGATGGTACGGAAAATGAGATGACGATATCGGAAAGTGTGGCACACTCGAAAAATATGGCAATGGAGGACTTGCAGGTGAAATCTGTTCCACAGCGGCGTTACAACATCACCATATTCCAAAAAGACAGCTGGAAATCAGAGAACTGCTGCGTTTTTGTAAATGCAGAGGAGTTTCGCGACATGTTGCTGCAATCTGAATTGCCGATCGACCAGGTTCGTTTAATCAATTGGGTGCGAAAACGAAATCTCTCTTGGAGAGAAATGCTTAATCCCCGTCGAGATATGGATGTAGTAAGCTGTCAGAAGAAGGACGCCGGCAAAACAAAGAGCACTGCAACGAATTCCTCCTCAGTCGATTCGAAGCCTGTTGAAAAAATAACATATGACCGTGACGGACGGCCATCTGGATTATTAGCGAAGAATATCGCAGAGAAAGACATACATAGCAGAAAGCGCACCCAATGTCTCGGTAGTGAGTTCCCCATGCTAGAACAGCTCGAGATCATGGCAACGACTGACATACTGATTTCATTTTCGGGTGCCGATATGGCGAACATCGTTTTCCTGCCTGAAAAGGCTGCGGTTATTTCATTTGCGCGTTATCTTGGCTATAAAGCTGATATGGCAAACGTCGGCAAGCAGCCGGGATGGCGTACTTCTTTCGAGTTGGCGAGTTGGGGGCGGCATAAACCATACCTAATTCGCAAAGAAATCGCATTGGAGGGCACAGGCCTCTACAACGTTTTCAACGAGGACTTCGAGAGTAAGGAAGGCCGTTTTGCTATCAAGACACTTGGAAACGATACGGACCCTGCGACAGGAAGTTATTATGACGAAGATAAGCAACTGCAAGTGCCTGTCCCTGTATTTATCGTGAGACCGAGGAAAGATGGTAATGAGCACGGCGGTCGCGTCAATGAGCTCTATCGTCGTTTTGGTGGTCTCATCAACGAAACCAACCATCCACGGGCGAAAGATGGAAAACTTGTGCGGTTTCTTCATTTATCCGAATTGCCAGCTTTGACGCATTATGTCAGAAGCTGCATCGCGGAACTCGAACTCCTGCACGCAACAAGGCCTGCAGCCAGCTAAGACAAATATCAGCACGGACACCAATGGTCTTCCAACAACAGTCTTCGTCTCGTGCACAAATACGTATAGGTAGGAGTACACTTTTTTGCGTTTAATTCAATGTGCAGTTATTTAGTCTTGTGCCGTAACGGTGCTTGCACAAAGTATGTCTCCCATTCACAGTCTGTTTACTATTCTCCCCATCATAGCCTGTATCTTTCCCGTGTCATGTTGCTTTTTTTTTATATACACCACCCAGCGAATTGAATTAGTTTCTGTGACGATGTATGGCGTGTAGAGTGTTAATGCGACATTTCTTGTTCAATCTAAAATTGTCTTCTTTGATTTCCCGGGTTAAATGATCTAAATGAAGTGAAAAGTGAATACAGAACGAATCCGAAGAGACAGGAAAATTAAATGATAAAATGGGAATGTTGTCCTGTCATGGGTTTCGAAGTCCCAGAGTCCAAGTTGCATCGCTGTTCACAGAAACATATTGCGAGAGTCATCGTAACAACCGAGTATTGCCAATGATGTTGTCCTATTGTGAGGAGTAGGAGTGAATCATATTTTATCTCGTTTTATGAGTAACTGACTTTGAATCTTAATCCCATAGAAAGTTGCTTACTTCAAAATCCGGCGGCGGCAAGCGAACGAGTTTGCAACTTATTCCAGGTCAAGAATAGATGTCACGAAATTGTCGTCAGTATAATTTATGATTCTTCATCCCATTCCAAGCTGATTGCACAAGTTTTTTCTCGAGCGTGTATTCCATGGCGCGACGATTGGTAGTTGCATTCATCGGAGGACTTCCATTTGTTTGTTTGTTTTGTGATTCTTCTATATGAATGATTCGTATTAATTTGCAAAGCAAAAAAGTCTTTCAATAAACATTTTTGTGATGTCTGAGTGATTGTCTGACGGTTCCGCAGGCCAGACTGACGACGTAAGCCTGTATATAGTTTTAGCTGTCAGTGTCAGTGATGCAGGTCATATGTTAGGAGAGGTATATGTAATAATTTGCTTAAAGTAGTAGTTGAGCCACGATTCTATCCAATGGCAGCACAAGATTCCTGATTTCGTTTGCCAGAGTATTGTTCGGTCCAAGTAGTATCTCTCAGGCTCTGTCCATTAGGTTTCCTGTTCAGAGTACGTGACCAGTGACAGTCAGCAGACACCGAGATACTTTGTCGGGTCCGATTGACAACGGTCTTCTGTCGGGTCCGATTGGCAACTGTCTTGATTTCAGAGAAGAACCGAGCAAACCTTGATGAGGGCGATAACAATAAATTAGAGTCCATTTTTGAGTTCAGAGTCTAATGCTCCTGAACTTCTTTCACAGACATGACCGCGACGATGACGACTGCGACCATATGGGGAACGGATGCATGGATCGATATGTGGTCCGGATTTCGGCACCCATTACAAGAACCAGGGACACTTCCGGAGCGGGTGCAAAACGTATTTTCGTACAACCTCACAGTAAATTTTCCACTTATCACGGAAATATGCGAGCTGGCGGAGCAGAGGCCGTATGAGATAGCGGAAATGCTGAGGATACTTGCCTCAGCGCTCAGGGAAAATGCGAATAGCAAACTCAAGGTATTCGAGTCTCATTTTCACATGTCCATTTGTGTGTCAAACCCAATTACTTGTTTTTCGGCCGGTTGTGATTGTTGTATGTAAACAGATTTTCACATGAAACTGCGCCGATTTGTAAAAGGGAATGTCTGTGTCTGTGATACGAGAGCTGGACTACGTAAATTTATTTTGTGCGGATTTACGCCAAAAAAAAACTCAACTAACAGGTCCTGACTCTTCTGAATGAGCTGACATACAATGAGTTTGTGATTTATGCCGTGAAGGATTGCCGACAGCTTGTTCCCCTCTTGCGACAGTGTCAACAGTTTTACGGCGATCCAGCGGAAGGGCCCGCAGTGGCAGACAATATTCGAATGTTTAGCTGTGAGATTGAACGGAAAGTAAGATCGGAGATGGGAAAGCCGCCGCCGAAAGTCAAGCCAAGACATTTCGACCAAAGTTTTGCCCGGTCCAGCATGACCGGCTCTGGGGATGCCGCGTTTGGACACAATATAAGCAAAGATAGTAATGTAGGGCGCCAACAACCTCCTCCGAATCCAATGACAAATGGTATCGCCACAGCAAGCAGCGGGCCCTCAATCAACCCGATTGCAGGTGTTCCTCAAGCTCCCATGAATTCGATTCCGGGTGCTCCTCAACCTCCGATGAATTCGATGCCGGGTGCTCCTCAACCTCCGATGAATTCGATGCTGGGTGCTCCTCAACCTCCCATGAATCCGATTCCAGGTGCTCCTCAACCTCCGATGAATTCGATTCCAAGTGCTCCTCAACCTCCCATGAATCCGATTCCCAGCGTTTCTCCAATAGATTCTGCGCAGCCATTGAGCGGCGACAGTACAATTAACATGGTCAGCGGGCAATCGTCCAAAGTTGGTCATCTGAACACTGTCAACACGAACAATATGGGACAATCTGCAGTAAGTACTAATGGAACTGAGAAATCACCAATGTCGCATAGCACAGCGTCCTTTGGAAGCCGATCGCGACCGGTGCCATCGCCTATACACACAACGATCGATCCTTTTGGAAACACCATATCTCCAGAGGCAACACCGACCACAGCGCAGCCAGCGGCTGGAACGGCGCCTGAACAGCCAGGAATTGCGCCGCAGCAACAGCAAGTCAGCAGTACAGCATTTGGGAACCACTTGCAAGACCAGACCAGTACCACGAGCGTTCCACTTGGAGGCGCTGCAGCACCCTACCACCAGCAACAGTCAGCAGCGAATAGTAGTCTCGGCATATCGCAAAATGGGCCACAGAGCGGGATGTTTCAAACGACGCCTGCTTCGGAAACCGGAGTGGCATCTCAGCAATACTCGGCACCGCAAAGTGTGGGCCTTCCACCCAGTGGAGGCACGAATGAGATTCCTCAAGAGTCCCAACAACCGGATCAGAGCGTCAACAACAGTATAAATCTGTCTGCTTTCTTTGACGAGGAACCCATTGGACAAACACCAATCGGCAACGCATCGAAAGGAGCCTCGCTCAACGATTTGTTTTAACATTCAACAATCTGAAGCTGTGTGGTACTCGGTGCGAGGCGAAGGATGGTGACGGAGCTATTTATAAAACCTTCACGAGAGTGCCGTACTTTCCGAAGTGCGTGAGCACTCGAATGGGTGAAAAAAACTTCAGCAGAGATGGCTGCTTCAGTAACAAAGAAAAACTCGAGTTTCATATCCTACAGTCGTGTCTTTTGTGTTCTCGCAAATCCTGACAGGAGCGAACCATTCTTTTTGCGTGATAGCAAAGCTGAAATCATGTTTGCGCATGTTGCGGAAATCTTTTTGCACCAATCGCGATGAATCATGACCATGGACCATGATTGGCATTCTTTTTAAAACAATTAAACTTTGAAACATACAAGCTTTTGACCTCTCAAATCTGAGTTTTCCCAGTCCAAAGACGACACATTTAAACCTTGTATTCAATTTTCTGTACGAGCAAAGCCATTTTTGACCTTGGGGGTATACTATGCTCCTGTTGAGTCTTAAGTGCTGATCAGAACCGACCACGATTCAAATATTTTGGCTCTTCATTCATTCGCAGTCGGCCACATCTCAGATCCTTTAGTTGAAGTTACTCCTCTGAGTCCTCTTCTTTGATTTATCGTAGTCTGCAGGTCCGCCTACCAAGTTTTTGAGTGATTCTCCAGTCACCACTGACACGACCGTCTGAGTCACGGACACAGCAGTCGTTTATTGTAGTTACATTGTTTTTTGAAAGCTCGATTGAGACTGGTTTATTAGCTCTGATTCTGGGTTAAATCTACACATTCCGACAGACAAAATTGATAAATATTGAAAATGAGACAGCCGTGATTAATCATTACATCAAACCACAACAAAACATATTGCAATTCTACAGATTTCGCTACGAATGACCATTGTTATTTGTTGTTTCTTTGAATTGCATGTCTTTGAAAATGACATAAGTGATGCAGAGTGTTCAGGAAAAGTAACCAGCATTGAAGCAATCTGAATATATTCAGACACCCGGACCATGTCATGAGCAGTCGTATTGCCTACAACGAGTGTAAATAATGATCCTGCCTGTGCCTGTTTCTGTAGTCAGTAATGTAACTGTTACCAACGTGTCAACTGCCTTTGTCGTCACGGTCTATGAGAAGACTTTTGATATCTGATTTTTGTATTTTTTTCCTCTGGGTCTCAAAATCGATACATTGATCTCTTGCGTTATCTATATTCACAGTACGCAGTGATGCCATTACTACAGTTGTTATAATTTGATGTTTGTCGGGCAACTTCAAAGCCAGGAAATCCATCACATGTGTCATCATGATGTAATCTCTGGTGCCATTCAGTAATCCTCACATTTTTCCTGGGTGAGTCAAAATCTGATATCAAACCGTCTGCGTTCTGAATTTTCGTAACGATCATTTGATACTAATTATATTGTACGCTTATCGCATGTAGTTATTGTCAATGTCGTATTACTATTGAGTCTGCATATGATTGCGCCTCTTGGGGTTTCAATCATTCATGTCGGAATGTCAAAAAATATGATAGCGTTTCCTCGTTGACACAGATGGTGATCGAAGGTTTTCGGACATATCTTGCCCCTGTGATTATTGTTGTTGAAGCACTGAATTCTGAGTCAATGTGGTGAAAGATGCGTTGATTCTTTTCAACGAGAAAATTATTGCCAGTCAAACGGAGATCTTGTTGGTGTGTTTCGGCCATGACACCCCGGATCTTTTGAGTAAGGATTGCAGTCATGTGTTGTTCTTTCCGTATGAAGTGTAATCGTTTTTCTCCCATTTCTCTATTTTCTCTATTAGTATCGGAGTAGAATATCGAGAGTGTCAGTGCCAAGAGCCAGGAGTTGCTTGGTAGAATATCGATCATCGATGACACCAAATATCATATTGCGATCCAGATGAATTTCTAGAATTCCTCCAGTTATTCAGAATGATCTCGAGCTATGCAATTCCAATCATTAATTTAAAATATCATGACTGCATGTGTGTCAATACAGATAGTAGTACCGTCGAGCTACCGTTTTCAGTAAGAATTCCGCAGTCTGATTCCGTTGTCATCCGTATTCTTGTGAAAGGTCTGGATTGATACAGAATACACGTTTGGTTTGATCCTGCCTGATGATAGTCTAATTATTATCTTCCAACTTTTTTTCGTTTGCAAAGTCGTTTTCGGAAAAGATCTTAGTCTTCAAGCGTCTGTGATGGAATTCTGATCATTGATATCAAATTTCTTTCCCTAATTATTCGACTTAATTATGATGTTGCCTTCTGTGTGAGGTCGCAAAAACAGAATTTTTAATTATATGAATCTGAGGGAGCTCAGGTTAACCATGTCATAATTGATATGTGTGGGCGTTAGCTCAAGAGTCAATTATCTACGACTACGAAATTTTCTTGAAGCATTGATGACAGTCTATATTTTTCTGTGTAGATACTAGACATATTGATTGGTGAAAAAACAGCAAACGTAAAATATTTAGCTGCATTCGGAGTGTTTTTACATCCTGGTTATTGCCATACTAAGGATTCAGAATTTTTATGGAATGGATTCAAACATTCGGATGAATTTAATTAAGATGAAGTCTTCCTTGTTTGTTTTCGTGAGGATAATTTTTTCACAATCCATCCTTTCAGCCAATGCATCGCAGAACGTTTTTCGTGAACGGAATAACATGAGCGATGCAGGCGTGAGTGTATTCTCGGATTCCTCCTCATCAGGTGGCATTCTCAATGGCGCGAGTGTATTCTCGGATTCCTCCTCATCAGGTGATATTCTCAATGATGACAATCACGCGCCTCGTGATTCTCTAATTGAGCGTGGAGACGATATTCGGCAGTTGTCAGACGATGTTTGGCAGTTGTCAAGCGATGGTGGTTGCGAGGCAAGTTGTGGCATGGTGCCAAGACTTGACCCCGATGAAAGAGTCGTCAGATTGCTGACGAGTTACAACAGTATTGACAGCAGCATAGACAGTAACAACATTGAGGGTGTCAATTCTAATTCTCTCGACGCCAGCAGCACGAGAACACACAGTGATGAGGTATTCAGCGATGGGGGTGGATATAACAGCTTGCAGGAAGGGATAAGTGTGCCGAGCTCGATCCGCTTCAGAAGTGCGAGTGACTCGATCGATGGCAACACTCATGCGGGTCACTTGAGCGACGGCGTCTACGAGTACAATCGAAATAGTCACAGGCATGCGAGCGAAGGAGTGAATCCACATGCTGGTATGATTATCAGGGGTCGAATTCCGCCACAACCGTTTCCTAGCTTCAGGGACGGAGGCCGACCTCTGGTGAGGAGGAGGGGCTGCGCCTCGAATCGATCCCCAGCACCCCAGCATCGATTCGACATTCGTGGAGGCCGGTTGGATGAGCCGGCTCCTGATGCAGACGACGAGGAAGTGCCTCTGGTTCGGTCTGATCGTATTGGCAGGGGACTCTCGAATTTGGATTCCAACAGGATCCACAAAAGTAGTAGAACCAGAGGAACCGTCGGCATTCGCTCCCCATTATTGCGTCGTCCACCGCCAAGTCTGTCCCCAGTACACGAGCTGAGAGAAGCCACAACAAGCTCAGATGAAAGTGGTGGCGCCAGTCAAAAGAAAACTTCGCAAACAGATGGCGCATTGATAGAGATCTCGTATGTCAAACAGGCAAGCCTAAATTTGTGGGATCCTCCGCTGGGTCGCACCAACACCACTGGTGACATAGATCGTGTTGACATGGTTGCACGGAGCGGATCCAGTGTATCAAGGCGCCGGAGCGCAGATGCTTTCAGAACCGAAACAAACTTTGCCAGAGAAGGGCACCAGAAAACATCGAGCCGTCTCAGCCGTTCCGTTCCAAAATCCACCAGAGGAGGGATGGAGCTTGTGAACTTTTCTGCCAAGTCCAGGCAAAATTCTACCACTCGCATCATTTCAGAAATTTACAGAAACGAGAACGAGAATGCAGGTCGGGTCAGCCAAATGACCTCATCATCGAGCGCAGCAGCGAACGTTGCGTTAGCGGCAGCCTTGGGCGGGGAAAGCTCCAGCAGCAGCGAGACCGAAACGCCCCATCGAGAATTCTTGGAAGGCAAGGAAGATATTAATGCAAGTCCTGGGGGCAAGGCATGTTATGGTGACGCTGCTGAAGGAAGTGAACAATCGCCCACCGTCCACTCTAGGTTCTATGGAACGGAAGACATCTCTGCTGGCGCAGTGCTATGCGGGATTACTGCATCACGGGCACCTCGAATGCATGATAAGATGTCGGAACATATCGCTTCTCCTGCTAAAAACAAAGTGCCAGAGACGGTCTTAGTGCCGCGCAGCACGATTGAGGAACCGACCAGACTGGAGATGTCGCTTGAAAACCCAGCGGCTCACAGCGCCGGCGTGGTGTTGCCAGCAAGCGAGGTGCCACGTGGTTCACGGTTTGGAGGAACTCCCAGGATTCATGTTGCGAACGGAATACGCGAACAAATAATGCGACGACACAATCTGCACACCGTACAAAGACCGCTGTCCGATAAAGGTGAACCGTATGAACCACCATCTGCCCGTGACCTTGCAATCCGACTCGAACAGTTGAAACTTCGAGAAAAGAAACCCGAGTCTGAGTCGATGAGTGAAGAGTGGGACTCTGAGGACCAGGAAAGTGACGACTGTGGAAGCGATATCCTCCTGCAAGCGGGTGTCGGAAAGATCCCTAGTATGGAGAGGCCACATAGTCCGACACCGTCTGCCTCATCGTGTATAGGGAAGACAGATGTGCCAAATTTGTCCGATGTCTCCAATTCACCGGAACGCTGCGAAGTTGGGTTGAGACTCTCCCACGGTGCATGTTCTTCGCAACCTCATGGCTCAACCATTCCAAATTTGGCCCCTCTGCAACGAGTTGTCTTCCCTCATGTAGCAGCGCCTTCTGGTGCTTGTCCAGAGCGGCTCAACGTCCAGCGGTTTAGGAGTACACATCTGCTCCAGCAACGGAGACCGCAAGCACACATGCAAAATGACGTGCAGCCCCAACACAATAACACTGGAACCATTGGCGTCGCTCTCGGAACGAGTATTGGAAGCAACACCAATAGCACGAGTCCACATTTGCGACCACAGCAACTTCATTTATCCAGTGCGCAAGCATGTTCTTCCTCGAGCAGAGCTGCTATGTCAGACACGACTGGGCCGCCATCTAATGGAGCCAGTCGAGCCAGCAGCAGCAGGTCGACAACGATTCCGCACAACACGCCGTCGCAAAAGCTGACTTCCGATTCGCTTCCGGTTATGATGACGCCGCCCTCTCACGGGCCGTCATTGGATAGCCTTCCAGACCTCCCATTACAGTTCCTACAGGATCCCAAGTTACTGCAAGAGTCGAAGCTGAGCGTTGCGATGAGAGGTGGCGCGAAGTCTTTGGATGCGCTTCCGGAACTCGATGTAAAGTCAGAAGAAACGACACAGGTGGAGTTATCAACATCTTCAAAGTCCCTCCAGGATTTCTCTTCAAAGCAGAGCATCAGGACCAGAGGTATCGCGAAGTCCTTGGATTCTTTGCCCGAGATGATGTCCGGAGAGATGACATATTTGTAGCCTGATGTTTCGAGTAAAATTTAGGAGTGTCGGTCCCTCGATGTGGAACAAGAAATACGATAGTTCGTTTCAGTGATTCTTATTGTGAAGGAACGTCTTGCACATGTAGAGTCAGATTTCTTCAATGTCATTGCTGCGAATGCGGTGTGTGTCGATCACCAACAAATTGTGGAACGGGAAATCTGGAGTCGCAGGATAGCCTGGAAGCGTTTACTTAATGTGGGATTGTTTGAAGTTCCTTTTCTCAAAAAAGTATCATGTCCGCAAAACGAAGTTTCCAGTCTGACCGTAGTTCTTGAAAAGCATAAGTGTCAAACGGCAACGCTCATTATGCAACGGCTTAGTATTAATAGTCCTGGCTTTCCAACGTTATGTAAACGGCTGCATGATATTGTCTCTCCAAAGCTTTTCCCTTTAGATCCTCCATGTTATCCACAATTTGAGTCCAGTTATGATTCTGACGTTGGCAGTGGCCGCCGTGTGCATAAATTCTACAGCATGTGGCAATCATAATGGTCATGTCAGCCGTTGCATGTCTGTTACTGAAATCAACAGACAGACAGCATTCTTCACTGGAAAGACTTCCCGAATTGCGTATTAGATTCGACAGTTTGGAATCTGTGTATCCAAAATCATTTGTCAGTCCGCATAGTGCTCAACATAATCAAAATCTAATTTTCTACATGATGCTGAGCTACCGATCGTGAAGTCCTAATCAGTAGTCAGTTACCAGTACGCCCGTTTTCGAAGCATATTTCTATTTTTTCCATATGATAACGGTATGTCTTTAGTTTGAAACTCTATAATTCTGAGTCTTGAACACTATTCTGGACCAGAAAATGAAACTAAGTATTGTCAGGATCATTTTCCAGCAATAATGTCAGAACCAATTTTACCACAATCGAGTAGTAATTTCGATTGCAATACGAATAGGGTCCGAGTCGAGGCAAGAATTTCGATATACGGCTCTTGATTGTCAAACTCGGATGGCCAAAACGGTAACCAGACGGACCAAAGGGTAACCCAGTTGATTGTGGCACGTAGTTCCTGATTTCAGAACCAGTTTGGGTCATCATCTGTATGTGTGTGTAGGGCATATATGTTGAATTGGTGGTTTCATGTGCTGTCGTTTGACTCTCAGTGATCTACTGACTTAGAGTCATATGATCATTGATTTCTGCCATGTTAAATTTGTATCCACAAAGTAACAGTTCGGCCTCATCAATGATCATATGATGAAGACGAGCGGCATTGTTGCTAGATTTGGATTCTTTTATAATTTCGTCATTACACATTCCGAACGTTATGATTTATGCATGGCGTCTTGATGAAAATGGAAAAAGTGGTCTCTCTTTATATTGACAGACTTTTCCGCGTAATGGTGTCTCCATTTTGCTTGCAGTCAAACCTTGAAACGCCCAAAATGATGATTCTGACAGTGACGGCATGACGTCTGACTTGCAGTTGACATGTCGAACCGCCTTGCACAAGCAAATGTCATGACCAAAAACGCAAGGAAAATTTCTCGTCTGATTCTGGAATTCCCAGGAAGCGACAACGTGTTCCTTCGGTCTATTTTGAATGCAATTGGAATCAATATTCGGTCTATTCTGTCCATTCGGTCTATTCCATCGGAATATCCAAGACCGTTCAATGCTGCGTCCTTTATAAAATTCTTTGCGTGGTCGTCTCTTTTTGCGGAGAGGATGCCGTCATCTACGGAGACGATATTCTTCTCCTCGTGACGAGGTACATCTCAGCTTTTTTGGGGATTCTTCTCCTCGTGACGAGGTAACCCTCAGCTTTTTCCTGAGTTTTGAGTCATTATGATTGTTTTTTTTAAAATTTATTCTTTGAGTTCTGTGATGGAGACTCCAAAGTCTCTTTTGCGGTATCGTTTCTTTTGCGATAGTAACAATATCTTTTCCTCAGTTATTATCTTAAGGATTTAACAGGCCTTTTTTTCGGATAGTTTATCTTTTGCGTTGTGACATTCATTGTGTTGTGATATTCATTGTGTTTTTGTGAATATTGTCTCAATGATCGTGAATTTGAACAAATGAATTTGAACAAAGAATTTCTTACAAGAGCAAAGCAAACAATTTGAATTTGTTTCTTCATAGATCGTTTTTGGATATTTGTTCAGGAAATTGACGTTGAAAAGACGTTTCCGATTGTGATCTCTGTTGTTATTTCCTTTTTCTGATACCCGCGAAGTCAGATGATGGTGTGTACCGTCCTCCCAAGTAAAAAGATGGTTCTATTTTCAATTCTCAGATCGACATTCTTTTTGGGTACAGTTTTTGGCACAACATTTCGTGCCGACGCCCCAGTGTTCACCCCAGCCGTGGCGAACTTTAATATTGGAGGAGCGTCGTGTGGCTATGGACAAGATCATGGATCGAAGGAAGGAAAATTGATTGAGCAAGATTGTCCAACCAACGCAGCGGAAAATTTCTCGCCGCCAGAGAGTCCGAAAGCACATTCAAGAAGAGCTCATATCTCTCTGGCAGACTTTCAGCGCCGGGTGGACACCGTGAGCAATTTTCTCCAGCAGAGCTATAGTTTTCCTGGGACACATTTGAGAGTATTTTTAGAGCATCAATTTCAATGGGTAAAGAAAACCCTGCAGAAGCACATCGACATGTCAGAGATGTTCAAGAAGCACATCAGCAGTCAATTCTCGATTGCATCATTGTGGCCTTGGGAGGAGGTCGGAATGAACTTTCATGATTTCCTCCGCGATACTCTCTCACCGCTTGAAAGCGAAGTGATAGTCCACGGCAGTTCTTTGGAGACTGCGAAGATTGTGCACACTCTGCAACAGTGGAGCGCTTACACGATTGAGCCTTCAGCTAAAACTGGCCCCATTGTCTGGAGATTGCAAAGAGCATTGCTCCACTCATTTTTCCTGCAGTCTCGCCAAGATGTTTTGGCAATGAGCCCGCAGGAACAAAATATAATCTCGTGGCAGATCAACCTGCTGAGTGAGCGATTGGAGGAAGCGTGGCAGACAGTTCACGAATTGTGGGACAGAAAGCTATCGGATCCATCGGTGACGGAACTCGTCATGGCGGCAAGGTCGCGGCCAAAACCAGCACAACGCAGAGCACGAGCCCATCGTGGGGCTTTACCGACGTTCAACGAGGGGCCAGAGAATGCGGAGGAAGGTTATTCTGCTGACAACATGATTGTCGATGCGTAGTTTGGCAGGTCTCTGCCGTTTGAGGCAATGACAGTGCACCAACGCAGTCACAAAGGCATGTCATTAAACGCAGCAACAAGGGTGCAAAAACAGACAACAGAGGTTTCAAGTTTCGCGCTTAATACTTTCCCCAAAGCTTCATTGATGTTACATGCATAATCACCTCACTTTATCTTTCGTATTTGTTTGTAGATTCTGTTCCCACCTAGTCCTATGATTCGAAGTATTTCTAAGAAGTTCCATTCCATGTACATATTTACTTTCAGATTGTTGAAATTTCATGACCATGCTGATGTCGTTGTCCTCCGCGAAATCATGATTGTGGTGTAGAGCCTTTTTCATAGTCGACTCTCGGCGAGACGGTTTCTCGTCCTTCCCTTTTCATAGTATGTTTGTTCCGTTGTTTATCGATGATCTTTCTATGTAGCGAGCGTCTGTATGTCTTCAATTTACGTGAGAGCACCAGACGCAGAATCTTATTTTGACGGAAGATGATTCAGGTTGGTGTATCTTTTCATGTCCTGTTGAGTGCTGTAATTTATGTGGTCATAAAACTAAGGTGATATTGTATGATTTGTATTCTCTTGCAGTTTTGGTTCAATTGGGGAGTATTCATTGCCGGTATTTTTCCGATATCTCATCGCGACGTTGTGTTGGGATGCAGAATTGACATCTGACGTATGCAGTCGAGTTCAATGTCACCCGTCCCGATCAGTTCTTTTTGTCAATTTTGTCTTAATTTCATGATGGCCAAGCCTCCCATTCCTAGAAATTCAAAATGCAAACAGTCGTTACATATGTTATGGATTCAGCTTTCAAATTGTTCCAATGCATTGTTGTCGGTGTTGTCATTTGATTCTGAATTTGGAAAAAAGTAAATCATATTCAAAACGATGGGTGTGGTGTCGTGACACCGTAAGTGTTTGATGTCATAATGTCAGAGTCATTTCGAGGTTGTATCATGAATGAATTCCTGCAGGAAGGTTTAGTCATTCCTGATGGGTGTGACACGATATCATTGGGATAGGTGATCACATGATGGATGTTCCTGCAGCTCGTTGTGATGGTTGTGTCAAGTGCTATAATTGCCCTGTATGTAATCGTCATATCATGACAGTCTACAGGGTCACCATATCGCGATAGCAGCAACGCAGGATATGTCGCAGAGTGATTGAAATTCATTCTTTGCGACGGGTACAGTATTTCTTCACAAAAGAAACGATATTCTTCTGGAATCTTGGAGGTTCTTTCTTGTGGAAGAGATACAGAACGGAACGGTGGGGTGTGAAGACGATTCGGCAACTATTGGACACATGATTGATTTCTTACAGCGCATAATCGCCAGGCGATATGATCAGAAAGGTAAACTTCTACAGTTATTTCATTGTATTTGAAAACGAGTAGTTACGGCTCGTAACTGTGACACCATGAGAATCATCCACGTTCTGCTCACTGTGACAGAAAGATTCTCTTGAGATTCATTACATTCAATTGCAATTCCGTGCAAATGTACAACATAAATGATCACGATGGTACAAGAGAGTTTGTGGTTATATTCGTTTTGCAATTTCTGACGAGAAATTCGATTGGTGTTACAGCCTGTTTGTTTTTCAAGAAAAGTCTTCAACAGTGACAAACATTCGTTTTCGATTTTTATTTGAGGATTGTCCCATTAAAAGCGTTGAGGATTATTGGATAAGTCATGTAATTTTCTTCTCAAAAACGCGAAGCAACTCTGTCTATATTTATCTATCACAAAAACTGTATTCATCGAATGCAAGAGAAGATTGCGATTTTTATGGACCAAATAATTTGGCGAGGGCGAAGCGGGGTATTCTTTGCGAAATCATTGACAGTCCGACAGCGTGCAATCTTTCGTGATGTGGGTCTTCTTAATTCCTATTTTCTCAATCATAACAGTCAGGATTTTCAGTCATGATTCTGTGGAAGTAGTAACAAGTCCCAGTGCGTTCTATTGAATGAAGTAGTAACATTGATTCGGTAGTAGTAACTGCGGTAGTAGAGACTCTCTATAAATACTCAAAAGTTCTAGTAAGTAAAACTGAGCGAAGCAAAAAGTCATGGCAGACGAAACGCAAGTCGGCAGTCTATCTTGTTGGGACAAGCTGACGTGGGCTTGGATTGATCCATATTTGAAGTCAGCGCAAGCAAAAATAAAAAGGTTGGAGGATCTGCAGCAGAAGGAGGATGGAACGAAAAAAGACAAAACATTGGAGGACCGGCCTTTGCCAAAGTTGCGATCATGTCGAGACGATGCCTTGCTGTACGCAAAGGCAATGCATGTGGAGAACTCCAAACTAGATGCAAAGAAGTCATTCGCATGGATTTTTTTCAAAGTATTTTGGAAAGAATTCGGGAACATTCTGGTCATGGATCTACTCATCTGGGCTTTGAGTTTCTTGCTGATCACAAGTGTCATCTCGGGACACATTGAAACCATAAGGAGCGTTGCAGATGATTCAAACCTGCTGTGGTTTCGAGGTCTGACGGCCCAACAAGAAGGAACACTCTGCCTGATCGTCAGTTTGATACTCCAATTGATCTACGCATTGTTGAATGATGTGTACCTGCAGAATTATATGGAACGTGTACGAGTCAGAATTGAGCTCGGCATTACGTATTTCTTCTATACAGAAACGCTCAGAAATGGAGCGAGAGTAGGAAACCGCGTGGAAACAAAAAATACCAAAACAGAAAGTGACAAATCTGGCAAGACAGTAGCAGTCATCAAAAAGACCGGCGGGAAAGACGATAGTGAATCTACTGGCGAAACAAGTCAGACCGACGGACCAACGCCAGTCTACGCAGTGATCGGGGACAATTTGACGGACATGACCAACTGGGCCATGCAGTGCGCACATTGCTTGAAGCTGCCTATCGCGGTCCCGATTGGTTTGTGGGTTCTGTCCGAGAAGATTGCGCGGGTGGAGACGAACAACATGGGGATCACTGGAAGCCCGTGGCTGTTGATGTGGCAAACCTTGGTGGTGTTCCTCCTGTTTGAAGCGGTTTGGATCTCGCTTGATGTCCTGTTGTATGGCATCAAAAAGAAATATTTGGCCGCCTGGAATGATTTCTCCAATGCCGCCGTGGACTATTTGAAATCCTCTAAGAACATCCGAATGTTTGGAGCGTGGAACTCAATCTATTTCTCGAAGATAGTTTCTCCAAAGATGGACAAGATAGTCAAGACACGCCGTTCCTATTTCTTCCTTTTCCGTTTTTTCCAGTTTCTCGACGACCCGATGGCGGAGATCATGAGGCTCACACTCTTCTTGACGATTGGCTACAAGATGGGAATAGACGGCTTTGGCCAAGCATTCACGTTATCGCTCATCATGAGCGATCTGACAAAAAATCTTATGGGTATCGAAGAGTCTGTCTATTATTTCCTCAAATTCCTGCCGAGTTTCAATCAAGCGAAAAGGTATTTCAACGAATTGCAGGCCAATTCCACGACCGTAAATGGCAACTGCAGTTCCTGCACGTCTGTATCAAACGGCAATGGAGTGGATTCACCTACGTCGATGAAATCAGACTTGGTTGCGGATGACACATCCTCCACGATTTACAACGATCCTGCGTGTTATCCGCAAAGGTATTACTCCTATACACGTGGCGACTCCAAAAAAGAAGCGATCTCAAAAAATAGAGCTACCATATCGGAAGAAAGCCGTCTCGGCTTCCTTGCACCGTTGGAACTTCATCGTGGTGACGTGTGTTTGCTTGAAGGCCAGGTCGGAGCCGGGAAGACGATGTGTCTGTTGGCGATTTTGGATGAGTTGGCCGTGCATGAGAGTGGTATTGAGGGAGGCGGTGCAAAAACACTGATGTCGCCTGTGGCATACGTTCCCGAGGCTTCCTACGTGCTGGAAAAATCGATCCTCGAAAATATTTTGTTTGGTCTGCCATATAATGAAGACATCTATTTCAAAGCGATCTATTTGTCAGAACTCCAAGAGGAAATCTTCGGCAAAGAAGGTGGAGGTGTGAATCCCTTGTCTTCCGATTTGGTCTTGACGAACCGAGGAGAGAACGTTTCGGGCGGACAGCGGCAACGAATCGGTATCGCGCGAGCTCTTTACAAAGTGCTCTACTCTCGGGACGTACTCAAATTGCCAGATATTCTCCTGATCATGGACAACCCTCTCTCGGCATTGGACGGAAACACCGCTCGTATCGTTTGGGAGGGTATCAAAAATGAGTTCTTCGTTGAGGAAGAGCACCAGCCACAAATAGACATAAAACCTGTCTCGCCCTTCATACCGACAGGTAAAGTCACATTCTTCGGCACAGTCCCGTCGTCGGGTGAGACCACAGATCTTATGAAAGCTGGCGCTACACGCCGGTTCCAGCTGGATACCCAAAGCGATGGCGTCAGGTTGGTTTCTGAAATGCCTCTTGTGGTTAGTGGGAAACTCATGATTGGCGCTGAGGATGAGGAGAGCCTCGGCTCCCACTTGAAGCAGCCTGAAATGGTTCTGGACGCTTCGGAAGAAGACGCGAGTCTTCAAAACATAGGTGTAAACCCAGGAGCTATCTCAACCGAAGATGGCGTGACTCCACCAGGGGAAGCTGTTGCGTCTTTGGCACAAGTGAAGATGGATGCACAGCCGGGCAAGTCTTTTTCTGCAATCAGCGCCGAGCTAATTGTTAATTCAAGTCCTGCCAAATCTCCTGCCAAGCTGCCAGCACCTCTGAAGCTGCCACCTCTGCCAAGCCAAAAGTCCAAAAAAACTGACCCCATTTTGCAGCGTCCGCAGGTTTTGGAAGCGAATGTGCAATCGGAGGAAAGCAGTCAAAACAGCATCGACGCAGGCAGTACCTTCAAGACCTTTTCTCTGCTGTACAAACGGATGGGCGCGCCTTTATTGATCCTATACATATGTTCTTTCACCGTTGAGATGATTTTCATGAGTTTGATCGTGGTCTGGTATGATTTTTTCCAAGTTCGTGCGACACCACATTCAAGTTCCAGGTTGGCCGGTAATGTCTTCTCCAAATTCGGAGTCGTGATGAATAATCTGCAGAGCAATAGCAATCCGCCTCCCTCGAAGAACACAAAAGACGTGGATACCCTTTTCTATGGCGCTATGATCATTCTTGGGATTGCGTTCATATTTCGTCTCGCGCGATACATGGCGGAAGTGGCTGCGAATTATCGCGCCGTGCATTCGGTCTCCCAGAATTTCTTGAAATCGGTGTGGATTGTCAAGGGTTTCGATTTCCTGGATCACACGCCCGCCTCCCGTATTATCAACAGAACTTGTCAGGATTGCGGCGCTAACATGCCGGAGAGCATTTTTCTGAACGGCCCGTTGCGTATCATAGATATCTGCCTGGCTTTGTCTATCCCATTATTTGTTCCCATCTTGGGCAACTTGAGCAGTTGGTGGCAGCAGTTTGTGGCGGCTGTCGCGATATGTATCCTGATTCTAGCCATGTATTTCGTTCTGATAAAAATTTTCCGCGTTCTGATCAAAGATCTGGAAAAGCAGTATCTCGCCCAGAAATCGCGGGTCTGTGAAGAATTCGCGCCCATTTGTGAACGTGAGGGCGGTATCCTTTTGAGAGCGTACCGGCGGAATACGTTGACCAAATCATCTGTCTCGTTGAGTTGTGGCAATCAAGTTTTGCGTGAAGAGGACCTGTTGGCAACCGTCTTTTACGATCGCAGTGTGCTCATGGCGTCACCTGCAGCCATGTTGAATGGACAACAGGAAGCTGAACTGGACTCTCTCCTCCTCACAGCGCGTGCTACTCTGGAGAGGTTCAACGAAATCAAATTCGCACAAATAGGTTGCAAGTTCTGGCTCGCCATGCGCCTTGACCTTTCAATTCAGACTGGGATTTTCCTGGTAAAATTGATAGCCTGCCTGACTTCTGACGCGGCTTTACCCTTTCTGGATGTTGCATTTTCGCAGGTCAACAAAATCTTCAACCCGGCTACTGCGGCTAAATATGCGCTTCTGGATCTTGACCAGCAGACTGTATGTGTGGAGCGTCTGCTTGAATGGACAGACGACAATCTCCCCGCCGATGCAAGTCACGAAAACGGATCAGACAATGTTCAGAACAACATCCACTTGAACGATTTGGAAGACTTGAACTCGGAAATCGATTCCATGGAAAGGCTGCATCCCCAGTCCATTGCCCGCGACGAGAAACCCGATGAAAACGAATCAATCTTATCTGTACGTGGCATCGCTTGCGGTTATTCGGGCACAAGAGGAGAGGAGTTGATTTTGAAGAATGTAAATTTGGAAATCACGAGGGGCGAGCGGCTCCTTGTCGTTGGAAGAACTGGTAGTGGAAAATCGACATTCTTTTCGTCGCTCTTGAGGCTCATACGATTGGCACGTGGAGAAGTCGTGTACAAGAAACGGAGCAAAACGCGCCCCGGAACAACTATTTCCCACATCGTGAATTGTCATGGAGTCGACCATGAGGGACGCAAAATCGACGAGGAAGGCAAAAGATTGGTCTTGCGAAAGAACACGGGGGACGGTGGCGCTCATGCCGTGCGACGGGACTCTGCGGCCGCCATGGACGAAACGTTCGCACTTTTGGAGGAGGGCAGATTGGAGAATTCGTTTTCACTTCCAGTCTTGTCGGAGCATTTATTGCGGCGTGTCTTTCGTGTCTTTCCGCAAACTCCATTTGTCTTCAAGGGCAACTTCTTTTTCAATTGCGACATCTCCGAGACGATCGATCAAAATGTCATTCTAGGTTTGCTGAAGAAGTTTTTCCGAGGACTGGTGGAAGACGCATGGGCATCGTCCTCTGCAAACACCAGACGACGTTTTTCGGATGACCAGAGCACATCAGAAGAAAAATCTGAAATACCAACCTCGTTCTACCGGTGGTTCTTCTCATCTCACGACGCAGATGCAGTTTTGTCAGCAGCACAGAAACAAATTTTACATGCCTGCCGAGTTTTGGCACAGCCCGTCATTCCTGAAATCGTCCTCCTGGATGAAGTCACGGCCCGTCTTCCGGAAAAAGAAGGAAATGAACTCATGGAGATTCTTGAGGAAGTCTTCAGGGAGCAAACCTTGCTGTGCATCACCCACCAAAAAGGCCTCCAATGCTTTCAAAGCGGGGACGAGGACAAAAAGAGAGGTGATGACACTGGCGCGGCTGCGCAACAAGTCGATATAATTACGCAGAATCAGGCTGCGACTCAGCAAGCTGGTATGAAAAAACAATGGCGCACAGTCGAACTTAGCAATGGTTTCATGTCCGGATAGTGATTCGGTTGTCCGAATAGTGATTCGGTTTTCAAAAGTTTCAGTCATTTGTCCGTATGGAGCAGGTAGTCACCTTCAATGAAGCAGTCGGCTTCATTTGTGCCATTATGTAACTTTATGTCCAGTGTAATCAACACCGCCAGTTTGGCTCATTCGGTAGTGATCGAAAGTGGATACAGCCTGTATCGCAGACTCGTTGACCATTGTAATCTCTAATCACAGAGCTGTGGGCAATTTGCAGCTGAAGAGGTCGCTATAATTGCTGACCCAAAACCTGTGGTGTTTGAAGGTGAAAACTGCGGAAAAGTCGTGGCACTCGCTACACGTAGTCGGGAGGAGAATCAACGGCTGTGATAAATTATCGCAAGGATACAGTCGCGGTCACATGAACTGTCGAGAATCTTCAAGCCCTTTGGTTTTTTCTTGCTGTACAAAGTTTTGGCGTGGGTGTAGTTGGAAGAGGAGAAAACCGAAAGTCCGTATTTGAGTTTCCAATCGTGTTTCTTCTGTTGGAGTTGCCTCTCGTTGCTCCGCATGATAACGAGTCGTTCAGAGTTCATCCAACGGGATCGTCGAAACCTGACGGGAACCCCAGGAACCTAACGGGAAACCCAACCCAGAAACACGTGTATTTTGCACAGAAAGTTTCGCTTTTCAGTCTGATAAGGACGTATTTAGAGGTCGTGATGAGCGGACACTCCAAATGTTGGGTACAGAAAGTATGTTCAAGTAGTATTTTAGCCCTCTGGCACATCATTTTGACATCCTATCTATTTGAAATCCTTGTCAATGATTGTGTTCTCATTATTCCGATTTCTCTTAATGTCATGATTGGATATTTTGTACACTCTCGATGCTTATTACAGTCTTTCTGATAGCGTTTTATCATTTTGCAGACTGAGAGCGTAATCATTTTGATAGTCTCACCGCAAGAATTAGTGTTACGTCAAGAGTCGACCGGGCAATGGAATCCTCTTGGTTCATGTCCGGAACTGTATATCAAGATTCTGAGGTTTCATGAAAACGTAGTGGACGACATTGAGAGAGTCAAAAGCCAAAGTGACCATTCCAGTGACGCAAGCATACGCGAGAACGAGCGGGTCAGACATTGACCGGAAAAGCTGACCACGGCATTATCATGCAAAGCACCCGAACAATGCATATAAAATCACGAAGTCAATTGCTGGACTAGTTTTCATTGCTATTGAGATTTCGGGGAAAGATTGTGTCATATGCCAAGAAGTTTAGAACTAATTCCAGTGTCTGAAGCAAATAGCATGAAACTTGGGTGTTACAGAGTTCCCAAACATATGATATGTCGGCAATGCGTCCATACATGAAAAAAAGGGAGACGCAAGATTGCCCATACCAATCGACACACGGTTGTTGAATAATGGCGCATGATTTGTGTGGTTAGGTCGGTGTATGTGCATTTGTTGACAGTTTTGTGGATAAGACTCAACGTTCGTTGTGGATAGTGTCCTCGAAAAGGGGAAGTTAACGTAGGCAAAAAGAAGCGAAAGGCTTCCATGACATCTGTACACAGCAACATCATCTTACAGTTTCCAAGACGATTCACGGTTCAATGCAATCTGACCGTCGTGTAGTTACGCCATTTCTGGGGTTTTGATTTGATCTCTTCGAAGGAATCTGTCCGATTTTTGTTGTTCTCTCTCTCCAAGAGTCTACACACGATTTCCGGCGAAGGTTTGTATTGTGTATCGTGTCCGCGAGTTGTGTCTCAGACGCCTGCGTCTCATGCCGGATCTTAAGTTGCCGTTCGGGCATGATTCAGATCTCGGCCATATGTGATTCAATTGTTGCATCTTGCAATGTCATTTCTTTTGTTTGGCATACAAAATGATGTGTGTGGTTCCTCTTGTCGTTTCTTATGAATCGATTTCAACAGTGATTGAGTTCAAAATCGTGATCCGAAACAGGAGGCGTCGTGTTTGAGGAACATATTTGTTGTCGGAGGTGATCAGATTGAAAAATTGGCGGTGGTATGAAGGTGGTGGAATGAAACGTATCATATGCAGCGAATTGACCGGGGGAAGAAATATATGTGGTATGGGGCATATTGAAATTACCTTGGAGATATCCCCTATTTCTAACTTGTCATGACCAGGAGGAAATGAATCATATTCCTATGTCAAATCTCAATACATGAATCAGTTCCGGTAATAATATACTAATGTTATGGCGTAAGGCATTGGGCAGCAGGACTCGGATTCGGTTCTGATTGCCTAAGATCGAGGAACTAAAATTTAAGCAGTTACAGTCGCGACAATGTCGTTGGGTTTTTGAAATGATTTCTGTGGAAAATCTGCAGTGTGAAAGTTGTTTGTAGGTATACCAATAGCAATATTATTAATGGTATGTGATTTTGTTTCCAGAGGAGAGACGCAGAGTAAATTGAATTGCAGGGTGATGGCCCCATATCATGCAGTGTTCGGAGCCGGCCGAATATCGTATGAGGAAAGGGCTGAAAATCATAGTTTGCCGATTCAGATTTGACAGCCGCAACAATCGGATCCAGAGCAAGAAACGACAAAATAATTACGGAAAAACAGTTCGGATGAAGTGACCATGATGTTGTTACTCAGCAAAAATTCGCAAGAGATTCAGCTATGCAGAAATGGAATTTGATAGACTCAGAGATTAGGCCCCGAAGGCTTTATTAGAGTTAAGAGATGATGATCTCCTCATAAATTCAACATCTGACATCACATTGGCAAGGTCAGAATCACAACGCAAACGTTCCATCGGCAGTATATAATCCAGTCATAATTCAAAGAAACAACATGGCAAAGAAATGACGATACCGGAACAGCGAAGAAGATCCCCGCATTACAACAGAGGCATATTATGATTTTGCCCTCTGCCTTTTGTAGAAACCGAAACTTCCTCAATACCTGCTCAGACATGAGACACCATATGAAATTGAATAGGAATATATGAACATATCGACCGCAGCGATTGAATATCAATAATCAACAGACATTACTCTTTTGTTTGCAAAGAATTCAATTCAATCTGAAACATGATGAGACACAAACAAAAAACATATGATGAACAGATTGGTATAACCCTGCATATCAGCAACTGGATCCAGATGGAAACTCAAAAGAACAATATGATGATCGATGGCCACATACCATGAACAGAACACCCCATATACATGAAACGATTCCGACGATAAAAAATTAATGATAACTGATCTCCTCAGGTACGACCCATCCATGACAACAATGGTTTCTCGTCGAGGGATGTCAATTCGTAGCCTTGACCCTTTTCTGATCCTCTAACCTTCATACACACTGACTTTACAATCCATGGAAGAACGACACATATCGTCAGCAACACTGCTACAATGAGAAAAAAGAACCACAAGGGCGCCAGGACCGCGATACATACCTGCGATGCTTCTCCAAGATTAGCCAAATTTTCTTGTATTTCGGTTGGGTCAACTCCGACAGACCATGTACTTGCCAACATCAGGGTATCCACAAGAGAAACTGACCCTGTCATGACGTCACTCGGATCGAGATCATAACTTTGAACACACCCAGAATCTCGGAACACGAAATAATCTGACGAGAACGCAGAACAATATTTCATCAACAAGGATAAACTTGAATTATACGAATCGCCGCACTAGATACCAACCGATGCCAATGGTGACGTCTATTCTGAATCACGTATTCACCTTACAATTCTATTATAATAGAATCTCTTACGTCTGTCCTTTCCTGCCGGTGGTATTCCCCACAAACATGTATCCGCATCTACTTCAGCGAAAATTCCACTCGGATCCGCATTATGGATGGCGCCACACATACTCCACATCGGCCGGATGGCCCAGAAAAGATACGGAAGACATCCGCAACGGACCAACTCCATCACAGGAAACGGCAGCGAATCTTGATTCGTCTGGACCAGATGGTCAATCAGCACATGTAGCAACGGCATTGCTGCACACGAAGACGAAGCAACAAAATACTAATAATGAATACTTGAAACGTCGCATAACTCTCAGCCGTGCTGAATCAACACCATGATAAAAAAACTTAATAAGCTGCATCCATTGATAGCGCCTTTTTCAGAAAAGCCGAGATATCAAAGAGTCTCAATGTCAATGAAATACAGCATTGTAACGTTATCAGAGACAGAAACTTGATCCTTGATAGGAATTGTGATTGTTCCGAACTGAACCCCATATGATCAACTCACAACTGCGTCGAAATACCTGAGCACGGAGTGTGACGATAATACATACAAGCCGAAAAGTACGTTTGACGTATTCATCAACAATAAACAGCTTCCAATGTTCATTTCGAGACGACCTCATCTTCAGACCCAGGGAATATGACACCCCATTTTTGACATTTAACAAAGGAAAACATGAGAGTATGAAAACACCTCAACACCAACAATATAGCTTATGAATATTTTGACTGCTACGAGCCGACTGATAATGCCACAAATGAATCTTGGTGAAACGATTCTCCACGAAATCATCTGCCATTGAGTGCTTTTTTCAGAGCAGCGTTGTTGTTGGGCCCTGTCGTGTCAATTGCAGTTTGTCTGACGGGTTGACCCGCAGTTTGCGATGTTGCGGCTGTTGTGACTGCAACCTGCGTCCCCGGTTGACCAGGACTCTGTGACGTTGTGACTTGCCTGCTAATGCTTTTGTTCTCCATGTCTCTGTCATTGTTACTCCTCGCAACGGCGCCATCACTGCCTCTACTTTGTTGCGAGTTCTTTGTCCGCACTTTGGTATCTGTGTCTGGTGTCAATGTCCTTTGTTGCTGTTCTGGACGATCGGAACTCCTTGAAGATAGAGCAGGGGTTTTTACAGCTCCTGCCTGCGACAATTCTGCGGCAGACGGCAAAAGATAAACTTCCTGGACTGTAGGAGGACTTTTCCCTTGTTTACTGTTTTTTATCTGTGCTGGGGCGGTTGCCAACGTTCTCTCCTGTTCGCCGCTCCTCGTCTGCGCTGTGGCGTTTGGCAACGTTCTCTCTCGTTTGCGACTTCTTGTCTGCGTCTCGGCAGCCGCACTTGGCGACGTTAAACTTATTGTGGGCACTTCTGGTAGTGGCGGCGCTGTATTCAATCTGTCACCATTCGAAATCTGATATGCCAATTGGTGTAGCTCGACTACTCGAGCGGCATGCATCGTTGACAGAAGTGCAGACAGAAGGTAAAAATTCTGCAGGACAAGAGTCCAGTTGGTGAGATAAACCGACCACACACCGAAGTCTGTGACTTCCCGAGCCACACTCCAAATCAGAACCAAAAACATGATGCCGAAGAGACCCATCCGAAACAGGAGCCATGTCAGAGGTGAATCGAAAGCAGAGAGACCAAATTCAGCCACCCAATATTTGGTGGGATCCGAATCCACCAATTGGAGTATCGCGGTAACGTCGTCGAGCGCCTTACCATCACTGTTTGGACCAGCCTCAGAGTCCATCACGCTCCTATCTTTCTTCCCAAATAATCCGGATGGGATTTTCCGACGACATATGCCGATATAATTGAAACAAATCATTGTCGCCAATGGAGCACAGACGAACAACAAAAAAATGGCGACTGCATAGGCGGTGCCCATATTCCAATTCAGAGGCGCATACACGTAGTTGCACATCCCCAGGTATCTGACAGTGTTGTGGTAAGGACAATTTCAAGTATCTACCAGGACTCGCTAAACATGACCAAACTTCAACACGTCTCGTAAATTCGGCTGTCTACTCAGTCGCCAAACAACATACCCTTTTTCTTTGTAGGCTTCCGTATGAAACGCAGAGCCTTTGAGTTCCTGTTGCGTCATCAACCTGCAACCATCTACCAACAGGCTTTCATGAGCTTCCTTCACATTTGGATCTTCCCTGGCCTCACGTAATTTATCTTCGGTGACACACCCGCACGGGTGTTCATAATGAACTGTCCAGAGAATAGCCGTGAAGACCAGATACAAAAAAATATACATGAGAAACGTGAGAAATGCACGAAGAATTGGCTCGTAATACTGATTCGAAAACGCGGCGTCCAATAACATAACGAAAAAATTCAAACCGTGTGTCAGGAGCGGAAAAAACTCGAAACTGCCTTCTTTCGATGGATATATCAATCCCCAAAACATGCAGATCACCAAGAGGGTTGCTGGAAAAACGATGTGATAGAGGACACGCGTTAAATATATCAGAAACGGCTCGGATGGTTCAGAGGCCCCAGATGCGACCGCAATGTCACCGACACTGGTTCCGTCATCGACGGCGGCCTCGACAGATGGTATTTGTACAACTGCTGCTGCTCGTTCCTTTTGCTTCTTTTGTTCATCGAGCGCTTGGAAAAGCTGCTCATGGTTATTTCTGTCCAGCGTCATGCCATATTGTCTCCAATGCTGATACAAACCCACAAGACAAGAAATGACGACAGCCAAAAAAATGAGCCAAATCAAAGGGAGTCCCATTTTTTGTAGCTTATTTTTATCGGATGGCTTTCGGCTGTTGGCCCATTCTTCAAAATCGAAGCCCAGCTCGTCAGACTCTGCAGGAATGGATCTGTCTTCTTCGTTCTCCGTTCGTGAAATTTGGCCTTCGTCAAAGTCCTCTTCCTGTTCTTCGCTCTTTTGCTCTGATTGCTGGTATTCATTTTCCTCTAGATCCTCTTCACGAGCTCCTGCTTTCTCCTGAGAGGGAAGCTTCTCGGTATGAGAATCTGATCTTTCTGAATGACTCGCATAGTGCTGTCCTGCTGGAAGCAAAGCACTCTCTGCGTAATACCTGACGCAAAATCTCGTGGGACATTTTTGAGGATCGGTATGCGTGACGCATGGCCTCTGGTAAGGGTTGTCCTGGATCATTGGCTCCACTGCAGATTCTCCCACTGGATTGGTATAAGCGTGACCGGCATCTCCATTCTTTGAGGTGGGAAAATGAAGGCTGGGTTGCAAATCAGGATGGATCCAACAGGTGCGGTATTCACTGGTATCGCGGCCTTCCTGGGGATGCGTCCGCCTTTTGTGCCTTACGGACCTACTTTTTGAACTCTCGATCAAACTGCTCTCCAACATGAAAGGCAAATCTCCGTCCGCAGAAGTGTGTAGGTCCTCCTGTTGCAACACTCCCGCAGAAAGCTGCATCCAATCTTCAATATCTCGTCGCATCTTCGCAGTGGATGAGCTTGAAAACTTATTCATGTCGTCTGAGTGTCGCGAACTCCGGCTCCGTTCTCTATCTGAAATTTCGCCGATCGTGATACCCACACACGAATAGATGCGACATGCATCTTTGCACATTTGCCAGGTTACGTGCCGATACCTGATGGGCCGAAAATATGCTGTCAACGACTCGGATCTTCCAGCAGAGACCGCAGATTCGCGTTGCTCCTCCTCGTCTTCTGCAACGCCGTCTGGGGTAATTTCAGCATCTTCGTCTGACTCGGCGACACTGGAAGTTGTGGGCGCCGTGTCAAGTGGTGCTCTTGCGTCACCGCCGTCTTTGTATGCATCTTCAGCTGTCTCGTCCTCGTCCGGAATTTCCAGAAAAGATGCAGGTCCAGATCCAGCACTTTCAGTATAATCAAGACGCTTCTCGTCAAGACGCTCACTGGGTGAGAGTTCGCTTTCCGTAGTTTCCGCGTCTTCTTCCAAATCTGGAGTTTCTGCGTCTTCCGACGCCACATCTCCTTGCCTATCTGTTTTTCCTTCAGCATGTGCATCTTCCAACACGGCGTCCGCTTCTGGAGTTGTTCGGTCAGCTGTGAGCTCCTCTTGCTTAGCGCTAGATAGCTCAGCTGCATCGTCTTGGGTTTGCTCCTCTTTCTCGTTTGTAACGCTTTTGATTTCTTTCTCTTCCCCGGCTTCCAACTCCTCTCGAGCTTTCTCAGTTTCCAATCCTTGTTTCGTTTCTGCTTCACCAATTTCCGCATCATCACTTTGAGATGCCGCTTTTGAACCACGGTCTGTCACCCCGGCATATTTGGTTCTCTCGTATTCATCAACACTGAGTGGACCACATGGCCCACTCAACAGGCCACTGTATTTGTGAACGGTTCGTGCGTCGTCATGACCCACGCGATCCCACAGATTGTTGAGGGTCTTCTTGTCATCCTCATGAGTGTGTAACCGGTATTCTCCATGTGTGTCAACATCAACATGTACGAGCTTCCCATTCGGCCCCGCAAGAATTCCCTCGCGGCGAATCAGCTTTGAGCTTGCAAAGACATAAGAAATGAAATGAAAGAAAAGAATCATCAACATCGCACGTGATTGAATCTGCTTCCTTACCACTCAACCAATGAATATGTCACTGTTCAACCCAATCTCTGCATTTGAAAAAGCCACTGTGGTTCGGCCCACCATCGTGAAACTTAAAACAGTCGTGATCTTGGATCAATGCCACCTGTAAATCAGTTCGACGAGATGGAAATGTTTTTCCTTTTATTTGGCTTTCCCTAGATAAGATAACGTGTTCCAAATGAAACTCAACAGTTTTGGGCCTTGTTTTTCACTCTCAATTTTTGGGCTTTGTTTTTCACTCTCACCTTTATATTTTGATATTTTCACCGTCGGAAACACCGAGAGCCGCTTCTGGATTCACCAGCACTGACCATCTTGACTCAGTTCATCAACTGTCTCCAAAATCGACGCTTTTTCTCTGCGGTGATCTCTCGTTGAAACTTCGAACTTTCGAACTTCACTACAACGCAAAATAACGGTGACATCTGCCCACCGAATTCGATCTGGGAACCGCTTCGCGAATGAATTATACATTCTGGACCGAAAAATGTACATGAGTCACAATCTGACATTGTGCCTCTGGAAATTGACAGAAAATACCAGAACAGCCCCTCGACCTTCAACTGATAACACGTGCAGGAAATGCAAGCTCAGATCTTCGGAAAGACACTGCGGCATTGCGTATTCTTCCAATTTTGGGTACACACAGCTTTGCTATGGAGCCGTTTTTGCGATGCAACTCTCGAAAACTCAGAAAAAAACTTGTGTTTGAAGTACGGCCGACACACGTCACGGCGTTGTTACGTGTCACGGCTTCTCAACAAGACCTGGTCAGTTTTTCCATTCGCTACGCATTTCCAACAGCCTGCTTGAGAGGCTCTTGATCTTCAATAGAACTGGCAGGCTTTCCTACTATATTTTCGCTCATTTCGACAGAGACTGTCACGCTCGCCGGCTGCTGAGTGGCCTCTTGTTTATGTGCAGCGCCGAATCCGCCTTGCTTCAATACTTCGGAGGCCTTCTGTGTTTCTGTGTTCCCCGTGATGCTGTTGACCAGCTCAATGAAGCAGTCTTGTGTCGTCACCGTCGCTTTTCTGGCTTCACCAGCCAACAACACGAACCCCACACCCAACAACAACATGTTTAATACACGCATGAAAAAGTTGTTGGCTTCTATGTGTGAGCCAGGAAGTAGACAAAGAATATGTTGCACATCCCGACACATGAATACGTGGAACTGCAGCACGTAGGTCTCCAATGTGTTTCTTCCTAATGACTCGAGAAACCACGAATACCGCATCGTGAGGAAGTAAGTCGAATTTCGCAACAACACGTATCCAACGATGGGGATACCCATAATGAAAGGATGCATGCCGTTGTATTCCAGCTTCTTTTCGTTGTAACCCCATGCGAAATACCAGAATAACATCAGAAATACGCCGAAAGACTGGAGTGCCTTTACTAAGATATATTTCCTCTTGAAGAACGAGCTTGTGGATCTCGGCTGCTCGACAATGTCTTCGTCATCGTCTGCATTGGGATCTGCTTGCAATACACCTTGGGAGGGATCTGCTGTATTGACAGGTGATCTTTGATCACCTGCTGTCGTACCAGGAATGATACAGTCAGTCTCATCATCCTGGTCCTCCATCCATTGCAAGAAGTCTTGAACGTGGCCCACGAACATGCCACACACCAGTCCCTGCCAAGCTGAATACCTGTCGGCGGCAAACCTCCAGGCCAATTCTTCAGACCAGAAAAAAAATATGCTGCAGAAACCAGTTTCGTAGAACAAGAAATGCGCCAGAAGCGACAATATGACTCCCAACACACGAGACGCCCAATAGGGGGATAGTATTGATCCATACTTTTCGACGGTGCTCAAAAACTGATCCTGCTTTTCTATCCACTGTTGGAGATAACAGGTAGCCCATGTCATAAGAAATCCTGCCGAATGAAGAGGCACCACGTAATAAAGCTCGATACTTACCCAGAGACCCAGACACAACGACAAAGGAAACCAGTTGATGCGCACCATCATGGAAACAACTCTTGTCAAAGAGAAGTCTTTCTTCTTGTCGAAATACAAAAAGTTGCCGAAACCCGTCATCCAGACATAGGAACTCACAAATACACGGATCTCGTTGTAGACGTAACGAGCCCTGTAATAGTGGTAGAATATGAAGGCCCATTGCATCCAACCTTTCCATTCCTCAGTCTGCTCACGACATAGGAAAACGATTTTGCGTCTGATTTCTCCGGTCTTTGGGTGCGGCCGCTCTTTCTTCGCAACGATTGTGGCCAGCGCACCGACGAGGCAACCCACACAGGACGTCCAAAACAAAAGCGGGTCTGCATTCTGGTTTCGTTGGTAAGAATGTGGCCACCAATTACCAATGTAAGCGACAAGCAAAACCGCGCCAATGCGTGCTTGCGCCAGAAGCAGTGTCTGCCACCATTCTCGTGTGTGCCAGACCGGCGCACTCTCCGGGTCCAACGACATCGTGGGAATTAGATCTCAACCCACACTCCAGAATGAGTCTTTCAATTTGTCGGGCTGGTTTGTTCACTTTCGTGCAGATTATTGATGCCTGGCAATGCATCCAAAAATCGTCAATTTTCCTCCCATCTCTCGACATCTGGTCACTCGTGCTCTCGACTTCCATTCATGCTTGGATACACCAATGTTTCCTGACAACTCGTTACTTCTTTCCCACGCTGTACGGGGAAAAAACTGCCTGCACACACGGTCCTTCCTTCATTTCGATCACACGACGACAGTTTTGGATCAAACTCATCACTCGCTATATTATACAGTGTTGCATTTTGAATTCGGGGCTCGAGATAGAGTGTGACGCCCATTCCCATATTGCACAATGCATCGTGGCAACAGACTCCGCCACGAGATGCCCTCTTCATGAATCAACTCACATTCCTTTGTGCCGCGTGCGACAGTCCGCGGCGCGGCCGTCCATGGCCCAATAATGTTCCTGTACGAAATGGGTACCCAGACGACAGATCATGGCCGCAGTTGCGTCGGACTAGACGAGGAACCTTCTTTCCCCGTATGTCAGGATCTGTTCGGGCTTTGTCAAGGAGCCTCCCAAATCATCTTTCCACCATTCTCGGCCAATACTTTCAAAAAATCCAACCACAACTCACGGCCTTCGTCTGCGGTAAGCCGTCGGTTATTTTCCCGTCGCATGCCTGTTCATGAAGAAAACTGCTCTTGCAGAAGCTTCATTGGACATCGAATGACACGAATTTTTCTTGAATACATACGTATGACATAGTATACGCCTCAAACAAATCATCGTAAACGCATGATGAGAACAATCACAAACGATTGAAGAAAAAGGAACTGCAATCACTCCTCCATTTGACACGAGTCGACAGATCAGACCAACGCGGCAAGCTGCATTCTTATACCAGGTCGTGTTCCCTTGAGATAGCTTCTTCGATTTGCTGACGCTCCTGGTGACTCAAATTGTGGTCGGTACACTCTAGGATTTATTGGAAGCGTGGGCTCTCTCTTGTGTCGACCGCCAGTCACAATGTTACCCTCTGCGTTGTTGTTTTGACTCAAATAACTTTCCTCCAAAGACCATATCACATCGGTCACCTGCCATCCCCCTTTGGCCTGGGAAACTCTCAAAGGCTGCCCGCCGGTCGTTTTTGGAGTAAGACCCTGCATTTTTCACAACTTAAGATCTATGAGAGAGTGACAAAACAGTAAGAAAAAAATAGACAGAAAGCCATGGCATCAAAAACGCTTTCGCTGCCCGAAAATCTGTTATACCTCTGCCTGCAGCGTCTGGATGAGTTCCGGCATCGTTTCGCAGAAATGATCCAGATGGTGAAGACGTAGTTTAGCGGCGTCTCCCGTCATTTGATTCCACTCCATCATTACATATTTAGCGGAAAAAGTCTGGAAAAATGCCTGCATCCCTTCCACCGCTTCGCACTCGAGACCCTCTATGTCCAGTTTGAGAACAACTGCATGTCCCCGCTCGAAACCGTAGTGGGAATAGACATCTAGATAATCGTCAATCCTGAAAGTCTCAGCCCATCGAATGCCTTCGGTTTCGGGCGTGAAACTCTTGTCCCCCTCATCTCTTGCATTGTTCAAAGAAATGCCTCCCATGTTGCCGTTGTCATGGCCACTGAAAGTGTTTTTCCTTCTTGCGTTGCCAGCGCCTTTCCGGAAAAGATGGAAACGACCCGTGCCTTCAGCACCCATCTTGTTGAGAGCAACTGACTTGCAAATACGGACTCGATTTTGAAAAAACGGCTCGAAAGCAAAGACGTGGTAACCCATCTTTGCAATCGTCAATCCATAGAGACCCAAATTTGATCCGATATCCATAAAAAACGCAGTCGGATACTTCAGCATGGCGCGTTGCATCAAGCGAATTTCGTGACATTCCCAACACCCATGAGCAATGATAGCTCGCGAAACCAAACCGTCCTTCCCCGAAGCTTTTTAGAGAAAGACATATACGAGACCCAATGACGCCATTGGTCAACTCGATAACTTTGTAAATGAAAAAATGAAGAACGATTTGACCCACCTATGATCGTCATACAACCAATCCACTAAATTCGGCGACATGATGTACCTGAAAAAACAAAATACCCGGGTTGTAGACAACGATGTCAGCCCTTGGATCCATGCTTGTGGACGTTTTTACAATAGGAGCGATATGCGCTGTGCGGTAAGGATCATCACGCGCCAGCTCGATTGCAGAAGCTTTGGATCCCATAGTTCCTGTCGTACAGATCTCTTCGAAGAATCTGCCGTCCTTTGATCTGTACGGTTTGCCACTATTTTCCGTCGTTGGCTTTGGTGGAGACTGCTTCATGTCTTCGGACTTTCGGGCTGCGTCTCTTGATGTAAAACTCTTCTGCATGTGACCACTCTCGCTGGGCGCTTGTTGTCGGTCAGTATTTTGTTGCTGCTCCTCTTGATTCTTATGCGCATTTTCCTCTTCGACATTTTGCAACTGCTTTTCTGGCAAGATTTTGTGGGGACTCCTGAGCGGCTCATTCAGATTATCATAGGCACCCACAATTATCGAGGGTTTCGCATCCGCTGGCGGCGTTGCAATCGCCTCCTCTCTTCCTTGAACATTTTTCAAAGGAGTCTCTTGTTCGTTACTCTGCTGGAAATCTTTTTCCTGATCGCCCTGGCTCAGTTCTGAAGCCTTTTGCCGACTCTGCAGATCGCCGGGACTGTCGTCATTTTTGGGTTGTATATTTTCGATAGATGATTTTTGGATTGATGATTTCTTTGGAGGGCCAGTGTAGACGTCATGAGAGTCTTTTGCTGCCGAGAAGTGAAGTCCTGTGGTACTCTTACTTGCTGTTCGGAGGAGTCGTTTGTGACGTGGAACAAACTCCAAACTGGTGGGTTTCGTGTGAAAGGAACTGAGATATGCCAGAATGAGGACA
>Ga0099797_100257_pt1 | contig 35070 bp, 16 predicted proteins | sample Uncmet_Sort48C_1_FD_89871 | JGI IMG/M metagenome (GOLD analysis project Ga0099797, IMG submission 89871) | Marine eukaryotic communities from CALCOFI LINE 67, Pacific Ocean - C012_Sort48C_1 | ecosystem: Environmental > Aquatic > Marine > Oceanic | place: Pacific Ocean: Monterey Bay | collected... | reverse complement strand
CACGAATCAATCGATGCGTTCGGGTGCATCGATGGGGCTCGTGTTGCCGATAAGATATAATTCCGCTGAGAAAAGGCATTTGACCTCTGATGCTGGTACTGCTGGTATTCCTCTTCCAAAGTCTCAAACAGGAGGAGGTTGTGTCAAAAGACGAAGAATTGATTGTGTGCATACTGATGGAGAAGCTTGTCAATGTTCGCCCTTTAATGAAGACCATTCGCCCTTTAATGAAGACCGTTCGCCCTTCAACTTTGCCGACCTTTCCGCATCTCTCGAAGAATCGGTACGGTCCACGACTGCATCATTGGGAGAATCAGTATGCTCCACGAATTGGACATCGACGACAGCATTGCCCGGAGAATCATTACGGCCGTCAACTACTGCATCGACGAAATTTGCGCCGCTCGAATCAGGACAATCGACGACAGCATCACTAGGAGAGTCAGAACGATCGACAACAGAATCGCTCGCTTCGGCGCAGTCCCCGACAGAATCAGTTGGTTTTTTAACGATGGGTAGTATATCGTCTTCCTCCTTGTCTGGGCAAGTCTTTTAGCGATCATAGATTCTAGAGATCTTCAATGAGTGACAGAAGCCTCACACGGTCTCATGCAATCAATGGGTACTTACGGGGCTTTCGGTCTCATCTACTCATCTAGAAGACACAATGAAGTTGCAAACAAAGGTGCGATTTCCGTCTGATGGAATATGCAAACGAATGCGGTCATTCTGAATCTATGATGTGTGCGACGCGAGCGTGAGCGGCAGTGTGGAGTGTTTTCTTACCTTAACAAGTTCTTTCTTACGTTAAATCCAGTCTGCCGTCTGCAGATTGAGCCATATATCGTGACGTGACCCAGATTCGCTGGAGTTACATGTCCTCAGATATCATCTGTTTGAATTCATGTTGTGATTTCGATTTGCACGTTTCAAAGGCCCATTGTACCAGGCATTCAGTGTCTGATGGAGTCCTATAATCCTATTCTGTAACTGTTCTGGTGGCATATGTTCTGGTGGCATATGGCTGCCCTAATGGCATATGTTCTGGTGGCATATGGCTGCCCTAATGGCATATTCTTTCCATTCTGGCCATTCAATTGTTCTTGACAGTAGTCAAAGTGATGACGGTAGCCAAAGTGCGGTTTTGGTGACATTTTTTCAAAGCATATTCTGATTCCAAAATGCTCCAATCAGGCTTGGAAAGTGTTCGTTTGCGGTGGTCGAACCGTGCGGATTTCTTTTTTTTTCCGGTCTGCGGTGATCATTTCCTCTTTGCGAGTTTTTATTTGCGATTGTTTCATTTGCGATTTGAAATTATTGCCCTCGAGAGATTTTATGGAGATTGTCGGGCGCATCCAAATTTGAAGTCCTGGAATTGATCCAATGAATACTTATTGTTACAGATACAGCGACACGCTATAGTGCAATCGGATGTTTTGCTGCTACATTGAGTAGCATACTGAAATTCAGTGTGAATGTGGAGGGAAGTTTTAAGTCAAAGAGTTTTATGACATGTGCAGAATCATATGTAAGTGCTGGGCATGGACAGTTTCCAGAGTAAGTCTCTCTGGACAGTTTCCAGAGTGCACCCTGTAATCATGCAAGCAGGATGTATTTAGGAGTGAATAACATAGTACGACATGGCGTCTGACTACATATTGGGACGAACAGCAAGGATGTTGATTTCGGTTGCTACAGCTCCTGTCGTGTTGCTATTCTGGACGTTGACCGAACTTCTGATTTGTGGTGCTGTCCGAATGGATTACTTCAATAGGGATTCGTGTTGTCCGAATGACCTCTATCTGAATAGGGATCCGAATAGACTCGATCCGATTGCTGAATCTCTCGAACCCGGTTCGGAACCGATAGTAGCTGTCGAATCTTCAGCATTCCCTGATCGAGCCACAGAAGATCGCCCTGATCGAGTTACAGAAGTTTGCCCTGCATCGGGGGGATACAATTTCTCTTCTCAGGTGCCGGAGTATGATTTCAGACAGCCGGAGTATGATTTTAAACATCCCGTGCCACCATGGCGGCCTCAGCCTCCTCCCAGTGCAAGTTCTGCAGTGAGGAGTGCGGTTCTCGACAGACGGCGTCGCATACGTGCAGGACGGTTGCGACAGAGTGACATTGAAATTGCGCAAGAATTCCCATTGCAGGACGGTTCGAATTCCACACATCATGATGTCCATAATTCCCATCGTGATGACATCATGGATGTCCATACGAACAGCTCCCATCATGATGTCCATGGCATGGACCATGCGAACAGCTCCCATCATGATGTCCGTGCGAACAACTTCGATGTCCATGCGACAAACGGCTCCGAGTATTTCAATGCCGCAGATTTGAATTTCAGTGCAGAGGCCGCTGCTGCAGCGCTGGAGACAGAACCTGTGCTAGAGACCCTCCTGCTGTATGAAAGAGAACCTGTGCTGTATGAACAAAGTCTAGAACAAGGTAGAGAACAAAGTCTAGAACAAGGTCGAGAACAATGCGTGTCCACGAAGGACGAGAACAACGAGTTCCTCCATGGTGACAAGCAGGAGGCCTATTTTTACCCAGACAGGGCTGAAGCGTTGTTTGGAAAGCAATTCCTATATTATTTGAGGGTAAAGCTGTGGGGCGACAACGGGAGAAAAAGCAGAGAAAAAAGGAGACAAATTTTGGTCGAAGTGTTAGCGGCGTTCTGCTGTGCTGACAGTAATACTGCGCTCAATGACAGTAAGGACACAGAAAAGAAATTGCGCAGGATGCTCAAAGATCTCGCCATGAACGTGCCGCGACACTACCTTGAACAACTCTACTCGCCGGGATCTGTTTACAGGCCAGAAGTAGACACAAACGAAGCGAAAAGATATCGCCTGTCTGTGAGCGTGTCGTATTTTCTGAGCGAAGTAATTCGGTTTCTTTTTCTGAGCGACTTGATAAGAGTCGGAATTTCCAATGGTACTTCCAATGACATTTCCAATGACATTTCCGATGGTAAGCTAAGTGATTTGGCACGAATCCAGCCTGAAAAAGGTGATTTGGCACGACTCCAGCCTGAAAAAGGTAATTTGGATTTCAAAACAATCGTCGAAGAAGTCACTCAAGAATTTCTGGCGACCGAAGAGTATTATCGCCCTAGTCGTGCCGAAGAATTAGCTCAGCAATCAGAATATGAGAGTATATCATTTTGCGATGATAGAGTCGATCCGATAATAGCGTCGATGATATCAGCCGAAAGATTGATTACGCACGAAAGATCGATGATATCATCCGGTCATCGAAAAAGCGGGGGGGAGGCAACACATATGACGCAGTCATCGCATTGGTCAAAATTGAAAAAGGAATCCGAAAAAACAAGTCTATTAGGCTCATCGAGCTCATCATCTCAGAAAAAGGAATCTGAGAAAACAAGCTTTTCATCCCGCAGAAATTCGTCGGAAGCAACATACGTATCGTCATCGAGGAAAGAGTCAGACAAGACCAGCATATCGCTTCGTTCAGATGCATCGATGGGACTCGTTTTACCACCTCAGAACAGGGTTGAAGAAAGAAGGGAGTCTTTTTCTGAGAACTTCGGACCGTCTTTTTTTTCTGATGATTTCAGATTGCCTGATGATCTCAGACCGCCTCCATTTCCGAGTCATCAGGAATTGGATGGTGGATCTGTTTTCGCGAGAGGTTTATTGTTTGATGAAAATAGATCCCTGTGGGACGTCGAGTTTTCTGATCCTTTCACGAACGACGAGAATTGTGATACAAAAGTCACGAACGAAAGAAGAAAGAACAGAAAAGAAACGCTTAGTGTTGAGCCGTGCGATCTCAATATTCGTAGGAATTCACCCAACATTCAGGACTCCAATCTTCAGGACTCCAAAATTCAGAGTGGGTCCTGGGCTCTCACCACCAGGAGGTCGCGACATAAGCCTAGATGCTCGACAGAAGGACTCCACAATGAGTCTGATGCGGGGAAAAAGAAGGAGTTTGATGAGTCTCATAATGTAGAAAACAAGAAGTCTGATTCAGGAAGAGTCCATACAAGCGGCACATGGTCATCTCAGTCATCTGGGTCCTCTAGAGAGCGCCGACGGTCATCTCTCCGCCGACGACTAGCTTCTGACTCGTCGGAAAACATGCCGGAGAAAAGGGAAAAGGACATAGGGGAAAACTTCCAATCAGAGTCTGAGACTTGCTGTGATGAACGGGGAAAGCTTCATGAACGGGGAAAACTTGACTCAGATGACGAAACAGGCAATTGTGACGGAAGGCGCGGACTTCACTTGGGCATGGACGGAGTTCCCTTGAACATTGACGGAGTCCCCTTGACTCCATTGACGGAAAGATTCCAAACTGCTGAATGCTCTGACACTGACACCACGGAGTACTCCTACCATGCAGGCTCCTACCATGCAGGCGGTTTCAAAAGAGCACGGGTTGAAAAGAGTACAGAGCCTTCAGAAAGAAAAGAAAGGGCTGAAGATTCATTCACTCCGTACGACACAGGAGACACACTCTCGACGACAGCATCGTCGACGACAGCATCGTTTGCTTCGTCGGCTTGTCCTCCTCGAAACAAGTATGTTTTCCGTTTCTAGAAATTTGCAAAATTTGCGTTCTCTTTCCTTACAGGGATCATCATAAACATATTCCTCAAGTCGGTCATTCGACAGTGCAGCAAAGATTTTACTGATTGCAGTCCAGCAAGTTTTTGCTGAGTTATCGGATGGTTTCTTCGCTTTCTCATCGGATGATCATGATCTTCATTTTCTCATTGGATGAGGATCATCGGATCGTCCAGCAAATTTTCGTTTTCTCATTTAACACGCGATACCGCGGTCCAGTCGTCTATAAACACAGAGCAAGAACGTTCTAGCACTGAGACCACTGTTGTGTCAATCCTATTTAGTGAATGGAGAAAAGCCCTCGGGTTCTTTTTTTGACACGGCCCAGGGCCGAAAGAAAGAAAGGGCCTCTTATTGTCATAAAAATGCGTCTCAGAATGTATTGTCTCGACTGCTCATTATATTGTCCCATGCAACATTTTTGTCATTCTCAATTTGTGGAAGCCCCTTCAGTGCCTGATGGAGCCATATTCCCCTTCACTGTCTGATGGAGCCATGAAGCCCCTTCAGTGTCTGATGGAGCCATATTCCGTTCTATTCTGGACATAATGTATTGGTCGACCCAGTTTTCGAAAGTGTTCATTTGAGGGGGTCCAAAAATGGGATTTTTTTTCGTTCCAAAACATTTTTCGCGAAGTTCTGTTGTCATCTCCAGACCGCTACATTTTTTGCGTATTTTTTTGGACCCCGTTTTCTTGTGATTTCTGTTGAAAGGAAAAAAATTTTGCGTCTGTTGGCGCCGGTGGACAGTTTGCGATCTGTTATTTGCGTATCTTAAAGGTGTTATTTGCGATTGTAATGACCATTATTGATGGTGATGAAAGAAGGCGCCATTTGCAAGACTCGAGGAACAGAGAATCTTTTGTGATCGGATGTCCATCTTTTGCGTTCGGATGTTGCGACTCTTTCAAAACAATTCTAATTCTGAAGACTGAAGAGGCCATGGAAATTGAATCATCTAAATTCTAAACCTCAGCTCAGCACTGCCCATGACAGCAGCAGCTAGCATTGCCTATGACAGCAGCAGCTAGCAATTCTATTTGTTTGTTTCTTGCGTCACTTGAAGTCTCTTTGCAAGCCATACTTGAAGTCTCTTGCATCACTTGAAGTTGAAGTCTCTTGCCCTATCTTGCGGCAAGGTGTAATCTCAAGTGGCAGTCAATCTCAATTTGAAGCGACGTTTAAGATCCCTGAAATAACGTTTCAGAACCAGCAGAAGTGTGGATGTGAAGACTGTTTCGGGTTTGTATTGGGACGTTGTCGCGCAAGAATTCGTGGACTACCGTCTCAGTCTGTGAAGGACCATTTATTTGCGATTTGATCAGTCTCACGTTAGGCTGTCATGATGCCGCAGTTTCGTCTTCTATCTGCATTCACACGCGTGATATTTCTTGCGGTCGTGATGATACCAGGCGTGGTTATTCCAATCTTAATGTTGGTGTCTGATCCAACACGGTCACAGTGCTACGCCGTCAGGATGGACCGTGACAATCGCAGGAGTCAGAAAGTTAGAGACCTGATAGAATCGGCAGGAGCACCAGCACGTGTTCTTCCGACGACAGGAACTCAAGTTTCAACAGGAACTCAGGTTCCGACAGGAACTGTTCGAAACGCTCCTCGACAAGGGGGAGGAGTTCGGTCAGGTTTGGAAGGGGTTCCTCGAAAACATTCACGTCGACAAGCACGAAATGGACAGAACGGATCTCCACATCGACAGAACGGAAGCTCTGATGACTCCGCCAATGATTCTACCAGTTCATCCTCTGACTATTCGAGCGACAGTGCTTCGGGAACACCTCATTTGGGAACACCAGCAGTCACCAACTCTTCTGCGGGGTTGGAACGATGGCATTCCGTTGTAAGAAGGGGATGGCATTCCGTTGCAGGAAGGGATTTGAATGGTGCTAATCATCAGAATTTGAACCGTGATGATGACAGTCCCGCTTTCTCAGACGACCCCCCGCCTGAGGGTTTCGACGCCGATGATTCCGACGCATGGGAAGAGCTCCTGGGAGGTCAAGGAGGCGGTCAAGGGAAACAGGATGAGAAACAGAACTATGGGAACCGAAAGGGTACTCACGAGCGGCTTGAAGAGGAAAATCTATCCGATGAAATTAGCGACGGTGAATTTAGGACGGAAAAACTTCACCATGATACGTTTAATCCCAATTCCGCCTATATGGGTACCGAGCATCCCGGTAATGGTTCCTCCTACATGGGTACCGATCATCCCGGTAATGGCTCCTCCTATATGGGTACCGAACATCCCACTAATGGCACGCCTTTTGTCTCCCACGGGAGCGGGTCAGCTTCGGATATGTCGTGGACGGCGTGTGCTGAAGACTTGGTTGAAAATCGAAATGGAGATCGTGCTGAAGACCCAATTGTTCATCGAAATAGAGATCATATCGGAGATCCCCAAGTTAGAGAAAGAGACGGCGCAAAGATGGAGAGAGACAGCGCAAACAGAGCGACAGCAGCGACAAATGAATATAAAATGACAAATGAATATAAAACCCCGTCACGAAGACCGCCGCGGAGACCCTCTTTTGATGTACCAACAGAAGCTCCCTTCCAACCTGGGAAACGTCCTGACTTCAGCGAGCCGGGGAAGCGTTTTTTTCCCCCCGTCCGACGAGGAGACGGCAGCATTACTTTGGGACTCCCCGACCGCATAGCGGGACTGCCCGACAGAGGACGCAGTATACCAGGCATAGGTTCAACGCGTCGCTCTCGTTTAACCGTTACGAATTCTGGCATTACTTATGCCAAGTCTGCCATTAATAATTCCGGTTCTGCCATTAATAACGGCAATGCCATTAATAATTCTGGTGACAGTGGAAATTCAGGTATGGGAATTTCATCGGCCATGGGTAGTTCGTCTGCCATGGGTAGTTCGTCTGCCATGGGTAGTTCGTCGGCTATGGGCAGTCACAGTTCGGCCATGTATAGTGGTTCGGCAATGTCCGGTGTCAGTGGCGTGGGCTCCAGTAATATGTCCATGGTATCGGACGTTTCCATGGGTCTCGTATTGCCTGATAAAACTAATAAAGCCAAGAAAAAAGATAAGTCTAACTCGTTGTTAGATTTAGAGAATCTTCAACAGGAAACCAGAGAGAAGTCTCAATCATCAAATCCCCTGCAAGCACCGCCAAACTCCGAAGACGAAGAAATAGAAGACCCTGCAGGACCCGAAGAAGACGAAGGACCTTTTTCCTCATTACTACGTCAAGCAGAAGAATCAGAAGAAGAAAAACCGCCTTCCTGGACAGATCCTGTCCCCAGTGTCCTCGCCGAAATTACTTCATTGTTTGAGTTCGCACTTCTCCACGATTCATTGAACAGCCAAGTCTGGTTTTTCATAGCAGAAAACTGGTTCGCGCGGGATTTTTTTGCGGAGATTTTTTCTGATGAAGGAGGCGAAAAGAAACATGACAAGGGAAAAGAACACGACAAAAGAAAAAACGACAAAATAAAAAGAGTCGTTACTTACATGTTGGGAATGTGGCAAATACATCCGAACACTGTGGCAAGCATACACGGGCACCAGTTGTTCAGTTTGCTTGATGATGTGCTGGAAAGAGCTTTTAGACATTTTTCTCTTCGAAATTTACGCAACGACGAGGAGTTTCGATCCCTCGCCGTGATGCAAAACATTCTACTTGCCAAGTTGGGTTCTTCTATTGCAAACGAAATTCCAGACGAAAGAATGAATTCAGAAAGACATGACTCGGACGAGGGGAATTCAGAAAAAAAGAATTCAGGATCAGAAAACTCTCAAGAGGAATCTACGGGGGCGTTTAATGAAGTTTGGTTTAATGTGGAGAATCATGTACGGGAACAATTTGAGGAGAAACAAATGAAATTATTGGCTGCAATCGCAGTCGAAAACTTACGTGGTTTCGACTTAGATTCTCTTAGAGCTCTGATGGATCTTTACCCAGATAAGAAGTCGCTTTACCCAGATAAGAAGTTGCAGAAAGCGGGCCCAACAATACCAGCGGACACTGCTGCGGAACGCCAGAAATCTGAGCGCCAGCAGCAAGTCATACGCGAGCAGCAAGTCATAGACAACATTTCTGAATGTCTCTTCAACTTAAGTGGTTTCGACAATAACTCTCTTAAGGCGTTGGTGGAGCTTTATTCGAACAGAAGTCCCAACACTGTTTCGGATAAGAAGTCGGAGAAAGCCCCAAACTCGCAGAAAGCGGGCCCAACAAATACGATTTCTGAACGCCAGAAATCTGAGCGCCAGCAGCAAGTCATAGACAACGTTGCTGAACGTCTCTTCAACTTACCGACAAAATATTTTTTGCCTTTTTCTGATTTTCCTTATAGCGGGCAGCCCACATTGATTATCAAAGTCGACGAGAAAAAAAACTCTGTAACCTCCTTCAAGGTTACAGAAGAAGACTGCTACCGACTCGCCCTTGATCTTGCCATCTGGGAATTAGCTCCGGTGTTCTTCAAAGCAGAGCTTGCTTCTCCCAGGTATACTAACACGATTGCAGGTCATGATACAAGTAAAACGAATACTAACACTGTTAGTACTAACACGATTGCGCTAGCCGACATACTTTCTGTTGACTCTGCGAATAGCGGGAGTCTTTCCCAGACTATCGCAAACGTTCTCAATTCATCTTCCAAGTCTTCCAAGAGTAGGAGTCCCACGAGCGCTGAAGAAGGTGCTCGTGGTCACGCTGAAGAAGGTAGTCATATTTACCAGTCTAGCGATAGGAACCCGAAGACAAGCGATTGTACAGCTGATATCGCAGATCAGATACTTGAACATGGAAGCTCCTCAGCTGCTTCCAATAAACCGCTTCTGCCACGACCTTCACAGGGGCGTTTGCCGACTGTAAGGTCATCGAATGCCAGACAGCAGTGGTTTCTCCGACTGGCAAAGGCAATGCCTACATTTATGACGACGGAAAGGCCGACATTTGTGACTACAAGACGTTCTGACTCTACAAAGTATTCCGGATATTGCGGCTCTTCGTGGGATGCTCTGCTGTACGACCTATATCCACACACTCCCTCCCAGGGAGGCTTCCAGGATACTACTGTCGAGTCTTCTAAGCTGGAAACTTCTAAAGATACTTCTGAAGATCGGAATAATTCTGAAGATTTCCACCAATCTGCTATTGATAAACTCATTGCGAAACTCCCGAATCTGACAGATGGAGTATCGGATGTGGCTTTCAAAAACACACAAATTCGCGAATTAGATCCAATTGTTGTAGAGAGTTTACAGATCATATTCACGAAAAAGCGCCCGTCGCTATTAAAAACCATATCAGAGGTTGCGTATCAGCTGGATACAAAGCAGAATAATATATCAAACCCGCCCTTCAGGCTGGCTTCAGGTGACATTTTGTGGAGAGCGCGAAAACAACCACAGACGGAAAGAAGTGAGATGGAAAGAAGCGGGATAGGAAATGACGTTATTGTGCCCCCACAAGCAAAAGGAGGAAATAAGATTACTGAACCGGCGAAGGGTGGAATATTGTCCTCAAAAAGCGGCGTCTCACATATCACGCCCGAAAAAGCGACCGTTAGGGAACAAACACATCACAAGGTCGCACTCTCAACTGTGATTGTCAAAATATTGCACAAGATGCAGAAGGAGAAGGAGAAGCAGGTGCGAGTAGATCGGATAGAATCACAGTCCCCACATTCAGACGAAGAAAATGCAGCGCGAGAAGAGTATGCAACAGCACAACAGTCAGAACCAACAGCACAGCAGCGAGAACGCCGGTTACTTGAAACCCTGTTGCCCTTCTCTTCTCCCTCGGCGTCGTCTTCTACTGCAGCAGCAGCAGCAGATTTAGAATCGTATACAGTGGATTCACTGGAGCTACCAGTGTCCGAGTCGACTGACGTAATTCAGGACAATGAAGAACAGCATGAATTTGAATTGGCACGCTCACGATCAAAGACAGAACGTTTGCAGCGCACCGCAGAACGTTTTCAACGCCAATTTTATTTTGACCGAATCGAAGCTGAAAGCGACTTCGGCAAAGAGTTCATTCAATTTCTGCGGGAAAAACTATGGGCAGAAAAAGGCAGAAGAAAAACGCGGGAAAAAAGACGACAAATGTTGGCCGAAGTTTTGTCGGAGTTTCGCATGAACAGTCAGATCGTCTCTCTGAATCGAGTGCCAGGATCAGAACACTTCGCAGCACAAAGCGCGCAAGCAGAACAGAAGACACTATCAGAACTACTTTCAGAACTAGGTTCAGAAACGAAACTCCGTAAAATGCTAAGAGACCTAGCAGACAACCGCCCGGCAACATCCGATGTTTTCCCACCATCACATCCCGCGAGAAGGTTGCCGGACGTTAGGACGATGAAGCTTTCACATGATGGAAAAGATCATGATCAGGCAAAACATCAGAATCAGAGTCAGGCGGTCTGTGATAATAGTCAAGACTTCAACATAAACAAAGCAACTTGGGAAACCTCGCTACGTGAAGACCAGGAGTTTGAAATTCTCTATTCGGATTGTCCCGGAGATCTAGATGAACTTACAACGCTTCTCACGGCGAACGTGGCGGCGTTTCTCGGCGAAGTGGTAAGGTTTTTGTTTTTGAGCGGTGTGGTGCGCATTCAAAGTTCATCACAAAGTGCATTCTCTCGGATAAAAGAAGATAACTCATGGAGAAGCGATCGCACTCAGGGCAAGAATGAGCCGGTAACTTCGAGCATTCCCTGGAGTTCCACGGTTCCATTATTATGCTATTCAGAGTCAGAAATGCTAGCCCTTGAAAAGTATCTCACACCCATCATAAACTCAGTTGCCGAGGAATATGTTGATGAAACTTTTAGAGCCACGAATCCTGAAAAAACGGTGTGGTTGAAAGTGTGGGAGCCTTGGGATTGGGACAAGAAAGAGTCTAGACGACACTGCGAGGAAAATTCCAATCTGGGAGACGTTTCAACGGCCGCAAGTTCTGGTCGCTTGTCGACGGCAGCGAGTTCTGGGCGCTTGTCAACAGCCGCAAGCTCTGGGCGCTTGTCGACGGCCGCAAGTTCTGGACGCTTGTCGACGGCCGCCAGCTCTGGAGACGCTACAAGTTTGAGGCTCAGCTCAACCAAAGGTGAAGCTTCGCAACCGTCAATTATGTCGACCTCCCCTCAGAAACCCCGAAAATGGATCAGGTACGGTGTGACACGGCCTCTCAGCCGGGGAGCAGATGACTCCCTCGCACATGAAGAGACGGAGGAAAGAAATTCCATTGCTAATGAAACACGAAGAGACGGAGGAAAGACCGAGCCTCGTCCAATGAAACAAAGACGAATTGAGACTCGTCAGCTTGAGACTCCGCTTGAGCCTCCACTCGTCGAGAACTCTGAACTCGAGTCAAGTTCCGCAACGGGAAAAAGCGCAGGTCATCAATTTTGTCTAAAAGGGGGATGAGACCGTGGATGAGCCTGAGAGGCAATGACAAAATTACTGTCAGCCATGTTAACCGTGACGACAAAAAGGAGAAAATGACAACGTGAGAAAGAAGAAGGAGAGTGTGAGTAGTACTTGATATTGCGGAAGTTGCGAGTCTGAAGTTGTACTAAATTCAATCATCAAGAATCAGAATCATGTCGAATCTCAAGTCGCTTTGAAGTGTGACTGAAGCCATATACGTATTTGATAACATGTAGAATCGACGACCGGCAAAACATCATCAGAATCAGCGACCACATTGAAACATTTCTACCATGCCATGACATACCATAATTTTTCGGAAATACCGTGGAATTCCATTGCGTGTCATTGTTTGTACGCAGAATACAGAAAGCAGAAGCGTTAACTTGTATACAAAAAGCATAGAGTCGAGACGGTAACTTCACAGGTCATTTTTTTTTTTTCAACTTCACATGTCAGTTTACTTATTGGTTGCTTAAGTTCATTGATCCGCGCACACAGTGTGAGCCATTGCGAGTCATAACTTTCTGTGAGCGTGGTGAGTTTCTTCGACCGTGGTAATTCAGTTTCTTTGACCGTGGGAAATTAAATGCCCTTGACCGTGATAGTGATCACGAGTAGTGTCACATTGAGAATTGAAAAATCCAGTGACGTGTCTGACTGAGTCATATTTTTGAAAGAGAAGTGCCTCTTTCTTCATGTTAGTGACGTTGTTACATGTATGATGATATCGACATATGAGGAGTCTCTTTTCCATATTATTACGAAAAACTGAATGTCAGTGTTCGTTTATGTATCAGCAACGTGAGTGACAAGATCTGGCGCACTGCACAAACACGGCGAGTAGGGGCGTCAAATGGAGACACAATTCATATTGGATCGCTCATGATTTCACTGGATCAAATCCCGAATGATGTGACACAGGTGATCGTAACAAAATATCAGTCTTTATGTTGAAAAAAAGAGCTGAATTGCCACCTTCCATGGGTCGCGTTTTATGAATCTGTGACAGCAGCGAAGTTACGGTAAACCCCCGCAGTAAAACGTCATGACTGAAAGATCGAAGGTGCGTTGCCAGCGTTGGTTGCATGCAACGAGTCAAAAAAATTGTGATGCTATACAGGCATGCGGAGAAATCAAGCTGGGCGGAAATTTGTCAAAGGAGTATGATGGGGCCTTGGCGGACCCTTGTGCTCCACGCGGAATTTGGTTTTCTTGCAATACGTATCGTGGTTCAGACCTTTCCATAACAGCATACCCAGAATCTCTGCCAAGGGAGATCGATCGCGTCCCGGCTCTGGTTGCTAATGTCGGCAGATTATTGCAGGGTCACCAATGGCGCCTCTACGAAGTTTCGGACTGCGAAAAGGGTTATCGGCAGATCAAGTACATTATCGTCGAGGCCGAGTCACCGAATGACTGTTGGTGTCGTGTCAAAAAATTACGCCTTGTGCCATCTCATCACAAGGGCCAGTCCAATGAGTTTGTTGAGCTGCAACGCTTGCCGATCGGAAACAAAAGGTGGACATGGTCTGCGGTCGATGCAGAGAGCCGTATTTTAATCGGTGTGTTTTTCGCACCGTCCTTTGTGTCGTCGATCCAGTACAGACAGAACATCGTTGATACAATCACATTGCACCGAAAGTTTTTTCCAACAACTCGGAACAAGAGCCTTGGGCAGGCTCCATCCACGACCTTCGAGCAGGAACCACGTGTCGAACTTCTGGTCAAAGTCAATGTTGTGAATTCGATTGATGCAAGTACCCAAACCGAAAACGATGAAACAGAAAGCAAGATCTGCCACAATGCGATGACGCCACAAGTAACGGCTGCGTGCTCCTCTTCAACTCAACCAGAGACGGACACTCGGTTGTTCGATGTCGGTACGCATGCCGATTTCAGTTCCCCAGAAAGTCCGGTGTTGGAGTGTGAGCGGTTTTTGCGTATACGATCTTTTGATGTTGGAACGCAAACATCAGAATATCGCGATGCTTGTACACCAATAGACCAGATTTCGGCAGGCTTTCGATTGTCTGGCGATTGCGTACAGGACACTCCTCCGATGTCGGAATCGCAGGGCACAACGACTACACAATCGTTGTCACAAGCATTACGGAATGTTGACCATTCATTGTCCGACCTGTTTAGTAATCTGCATATCACACCGACGGAAGGGGCTACGGGACGTGCCGATGTTTGTTTTCCACGACTGTCAGAACCTGTGCAGCAACCGGAGAGGACACTTTATTGTTCTCATGTAGAGGTCGGGCCTTGCCCAGTGGGGGGATGCAGGACGTACAATCCAGACGAATGGACGTCGCAATCTGAAGGAGAGTCCCAGTGTGATCCGGATTTCAATTGGAATCTGATGAGTCGGAATCTGAAGTGGGAGTCGGAATCTGATGATCCATGCAGGCGAGATTCAGACGACTGGTTTACGGATTCGGACAACTAGGCGCGAATTGAGCATCTGTAAATCCCATCTCGTATTGTTCAATGATTGGCGCAATGGCAGCTAGAGTTTTTTCTGGGGAAGACTGCGTGCAGTTCATGAATGCACAGCATCATTGCAATACCACTATTTCCCGACCTACTTCTGCGAAATTGTATGCTCGTAATTCTTTTATGTCCCACGATTTTTCCATTTTTCCTGTCTGCAAAACATTTGACGAGAAGTGTTGTGTTGTGTTCTCTCAGGGGATATTAGATCCTCCGGGTGGTCTTTCATGGAACATGAGAACGTGTTGAGATGAGTTCTATCGTTCGTGAAGCATGAGAACGTTTCGAGAAGCATGAAAACGTTGTTGAGGTATATGAGGACATGTTGACTAGCATGAGGATATGAGGAGTTTGATACCATAAAGTGAGTGGTAAAAAAAAGAGATGAGTTGTATCGAGTGGCATGTTGAGAAGGCCGACGCCATTTTCTGAGAAGCAATGACTCTGATACTGGTCGCATTCTTCTATTCTCCTCTCCTTTTGAAAAATTGCGCTAGAAAACCGTAGCAGTTTGTTAGACAGAGAAAAGCCACAAAGCAAGACAATGTGCACAACGAGGCACAACACAAGGTGTCACAGGTGACAGAAGAAAAGCACGTGTCACAGCTGAACGAAGAAAAGCACATGAAGGGAGAGTGTGTATCATGGCTCACCACACTATTGAAGTAGACGTATCACACGCTGTAGAGATCACAGCAGGGAAGTTACCAAGTAACTGACCTGGAGTTTACCAAGTAACCTCGAATTTACTGGTACCAAGTAACCTTTCTGCGTGTACTCGAGTGTGCGAAGCACCTATTGACAAACAAACCCCGTTCACACAGGTCGAAACCCCAACCAAAAAAATGAATCGTCAATCCCAATCAGGTCTCTCCTCGAGCCGAAAAATCGGACTCACAGTGGAGACAGATAGTAAGCAAATAAGTGATGCCAGACCGAACAATCCCAATCTCCTGAATGTATCTAACGCGAGTATGAACGCATTCTCCATATCGCAGAATCTATCTCAAAATGCTGCGCATATGGCTTCCAATCTCAGCCATTCTATCAACATTATCAACACTTCACAATGCTTACCGCCCCAAAACTCTTCGTCTCTCCTTTCAATCCCGGGCCACGGCAGCGGTTTCATCTCAACCCCTGCTGAAGTCGCGGGCGAAGAGGTTGATCGCGTCCTTCATTACCTCGACGAATTGCATGACGACCCGATTTTGATGGAATACATCGAGACGGAGAGGAAGAAAAACAACAATCAAACGCCAATTTCGTTGATGCCATCAGCTGATCACTCCCGTTATGTCGGTCGATCAGTTGCGAAAAAACATCAGCCGGTCTATGTAAGGGGGAGTCGAGTTTTGGATTTGCAGGCTACATGGGGGCATGACGGAAAAACGAAAGAGGATTTAGCAGAATGGCAAAATCGGAAACGTGAAGCATCAGTTTTGCAGTTGATGGAGAGGGAGAAACGACAGGAAGAAGAAGAACAGAAAAAATTAGAAGCCGAGGAACGCGCGCGGGAGAAAGCACTTGGAGCCTCGGCTTCTTCGTTGTCATTGGAGATGTCTGAGGCAGCGACCTGCGCAGTCTCGATTCCTTTAGCAGATGTTTCTAACCCTTTAGCAGCTAGTGAACGCGGTACAAAAGCGACATTGGCGAATACTATGCATGGACCTGGTGTCACCAGTGGTGAATCGCAGACGAATTCACAGAACAATGACAGCGGTAATCCTAATATGAAGCACGATAGCGGCGGTCTTGGAAGAACAAACACCGAGGGCAGTGCGCACAGTGGGACGAGTGGAACTCCAAGTTCAGGAAATAGTGGCGTTGCACATGCAAATTCGCAGCATCTGAATCTATCGGCAAGCGGTGGCGCAACCACTGTGCAGAAAGGAGAATTCTCGTCAACGAATCAAAGGCCGGACCCGATGTTATCGATGTCTGCGCCGGTGAAACAGGTATCCGTCAAAGAATCGCCTTCGAAAGATGCGAAGAACACATCGAAGAACAAGAATATTGATAAAATCGACGAAGAAGACGAAGATGAAGAAGATTCTGAAGAATCGGACTCGAACTTTTTCGCATCCACCACGACCTACAAAGACTCCGTCCACGATCAGGACGGCCGGATGCCTTCCACTCTCCCCGATGGCATGAAGCCCAGGAATTCTTTCATCACGATGCAGGGCTTGCATCAAGCGAAAGAAATTCTGACAGTCGGGTCGGGTCCGGCGAGTGACCGAAAAATCAAGGCTGATGAGGCGAGGAAAGAGTTGTTACAGAGGCAACAGAAGAAAGAAAAGCTCGAAAACTATCCTATCAAAGAAGCTGCCCGGGAAATTCCGATTGAGAAAATCCTCGAGGGTGTTCCGGACTGGAAGAAGAAATCCGTGATGAAACAATTCCGCGATCCGAAAACCGGCGAGCTCCTGAAGATTGAACAGAAATACTATTACACGACCGACGATCCGAAAAACAGAGCTCTCGATGAGATGAAGGCGCAGAAGAAACTGATGGAGCAGTTTGAGAAGGGAACTCTCGGCGGACATAGCACAGCTGGCGATGGTACTCATGATGCTTCGGATCTTTCTGCTTCGAAAAACAACACCACGAACCTCACTACTTCGAAAGCCAGCGATACGGTGCGCATCGAAAAAAAATCGTCGAAAGGGAGCTCGAACCCAGACGGTTTTGTGACTGCAACATCCGGAATCCCTACATCCGCTATGCCTTCCGGATTGAAAGCCGGAGTCTCAGCTCCATCTCTCAACATGAGTGTGCAATCAAGCGGGTCGCCGCTGAAATCGAACAAGTCGTCGGCTACGTCGAAAAAGGGCGGAAAACATAAGAAGTCTTCTGATGATAGTTTCAAAGGGGATCCGAACAACAAAGTGCCGAAGAATTCTGAGATTAATCAGACGAAGGTCGGAAAGGCGTATTTTCTGGATCTCGGGGATTCGCAATCGCTGCAGAAACATCAAATCATCAGCCAGTCCGAACACGAGGAAAGGTCGAAAGAGTTTTCGAGATCAGAAGCCAACTCACAGACAAGGAGGTCTTCGCGGAAAAGATCGCGATCTTCGTCCCAACGCAACAACCGATCTCTATCCCAAAATCGATCTGTTGGGTCTTTGGCGTCGGGCGGTCGCGCATCAGGCGGTGGCGGTGGGCACGAAATAATTTCCGATGATGATGAAGAAGATCCAAACAATATGCTGAATTTTTCGCATCAGAGCAAGCATTTGCACGAATTATCGCGTGAATATACCGACGACCCTGCGTATAATGAAAACATGATCTTGGATCACAGAAACATCAATAAGAAACAATACCCGAATTCGCCCGGTCAAGTGGACTCAACTGGTTTCAAATTACCTCCTGTGTCGCTCTTCTCGCCGAACAAAGTCGTTTCTGGGCTCGGAAATCAGCGGTGGCTGTCACAAGCGAATATGGAGCGTTACCACAAGGAAACGATTTCGAACATCGAAAAAGCAGTCGCTGATGGAACTGTCGAACTCCAACAAGTCTCCGGGACGATGCACGGCGGTGTGCCAATTGGATTCGGCTTGTCAGGTGCCGGAAAGTATGTTGTCGGCGAATTCGATGTTGGGCCGACCGATAGAAACAGTCTGGGAAGCGTGGGAGGAGCAGCCGGTGGATCGCAGAACAATAATTTGGGTAGTAGGGCGACGGTTGCCGCAAGTCTGAATTTCGGCGCGATGATGAATGGACCAACCGCAACTGCAGGATCAAGCAGATCGCAGAGTCAGGTCGGCAGTCGTGCAGAAACTCCGGAAAAAGGGGCTACAAACTCTAAAAACTTGTTGAAGAAGGGAAATTCGAAAACAAGGTCTAGAGGCGATTCGAAACAACAGGGTTCGAAGCAACAGGGGCAGGACTTGAAGACGATCAAAGAAAGCCAACGCGAAGATAAGAAATCAACACCGAATTCCGCTGCTGGGGGACACGCTGCTGGTGGTCATAAAAAGGGAAAAAACGGAAAAGACAATGACGGAAAGAGTCTCAAAAAGAGCGGTACTCGCGACAGTGCAGCAAAGAAAGAAAACGACAAAGGGAGAAAATCTACCGGCTCTATCTCCCCGAAATCTGTTGGCAGTTCCAATCTAGGATCGCCCGTACAAGCATCGCTGTCTCCAACGACGCCAAAAGCGATGACTGCGTCCGGCAGCCCGAACAGACTAGCCGTGAACCCGATGTTCTCCCAAATGAGTGGTCTTTCCCAAAAATCGCAGGGCTCCGCAAGTATGAGCGCAAACGCCAGTCCGACTAACCAACAGAGGCAGCAGCGGGGTGGAGGAAATGATAATTTGAATAAATCACAAGCGCAGATGTCGATGCTACAGCATGGGCAATCGCAATCGCCGATGAAAGGAGGAGTACCAGAGAAAAAGAAATACTTCGTCAGGAAAGGGCCACCTTCTCGCTCTCGTTCCCCTCAAAGGTTGATGCAACGCACTGGGAGTCCCGAACGTGAGGATTTCTATCGACGTTTTTCTCCAGATAGAGCGGCATATCTCGACCAGCAAGGACTATCTTCACCACTGCAAGTTCCGCACTTCAAATCCGAAGCGGACTGTTATGTTACACAGCCCGGAGCTTTATCGCCTTTGCTCTCCCAGGGAGGATTTTCCCCATCGAGCGGTCCGAGTCCGGGGAAGAAACGGTCTACGCGACCACAGAAATTGAAGAAAATTGTGCAGCGGAAACGCGCTGAGGCTGGGTTAGATGTTCCTGATGAAGTTTTCCTTACTGGGCCGGAATTCACGGCAAAAGCAGGAGACTTGCAGGAGAAGTTGAAAAAAATCCTCACAGGTGAAGAATTTCTCTCGAACCTCCTCGAAACACGCGGGCTCAAAACCACTTCGAAGAAAGACAAGCACTCACGGAAATCGTTAGGTGGCCGAGATTCTATTTCCACCATCGGTTCACTGCCGAGTCAAGGCGGTAGAGCAGGTTCAAAAGACAGATCAAGATCCAAAAGTAAAGACGCCCATGCTTCTGATGCGGGGAGTCCGAGCAAAGATCATGGACATCACGGTGGAAAGGATCCGAGAACGAATTCTCCGATGGCCCGGTACATCTACAATTTGAAAGCAGAATTGTCCGATGAGCCTGATCCTACCGGCGAATTCCCGAATAAGTACGAACGCCTCGTCTATTTTCGCTACAATAAGAAATTTATGCCACCTGTTCCACCCCTCCAGAAAGGCAACCTCTGTCCCCAAGAGTATATCGATCGGCTCAGAGTGTGGCAAACGGGTAGTGCGATGGATCGCAATCGAAGTCCAGAGTACATCAAGCAATTTTACCCGGAAAACAGGAGGAAACAGTACAAAAAGAAAAACAAAAAATGGGAACAGAAGATGGAGATGGGTAAATTGATTGTGCAACGGATGAGGAAAGAACGCGATGAGAAATTCCTCGGTGAACTCGCGAAAAAGAACTTCCATTACGACTTTTTGGGGAGTGCGAAGAACAAGTTGTTGAACATCAACGACACCCGTTTAGGACGGGGAATGTCCGGCTCGTTATCCGGTCTAGATATCATGAACATGAATGATAAAGATCTATCTGAGGAGCAGTTAACCAACAGAGCGTGGACAAAATTCCTATCCGTGATCCCAATGGTCCAATTCCTCGAAGAAATCCAATCAATGTTGGATCCTCCAGAACTCACCGACGAAGAAGACGAAGATGAGGAGGAGGGCGAAGTTTCGCTTGTGATTGATCTCGGCGCTTCGGCCAGGAAAAGCGAATACGCAAAAGGTTTGGCTGCTGCGGAAGAAGAAGCCGCTGCTCAACAGCAAGCTGAATTAAAAGAAAATATTCTCGGTAAATCGAAGCCATTGACGTTCTTAACCGAACTCGGTGTGGATTTGGATAATGTCGACGAAGGAGGCGATGACTTTCCTGATTCGCCGAAATTGATGGTATCCAGTCCGGCAAATGCGGGTAAGATGGGCAAATCTGCACTTGGGAAGTCCGGTCCTTCTCGCAGGTCATCGCAATTGCAAAACCGAAAGTCAGGCGCTTTCAAACCAACGTTAGGGTTCCAAATGTATTTGAGACGTCTAGCCCCAGCCGCAAGTCCTAGTCCGCGAAGTAGGCCTTCCAGTCGACCGGGGAGTGCTGGAACGCCGGAAACGGGTGCAAAACGTCCGAAACAAGGAGCAGGAGGTGCTCCGAAACATCTTGGGGTCGGTCTGCAGAACAAACAGAATAAAGCAGCCGCTCTCAGGGCATTGTGTCTCATGCAGAAACGGACGATGCAAATGGCCTTCAAACGTTTCGTTACTCTCCAAAGATACGCTCGCGATTGGGTGGATCGTATGCGACACCAGAAGAATGCGAAAATTATCTATGCTATGCTCACGCTGTGGGCAGCCGATTCTCGCCACCAAAAATTTTCGTACATCATGAGGAGATTCTATCAGCATGTGAAACTCATCCAACGATTCTGGCGCAGAATTTGGAAAAGACACGTCAAACTCTGGAAGAAACTCGCCGAAGATGCGAAAATTGCAGAGAGAAAACATCATGCTCTGATGTGGGTTTTACGGACGGGTGGAAGCAAAGGTGGGCCACCGCCTACAGATGAACAAATAGATGCACAAATGGTGTCGGAAGCGGAGAGGCTATCGTATATTCGGATAGAAATGAGGGCCAGAAGATATTTGCTATTGACGGCGATCAAGCAGTGGAGGGAAAACTACGACGAATACTTGCGAGAGGTCGCAGACTGGAAAGTGTCCAAAAGAGCCATGGATGTGTTGCAGGTATTCTTATTTGATTGTTTTTCTGGAACTCTGTGTTTGTGCCGGTATTTCATTTTCATTTGACCCTTTGGTATCTCCTTGTCTTGACTGAATTGACCATATCACTCCAACAACTATGATTCCCCTTTCACACCACTACCCCAAAAACTTAAAGAACCCAGAAAGCCATTTTCACTTCACATCAACCTGAAACCAAAAACAACTCCAACTAAATTTCCCACAGCAAACCCTCGAAGTCGAGTATACTGAGTTCATGCACGGTGACGCGCCCACACTTCCCGTTCCACAAATGCCTGGTTGCCCCTCACAGTTGCCGAAACAGAACGAATGGTCCGCCATCTGTCACCGCTACATGAACATTCATACCGCACTCGGTGCGAGCCGGCTTTCGGGTGTCCAGGCAAGACTGGATAAGGGCAAGACTACAAATTTCGAAGACGAAGGTAGACCAGAAAGTAGCGGTGGAGACCGCAGTGTTGGGCAAAGACATGAGTCTCATCAAAGTCACGATGGGCATGGTGGTCGTGATGGTCACGGTCACGGTGGACACGGTCCCAGCCATGGAGGTAAAGGAAAACTCGGTAAATCGCTGCAACGCGGCAACACTCAACAGAATCTCGCCAACCGCGCGCCAGATTCGAGACACCAAAGCAATGAGCGCGCGAATGTTAGAGTCACAGAAGGGAAGGCCCAGAGGATGACGGAACAAGGGGGACAACAAGACGGACAACAGGGAGCACAGCAAGATGAGGGACCCCGCGAGTATCCGAAGTCTGGTGTTTTCGGGATGTCTACTGTACCGGTCGAGAAAGAGCCACAATTCGTTTTGCATACGATTTCGATATTGGCAAAGGGGGCGGTCGCTAGCATGCACAAACCAGAAGACGTCGAACATGTGGCGATACAAACGCGGACTGAGAAGGAGAAAGGGGCGAAAGAAGAGAGGAATTTGGATAATGTGTTGAAAACGCGGCTGTGGTTGGATGATGTAGAAGATAACGAACCCTTTGTTGTTTTGCCAAGTCAGAAAACTGAAGGGATTAGGATGCATGCTTATCGGTAGTTTGAAGTGAGGAGGATGCTTATCGATAGGTCGGGGCAAGAAAAGATGATTTATGTCCGAGCGCCATTTATTTTTGGCACATCATATGTGAATGGTGGCGCCAACTTTTGTTGGCTGGTGGATTGAATGAGTTCTACTTACCTGTGACGTTGATATATCTGTCGAACAAGCTAGTCGCTATGGATTTCGTTGATGAAAACGCGTCTATAAAAACGCGACCCAAGTATGTATATCGTTGATGAAAACGCACTCTGTTTGAAGAAGAATGAATATCGTTGATGAAAACGCGCTATATTTGCAATATCGTTGATGAAAACGCATTTTCTATTTATATCGTTGATGAAAAGAACGCATAGCCACATATTCGTCCTATACACATTCAAAGAGCTCCCTTTGTATCCAAGAGTTGTGAGATCATTGTGTCATTTTTATCGTTGCCACCGACGTTATCATCGTTATTGTTATCATTGCTATCGTCCATCAATTGTTGTTTCTACCAGTGGTTGCTACAGTCACGCCTATGAATATCTATCTTCTGTTTCTAGTCGCATCTCTTATCAGCAATTCGCATCTCTTATCTGCAATTCCAGAATCAATTATGTCATGACTTCCCATCTAGGTCATGTCCATTTTCTATTCGATATTCCGTTTCTATTTGATATTCCGCGTATTTGATCTTCGAAGAAGTTATTAACCCGTGTAAGATTTTCTAGTGTTGTTTCACACTGACAGTATTGTGTGTCAGTGGTAGTTTTCGTGACTTTCGAGACAGTATTTGCGATAGTTTTCGTGATTTTCGAGAGATTCAAATTATCTGATTCTAGATTGGTACAGTATGTTGTGCTCTTACAGTCTTGCAGTTAGACTTTTTGTTTTGGATTTTGTTTCACTAAATTGAGGTTAGGTGTCCATGTGTTATCGACCTGGAAAATCGACCAGATGTTTCAAAGCGTGTATCAAGCCTGTGTGAAGGCCATTCAAGTGTAACCACCCTTGTTGCGATGTCAGTGTGATGACGTTGAGCTAGAATCAGTCAGATAGTTGCAGGCCTCCTTGGTGTGTTCGTGTAAATTGGAGAAATTCAAACTCAATGGGGACATGGGTTTCGACATCATGTCTTCCGCCGTGTGTGTGGCGAGTTAGAGATCTGTGATGAACGACAAAGCAGAGCGCCGTGGAAAATCCGAGTTATCATCGAGAGGAGTACAAGGAACTGGAGAACTGAGATCAGTGAAAGTTTTTGTCGAGTTGAGGAAACAGCGTGATCACAGCGTTTCTTTTTTTGGAACCTATGCTGATCATATTTTTTTCTCAAATTCCCGTTGTGGTTATCGAATTCGCAGTGACAAACGCACGAATAAAAGTTGCAACAGAGCTGAGACAGTCTGGTGGACACCGGACAGATTCTTCGCCCATCCTTCGCCAGAGTCCAACCGTTCCAATTTTTTTCATGACGTCGTTGCCACCTGATGCGTTCGCTTTCCATGAAGTCTGAGTGATCACAAATCCTCTATTCCAGAAAAATGGATCTCTTCACCCGCCGCCGCAAGGCGCCGATCGTGCCGGAGGATGTATCAGTGGGTCCAATCCCAGGGCAGGGAAGGTCATCTCCCCCGCATTCCGCTGGAAATTACAGGTCCGGTCAGAATCCGATGTCGAGATCGGTCGACGGTGGTTCGTTAGCTCACCAATTCCCCACTCGTCCGGCTATCGGCGATTTAGCGCTTCAGGCGAGGGTGTTAGAGCTAGAAGAAAGAGTTACACGAATGCAGGAGAAATTCGAGGAACGCGTCGTCAATCTTGAAACGTCACTGACAAAGTCTATCGAATCGAAATGGGAACGTTTCGAACAATATGATCGGCGGTTCAAAGAATACATCAGAGGCGAACAAGAAGTGAATCAGAGCCAATTGGTGAATTTGAAGAGCTCTGGCATGGAATACATCCTCGAAAAAGGTGAAACTGAGAAAAAATTGGTGACGGATTTAGAACTGAAGATGACGAATCTTGATACAAGACTCGGTCAATGCGCTATCCTGGTCGAAAAACTCATTCGTGGAGACATCGGTGGGGGTGGAGGCGGTTTGTTTGGAAATTTTGGGGGATCAGATCTCGATGGGGAAATTGTTTTTCCGGGTAGCAACAGCGGTATCGGAGGATCAGATGATCCGTATGGAGGATCAACTCTTCCAGCTATCGGCAGTGGGAATAACGATTTTAAACTTATTTCTTCCCGTCTTGTGCGCGCACCCAATGCCGGATCAACGCTGCAAAACGCGGATACCGCAACTCGATTCGTGAATAATCTCGTCTCGCCTCGAAAAGGCGCTTTGCTGATGAACCAGGGCGCCCAGGTTCTGAACTACAACGTTGCTTTGGACCATTTGACACGGCAATTGAAATTCGAACAGGAAGCACGACAAGTATTGCAGGAAGAAGTTACGCAGAACTTTAAGTCGCTACAAGACGCAATGCGCGACTTCATGCATTCGAATGAAAAAGAATTTCTGAAAGATCAGCGCCAGAAACTGCAAGAAGAACACGACAACCGGATCATCAAAATCTCGGAAGGCGCGGTAAACGACGCTGTTTCTCGCCTGAAACTCGCACTCGATCTAGTGGACAACAAACATGACGGACAGTGTGAAGGGCTGATGTCGAAACAACACGATTCTGAACAAAAAATGCTGGAGAATATTTCTCTCGCAGCTGAGCAGGCGGGGAAGAACTCGAAAGATCTCTGGGAAGCGCATATCAATATGGGAAGTCAGTGGAAAGAAGCTGTTGCGAATTTGCAGACGATAATCGATCATCGGAACTCAATCACAGCTGCAGAAGCGAGTCAGAAACTAAAAATCTCCGAAGAGGTCAGGGATAAGGGATTCCTCGATCAGAAAAAAGTCAACGACGCTTTTGACGGCCGATTAGCCAAAGCCGAGCTCGTCGTTCTCGAACAAGGTCAAAAACTCCACGCACGCTACACCAGGTTAGAAGAAGAAGAAAAACGCTGGGAGAGGGAATTCTCATCGCTATCAGTCGTTCTGAATCACATGAAAACTAAACTCGGAGTTGTCGGAAAGTCGCAAGCCGCATTAGAGGAGAATTGTATCAAGAAGATCCAGGAGGAATGCGAGCGTATTACGGGCACTTGCTTGAAAGTCACAGAGCAACAGTACGATAAGTTCCAGAATATCTCCGATAAACAGAAACAGTTTATGGATTCGGTCGACAAACTAAACAAGGAAAATCGGAGACTTTGTGTCGCCGACATCGCGAACAATGAGAAAAAACTCCAAGCCAGTATGACGGAGTTAACCGCTTCTTGCACACGCATGCTGCAGCAATCTGATTTCGAAAACAGATCGGTTTTGGCCCAGAAGCTCGAGGAAGAAAAAGAGTTCGTTATCAAGGAGATTAAAGCTATGGAATCGAACAACATAGAATTCCGGATGCAATTACACGCTAAACTCGACGCTACCGAATCTGCATTGCTCGATCGAATCGCGACCGTCGACAAGAAGTGTTACGCCGCGTTGCAGGCCGAGAAAAAATATATTTTAGAATTCGAAAAGAAAACGAACGAGTACATCAAAAAGTTTCAACATACAGTCGAAAATCGCCAGACAAAACACGAAATCGAGACCAATGCGAAATTGAATGATCAACAGGTCATGCTGGCGAAAGACATTGCGGATGTTTGGCGAAAACTTGAAGCTGAGGTCAAGTACATGGAAAAGTCGTGCGATGAGATGATGAACGCGATCAAAAAACACGAGACGAAAACGGAAGCTACGATCGAAGAAACGAAAAAGTTCTGGAACGAGAAATTCAAACGAGAACTAGACGCATTGGATCAAAACCTCCGACAAACTCTCATGACAGAAATCGAGAAAGAGCGTGCAGATCGAATCAAATCCGAAGCCGAAAGACTGAAAGCGATGCAGAAACGGTTTGAGGCATTCGAAGATGTCTGCGATAAACGATTCGACGAACAAACAAATAAGATGGAAAACTATATGGCTACGACGAATTCCCGACTCGAAACTCACATGCAAGAGAATTCGAATCTATTAGAGAAGAAATTCGGACAGCTCAAGAAAGAAATCGAGGATTTCCATCACGATTATGATCAGAACAATATTCGGTTAGAAGAAAAGAGGATCGACGATCTCGAGAAGATTTCCCAATGGAAAAATGAAGTGGAAGCCCGGCAACTCGCCCATAATTACGCGTATGAGAAAACAATGCGAGTGTTTTTAAACGTCAATCTCGAATCGAATCAGGACGAAATCGAGAAAATCAGAAGAGATGCGAAAGCGACATCGACCGCTTTGTATCGTGCGATCGATAAAGAAAAAATGGAAAGGATAAAATCTCAGGGAGAGCAACGGGCGCTGTTGGAACAACATATGGATAAGAATGTGAAGAGATTGACGGAAAAAATGGAAGATTCCGATACAAAATGGGACAAGAAAACGACTGCGATTGTCGATGATCAGGATTTAGAGAATCAGAGGATGAAGACGGAAACTTCGCGGGTTGAATCAGAAGCAAACCGCAAACTCCAGAATCGGGAAGACGTGATGACCAAGGAATTTGACGAGAAACTTCTTTCGGCGACGGTTTCCGCACAAGCCGCCTTAGACGGCGTCGCCGAAGAGTTCACGAAAAGACTGGATGCGAACGACGAGAAAGAAAAGGAGCGACTACAGGAAGAGAAGGAGGAAAAAGAAAGAGAATTGGAAAGATATGAAGCTTATCAGAAAGAACAGGAGGAAAAAGTGCAGAATTTGGACGATAAGATCGAAGAAATGCGGGTCGGGATTGACGAACGGTTAGAAAAAGAGAAGGAGGAGAACGATAACGAGAATGAAAAGCTGCAGAAAGATATCGAGGAAAACAACACGAAACTGCAAGCGGAATTGGAAGAGTTGTCGAAGACTCTGAATGAAAAGTTGGAAAATCTCGATACAGATATTTCGAATGTGGAAGGTCGCGTACCGCCTGAAAAACTAATCGATGATATCATTGAGCGGTTGAGTAAAGTGCCCACTAATGCCGGAGACGCGATCAAAGAATTGGATGGGAAGTTGGATGCGAACGTCAAGTCTCTTGTCGCGCAACAAGAGGCACGCAAATTTTTGCAGGCGTCAACGGATGCAGCAGCGGATGGTATGAGCAATAAGTTCTTGCAAACGATATTGGCAGACACCGAAAATCTGAAGAATCGGGTAGGTTTGCTGGAAAAAATCGGATTAGGTGGTGGTGGTGGGAATAACGACGATGACGATGATGAGGACGATAGGAGGCGGGAAGACGATAAGAGAAGGGATAGGAGAGATGATGATGACGACGATGATCGTGGGAAGAAAGATACAACACCGAAGTCAACGCCCAGAAAAGGCAAACGGGATGATGATGACGAGGAAGAAGCAGAAGATAAGAAGGGTGGTGATGCAGATAAGGATGATGACGACGATCGTCGGAAGGACGATGACGACGATGACCGTGGAAAAGACGATGATGACGAGGATGAAGACTGATGCACAAATCTTCTCATATTGTGATCCCGTCACAGTCATGATCCTGTCACATTGAAATCACAGGAGCCTGTAAATTCCAAGGTCAGGCTGATTGATCCTTCGAATTACATCCCTTATTTCAAAACAGTTTGTTGCCTGTTCTGCACCGCGTGAGTTACAGATCGTGTTCGGTTTTTGGACAGATTTTGAAGTCCTAAATTTGGACAAATTGCAAACACGTTTTTGGACATAGTCAGATTTTGGAAAGAGTCCTACACATTGAGCACGTTTTCATTCCTTTTCTCTTTAGTCTCTTTTGCGAACTGATTATTCATTCGAGTTGTTTGTCCAAGCTCATTGGTAAGTCGAGTTGTCTTCGATCGTTTTGTTTCGAACAAAGGTATGTGAGCAACACACATCACATACATCTGTTCGAAACAAACGATGTTCTCCGAAGGTTCGCTCTTCGTTCTCGTTGGGCAATGCGGCAATCAAGTCGGCCGAGAGCTGACGCAAGTGTCGGGAAGTTCGAAAATATCCGTCGACTCGGAGGCGAAAGTCGTCCTCGCATCGGTGTCTCAATCAGGTGGATCATCATCGAGCAGTGCGAATGCGCAAAACAGAAAGAACATCATTTATGAGCAATCTGGACGCGGTTCGAATTGGGCTCTCGGGTACACCTCTGGACAGTTTGTGATGGAGCAGGTGCGGAGACGAAAACAAGATTTCAGCGTGAAAGCAAGACGTGAATCAGAAGACTTCAATGCTTTGAATTCGAAAAACTCTTTGGATGTGGACAATTCTTCTGATGAAAACGAAGATGAATCTCTTGCCAGAGAGCTGGGAATCGACACTTGGATGATAACCGACGACCAACGGGAAGAGCGTCGGGAGGAGAGGAGTAAGCAGAAACAAATCGAGAAGAAAAAAAAAGATCGACAGGAGCTTGAAAAAATTTACGGAAGAAGAGGGAGAATGAACAGAATGACCGGGAGAAAAAATGGAAATAGTCACGATGCTGTCAACGACGATGTTGTCATGTGTGACAGCTCTGGAAGCTCATCTTCTGAAGCGCATGCCGGGGGTGCTACCATTGGTACTGCCAGTAACGACGACACCAGACAACAAGATATCGTCCAAACCCTGAACCCTATTGGTTCGAAGACGATTGGCTTCGTCGATGTCGATTGTGGAGATGCGGGCGGATTTGGCGCTGGCTCGTTCGGAGCGGGAACATTTGGGTCGGGATTTGCTGCCGATTTCGGTACCGGAGAGAGATTTTCCGGGCTAGATTCGATTTACAACACGAATAAGAAAACACCAATTCAACCGAGTAAAAACAAGAATCCAGCAAGTATGAATACATTATCGAGATTGAAGACAAAACGGTCAATAATCTCGTCTTCGAAAGACTCCTTAACAACATCTACTATGAATGTATGTGATCCAGGCAGACCCACAACCGCAGAAACTGCAGCCGAAACTGCACAGATCCCTGATTCCGCGCATTCCGAGCCGTATTTGGTTCACGCCGTCAAAAAAAAAGTCTACGAGAAAGTGAAAGAGACCTACTCCCCCGGGTATCCACGTTCTATGCCTGATGATCGGGCCGATCGTAACTCAAAAAACAACAGCTCTCCGAATTTCGTCGACAAGTTGATTGTGTGCCATTCCGTTGGAGGTGGCACGGGGAGTGGGTTAGGTAGTCGGTTGATCGAAGAGCTCTCCTGTCTCAAAGATATGGAACTGAATCTGCAAAGTTTTGAGGACTACCGAAGTTCGGGTGTCGGTTTGAAACTCCCAGTAGTCTCGTGCGCAGTGATGCCGATTTATTCTGTCAGTGAGACATGTTTGCAAGCGTACAACGCTTGTTTTTCGCTTTCGTGGATGCAAGAGTTTTGTTCCGGCTGTGTGATATTTGAAAATGAAAAACTCTTACTTTCTGCGGGCTCTTCTGATGGTCTCTCCGGCGCCAGCAATAATGGTTTCAATCTGTGTGGCAGCATTGGTGACGACATAGTTAATAACAGTCATTCTTCGAGTACTGGTCATTCTTCGAGTAGCAGCAACGCATACGGAGTTGCCAATCGTTATATCGCCCGAACTCTCGATACCCTCGACTGGAACGATTTCCTGTGTTATACGGTGCCAATGCCTTCACACCGGTTCGCCCAGGTCTTTTCTTACAACATCGGCGGCAAATGTGGGGGAACGTTCAACAGCGCAGGTAAGTGGCAGCAGTATCATGCATCCGGAGCGAAAAATGGCAGTACTCGCTTCCAACCGCTTATTAACGGCGGTGAATATGAACACAAAAAATTCTTGAAGAAGCTAACGATGTCAATGGCTGCTCCGATGTCCATGACTCAAGGTCCAATGTCGACACACGCTGTGAATAGCAACGCAAATACAACTCCTCTCCGCTTGATACAGGCCTCCGCGACAATTTTCAATCCGGATTTGTCGGTGATCAAAAAAGAATGGTTACCGCCCGGTGTGGATTGGAACAAGAATTTCTGTCTGGAAACGAAGCGTGGAAATTCAGAGCATTTAAATGCCTTTTCTTCAGACAGTCAGAAAAACACGAAAACCGTATTTCCTGAAGTAAACCTGGCCTTAAACTGGACACGGACCGCCGATATCGTCCAAAATTTTTTGACGAAAGCAAAGAAAAAATTCTCGGGACGTGCGTTTGTACATTGGTACAACCATTACGGTATTGAGGACGACGATTTCCATGCGGTTTTTGAGAAGTGTAACGACATTGTGGAAAACTATTCAGTCAATGTCATGTGAATGAGCTCTGCAGCATGGTGGAAAACCATTCAGTCTTAACAATGTCATGTGCATGCGCGTTGCAGCGTACGTTCCACAAGGAACAGGGGTTCTGTACCCTTGGTGCGAAAGGAACAGAGGTTCTTCAGTAAATGTGCTTACTTCAAAGCCTTCTGATACTTACGCGAAAGTGTCGACTCTAGACCTGTCCATTTCTCTGGTAATGACAGGTGTTATAGCTGTATCTTTGATCTGAGTGATGATGATCCGTGTTCTTCAAGAAAGTCCCAAAACTCTCAAAAAATGGATTTTCGTGTGGTGAAAGCGCGAAAGATGTCGGAAGAAGTGCCTCCAAAGTCATTCTGTTTGCGAGTGCGGGAATTTGAGCGGAGTGAATTTCCCGACTGAATTTCTGCACAAAAATATTCGCGACCTGCCATGTCCGTGTCTGTCTGTGGGCGTGAACGGGGCGGAATTTGGAAATGATCCTGTCACGTCGAAAGTTAAATTAAAGCCGCCAAAACTCTCAAAAAATGGATTTTCGTGTGGTGAAAGCGCGAAAGATGTCGGAAGAAGTGCCTCCAAAGTCATTCTGTTTGCGAGTGCGGGAATTTGAGCGGAGTGAATTTCCCGACTGAATTTCTGCACAAAAATATTCGCGACCTGCCATGTCCGTGTCTGTCTGTGGGCGTGAACGGGGCGGAATTTGGAAATGATCCTGTCACGTCGAAAGTTAAATTAAAGCCGCCAAACTCTCAAAAAACGGCTTTTCGTGTGGTGAAAGCGCAAATGATGTCGGAAGAAGTGCCTCCAAAGTCATTCTGTTTGCGAGTGCGGGAATTTGAGCAGATGCGGAAACTGGACGACGCGAATCATATGCCCGCCTAAATGCCTGACTTACAAAAGTGCATAGCTTGCGAAAAGCTTGCAAAAGCGGATTTTAGATGTGGTCATACTGAAAAGCACGTGGGAAGGTAATCCTTTTTATTCTGATTTTGCACAAGTGCGGGAGTTTGATGCGTTTTCCTTTTTGTCAAGAACTTTCTTGGATTCAAATTGTCTTTTTGCGCAGATTGTTTTTGCGAAGTAAAGAGACACTGTATCTGTATAGTCTTCTATCTGTACAGTCTTCTTTTGTTCAGAAATTAGAGAATGATATCTCAAGATTTTTTTTTTTTGATTTGCGTAAGCGAATATCAATGAACATTCTTGTTGCGGGATTGCAATCTCAAGACCTTTTGATTTGATTGAATTCTCAAGATCTTTTGTTCTTTTGATTGAATTCAGAGAAAGATTCTCAAGCCAAGAACTTTTCTCCAGCAAGACCTATTCCAATCGTATTTCTCCAAAATCATTTTCCAATCCTCATTGTATTTCCGCAAGATCTTCACCAATTGGCAATTTTCTTCATGTTTCTTCACAAGCTTATCTCACTTTTCATTGAATGTTTTCACCAGGAAATTTTCGAGAAAAAGATTCTCATTTGTTCATTCATCAACTCCATTCACATTGTCTCTAATAACAATTGAGACCCTCTCTGAAATTGGACCTTGGTCGTCAGAAACACATCACTTATATTTTTTCAATTGACACAAGCTAGATCAGTTGTCTTTCCCAAAACGAAATTTGTCGGTGTTGTTTCTCGATAATCACTCTCCAAAAAAACAAGGCCAATAATGTCCAAAATCGTCATTGCAACCGGTCTGACAGCTGTCATGGGGTTGACAATGAACACAAACGATGAGGCTTTTCAAATTTCAGAATTTAAGATCCCTCCCTGGAAAAAAGTGGTACTCGTTTTGGCGACTCAGCCAAATCTCGAAAAGAGAAAGGGGATTAAGCAAATTCTGACAGAGATGGAAAACAATGCCAAGACGAGAGTCGATTTGAAAAACATCCAAGACCTCAACATACAGCCCTTCTCGCAACAAGTCAAAAAAGCGAGTTCAGCGGAACTCATAAAGGAATACAGTGCTCCAAACGCCAAGAATCAACATGTGTTGCAGCTTGTCTTAAAAGACACGAAAGGAAAGAAATGGGACGTCGCCCAACTTCTTGGCTGCTATGATGGAGAAGAAGAAGCAATGGGACATGATAAAGTGACGAAGACCCCATCATATGTGCCGACTGTGTTGATCGGTGGAAGGCCACATCCGACTGTGTTGATCGGTGAAGCTGCCGACTCGACCTCGGAAAGCAGTGGCGTCAAGCTGCCGATTCGACCTCAGAAAGCAGTGGCGTCAAACGATGAGTATGCAGAAATTTCATATTCGAATATTGGCCCCTGGAAAAAAGTGGAAATCGAAGTGGGGGACGAGCGAGACCACAAAAAGCTGAACGCGATTCAGAAAATTCTGAGACAGATGGAAAACCAGAGACAGGAAATCAAGTTTGAAGACATTGAGCCCCTCTTGCAACCTGAAACACAACAAGTCACGAAAGCGGAACTCGTAAGAATGAGGCACAGTGAACCTCACCAACGGGATCTTTTGCAGCTTAACGTAATTGGGCCGGGAATGAAGCGACCTGAGGAAGTCGCCAAACTTTACGGCGATAAGGATGAAGAAAAAATAAGAACAGCACAGGACAGCGAGGAATTAAAAGTGCAGATTCTGATCACGAAGCGACGTAAGACAATGTTTTCTGTTTCACAGGCGGCAGCTGCAGCAAGGGAGCTGTTCGAGTCTACCGAAAGCAAATTGACTCGCAAAGGCCTTGACACAACTCAGGCGAGTGCAATCAGGTTGCCATCATCAAACCTATATCTTTCTAGGGGTAATGGCAAATGGTCAAAATAAAAAAAAAATGGCATACTACACGCCAGAATTAAAAAGTAAAGTGGATGAGGAAGGCCTACACTTCATTTGCACTTGGAACCACAGGATGTGGGAGACGAAACACAGGATGTGGGAGACGAACACAATCACTGGGATCGACTGTCTTTAAAGATTGCTCTTGCGCGGGTCATTCATAAGGCTGCAAGAGCGGTCAACAATCCGTGTCGCTATAATCTTTTCCGTACCTCATTCCGCCTCCACTTTTTCGAACAAACGAAGCCGATTCACTCTCTCCTTCATGCCATTCCTTTTGTTCCGAGCAAGTGACGCCGGGTCATCCTGACAGTCCATTGGATTGTCGTGTTTCTTGGTGCCGCATGAACCGCTGGGAAGGCTAGCACGTGACCGACGCAGAAGAGAGATACGCTCTTCCAGAGCGCATCTAATATGTGCTCGGTGGCGCATACATCAGGAAAGAAGCCGCGAGAAGTCGGCTCCATGTGCATATGATCACAACAAAGCAATGTCTAACAGCTCACGCCTACAGCATGAGACCAGTGCGTTGTTAGGGTTGTTTCTAGGTATGATGTTGGTATTGATGCCACATGAATCCGTTGAGACAGTCATATGATACCGACATTGTAAAGTAGAGTCAGTCGAGATCAATCCACAAACTGGCTTGTGCTCTGTATTCCGTCTGATTCGTTTTATATTTCGTCAATATTCGACTTCATTTCATATACAGCCAGCGAGCTACCACATAGCCTACGAGTTACGATTCCATTCAGTATAATTCTTTTGGAAAATTTAGAAAACACTGTATAGACCACAGAAAAACTGCAGAGTCTTACTCCGGAATGATTCAATGTGAATCATTCCAGAGTCGGAGAATCATGCAAGAATCTGAGAATCATGCAAGAGTCGGAGAATCATTCAAGAATCGGAGAATCATCCAAGGATCTAAATCCTGGGGCCACCAGAGGAAGGGGACCGACGCCATAATCAATGAGGCCACAGTCATAAGGAGGCAGTCTCGTCACTGCTCGTCTAAGTCAGAGGACCGCAAACGCCGTTTGCATTTCTCTGACCCAAACAATCCTGTCAGACGATAATGGAAACACTGACATAACAGCTCCAAGCCCTATTGGCAGTCCTCAGACCACTGTCATCAAGTCTGGCATTCCTTCGACCACTGTCGTTGAATCCAGCCTCTCGATTCTCCATGAATGACACTCGATGTTTGATTGATTTTCTTCTACGATTGAAACTATGACTTTCTTCCACGATTGAAATTTAACTACGATTTTACTCCACAATTGAACTACGATTTTATTCCACACCTGAACTATTATTTTCTTCCGTACACGATTGAAATTTAACTACGATTTTCTTCCACAACTGAACTACGACTGTATTCCACAACTGAACTACGACTGTATTCCACAACTGAACTACGACTGTATTCCACAACTGAACTACGATTTCATTCCACGACTTGAAATACGATTTCATTCCACGATTTGAAATACGATTTGAAATACGATTTGAAATACGATTTCATTCCACGATTTGAAATACGATTTCATTCCACGACTTGAAATACG
>Ga0099797_100256_pt1 | contig 35113 bp, 31 predicted proteins | sample Uncmet_Sort48C_1_FD_89871 | JGI IMG/M metagenome (GOLD analysis project Ga0099797, IMG submission 89871) | Marine eukaryotic communities from CALCOFI LINE 67, Pacific Ocean - C012_Sort48C_1 | ecosystem: Environmental > Aquatic > Marine > Oceanic | place: Pacific Ocean: Monterey Bay | collected... | reverse complement strand
AAAATGTGCAACCAACAGTCGTATACGAGCGCAACGCCTTAACCACTCAACCAACCAGCTTACGAGCGCAACGCCTTAAGTGGTTAAGGCGTTGCGCTCGTATCGTACAGTAAAGTAAACTGTAAAGTATACAACAAAGCATGGAGCGAATTGAGGGTAAAAGACGAGGGCATAGCGAGCGTACTTCGGGGGAGTACTTCCACGGCGGAATGCGCGATGTGCACACTTGGTCTGACGTGGGCAACGCCTACGGGCCTCCCTTGGGGACGACGAAGACCCCCCACGAGCTTGACGTGATCATAAGATATTATATTGTTGTGTGCGTATTGTATTGTATTGTGTGCTCTGTTTTGTGTGTAGTTGTAGCATGTCGCGGTATAGTGTGTACTAATAAAAATATGAAATAGACTCACTCTTAATATTGATATAAAAGAGGTTCTTTTTTGGAACGCGCACGGGCACGGGCCGATCAAACGCGGGCCGGACGGAACTCTGAACCGGCATTTGCTGGAAACAGAAACTTTCGACCAGACGCGGTCGGCCTTTCTCTTCCACGACGGGACCGTGCAGAAGCCGAAGGCCCACCGCCCCAACGAATTTTTCTCCAGAACCGAAAACCACATGCTGCTCGGCGGCGAACACCGCGCCTTAAACAACGCCATGAGCTCGGGCCATCCCAACGTGCACGGGAGCGGGTTATATATATAGATACTGTGTGCATATCCGTTCATCGTCAGGTAATAACAATACCAGCCAATTGTTGATTTCCAATATAGATATAGATACTGTGTGCATATAGTAATATTATTCGGTAATGGGGATAGCCATAGTGGGCCCGCCTACAATTTCGGGAATAAGTACAAAAAACAATTCTCGGAATCCATTATGTTGGTCGGTATGGGGCCCCCAATGTCGGGAATATTATAATAATCATTCTGTTTCTGAAACTGCTTACCGCGGTGAAACTTTATTACTACAAACATACAAAAAAGGTGGGACCATTTGATCGGTATGGGGCACAATTTCGGCATGGACAAACTTTTGGATATCCACAACAACGACACGCACCACTCCGGGTCCACGGCGGGCGGGGTGCGCCACCGCGTCGGCTATTCGGCGATCAAGTGGAAGAAGGCGGCCATTCTGAAGACCATCCGCCAGAAAAACAAGAAGGACCGGTGGCCCTTCGCGAAGAAGTACAACTCGATGATGCTGAGTAAGGAAAAGCTGATGAAGCACCGCAAGCCCGACAAGTCTCTCTTCAGTCGCGCCGGCGGCCCGAACAACGCGGGCCATTTGGCGAACCAGGAGTATTTAAAGACCCAACGCTGGCGCGCCTGGGGCTTCCGAGACGAGGTCTTCCGCGAGCTGGCTGCGCTGGATGGGTTACCCGATAGGTTTTACCGAAACACGCATTTGCACACGGTCAATTGATAATGATAACGGGCGTTTTTGTAATTCAATGATAAGTCAGAAAAATAGAACCAAATCGCGCTGCGATACATTCATCTGCGTCTCGTAGTCTCGTATGTGTTGACGCTACGTCAGCAAAAAACATTATATGTGTTCGGATTGCTGAAGTATTCGATCCGTATTAAATAGATGCCCCGCAATGCAAAACGGGTCCGGGCAAACCCGAAACATGAACAGACGTTTGTAGTCGCAGAGAGGTTCTGAATACTAGGCGAAATATTGCAATGTTGAAATACACTAGCACATTATAACACAACGCAATTGCACACTGTAGAACCTATATCATTCTTTTCAAAAACCCCTACAAAATTCATACATCAATTTCTATTCAACGTGAAAAAACTCATAAAAACATGGTGCAATTCAGAGCTATCGTGCTCTGCCTTGCGACCGCCGCGAGTAAAAGCCTGCGCGCAACTGAGGTCCGCGCTTCGATATCGTTTTCTAGTCAAAAAAATGTTATTGTAGGCCGCATATTGTTACTCCGGTTTTCACGATCTTAAAAGGATTATCTATGATTTTTGTTGCGGGGACCTGATGATATGCAATCTTTCAAAATTGTTGAATTCACGTTTGTTGACATGAAAATGATGAAATAGGATGACGGCGCCAGCCCGAGCGTTTCCGTCGAAGATTGGGAGAGACCAGAGGAATCCCTGCTGGAGGAGACCGCAACGAAAGGCACGCAGAGAAGTAAGAGAAAGGACACGAGCGCTCCGCGGTCCCGGCTCCAGAAGAGCGCCCACACCATAACGAAGAGCGGTGAGGAGAAGAAGCAGAACAAAATCTTGAACCACAAAATAGCGCCCGGGGCGGGGCCAACCAGTGGTGCAAATAAGAAGCAGCACAGCGGCGCGGACCCCAAGACAACCCCCGCCCGCTCCCGGCTACAGAAGACGAAAGGCATCTTTCTTTCACACAGTCTGCAGACAGTCTGTTATACAAAATAGTGCAAATGTAGGCTCACAGCAGCAATGGTACAGGATATCATGCGTACTAAGATGAAGATTTGTTGTACACTGAATATTATAAAAAAAGGCGACTACCATCACATGAAGAGCTTCCGCCACAACGCCCAGAAGAACCGCGCGCATCAGAAAGTCGGTAAAGCCGGCGTCTCCCGCCTCCAAAAGAAGGTTGATTTTTTTTCGTATAATATCACATACTGTATATCTCGATGCATATGAACTATACTATAGTATAGTAAAATGAAAATCAAACAAAACATCCGCAGAGCACGAATGGCGCGATCACAAAAAAAAAAAATTGCAGAGCACCAATCACTCCGGCGGCACCGGGCACAAGAAGCAGGCCCACCACGCCCCCTCGCGGAAGGCCGCCGCAGCGCATGGCGGCGTTTCCAGGCTGCACAAGGGTCAAGTGAACGAGCACAAGCCGAAAACTAGACGTATTGAATAATAAATATAAATCTTAGTATGTTCAGACACGTAGCCAGGGTTTTCGTTTTTTATATCTGCCATGTGTAGTATCATTTCCATTCTATCATCGCGTCGACCCGTATAGGCGTATAGTAACACGCGAAAACGAAAAACAGATCACCACCAGCACCTCACGCCGGGACAAAGGAGAGCCAAGGAGTCCAACGAAATTTTGAAAAAAACCCTTTCCCGGCTGCAGATCAACCGCCAGCAGCAGCAGCAGCAGGTTGCATATCTATGACATGTACGCAGTATTTGATAACATTGTTTGGGAGGCAGAATAAATGGTTAACATCAAATTTAAATTTTATTGTAGGAAACTTCATACAGGACAGTACTTATCATTAAGAATTATATCGTTATGCGACCGGTTTTAATGATAGTATACAACAAAAAAAAAGGGACCTAACGCCCCCAAGCCCGGACAGCCGCAGGCGCCCACGGGCCCTCCTGCAAACGGTGGTGGCAATGCCCCTGGTGCGCCCCCCGCTAACGGCGGCAATGCCCCGGCTACGCCCCCCGCTAACAACGGCCAGCCCGCTGCCAACGGCCCGTCAAACGGCCAGCCGGCGGCTCCCTCACAACCGATCGGCCTGAAGGAACTCAAAGTACGTGCGCCTTTTGCGCCTTTTTTTTATGCTTGATTCATGGGTCTTGATGTAATATTCGTAATGGACATACACTCATTGCGTCTTGTTATTTTCGATCAATCAGAATTGCCGAGTGGCATACGAAAAATGATCTTCCGGGCCTCCTGAGCATAATTTTAGAGAACAAAAACAGTCCGTCCTGAGTTCAGACGCGAACATGGGTCTTAATACGCAGTCCCGAATTGCTGACGGAGCTGGCAGTAATGGTAATACCAACAACAACAACCAGCAGCAGCAGCAGCCGCCGCAGAACAACAATAACAACAGCCAGAATAACAACAGCAACAGCAACAACCAGCAGCCGCAGACTCCCTCTGGACCCCCGGCGCCGCAGCAACCCAATACTAACAACAGCGGCAGCCAGCAGCCGCCCGCTAATAACGGCGCTGCTAACGGCGCCAACGGTGCGAACAATAATTCCAACAATAACAACAATGCTGGAAATAACAACAGTTCCCCACCGCAGCAGCCGTCGCAGCCGCAGCAGCCGTCGAACCAGGCCCCCCCAGTGCAGAAAGCTAGCAACGACAATAACAACAGTCAGCCGCAGGTGAACCAGGTTGCGAACCCCAGTTCTGGTGGCGGAGCCGCTGCTCCGGAGCAGCCCAACAATGCGCAGCCGCAGCTTCCGAACAACAACGGCGGCGCCGGCGCGCAGCAGCCGAATAACAGTGCTGGCAGCGGTAGCAGCACCGGGACTCCTGCGCAGGCCCCGCCGGCCAACGGGGCCCCAGCGACGGGCAATGGGGCCCCGGCGACGGGCAATGGGGCCCCGGCGGCGGCGGCCATGAGTATGGGCAACAGCGCGAATAGTAGTGGAAACAGCGGTTCTGGCAACGGTTCTGGCAGTGGCTCCGGCTCTGGCAGCGGCAGCGCGGGTAATAGTGCCAACGCCGGTGGCAATCCTCCCGCCGGCGGAAATACTAACGCGGGGAACAACGCCGGTTCCACGCAGCAGCCCCCGGCTCAGGGTGGCGCTCAGGGTGGCGCAGCTGCCCCCAACGCCGGCTCTGCCACAACCACCGCCCCGAGCCCCGGTGCGGGCAACGCTGCTGGTGCCGGTAGCAACGCTCCGAAGTCTCGCATGGAGGTGCAGGAAGGTGGAGAGGAAGACGAGGAGGCCCCGGAAGACTCGCAAGACTCGCCGGAGGACGAAGAGAAATAAACTCAACACCAGACCGCGACTCACTAGCTAGCACATTAGCTATACTGAAAGTATTCGTTTAAGCTAGATAATATTAGATTGCTCGTGCAATACAATAATGTTGAAAAAGCTTTTCAGTCAGTCGTGACCGTGATCGCGCGCGATATATGTTTTCTATATTGCCCGATCAGCTGTACCTCAATCGTCTGCAAGAGGTTTTAGTATTGCGGATCGTGTTTTACCATATTATGGTGAAATAGCGTTGCTTTCCCGAGTGATTTAGCTTCAGATATTCCATTCATAATTATCACAAGCACGAATTTATATGATGTATTGAAATTATTTCTCGTGGCCTTATCAACGATAACGTCCGTCCATTAATAAGTGTAGAATTTTTTTGTTTCATCAGAATTTGTGGCCCCTCCTGCAGAAGGCGGGTCTTCTCAATACAACAACGAAAGCGCGAGTTTCCAAAAAAGAACAAAATCAACGTGAAAGGAAGAGTAATGGGTGTGAAGGGGGATTATATTCAAATATTGTCCTGCACAGTCTATCTACATACTGAAAACGCATGATCGGCTTCCATTATGATTACCGGTATTTACGAAAACGTCACAACACACATATGATATGAACACACAGCAAGTTTTAAACATTCTTAACAACGATGACTCATGCACTATATTATATACATTAGCAAAAAAACACACACACATTTTTTAATGTTACGATTTAAAAAAACGCGCGTATTATATACTACTCTAAAAAATTCTCCTCATAAAGAAAACCATGTCTTCGCATTCGATCACAATTTTTTTTTCGGGTGCAGGCAGTATATGTCTCTCTTAATATCGATTTAGATATCTTGTTACATGAAGAAATTTATTCCACCTTCTTATTCTTTTCGACATATTCATTAGAATTTGAGCAGTTGTATGTAGTCTTCTTCAACTAGCTAACACGCAGGGTCCTCCTATCTGTATATTACCTCGTGTGAATTTCAGAAAAGGTTCATTATTATAGACTTATAAATTGTATGCGAAGACGACCTATTGTCAGAGCGACATTGTCAGATGATGTGTTGTCAGTGTGTATAACAACAGCGAGAGGGATGATCGAAGAAGTCTAATAAATTTTGTATCTCTTTTCTATATCAAGTGTAAATGATCCTGTTAGTCAGTATTATAGTTGTCACTCACCCACCAGTATAGACATCTTAATTAGCATATCATGTTTTATTCGATCTTCTATATTAATTGTATCATAAAATTGCAAATTTAATCGGATCCAGCGCGCGGCATTACCGGATCCTGTTGGAACACCATGCAGGCAGGGCTCTCACGGCAACTACAGTACAGAGCGCACTACAAATTGTATAAATCAAAAAATGAGCCCGTAGCTGCCCGCCGATTGTATTATGTAAACATACCGAGCCACCATGGGAGCCGGTAGGACCCACCGCGGATCCGTTGCATCTTGAATCTATTGGGGTTTTCATGATATCATTTTCTATGTAAAAAAAGCGTGAGGGCGTGGCGATGATTGCGGTTTTATCTTCTTAAATACAAAGCAAACGTGTTCCATCCAGTATAGATCTGTGTACATCGACATTCGTGTCTTCTCATTTTTCTGGCTCGGAATGAAAATGAATTCTTGGCGAATGTAATATTGAAATGATTAATTTTGTATACGTCCGTTCCTTTTAAGGGTCTGAATTTTTTTTGGTACGAAATTCGTTTCCGTCCGTCGTTAGCATGCATTTCAGAGTACCAGGATCGCATTCTGATATAGTATACAGAGTTCAGGGGGATGAGGGAAATATTGGGGAAACATTTTTTGTATGCGAACAGCCCAGGGGGCCCAAAAAAAGCCATCCGAAGAATCCTACTAGAGTAGAAGTGCCTTTTTGTTGGGCTTACAACAGACACAGTCTACAATTATTATACATTTGATTGTATTGATTATTTTTGCGCGCAGAGGAAAATATGGGGCGTAACAAGAAGAAGCAAGGTTGGATTATATTATAGGGAAGCTTTACTAGTTTAGTTTTATACACGGACCTGTAATTGAAGATGTCGCCCTACACATCATTGTTACCAACGATTGTCAATTTTGATTAAAAAAAAAGGCACTACGCCTAACGAGTCGAGCCCTGATGTCTCTGGGAGCTCCCCCGCTCTTCCCGGCAGCGCTTCTCCAGAAGAAGCTGAAAATAAATCCTCCCCAGAAGGAGTAGTTGCCCCTAAAGGGGTCTCCCCGGAGGACTACGAAATAATTGAAAATTCAAATTCGAAGACCACCGCTCCCACCACAAGTGGTGGTACCAGTGGAAGCGGCAGCAGCCCACAAATCCCGCAAGGAGGAGGAGTCGTCTCGAAGTTCCGCAGAGTGCCGGAAGTGACGGAGGCGCAGTTTGCGCTTTTAACCGAGGAACACGGGGTGGACGCTGTGCTGCGTCACTTGGGCTACGCGGATATTTCAGAAAAAGACCGGTGGGAGGACTTTTCGGAAATTCTGGAAAAGGGGGCCGCCAGCATGGAGCCAGAACGTTAACTCTCTTACGATTTTGTGGTATGTAAATTGTAAACAACGATCGCATATGCGAATATTCCATTTTAGTTTATACAGACCAGCGCAATTGTCGTACCAAAATTTCATTTTGGTTTAAGGTTAAGGCAGGTCGCACAACCGTTAAAGCGAGACTTTGCCTTCCTCATGATTGAAACTGAAATTTAGGAATCAGGTCTGGGTATTCCAGGTTCTTATCTGTCTGCCCGATTTAGTGCTCAACAGGTTATATTGCATATATGTAGATTAAACAACCAATTATAAATCATATTAAGGTATGCTGTATACCCAGAGCTTCGATTTGGTCAAAGCGATGAGTGCCGTGGAATTGGTTCATGTTATCATAATGTCTGGAATCCATTTTGCATCTCCCCGATAGTCTAGCTGGTTAGGATACACGGCTCTCACCCGTGAGGCCCGGGTTCGAGTCCCGGTCGGGGAACTTTTTATCTCGCTATCAATTTTGTAGTTGCCAGTACAATAGACACATAGTGCACATCATACTATATTATAATATCATAAGGCGAACTTGAAAAAAACAGATGGACCGGCACATGGACAGCGGGTATATAGCACCACCTTCCTGCAGCCCAGAAATTCAAACACAATTCTCATCTGGCAGCAGTTTCTCTAAGACTGCTGCTGCGCCACAGCAGCCGATCCTCGACTCCGTGATTAAATGCGATAAAGCCGGGTTATTCGGTTGTTATGAAAATTTGACCATGCCCCAACTCCGCGAACTGTTTATTAGTTGTTTGAGCTTATTCCATATGTGGCTCCGGGACGGGATGAGCATTACGGAATCGATCGCGACTTTCGCGTTGTTCCACGACCCGGACCTGAAGTGGGCTGCGAAGGAGGGTCCTCTGAAATTTTTCTTCATTCCGTTCTTGCGGAGCTGCGTCCGAGTGCGCCAAATCGTCTACGAGGCGAACATTTTCGACGAGGAAGACGTGCACCGGTATGAATTTCGTATTCATATTACACGTTATGTACGCAACTATCTTTTATATGTATTGTATTCTTCGAAGATAGTTTGACATAGAGATAGATGGGGATAAATAATGCGTAATTTTCATCATCATAAGATGGGGAGAAATCCTGCTCTTAGACAAGTTTAAATACCATTAGAATCTCCTAATGAATTGTGAAACAATTTCAGGTGCTACGGGCAGGATTTGCCCGACAAAATTCTGCGCACCGTGCGCGATTGCCTAGGAGTTGACATATCACCCGTTAATGACAGTGATACGAAGAAGAAGGAGGCTTCGTCTTCCTCTTCTTCCACCTCTGGAAAAGACCGAGAAGAAGAGGATACCTCAAATGCACACTCAGAAAGTTCGAAAAAATACGAAAGTACTGCGGAGGCCGACGTTTGGGAATTGATAAAATTCATCAACCAGTATGCGGAGATGCTGGATGATTTTTGCGTGCTGTACAACGTCCACGACGACGCCGGCATTTCTTCCTCTACGAGTTCTTCTTCTTCCTCCTCTGAATTAAATAGTAGTAGCAAAAAAGAAGGAGAGCAGGCAGTTTCTTCTTCTGAAAATGAGAGCGCAAAGTCTACTGTTAATAAGAGAAGAACATCCTCGGTGGAGTTCATCGCGCAGTATTCGCCCTTTCTGGAGGTTTTTCAAAAAAAATTCAAAAGCTGGGTGGAAGAGGAGGAGGCGTTCAGGAGAACAACAAGTTGTAACGAAGAATCTCAAGAAGTGGAAAAATCAAAAAGCAGATTCAGCCCTGTCGCATTCCACCAGGGAAAAATGCCCCAGGGGGAGGAGGAAACTACGTCTGAATCAAAAACTCCTAGTAGTACTTTGTCAGTCACAACCTGGTTTTTGTCGACGGCTCTGACGCGGCGGGATTGTTCGCACGCACCGCCGCGCAAAAGCCGGTTCCCCCCCGACCACCTCGAGAATATGAAAACCGGTGTTTTGGTTCACTTGGAAACCTGGCTTCGAATCCTAAATACGTACCCGGCGATCTGCCACTTGAGCGCGCCGCAGGGCACGGTGGTGAGCTTGGTGGAGGACCTGGAGCGGGCCCTGTTTTTATCCTCCGGCTCCTCCTCCTCAACAGCATCATCATCCCAAGGGAGAGCGCAGGAGTGCTTCATCATTGATGTGGGCGTGCGCTCCGTGGCCTTTCAACTGGCGACTTGCGAAATTAAGAACTTCACCGAAAAAAACCTCAAAAATTGGTACACGGCCGAGAATCTGGGAAGACCAATTAATGATAATACAAAGAAGTCTTCTTCTGACACAGGTAGTAGTAATAATGACGCAACAACCGCAAACTACAACAAATTTACCGTGAACGACGCCCTGATGGTGAAATTGAATCAGACTTTGATCGAAAATTGGTTTTTACCAAAAGATTTGAGTCAGCAGTTCGACCAGGAGGGAAGGACGGTCGAATTTGCGGACGGCCAAAAGCACGATTTAAATTACAAATGGACCTTTTTCACCAAAGAGTTCGTCCGCATCTGGGACTCCTGCTTGCGGATCGTCCATCAGAACCCCGCGCGACGGCACAGAAGAACGCCGCATTTGTACCAGAACATGACGCAACTCATGGATATCGCGATCACGTTTGATGGTAATAATCTTTTTCATGATTGTTCAATGGATGCATTTACGACTTACTTTATGAATTTAAATACTACTGTAAGTTAAATCTTATTTTCTCTTGTATTCCAATCGTATTCACAAAGAAAAAATGCCGAAAAAAAAGGCTTCATCGTTGGCATTTATGGAAGCAACCGGCGCTGCTACGAACAGGCGGTGTACAGTTTCGTGCTGGATTTCGTTTTGTCGTGGGTCATCGGCGGGCAATTAGTGGGCTTCTTACTGGACATCTACGAGCCGTCCGAATTTTTGATGGTGTTTTGGCACCTGGATGTTTTGTACCACCTACGAACCAAAAACGTGGACAACGTCTTATTTTTTAACTCGCAGCAGCGGGACAGGGAGGCGAAAATGTTGTCTTCTTCTGGAAAAAAGAAGAAGAATTCCTCGGGAAGAGATAAAATAGCTGAGGCCCCGAAGATGGCGGAGCCGAGGTATTTTTTATTGATGATATTATTATTTTGAAGAGTTGCAGTTTCTCATTTTATAGTTTTTGAGATTCGGCATAATTATGTTCGGGCCTGCGTGCAGCGTCCTTCTGTAAAATAAATTCCTATCACAAATAGTTGCTGCACGAAAAATATTAACAATATTACAAAACACGATACCGCATATTACAAAACACGATACCGCTGACAGGTCATACCGCATACTACAAAAAAAATCAAAATGAGGGCCCTGCGCATGTTGGGGGAGCGCTACACCGTGCAGGGTTTATTGAGAGCAACTCTGTATCTGATCCACCGAAAGCTCTTACCGGTGGAAAAGAAGTTTAGCAACGCGCTCAGCCAGTTCCGGTACCGCTACGAGAACTTGCACGCCTATTTGCACTTGCCCAAGCACGCCTCCTTCGAGGAATTTTTGCACGTGCGCAACTCGGCGGTTTTCGATGATCCTTTATGTTTCGAGGATCCCCTGGGGGACATCCCGGCACCACCGGGTCCCCTAGGGGGTGGTGCTGATGGTGGAAAATTACCACAACAGAAAGAGGAGGGCAAAAATTCTGCTGACAAAAATATCGAAGAAAGCAGCGAAAATTCAGACAAATTCGAGAGCTGTTGTAACTCAGCAACGGACAGCGGTTCGTCGTGTGCAAAGGGTACATTAGAGGTGATCCCCGAGAGGGGGCTTCCGAAGGCACTGGACAGCAGCAGTTTCGCGCGAAAAGTGGTTGACAAAAACCCAAAAGGGGAGCCCCTGTTCCCGAATGTTACGGACCAGGATCACGATATGCATGGTAGCAGTCTTCAAAAGAAAAGTGGCGAGGACAAAGTTACGCCTGGAGAAAAGGAGGTACTTTGCGCTAGTAGTAACAAAGGGTCTAATTCAGAAGAGGAGACCGAGAGAATGACCGCGAGAGCGCAGGACGCGTCAGTGATGCTGCTCCGTCTCGAGGCCTTGCTGAAAGGTAGTACACCTATACGCCTGGTTTGATGCAGTTAGCCGATATTATTGATAGATGTAGTTTGTGCCCGGGCGCACCAACCAAGCATTATGTGTAGTATCAGACCGGAGGCAAATGTAGTATACACATCCTTTAAATAAAATTGCGCATGCTGAAAACAGAGAAAAAAAAAAGATCCTTTCGAGCGCGTGAAGATCCTTTTTAAAAAAAAAAAGATCCTTTCGAGCGCGTGAAGATGTTCCTCGACGACGCGGGAAAACTGTGGCCTGGATTTTTGAATTCGCCCTCACACGACTTCTCGGATTTCCGAAAATTCGCCTTGAACGAGGTTTTTGTTTTTTGATTAATAAATATTGATCATATATTTTTGTATGCAAGGGTTAAGATGGTGATTGTTACATTGTGAAGCGCATGATGATGATGATGACATCGTGAAGCAGCTCGTACACATGAAATAATGTTATGCTGGAGTTCCATGATACAAGATTCTTTCCTAATAAGTATTAAATTCAGGACGCAGACGTACGGCGGGTGAACATCAACAACCACGCCAACCTCTACCGGCTCGTTTTACACGGCAAACGCGCCCCCTTGAAAGAGGGCGCACAATACGAAAAGGTCGACCTGTGCGACGCGGGGTTCAAGGTGAAACTTGAGATGAAGCACTCTCTGAAATTTCCGAGCTTCTCAATAGCCACAACAAGTTCATCATAAGTTCATGAATATATTGAATGATTTTGATTCCGGTTGGCCCGCGGATTGTGATGAAAGTGTTTATCAGGATTTAATGGGTTGTACGCACCAACCGGGGTGTTGTGAATGATCAGCATGTACAGAGAGGGAGTAGAAGAAATTTTATTGGGTAATATTGATTAACGAGCGCGTGTGAAAGATCATTAAAGACCACCGTTCATTAACGGGCCACAAAATATTGATGGCGCTCTGTTTCTGCCATTAAGCTCACCCCCTAGCCCCCCCCGGGCCCAAAATATCGTATCGAAGACTTTATATGTAGACAGTAATAATTTGATCAATCATGTGAGTGTTGTTTCTCAGCAGCATCAGCAAAAAAATGAACGTATGAGTGGCAATTACATTTCAAGTTTCGTGTAGTGACCGTAGCGGTATTGCAAAATATAGGGTGTTCTGTGATTGCAATAATTATGTATCTGACACTCGTGCAAGTACTAACAATAGATTCTCCGTCACATCCAACCGATCGAAATCTTCTTCTGATTCAAATCGACTGTAACTTTCCCGTGCATCGGCATCAATCATCTTCATCCAGAAATTACAATCGTGTGTGTCATAAAATATCATCGGGAAAAAAAAAATTGCAGCGGCCTTTGTTCCCCTTTGCGCACATTATATTGAATAGAGTTAAGGTTCATGTTGTAGTTACGGCAGAGTATTACAGCTGCAAAGTGCAATCAGTCACTCCACAGTTAAGTAATTACATACATTACAGGAATCGACCTTGTTATCGTATTTGAATTACCGCTAGGGATTAAGTAGCTATAGTATGGCCTACGTCCGCTTCCCCGGGCTCCCGCTCCGGCGGGTAGAGCCGCCCCTCCCGCTCCTCCCCCTTGGGGAGGAGGAGGAGGATTCGGAAAACTTCGAAAAGAAAAATTTCTTCGAGAGCGAGGCGCAATTGCGCACGGAGGTCTCGAACGTGTTCAGCATTCCGATGGAGATTCTGGAAAGTGAGGCGCGGTTCGTGGTCGACGGTGGGGTTTTGGCGAGGCCGAACGCGTTTGTCAATGTACTCTTCCGACTACGCGGTGGCAAGGGCGGCTTCGGCGCGCTTCTGAAGAAAATGACGGGGTCTCTTTTTTTTTCTCAGAATTTTTTTTTTAGATTATCATGCAGTTTAATTATAGCATGAAATTAGTATTACCGAAACAAAATCTACAACACACAGAAAGTAACCGATTGATCTTGAAAAGACTCTCAATCTAAATACTGAAATAGTTTTGTCAGTTTTTGTACAACTAATCTAAATTTTTAATACGTTATAAAAAATATCACAAGGGGCGGCAAGAAGACCACGAACTTCGACGCCATGCGCGACTTGAAGGGACGCCGGGTGCGGCACGCGAAAGCCGTAGAACGCTTCGAAGAGTGGCTGAAGAAAAAGAAGGAGGAAGACGACCTGGTGGCGCTGTTGAACGACGGCGACCTGCCAGAGGTGGAGCTGGCCAAGCGGAAGGAGGTTAGCTGTTACCATCTATGCGTACAACCCATTAGATCGTGAAAATAGTTAGTTCTTCGGCGATTGAGTTTTGGAATGACTTACTAACATGGGAGTATTACGACTAGAGTAGTGTACATAAAGGCGTAGTGTGTATAGACTATGCGGAGTGGTGTTACCGGCCTATGAAAAAAAAACAGGTGACCCTCGACAAGGGCTACATGGCCAAGCTAGAGGAAGCCGGCAGCGACAAGTCCTCGCTGTTCAAGGAGGGTCAGCGGCGTGCGCGGGAGCGCGCGGAGCAGGAGAAACTCGAGAGAGCGCAGCGGGACCGGGAGGAGGACGAACACTTCCGGGCGGCGAAGCGGTTAAAACGGGTAGAAGCCGGGAGCGCGGCGCAACCGGTGGTACCAGGTGGTGAGGGTACAACAACGACAACGGCAGTGAGCGCAGGAGAGAACGGGTCGCAAGAGGGTGTAAAAGGGGCGGTAGAGAAGGTATATGATTAAGTTATTATTTTTGTGGGCCCCCTCACTATAGTATAGTGGTAGTATAATAGTGGCATGCCGAGTACGACTTGTTGCGTATTAGTTGTTGAAACCAGCTAGTAGAGTGGTTCAAGGTCCTCGTGACTGGCGTTTCTATAGCAAATAGTATTATATATAGTTCATAGGGCGAACATTGCAATTGAAAGTGCAGTTCTAAAAAATCGAGTTTAGCAGTGAGGGGAGGCCTTTTCAAACAGGGTCATTTTGGGTGGTTTTCCAGGGTACCAACCAGGGGGGTAGGGAGGTTAAGGGGAGGGGAGGGAGGGGGTTTTACCTGTCCTGGGGTTTCGATGGGAAACGATAGGGTTACGATAGGGTTACGATAGTAAAACGGGGTGCAAAGGGGGTCAGGCTTTAGCGGGTTTCGTTTTTTTAAGTCATTAATCCCTGGGTTACGATAGTAAAACGGGGTTCCTTCAATCCTTCCTTCAAGCCCCCAACGGCAGCGCCAACATTTTTTCCCTGGGTTCCGATGATAAAAGGGGGTGCAAAGGGGGTCAGGCTTTAGCGGGTTTCGTTTTTTTAAGTGAGCAATCCCTGGGTTCCGATGATAAAAGGGGGTGCAAAGGGGGTCAGGCTTTAGCGGGTTTCGTTTTTCTAAGTGATTGATCGCCGGGTTCCGATGATGAAACAGGGTACAAAGGAGGTCAGGCTTTAGCGGTTTTCGAGTTCTTTAAAGTCGAGGTCAGGAATCATCTCTGGCAATCCAAGGCACGCACAGGGTCAGCCTTTAAAAATTTTCTTTTTTCAAAGGGAGCAAACACGATGAGTCCCCAAGAAAGCAGGGTACCACCATGGTCAGGTTATTTCCGCGGCTTATCGGTCACTGAGCAAAAAATCAATGCAAAACCAATTACAATGGGCCTATGGACCTGACGGATATTAGGGACAACCAGGACGCGAGGCGCGCTTTGCGCGCCGATCGCGTCCTTGAGCGGGGCGCGCCGCCAGGCGCGCCTTCGCGCCAACACTACAACAAGACGGGGGCGCCCTTGGGCGCCCCCATCACGGCTTGTTAGATATAATCGTGAAAGCTCAACAATCATTAAAAAAAGGCCGCTCCTTCGACCAGGGGCGTCACCTTTTCCGCGGAGGACATCGCCAAGTACGATCAATTTTTGGCGGAGAATTCGGACAACGACGAGGAAGACCCCAGCAGCAGTAGCGATGCCGAGTCTTCCGGAGACGATGACAAGGAGCCCAGCAGTGGTCTGCCAGTTGGGAACTTGTCTATTGCTGCTGGCAAAGCGGATGCACCACTACTACGGGAGGAGAAGGCAACTACTACTACTACGGGAGGAGAAGTTGATATGACAACAGAAGGAAAAGATTCTTCTGATCAAAATACAACGTCAATTCAAACCTCGGGGATAGTGGATTTCGGGAAAATGCATCTATTGGAGGATTTGATGACCAAGGTTTCTTCGGACGTTCTGAAAGAAACGTGCAAATTTTACAACGTGAAAGCGGGCGGAACGCCCCTGGAGCGCGCGAAACGACTAATAGAGTATTACGAAACTGTCGTTCTGAAAAAGTTGCCCGTGCCCAAGCATCTGCTGGCCGGGAATGCGAGACCCGGGAGTGCCAGTGGGGGCGGACCCAAGGAAAAAAATGTTGGCGCTGCCGTTGGGGGCTTGAAGGAAGGATTGAAGGAAGAAAAGCAGAAGGGATTGAAGGAAAAAGTTGGGAACGGGACTCACTCAGCAAAGGAGCTGAACTCTTGAAGTTATTTATAGTGCGCCAGAGGGCCCCGCCCCCGTTTCACCCCAGTCAAATGTTCACCCCCGCCCCCGTTTCGACTTATGTGCGATAAAAATGTTTTCCTCATAGAGATGAATGTTTCAAAAATTGGCGTTGCCCCCATTTGTGTATACAGTGGCGTGTCAGTGTTCTCATTGTTTTGAATCGAATTGTAGCGGAGTTCAGCACGTCGAGTGGAGGTCAAGAAACCCAGTCTCAGCCCCCGAACACACCAACACCAAAGCAGTCGTAAGCACCCCTTTACAGGTGTACAAATGTGTGCACTGCGGATTAATTCTTTATGCAATGTGTGAGGAACAATTGAATTTGCTTCTTGAGCTGAAATCATTTCACTTTAATATTCCGCGACGTGTTGCTTAATACCGGAGATTCTTTCTGTGAATCTTTCTTCTGTATAGACAGTGTAGCAACTAGAAATAAAATATCCCTTTACAGCGCATTCAGTAACTAACTATACCGTAGCACAGCATGGCGAGCTCTTCTGCATCGAAAACGGTGCTGCACACCTACTTCCGCTCCTCCGCATCTTACCGGCTGCGGATGGCGTTGAACTACAAGGGAATCGCGTACGAGCAGAAGTTCGTGAATCTGGTGAAAGGCGAGCAAAAAAGCGACGAGTACAAAAAACTCAACCCGTCCGGTATTCATTACATTATTTCCGAATATTCTGTAATTATATTTTACGCAGGAATTATTATCATTCTGTTGCAGCCAGGAGCCAAAATTCGTCTGGCAAAAAAAAAAGTCAGAGGCACGGTCGCGACCAGAAAGCTGCTACAGTATTAAATATTATTCCAAAAAGAAAGGCTTGGTGCCGACGCTTGAGATCGACGGCTTGCTTTTTCGGCAGAGCATGGCGGTGATGGAATATCTGGATGAGCGGAAAAATGGCTCAGCCCCAGCATCGTCCTTGCTGCTGCCGCGAGACCCGATAGATCGGCAGCGGGTATGAAAAAATGTTATTGATGATCATCACATTATTTATATGCACAGATGATTGGACGATGAGCTTGAAGGAATCAATTGAAAAGGTCAATTGCACTCCAATTAATAATAGTGATTGGCAACGCGTTAGTGAGGAGAAATCTGATCGATGTAAAAGGTCCGCGAGCTGGCGGGCATCATCGCGTGCGACACGCAGCCGATCGCCAACCTGCGGGTGCTGCAAAGCGTCGATGAACTCGGCGGGGACAAGGGCGCGTGGGCCAAAAAGTGGATGCTCAGTGGCCTCACGGCGTTCGACCAGACGGTACGGTAGTATTATTAGTTGTTACATATTTTTGCAGGTGTTCCCTATGATTTATATCTAATCCCGATGTGAATCCCCTCATGATCCCCTCATGATTGTTGAGGAACTATCCCCCATGAATCGGATGGTGCGAGGGTTCGCTGGGTTATATTTACAACATATGAAGTTCAATATAAGAGCTAATTATATATTGAACAGTAGAGGAAGGTTGGTCTCCTGAAGAAGGGGTCCGCCGGGCAACACAATGCGCAATACTCTTACGGCGCTGCTTTCTCCATCGCCGACATCTGTCTCCTGGCGCAGATTTACAACGCGGAGCGCTGGAAACTGGATCTGTCGACTCTGAATCACGTCCCAGGCATCGCGGAAAACCTGAAGAGCCTGGAGTTTTGCAAGAACGCACACCCGCACATGCAGGGCGATTGTCCCGAGGACTTGCGGGGGCAGCTCTGATGTAAAAACGTAATGTTATTATTTGGAGGATGAGTTAGTAAATAGTGTGACCACAACGAAGCTCAACCAAGCGCCACATGCGTCATTGGCACATGCGAAGCACGTCATTGGCCCCCTACGAAATTGTATTGTAATTCTTCTGACAAAAATAACCCTAGTATATGCGGTAGTAGGATTGAAAAGTAGAAGTGTTCGACCAGATCTCGATTTTTCATGTTTCCTGATTTGCTGTAGAATTTGTCGCTGACCATTCATGGTATTCGCATCATTAATTTGCAAAAACACCCCTCGCCATGTGTCTTCAAAAGTCTCTCCAAAAGTGATCTTGAATAAGCTCCCAGCGTGCGTGTATTGACATGATTCTCTATGTTTATCGCCATGATTATGGGACGATTTCTTGAATGAATCGACTCAAATCAGCAACGGATCCGCGAACGCGGTTTTTTTTTAGGTTCATGGTTCGTTTGATCAGTAAGAGCCTGGCATATCAATATTAGAAGGTCCCTATCGTGATCAGTGTCTATCAGCGCTAAATAATTCTGTGCCTTGACAATTGTATCAATTGACAATTTACTTTAGGATATTATATTAGACTGAAAAAAAATGTTGCGGTCGGCGGGCAGAAGGTTTCGAGCCGTCGCCAGACCGGTGTGTCCGCAGCCCGCTCTGGTTCTCCCCCGCGGCCTCCTAACCCCGCCCAGCGGGCAATCTGCAAGCCCGTTACTACACCAACCGGTGGTATCATTGTCCCAGAAGAACTACAAGAAGATGCTGTTCAGCACAACTACCGCGAGTCCTCCTTCACCACCCGCAACGGGACATTTCTCTGAGGACAAAGCAAGAGGACCTGCAAGTGGTGAAGAACCCGAAGAGGAAAAGTTTTTCCTGGACCGCACCCTGCGCGAGCAGGCGCCGGAGGTATTTTTTTCTTTTACGTGTTATACGCAGCAGTGGCTGTATAAGACCTCTTTCATTCAACAGAGATCAGTGCAAAGTTCGGAAAAGGAAACAAGTCGTATCGCTGCAGTTTGAAAAAAAAAACCTAACTATTAACTTATTAATACAAATTAATCTTCCGGCAGACGAGTTCTTGAAGTATGTGTCTTTCCGCAAACCTATATTATAACAGAGTGAGCATTGATTTTCAGGTTTCCCCCAATTGGCACGAGTTCACGAAGCGCGACGGACAGCCCTACTACGTGCACGCGAAGACCGGGCAAACGACATGGCAGCACCCCGTGTCGGGCGAGGTCAACCGGGGGTTGCCGCTGAGTCGGCCCGCCTTTTCCGTAAATGCGGCGGACAGCAGCGATAGTGCTACTGCCGGTGGTACCAGCAGTAGAAGTAGCTCGAGCCCTGGCGGGCTGGTCGTGAACAGTTTGCCCCTGCTACTATTCTTCGCGTTCGCGTGTTTACCTCTAAGCCACCGGTTGTACGAATTGACCTACGCGGGCCGGGATTACAAGTTCAGCCAGTCCAGCCGCGTAGCGCCCGCGAAAGACATGGCACTATAAATTATGTCGAGCATATCATTCGCAAATAGAGCCTGTTCGGTACTGGATGATTTCCCGGATATTCTTTCCGGACCTCGGTCGGGGTCACTGTATAATTTTGTAATAGGTTCATTCATTTTTTAACAAGTTATTCATGAGGACCTCTAGACGCGCAGCAATTTCGACAATGAATAAAAAAGGACCAGACGCTCACTAATTTTGTGAACTCTCGCGAGGTTCGCAACCCGGACTCCATTGCGCAGATCCAGGTCTTTACATAATATTTTTTGATAACTGCAGTAAGATATAGTCATGAAGTCATATTATAACAGAGATCACGGTACTGACACAGTCCCGTTCAATCGTGTAATATTTACAATAGGCTCCCACGTGCGTACTTACGATTGCATTTTTCTTATTAATGCTGTAAAAAATGTCATGTGGGAATCGCTGCAGATTCTGCCACTTGGAAGTATAGTTACTATGATGATACCAAAATTTAGGATGTGGACGAGCTAGAGGGACTCGCTGAAGCTCCCGCACGCACTGCATGAACGTACCGCGTAAAGCTAGAAGTACCGTGGAAAGCGCTGCGACCACCCATCGAAACCGTAGTACGCTCCTGCAGTACCCGCTATAATATGTAGTCAATTGAGATGAAAAAAAAATTACGCACCAAAGGGGTGGAGAGACGGACTGAGTGAGCTGTGGACATGTGAGAGAGGCTATGATGATTTAGAGTGATAAAAAGAGTATCCTCGCTACAGTAGGTTCCCTCGACGCTCCTGATGGCAATGAGCGCGTAAGGACCGCGGTCCATCATACGGGGGGGCACCGCTCTCCGTGACTAACGGGATGTTCATCCAAGTGTGCCTGCATGGAACGTGTTTCAATTTCTCAAAGGAAGTTTATAAGCGTATTCTTTTTCATAAATGATAAATGCCACGAGGATTGTTCTATAAGAGTATAATAAAGGGACATGTATGAAAAAATCGAAACAAGGGAGTCATCGGCCTCCTGTAACGCGCTAAAAAATATGATTCTGTCGAATATTTTTTTCAAAATTAGTAATTATGAAAAATAAAAGCGAGCGGCTTCGTTATGATTCAATATCTGGTTTTTGTCCCGCTCGGGACCGAGCAAGGTTTTTGAAAATCCCGTTCCATCGCTGCTGTGGGAAGTAGAATGATAGAAACTATGCCAATGAGCTATGTCGAATCGGATTCTCATTGGATCGAATATCTATATGATATTGAACGTATGTGTTATTAATTATGGGCGAAACTGCTTCACAAATATTACGTATTACGCCGATGTTAGTACTACAGTACAAAGCAAAGCAGCAGTCACGACAGACAGTCTATAACTGAATATAGTATACTATACTGTGTTTTTCATAGTTTTGTATTCGACATTATATCGCGTGTCAAGATGTTTTCGGTCATGCGCATTTCGGGTGCGGTCGCCGTGCTCCTCAGTTCGGTTTTGTTTTGGACCTCATTTCTGATTTTTTTATGTCGAGCGTCACAACAGTGAGATTTATTTTGCACCGTCGTTCAGTCCTCCGCGGACGCGATGATATTTGATCCATTGCCCGTAAAAAGATGTATTGTTTCGTCGTTGCGCAGTAAGTTGTTAGCATTTCAGGAAAGAAGATCGCACCGGCCCTGTCGATATTGTTCAACCGTGTTGCAATCAAAAATGTGATGATGGTCACTCCTGTAAAATTGTGAATTATGATTGGTTCGATGGACCAACGTAACTACGTACTAACTATTTGTCAGCCCGCAACGGTCCGCCACGTATTCATACGATGGCAAGGGTCATACGATATTCGAATGTCGACCCTAATCAAAATTCTCAGGCAAACGCAGCGACATCGTTCTTGGCCCTGAATGCTGTCCTTTGATTTTCATTTTTTTTGAATTGAGGCAGAGCCTCTGCGATCATATGATATATTTCATGTAAAATGTTCAGTGTGGTTCCGTTCCAAGGATCATTGTTCTTAACAGTCATGTTGTCCTCAGGCACAATGAATTATGCAGCAACCATACGCGTAGCGGGGACACAAGGAACTTCTGCCAAAACCATAAACTAAAGTAAATTCTTTAAAGAACGCCAAACCCTTGGTGAAGAGTCTTCAAAACGTCTACGGTATCAAATCTGCTGAAGAACGAAATCTCATCACCGACTGGAACGCAGCAAAAAAAGCCGCGAACGATGTGCGTACCGCATTGAGGGGATCTAAAATCCCTGTGGGGCCGTCACACACTCAGTGGAAACTGGTTTTTTTTTATGAAGTTCAGCACTAGAATCGCTTTATCCCGCGTGGTGCCGGACGCCGTCTTCTGTCAAAAAAATAGTGTTGTTCAAGTCTAGCAGCAGAAACGTGGGCAAGCAATTAAGGCGGTGCCAACTAAGACGGTAAATATTTTTCTCAATATATTACATGCACAGTGAGCAACTTTCGTGGCGGAGTCAGATCAAAGTATTGCTCAAAATTACGCAGGTCGGCTGGTCGGAGGCGGACAAGGTGAAGGAGGTTAACAATATGCTGGAACAAATGCAGGGCGAGATTGCAGATTTCGATGCGAACGAGCAAGCAAAAAAGGGCAAGGAAGGCTTCGCCGATATTTGGGCGGAGTTCCTGGGCAACATGGGCATAGATCTAGAGTAGAGGTCCTCACCAAAATAATTTTAGTCTGCACACAAATAAGTTTTGGTCCTCACCAAAATTATTTGATTTTGAATCATTCGTATTATAGAGTAGACGTATCAGAAATATGAATCGATGTCCTCTATCGTCCAAGTATCAGCAGTCTTATGACTAGGTTGTCTCGCGTTCATTGCAAAAACCGCGGTCTTATGCAGTCCATTCATTGCAAAAATTGACATGACAAGGTGGCAAGCGGAGGAGCTTAAAGCGTGCCCAGCTGAAGACGAGGAAGAGCATAATCAATATTAATTATTATATAATATATTATTAGAATAATGCTTATCACAACGCTTTGGTGTACTACAGTATGCCGCTTCTGAGAAGGGAGCATACTAGTATACTGCTGCTGTATAGCAATATCAGACTCTATGCACTCCGGCACATCTGTTATAAGCGAAAAGTGTGTTGAAAGTAAATTCATTCATCTGATGTTTGCGCTAGTTATTCGCGTCAGTGAAATTAATAGGGGCTCTATAGTATCATTTATTCAAAAAAAAAATCACTTATTCAATTGTTAGTACGATTATAGACTTATAGTATACATTCACGTAGTCATAATTATCCAATATTCCTGTCCTTTCAATTTTGCTTCTGGGGTCGAGGTCCGTGTGACCTAAAGTAAACTAAAGGAGGACGGAAATTTCTTGCCCGTGTTGCGGACAATTGTGAGGCCAGGCATGTGTGTATCATTTCCGCCATAGTTGAACAGGTCATACTAATCAAATGGACGCACGTATCACGTTCGTATCATATGACGCACGATCATAATTATAATAATCACATACTCTTCTGCTACGGAGTTTTGAGGTGAATTTCCTGGCGATATGTCCCTTTGTTATTATTGTGATAGGCTCTTGCATTGTACGTCGCGATGTGTGAGTGCCTTGATTTCGGGTCTCTTTTGGAGCTATTATCATCTCCTGATACCGTACGTTAGGGTATGAATTCGTATCAGATTTCTGTAGACCCCGTAAAGCCCGCGGTCCAGTATCATCATTATCTCCAAATTGAAGAATAAAACTTTTTTTTGGCCACATTAAAACAAAAAAACCTCTCTGTACGTTCTATTGGTTCAAATATCTACATAGCATTATTTATATCGAGGCGGATCGGTGTGTCGGCAGAACGATTTTACTGATTAATTATTGAAGGCGTCGTAGCGCATAGGTTGATGTTTGCGAGAGGTGATTCATGCAGCAATTTTTTTTTATGCACTGTAGATTAGAGCGTAGTATGCGCCTGTTGGTGTGTTGCATGTGTTTTATGAAGAACACACGAGCGTGGCAGCATTTCGTTCTGTGTTTAGGCTGTCATTCACACCAGTCTGTACTACGTGCGTCTGTGGGTGTCGTCGAAATGTTCTCGTCATGCATCATCCTTCAGTTCCTGTTGAGCACAATCGTGCGTAGGTAAGAATTATTGAACATGAATTATCTCAAATGAATTATCTCAAATGAATTATCTCAAATGAATTATCTCAAATAATCCGCTAATCATCATCATCATCATGAATTATATCTCAAATTGTGGCATGTCTATACTTCACTTAAAACCATACAATTATTGATACAAAAAACAAAAACTTTTCCTGGTATTTATTTCGTAGTCACACTCACAAACTGGAAGTGTTCAAAAGGAGAATGATGCTAAAAATGTGGTTTTAATTTTCATGTTTGTACCGCAGTGTGACTCCATCAGCGCATTCATCGTACATCCATTCTTGCTCTGTATATGATAATCAGCTTCCTACATTGCGTCTTCTCAGGTTCATTTGCTCGTATAACTCTGAATATAAAAACCCGACAATCCCTCTCTAACATTACACATTATTCTCATTATTCCTTTCAATTCCCTTCTGTAAACGCAACTTCTCTCTTCTTCTCTCTTTCCGTTCTATAAACTATTGTAGATACAAGATAGCGAAGTTCAATTTCATCCACACAAATTCTTGTTCACGTCTGCCTGTGGATCACCATTCCGGTTTAGTGCAGTTGAGAAATAGTCTTCAAATGAGAAAACGAGCAAAGCAGGGTTTTTCCAGTGTTGATTCTTTTGATCTTAAAAGGGCGCTAAGCCTTCCTCTAATATTAATATACCCACAAGTAATATGGTTGAAGAAAAATTGAACTTTTGTTGAGGCAATTGTTTTCGCGTTAAAATTGTTCCGCAGGAATATAAGTCTCGTGAGTACTCGCATAATATGGTGAAAAATAGTAAGCAGCCACGTTCTTCTTCTTTCGGAGCAGGCCGCTCTTTTCTGACGACCTTTTGCATAATCATAGCAACTCTTGAACAAAATGATGACGCGAATGGGTTGTACGCCCGTGGCATGCGCCCGCCGTCCCGCAACCTCTCCTGGGCGGGCATATTGGACTCCGGCATGCATAGCTCCCGCCGTCATGTTCCTAGTAGTGCTGCTAACAGGAGTGGAGATTCTTTGGGGCCCATCTCAATGATCGGCCCGGAACAAACAATTCGTCCAGGAACAGCAGCAGCAGCATCCGCATCCAGCCAGAGTATTACTCTGAGTAACACGCACCATTGTGCACTACCCAACGACGCACAAGACCTAACAATTGATGTAGACCCAATGATACCATTTGCAGCAGGGCACGATGTCGTTGAAAAAGGCGCGGACCCCCCACGGCCGGTTTCAGCGCCCCTCCCGGAGACGCAGACGTTTGCAGGCGTTGATTCTTCTTCGGGCAAAGTGGTGGACTTGCCGTTCTTCACGGGCGCGGCGTTCCGCTCCTACAAGCGCGCGGCAATGCAAGATGCTGGTTACACCAGTCTTGCTCCTGCGAGTATTGCTACTACTCCGGTGGTAGTGGAAGAAGACCAGACTGTGGAAGAAGAAAAACCTACTGTGGACCAGGAAGATTCCTCTGTGATCACACTCAATCCATCTTCAGAGCCTCTGCATTTCGAGGCGAATTCTGTGCAGAAGAAGTGCGCAGAAGAAACTGATAGGTTCTCCGCGAATCATTCGCGCAGCAATGCTACTATTGAGAGGAGCGCAAAAAGCGGGGCCGAGTATCTGTCCACGACTAGTGACGATACGGACAATGCCGTAGAAGTGCTAGGTCCCGAGGCGTCTTTGTTGTTGAAACTGCTGGAGCAGAACACGGCGGTGCAGGCTGTTAAACAAGAGGACGTCGGCGATCACTCAGAGAGAAATATGCCTATGGTCCTCCATTTCCATAGAGTGGATCCCGGGACTCTCGATGATACTAGTGGCTCAGAAGCTAGTTGCAGCAGCTGCGGGGAGGAATTTGAATTTGAAAATTTTGAAAAACGTCTTTCTGAAAACGTCTCTAAAGGGAAGGATCAGGATGGAACAAGAGCAGGGACCCAATTCGCGGGTAGTCCCCGGTGTTGTTTTTGCCTGGGGGGCCCCGCGACCGGCGATTTCCGCGAGCTTCTGCGCGAGTCGCCGAACTGCCGGTGTGACGAAATTACGGGCTGCAAGCACGCCGCCTGCCTTCTGGAATTCTGGTTTTATTTAGTGTGTTTTTTTTTTCGATCCAAATTTTGATAATGTTCAAACGACATAGTATTAATTAATGGGGATTCATGTCATTGTTGTGTATTTGATATGATTGGTCTCTAGATGAAAATGATCTGAAAACGTATCAGGGGTGTTTTTGTACAAAAATGAGGAACAAATTAAATGAAATCAGGATGGGACGGCCCGACCGCGCCGGTCAGTGTTGGTGTCACATCTGTCACGACGGCCAAGAAGACACGCAGAAGAGCGCCCCCGCCAGAGAAGATGTCTTCCCCAAGGAACTTCTGGCGCAGATTTGGAGCATCGTGAAAAAGGCCGTCAGGGAGCCCCTTCCTCTCAAAAAAACGAAGACCAGCAGCAGCGCCGCTGTTGCCGGAACAGCTACTGCTACTAGTTCTTCTTCTGATGAAGAAGTTTCTTCTCTAAATGCTGAAGAGACTGCAAAAGTGCATAAGCTGTCGCTGCAGATCGTGGCCTGGTTGGAGATCCTTAGCTTGCATTTGTGCGAATGCGCCGGGCGATATTCATATTTATTGCAGAAGTGGGCCCCGCCGCAGTTCGGCCGAGCCAAAAAATTCGAGCCCTCGTTTTCGCGGCTCGCATTCCTCAGGCAAAAGTTCCTCAACCAGGGGTTCTTGCGGAACGACGACGCCGGCTGGAACTATCTGTTGATGAGCGGCAATCTGGAGCAGCATGGCTTCGTGGCGCCGGAGGTGGCGCTGCACCTGGCGGCCTTAGAGGACAACGCGGAGCTGTTTTTGTTCCTGAGCGCAATCGCCACCATCATCGAGCAGAAATCACTTCTTCCCGAAAAAACGTTGCAGTGGCGTTGGTTGAGCGAAAAATTCGGTCCGGACGGCAAAACCTGTTTCAGTGCAGCGGCCGAGCGGCCCAGTAGTTTGCACGTGTTGCGCGCATTATTGAGCCAGTCCGGTGGTGACGCGTTGTGCTGTGAAGAGGCATTATTGCGTGGTGCGTTGCGCAGCGCAGAGGCGACCGGCAACGTGGCAGCGGTGGAACTTTTGCGCGCGCACACTCGTGTTTCTTCTTCTGATAGAAGAGGCACGACTGCGGAAGTAGCGGACGACGAAACGGAACCACAATTATTTGAATCTGTTGGGGAAGATGTGGAGGAAGATGGGGATTTCGTGTATCAAGCGCTGGGGTCCGCGCTGGCCTCCGGGCAGGCGGGCCTGGCCGACTTGGTCAGCACCCTGGAGTACGCGGTCAGCAGTGTGACCGAGAGTGTCGGCAATGGCTTGACCGCCGTCCCGGAGCGGATCGTGCGCGTGGGCTGTTGTTCAAAGGGAGGTTGTTCAAGTGACCCCTTCCGGGGCGTGCTCGGGGAGGTCGCAGCCAAGGGCCGGGGAAAGGGCCAACAGAGCTTCCCGAAAGAATCTTCTTCTTCAAATAAAGGGGCAAGAGCTGAAAAAAAGCATGAGACACCGGGGTACCTCTTGCGCGGACGACCGGGACTGCAGCGGGTCCCGGGCAAAGAAGGCCAGAGAGCGGCCGGCGCCAGAGAGCGGGCCGACAGATGTTCAAGGGGCGGCTCGCTGGGCCGAGATTCAGCAGAGCCGCGGGGCCCGACTGGCCGGAGTGGGTCCCTCTATACGGCGATCGAAGCCGTCGAAGGGCAGCAGGACGCTGCTGTGGACACTGACAGCAGCGACGATGGGCGGATGCGGAAAGCTGTGTTGCGCTGGACGCTACTGCATGAGCCTGAGAGAGACATCCCGAAAGCGGAGGAAGACGTAGAAAAAACGAGTCAAGCTCGTGGCTCGTTTTTCTATGACAATTCAGTCGAGGAAGAAGGCAAAGAGGAGAGGGGCCACCAGGGCGACACCAGCGATTTCGCTGGTGGCGTCGTTGCTGACTCTCAATCGTTATTGTCCCCTGCTTTTCGAAAAACTTCACAAGAAGAAGCGGAGGAAGAGCTGAGTTCGTCAAGAGGAGTATTCAACGAGGCGGCAACAAAAACTGAAGTGGTGTCTTCTGCCGTCCGCGGCGAGGGTGATTTTGCAACCTCTTGTTGTTCCGTTTCCTCCTCTAGAGCAGAGGAGGCTGCTAGGAGCCTGCTACGAGGCGGCTGCCCGCTGATGCGGGCGCAAGAAGAAGAACAAGGCCCACAAGAAGACGCAGAGGCTGATGCTGCTGCCGTGCCAAGCTATACCGGTGGACCGTTGCAGCTGACGCCTGTCGGTGCCTCACATAGTACCGGTAGTAGCATGCAAGAGCCCCTGCTCTTGCGCCGTGAACTAGAAGTGTCCAGAACCAAGGGGCCACAATCCGACCAAAATCTACTACCACGGAGGATGGACCCTGGCAAAGAGGGCCGCGGTCCTCCTGGGACCGTTCGCCAGGGGCCCCGCCTCCCAGGCCACCCCAGCGAGCGAGTCCGACTGCACTTGGGGCCTCTCTCTCGCTCCAGCGAAATAAGTCATTGGTCGAGCAAAGGTCCGACGAATGAGGTTGTGGGCCCCGACGAGAGGCCACCAAACGCACCTTCGGCCGTCAGGGAGTTCGTTTCTCCCAAAACCGGACTAAATATTGTTCGCCGGCGCAATACAGCAGGGCCGGTGCTGCAGTTTATGCAATTCGATCATAAAATGAAAAAAAAAGACCTTAGAGCGGTCCACCAAAAAGATGAAAGCACCGTCACGAGCGAAGAGCGGGCAAAAGAGCGAGGAAGTAAAACAGGCAGTGGTTCTAGTAAAAAAATAGGAACCCGTTCCACAAGGAAGAAGGATTGAAAGTACATAATGAAAAAGGAATGAAAAAGGAATGGTCCACAGTACATAATTCGAAACTCCGGCGTTGGCTTTAGTTTAGTATTAAACTCCGCGAGGATTGTGTTAGTATCTTCTTGGCCTCCCATTACAACATAAAAGGCGATGTTCTTACATCGTACTAAATATGAAAAGTACATCAAGTGCCAAGCCTCCTGCTCTGCCAAAAAGTGTGAGAGAGATTGAGGAGCGCGGTGCTACTGACAATGATACTATGTGATGAAAAAAAAAATCTTGTCGGTGATTATTAAGGTCCCACCCAGGGGCGAATGTTTTCCCAGCATTCAACAAACTCTGAATATCTCAACGAAATGTGCCTTAATCAATAGGCCACGAAACCGATGCATATCGGGATGAATCAGACCTCATGAGTGTTCGCACATCAAAGAAGCAGACGGACGCGAAGGATAACAATGCGCGCAGCCCACGCTTATCAGGACATAGGGCTGGGTCGATCTCATCATAGGATGAATATTGCAGCGGAGGTCATCACATCACACAGTACACACACTCGTTCTTCATGAATTTAAGGCGATACCATATATTCTACAGACTAATATTTTAGCGATAATTTGTGGTGGAACGAAAAGTCCAGGAAATACATGTCGGCTTGAGCATCTGTAGAAGCTTTTTGGAGTTTAGCGACAGAATATGTCGCTGTTTCGCCAGCTTCTGGAGAGCCTGTCGTCAGGTCCTTTCTTCTGCAATAGAGATTGAATAAAGGATGTGTTTACTAGTCCGAAAATTTTCCTGAGGTTATATATTATGATGATGGTATCCTAAGTTTCTGTCCCCGCTTGATAATACACTTGTCGAAAAAAACTTCAGGCTCCGCCGTTTTCGACGCCGACAATTCTTCGGACGTGCTCGCTTCGACCAGCATGAGGACGGTCCCGGTGCATAATCTCGTGACATGTTATGGATGCAACATTGGGCGTGCATTGAGGACCCCTAGCAGTAGTTTTCAATGTGAATATTTATGGACACAGTGTATGTGTATAAAACATTCCACGCGAATATTATTTAAAACAGGCGCCCCGTGCAAAGGGTCTCTTCGACAGCCTGCCGATAAGAAGTAGAGGTGGTGCCACGGCGTTCACGGTGTCTCTAATATTTATATTTTTTTCGTATTTCAAACGCTGTATTTTATTTACAACACCGGCGAGCTGCCATAAAATTCTTTTCGTTCTACTCATATTGTGTAATGGATCATCGCACCCACCGTTATTTTAAGACGATCCGATCTTAAAATGCTTTTTTGATCCAAAAAAATAAAAGGAGGAGCACGCTGCTAAAACGGACGAGCATGCTAAAGGTGCTGACGAGCATGCGGACGCTAAAGGTGCTGACGCTAAGGGTGCTGAGAACCCTAAGCCCTAAGGGTGCTGACGCTCACTGCGACGCAGCGCACTGCTACGCATAGTCTATTCTATGAGATAAGTCTACTCTACTCTCTAGGGGGTCTTATTATATCATTGAAATATTTGTTGAGATAGTCTTATAAAATGCATCAGTGTACACTGTACTAGTATAGTACGCATGTTTCAATTGATACACGTATTACCGTGGCATTTTATCTGCTATTGCCACAATGTATGTGTTGTGAATCTGAGCAGCGGGCTGCAAAGCTGAGCAGCCTATCAGAGCTTTCTCTTTATTGCGTCCTCTCTCTTTAAATATTATCACCTTTGATATTAGAAAAAATATTCGAAGTGCATCAACTGAACTACAATCTTTTAAATCGAATTTATCCATCAATTATATGCATGAGCGTCGAATCTTATTCTCCCTCTTGTCTTAAAGATAAGAGGGAGCTGCTGCGTGGTATTCTATCTTATTGTTTGAAATCATTTCTGACGTACGTCCATAACCGGGGCCGAACGAGCAAGATCGTCTATTACATTATTGATGTGCTGCGGTATATTATATCATCATTGAGTATGCCGTGACTCGCAGAATTTTATAGTAATTTAGGAGCCTAAATTCTATCTCAGGATCCATAGTTGCATGCATTTCATTACATAGTCTTTATTTCACAATTTCACAAGAAAAGCTGTACACATTAATGATATTACAGTCGTTCTTCATCGTAGTTTTATAATATTCGTACCGTCTCATTACTGTATACTATACCGTGTACATTACCAAAGAAGTGCCCGAGCGCGGCGGCTCGTTCCGATGTGTATACCAGATTAAATGCGAGCGTCCTCGTGGCGGGCGTTTAATTTATTTGTGGCAGGAGACAGCGCCTTTGTTCAATTCCATAATATATGCCCGAGAGAGTGCGTCTTCCCCACAGACATCTTCCCCGATAGTATAGTGGCTAGTATTCGCGCCTGTCACGCGCGAGACCTGGGTTCAATTCCCAGTCGGGGAGTTTTTCGCACGTCTTGTTATTTTGCACATTTCTGCTAATCTTGGTATCGCTCACTCTGCAATGCCAATCATTATGCAAACGTGCTATTGACACACCTTTAATCGCCAATTTTCTCATCCAGGGTCTCTCCCTAATTATCTCATCTCACATCAAAATAGTGACCATCCTTCCAGCAATCAAAGATTTTGTGACGTTCAGACCTTTTCTTCAATTCACAGTCCTCTCCAAAATTTCGATCTCAATTGCAATTTTTTCTTTTTACAAATTACCTTGCGACCTACAAGATTACCGATAACTCCAAGGCAGTGACGTCTCCAATGTTGATATTGGTACAACTCAAGGGTAATATTTTTGTATAGACTCTATTATTCACTATTAGAAGAATTAGAATCCAAGAAGAAGAGTCATGGCCAGCACCGGTGCGGTAAAAGAGAGCCAGTCGACGCCCGAGGGGAAACGCACGAGTGCGGCCGTGTGCGCGGACAAAACCGGCGGCCGGCGGCGCGCAGTCCGGGTTGGTCGGCAACCAATCAGCGATCAACAGAAAATAGACCAAAAAGAGGGAGGAGGCGATATAAGTAGTGCCAGAAGTCTAACAGTTGCAGAGCGATTGAGAGCCAAAGTGCAGGTCCATATTATACTTAATATTAGAAACCCAAAAGATGGGGAATATCGTAATGCGTTTTTTGTTTTCGGAAATTTGATATTGTCCATGTACATACCTGGATTATGCAATTGATCTCACCTCTAACAACGGGAGCCGATTTTTTTACGTAGTTCTTCTATTTAACGGAGGACGACGCCTCAAACCTTAACTTAACTTAAGTGATAAATATGGTGCATTGAAAAACAACACTAACAGGCGCGCAAAGAGCAGAAACAGGCGGCCTTAGAGAAAGAAGCGCAGAACGAATCGGGGGAAGATTTTGACACAGACGAGGACCTCGCTAACGTCGCGGGCAGCCTGCAGATAAAAGGCGGAGAGGGTCACCATTGATTAGCTCGTTTCTTTCTCATAGTATTTAGCTAATATCCTGCGTGCGCTCAGTTGTTCGTTTCTTGTAGCTAATTATACATCAAATAATATAGCAGGCGACGCAGGTCCTCGTAACTGAACAGGTTCTCGTAACTCAATAACAGGCGACGCAGACAAAGACACCGACGACGAGCCCGATGGTGACGACAACAATGACGAAGAAAATGCGAAGACGATCGAGGTGGATCCCTCGGAGATTCCGCACAATATCACGGAGATCCAAGAGAACGTGGCGATGAAAGCTTTTTTGGTGGATGCGATTAACCAGAAAGCGGAAGAATTGCAGAAGAGCTTTCCGCCGAACGTGGACGGCAATCCCCAAATCAGAGTGGTGCCGTTTTCTTCGAATCTAAAAAAGACCTCCTTGCGCCGAAAAAGATCAGAGTCGTTGAATAGGCTCGGAAGGTCGCCGCGCGGTGGCTCTAACGAGAGAGGATTGGGGCCAAGAGCGCGCGGATCCAAGAGCGTTGCCGAGAGCGAGGACGAAAAGGAAAACCCGCAATTGAAGTCTTCAACACTCGAGGAGAGCGGCTCTCCCTCGCATATTAGTAACGCCAGTAATAGTGCGGATTTCGTAAATTCATTAGAGTTCGACGATTCCTTGACGGGGGAGGAGTGTGATTTTTCGAATATTCCGTACTTGGCGAAGAGCGAGGAAGTGCTGAAAATCCCCGACTCCATCAAAAAGGGCTTTTCGTACGTGTATTTGTTGCTGCAGACCACCGATATGCGCATTATCATCACGGGCTATCTGCTACCAAACGAATACTTGCAGGGGAATTCTTTGAGCACGTTCGAATTCGTCAATTCGAGAGGAGACAGCTGGGAAATTTCATTGACGCCGGACAGTGTGTGAATGATGGGGTATAGACTATAGTATACTGCAGTGTACAGAAGAAGAGATCTTTTTGGGAGATTTTCATTTCGTTGACTATTCTTGCGGTCGGATATTACAGTTTGTTTAAACTAAAGAACATAATTTTGAATGTGGTCTACAAGATTTTGAGAGAGTGTTCCTGCAAGATTTTCACGGACGTCCATTTGGGGCATCATGCAATTGAATAATAAAACAAGTTGCGTTGGGAAGAAAATAAAAATCATCCGGGGACCTACATGGAATATGTACTAGAACTGATAATTTGATACTCAGTCTGAATTGTCTATACTCGCAGCCTCGCGGGCAGTCTTCTAAGGCATTGAAGAAAGCTCTACTCCAGAATTAAAAGCGAGCGGAGTATATTTTTATTGAATTGTCAAAAAAACATGGTGGGCTCCGTGGTGACTGCCGGTCCTACTCAAAACGCAACGAGTAGCTGCTCGATTCCGGTGGTGGGTACCATCTCCCATCGAGAGGAGCCTGGGGGGGCTATTTTTGATACAGCGACTCAGAGACTTGACCACCAGATGGAACCTATCCCCGGTTTCAATTTTGACCAAGTTGGCACCGTAACGACGGGGGCCGGAAGTACTAGCGGTGCGGAGAAGCCGCCACTTGGTCTGGGACCCGGAGCAGGAGGCGGAGCAGGAGGAGGCATGTTTGAGGGTGCGCCGGACGATTTGACGCCGGAGGAGTCGGTCAATTTTCTGTGTGCCAAGTTCACCAACCTGTTCAACTTACTGCAGGACGCCGAGCGGCAGCGGGACGAGGCGTTGAGCGCGAATTTCGATTTGTTGGAGAAGAATCGGGATCTTATGTCTACGAAAAAACAAAATATATTTGCAGGTAGGGATAATTCTTCGGAGGAAGTAGAAAAGTTCCGCAATGAAATTCGCGGTTTGAGGATCGAAGTGGACGATTTGAAGACTGAAAGGCACGATTTGCGTTTGAAAAAGCAAAAGTATCAGGCGGAGGAAGAAATATGGTGCAGCGAAAAACGGCTATTAATCGAGAAACTTCATTTACTGGAGGAAGAGAATCATTGCGCAAAGTTAATAAATAATGGAACCAAGTCGACGCACGCGCCACCATCAAGAAGTGCGAGCTGCGGAGGACCGGAACACGAATATGAAGAAAAGAAACAACCATTTTCCTCTTCTTCTTTAGAGCTGGAAACGCTGAAGACTAAGCACGAAGCGGACAAGCAGCTATTATTGGTTTTTTTAGCTAAGATGTAATTCATGATTTTTTTAGTATTATGTATGTATGCAGCTATGCACCTCCGGTGTAAATCATAAGTAACATTCATCTCATGTATTGTAACATACGGCAGAAGCCCCTGAGCTTCAGTATAGCAGCAGTATACGATAGAGCTGAGTGGGCCTCCTTGAATTTTGAAAAATCCAATTAAAAGTAAACCGATATTATACGACCCTACTGTATTACAACAACAATAATAAAGTAAACCTATTGAAGGTGCAGCTGACGAAGCGCGACGACGCGGTGTGCGGGCTGGAACACGAGCTGAACACCGTTAAGCTGCAGAACCAAGCCTTGCGGAAGCAGAGCGAGCGCAAAGACACGGAACTGCGGCTGCACGCCGAGCAGTGGAAAGAGGAACTGATGGTTTTTGTTAGTTCTTTTATTCCTTGTGTCGGGCCGGGCCTGGTTGCTTTCTTGGAATTGCCCCTCAACTCAAGTGTAAACAACTTCTTTTATATTCAACACAGCAGACAACTATAGTCTGCAAGAGATGGTACTAATTATGGCATACAAGTCAGATATCTGTTGCAGCAGCTATTTAGACCCTCAACCATGGCATAATACTAGTTGCAATTATAATATTATGTAAATAAAGGGCTTCCGCACACAGAAAGACGAGCTTCAAAAAACCACCCGCGACCTGGCGAATCTCAAAAAAACCTTGGCGCAAACCCAAACTGAGAACGAGGCGTTACGAAACAAAAACGAGTCGTTCAAAGAGCGCCTGGACGCTTTGCGGGCACGAAACCGGCAACTCGAAAATGACCAGCAGTTCTGGCAGAATTCGCTCACCAGCGTGCACGAGGTTGAGGCGGATTTGCGGAAGCAGCTTTCTCTGAAAATTTCTGCAACGGAATCGTTGAAAAAAGAGAACGCCGAGAAGGAAGTTTCAAGATTGAAAATCCTGGAGGATTTATCGTTGAAGCAAGATTTGCTGGATCACCAAAAGTCGAAATTAGAAGCACTCCAGAAAACGGTCGTGGAATACAAAATGGCCATCTGCGATCTGGAGGACCGGGTGAGCAGCGCCGAGGCCAACTGCTTGGAGGAAGCGGAAAAACTGGGCATGTGCAAGAACGAGCTGCGCGCCAAGGAGATCAACATGGAGAAGCTGCGAAGAGGTCTTCTTTTTCGTGCTTATAATTGGAATAGGCTGCGACATGGAGGAGCTGTGAGAAATTTTTCCTCTGCAGACGGCGCATTTTCCATTTTTTTTTGAAAAAAAAAGACCTCCAGACGGCGCATTTCGAAAAAGACCACACGAAAGCTGAGTATTCGGAAATCGCCCCAAAAATCGACCAGTGGCGGAGTCGGTGTTTGGTCCTAGAGCCAGAGCTGGCCGAGTGTACACGCAGGAACATTGGTCTGGAGGAAAAGGTTTTATCGTTTATTTTCCGTTGTTTGTGGATATTCGTATTGTTGAGTCAGTGACCGTTCTACAGCGCAAACCGTGCACTCTTCAGTTCATTATTAAGATGTGCCGGTAGCAGCAAGCGGTATATCCCCCTAACGGCGTGGTTCTTCCCATTACGGTGGCCAT
>Ga0099797_100255_pt1 | contig 35114 bp, 28 predicted proteins | sample Uncmet_Sort48C_1_FD_89871 | JGI IMG/M metagenome (GOLD analysis project Ga0099797, IMG submission 89871) | Marine eukaryotic communities from CALCOFI LINE 67, Pacific Ocean - C012_Sort48C_1 | ecosystem: Environmental > Aquatic > Marine > Oceanic | place: Pacific Ocean: Monterey Bay | collected... | reverse complement strand
CAAGGATATAACTAAAATAATATCAAGATGCGATGACGTAAATATCGATATTGAAGTACGATCAAATTCAGCCGTATTTATACAGAAATCACTCGTCTCCCTCATAAGTACACGCAACATGTGTCTTCTCGACCACAACAACGAACTACGGAAATTCAGTTCAACTGGTGAAATATTGGAATATTTTGTAAACATCAGACTTGACTTCTATGAAAAGCGCAAGGTCTTACTCATTAAAAGATACGAAGACAAAAAAGAAGTACAAGCGAATCTTTTACAGTTCATTCTCAAATTGAAAGAAAGAAATGGATTACATGATTACATGAGATCGCCGGAAGAGTTTCTTCGTGAGAACCATCTACCGATGTCGTTACTTGCTACCAATGTATCGGATCTGAGCGATACGAAGATTACAAAATTACAAGAACAACTCGTATGTATAACACGCGATATCGAACGACAGAAAGATGCGGACACACGGGATATGTACCGGAATGACTTAATATCCCTTATGACTTCTATAAAATAATTTTAAATCATTATATGAGAATTGTGAATTACTTTCTATTATAGTGTCGTCGTATTGCATGTACATGCCAGCCATGAAACGTCATGCTTCGTCCTCCTCGCACGAAACTTGTTCCAAAAAAACACATCGTAGCACAGTTCTTGACGATCTCTGGCGACATATGCGCGATACGATAGAGTGCACTGTTTGCATGGAGATAATAACTGGGGAAATGTTGCAGTGTGCATGCAGTCATCTTTTATGCCGTGCATGCTACGATGTACTGGAAAAGCGCGATGCCGAAGATTATGGAATATGTCCTTCTTGCCATTATTCGGTGGATGGTCGAAACTACAGCTTAGAAAAGATTGTATCATCCCTGCCTATGGACTGTCCTAACAAGGAGGATGGGTGTGATTACCATGGTGCATATTCGACGATGAAGGAACACAGGCAACACTGCGACTTTCGTCCGATTAATTGTATTGTCGACGGCTGTTTCTTCTCCGGAAGTACTGCGAAGCTCATATCACACTTGTCACGTCATAGTCACATCGAAACACAGCCAATGCCGGACAATGCCGGCCATATCGTACGAGTCGCAGATTACAAAAAATGTGACTTCTGGAAAAAGGACAACGGTGGCAGTGTTCAAGTCGTCACGTTTGATGACAACATATTCATTCGCAAAATAACTGTCGTAGATGATGTATTGGCAGTTCATGTGGTCTTTCTAGGAGAAGAGAAATCACGTAAGAATTACTTATGGGAAGTGATATTTCAAGATGATACGCGGACGAGCTTTTTTCGCAATCATCCGATAAGCAAGCACGAGGATCTTTCACGCGATGCAATTCGTACGCTACCAGGAGTGACGATCGACAAGACAACAGTCCGCAAATTACTGGATAAGAATGGACATTTGGACTTTCGTTTGCGTATCATAAATAAATGAAATAATTTACAACGGGGCATCCAAATCCGCAAACGGTGCATATTCATTGTTACTATTACTAGGCAGTAAAGGTTCGCTAGGACGGTAAGGCGTTTGTGTAATGTGAAAATCATATACATTACCATCACTCAGTTGAACACTATAAAGTCTTGATGTGTAAAATTTTGGTGATATTATAATGTGCACCTTCTGTATGTTTGATACAGTGCCTTTAAAGAGCTCACCTTCATCAAGTATAAAATTCGGTGCAGTTGTTTTCCATTCAATAGTTTCGTAAAGATCATTCTGCTCACTATGTACATACCACTTTTTTCTCCCCCTCCTATGATCACACATTATTGTAATTTTATCATTTATTTCGAACTCATTGTAGTGGTTATATTCTACATGTTGATGTTTTACATATGTCTTAGGCGTGCTTGTTTCGTCCCATATTTCTTGAGTTGACATTCGCGATAAGGCCTCAAAATACACGTGCCGACCATCGTCCATTTTTGCATGCACAATATCGTTCTTTTTCATCTCAAAAAATAACATGTTTTTAGAAGCAAGGTAAGGTGCGGGAACGTGTATACCATTCTTATCTACCCATTTTACCTTATATACTCCATCGCCTAATTTTACAATCGATTTTTCGGCGTCGATGATTACAAACTTACCATTGCCTATCATTTCGGCAGTGGTAACACCGAACGATTGTATTAGTTCGTTTGCACGGTGTATATGCTTAATTATTTTTTGCATTTTGATAAGATTATTCTATATTTATTGTCATTACCCATTCATCGTTATTTGACCAATCAATCACAACCAGTTTATATTTTTTACTTTCCACCCGTGTATACCACGTGAATGTCATATTCGTTTTTTCAATTTTGGTAAGTACGGCAAACACTTCATTATCGATCATAACCATCAAATATGCACATATGTCGAATTGATTTGCCGTCCTAATTTCGATTGAGCTCGTCCAGCATGAATAAGAGTATGTCCACTCTAGTTCCCATGTAGACGGTGCTTTAAAAGCGGGCATATCCGCTCCTGAATTGATACATTTTATCAATGGATCAAATAATTCCGTTATTTCCTTACTTGAAATTTCCATAACCGATGGCAACGACGGAGACTCAGGAAGTTTATCTCTATTTATATTTAAGACGAACGATGCATCTTCTACAGATATACAATCGTCCTTTAATGCTTGAAGAATCGTATTCACATCGACCTCTGGATATACTAATTCCTGTAATTTTTCCTCAATGAATTTGACTTCCCGTTTTAGTAATTCTAATTGAGTATGTCTCATAAGTGTATAGTAACATATGTCTTTTACGCGAGATACAATGTCCATTTACAAAATCTTCCAAATACCACCGTCTACACAATTTAAAAGGTAAGCACGGTGTGCATGCGCTAATTTTTTATACGTATTCACTTGAATAAAATGTTCTTTCGTAATGAACCGACATGTTTTTAATTCGATAACTATGGAATTTTCTTTGTCGTAAATATCACATCTTCCTCTCACAGACATGTTACCAATTTTGTGTTCAAAAGATAGGTTGCTAGAAATTCCGATATACGATAGCTGATTATTAAGAGTATTAATTACATTTCGTAGAAAAGTGATGTCGACCCAATTGAATGTGTTCGTAACATCGAACAAAATATCTACTAGTTGAGCGATTCGCATGAATTCTCTAGTTGGTCTCGCAACCGCACGATAAGATTTAATTGTTAAGTACTGATGTATGGCTTGCTTGATTATTCTACGTCTTTTGGGGCATCGTCGTGCATAGCGGGTATTCACCAATTGTTCCATGTGTGCTATTTTTCCTGTGTATTGAAGCTCTGTCCATATATTCACATATATACCGTAAAGGCTTGGTTTATAGGAAGGGGTGTTTCCTATAGTATTTAAATGAATGGGTGTAAGTAACTCGACTACGCAGGGGATAACATGTTTATTTACAGATGCAAATTTAGTCACACTTGTCATTTCTTCTAGTATGATATAATTATAATCCGACATCCGACGTAAATGTACTATCAAAGGTAGTCAGAGGAGACATGGAAGGGGCAGAAGATTTGGAAGGAGGTACATACGTATCAAAAGTAGTTAAACTTTCAGTCAATGTAGGTATTGTGTTTTTGTAACCAAATCCCGTGCTTGACTTGGGATATTCATATGTGTCAAATGTTGTTAACGAATCTGTATATGTAGGAGACTGCCTTCTGGGGACTCTTCCAAATCCCACTGAAGGTGTGTCAAATGTTGTTAACGAATCTGCGTATGCAGGGGACTGCCTTCTGGGGACTCTTCCAAATCCCACTGAAGGTGTGTCAAACGTTGTCAACGAATCTGCGTATGCAGGGGACTGCCTTCTGGGGACTTTTCCAAATCCTACGGAAGGTGTATCGAATGTGGTCAACGAATCTGCGTATGCAGGGGACTGCCTTCTGGGGGCTTCTCCAAACCCTACGGAAGGTGTATCTAGTGTATCGAATGTAGTAAGTGTACTTTCATATTTGGCACCGTATGATTGGGCATTCATTTTTGTATACATGTCGTCACTTTCTGTATCGAATGTTGTTAGGGAATCGTATGTACGATTCATTGATTTTATTTATTCAAAATTATTTTTATTTTTGAGTTCGTTTATTTCGAGACGAAGAGCACAGATTTCCTTCCAAAGTTCAGTTACTGCCGTAGTGAGAATTGCAGTGGTTTTATCATAGTCAACACGTAGCATTGCATTTTCATCTTCATGTACCAAACTTGCATGTACTTCGCGTGCTTCTTGTGCAATAAAACCAATTTGTTTTTCGTCACCATATTTTGCGTTATTTATCCAGTTATATGTATAACCTTTCAATTTTGCACACATATCTAGAGCCTCTTCCGCTCGAATTTCCTCGATGTTGCACTTGAGACGCTTATCGGATGTTGCCGCGAAACTATGTCCACTTACCAGACCTGCAAATGTAGCCGTACTTCCACCATTAATTGTTCCACTTGCATCTATAGTACCTTCTGTGTCTATGTTGCCGTTAGCAGAAATAATTTCGCACTTACTCACCCCATTTGTAGCCATTATCGTTAAATTACCTCCGCGCATGTTCACATCGCCATCACTTGTTACCTCAAATAGGGGATCACTTTGTGTTGTTAATCCAATACTGCATGATCCATATATGATGGTATCACCACCTGCAATACTCGAATTTCCGACTGTCATATTCCCTGTGGACGAATCAATGGTGAACCGTGAGGTATTTGTTGTATCGTTCACACTCAATATACCTCCACGTGTAGTGGTATTTCCGTTCGTTTCTACTTTAAATACACTATAAGCGGATGATCCTATTACCTGTAGATTACCCTTTTGCTCCGTTGCACCCGAACTTTCGCACTTCCATTTATCAGTATCGACATGTATTGCACCTGCTCTATCAATTTTTCCGCTTGATCCAGTAACCTTGAACTTTTGGGTACCACTCGTACTTAATACTATGTTACCGCCTGAACTGAGGGTTAGATCCCCTGCCGACTCAATGTTTCCATTATCCGATAACTTGCACTTTACCACACCAGTGTCCGTCGTATCGGTCTGTATACATACAGAACCGGTTGTACGAACGTTCCCATTCCACGGTTTAATCAAAATCTTCGTAAGTGTAGTCGTCTTGTCCCCGAGTTCAACCGTGGAAGCAGTTGAAAGTATTTTACTTAGTACACTTGTCGTCCCATTGACTTCAATCGAACGATCCGTACCACCATTGTATTCAATGTCTCCATTTACAGTGAGTTTACCCGTCGAAGTGATATTCCCTGTATGTGTAATGTTCCCGGTATCGAAATTAAGATCAAATACGGCCGAATTCGAAAGATTCTTCACAAGTAGATTAGCAGAGGCAGTCTTAGGTAAAAGAGTTATGGCCTCGGTTGTCGGGTCAATACTCACCATATTAATTGAAGCACTATTACCGTACTTCAGTACTAAACTTCCGCCATAAATTGTAGTATTTCCGCTATCACCGACAACCTTGAATTTTGGTTCTAGCGTAGAGTCATTTGAAAGTTGGTTCATTATTGTGAATTCTTCACTCTCTCCATAACCATTCACATACTTACCCAGATAACCAGTGGCAACTGAGTATTTGTAGTGACTTCCACTCATTTCCATTAAGTATGTACCACCGCCCTCGACGGTAAATGAGGATGTATTCTTAATTACAGTTGCTCCGTACAGATCCGTGGTATCATGCACTTGCATTTTTCCGTCTGCGTCTACAACGAATTTCGTACTACCAGACGACTCAATTTTCAAGACTCCTTGCATAGTAATCGAACCCTCTGTACCATTTTGTATAATCGTACTAGTACCACCGTTTTTAAATGTGACACTAGCACCTGCCGTGCCCGCACCGTATATAACAGTGTTGCCTGTAGCACCCACAACTTCCCAGACCTTATCACCTGTCTGTGTGAACACGCACAGACTTTTATCACCCTTGAACTTACCAAGGAAATCTTCATTTATAATAAGTTCGTGGGTTATGGTCGATGTTTTCTTTGTTTTTACACTGAAACTACCAGTAGATTCGAATGTGAATATGTCTTGTGATATATTACATTCGCCATTTTGATTAATGATATCACCAACCTTGAATGACCCTCTTGTTATTGTATTCCCTGTAGCCGCAGCGACGGAGAAAGTTGGATCAGAATACGAAACATTGGACCCAGTAGACCATATACCTGGGTACACGAATAAATCACCCTGTGTTTGCATGAAACCGTTCGTTGTATTTACTTGGAATAGAGGAGCATCCTTCCCAGCAGCACCAATACAACGAAGATATCCACCCGTCTGACTTCCCACGTACATGTTCAACGAAGTGCCGTTTATTTCTACGAATTCGTCGTTACTACTGGAGGTCTTAACCTTAAATTTTCCTCCCTTAGAGAGTGTAATAAGTGGCATGACACCTGTTGTCCCGGTCGTGAAAACTATATCGTTGACGGGTGAATTAGACGCGTCTCTTAATATGAACCTCTGTTGTAACGCCGTACAAGTCATGAATGCGTTACCGTCGCAAACGACCCTGCCCTGTCTTATATTTAAATCGCCTGATGTTATCGTGACATTCCCAGTCGTATTCGTAATACTGCCAGTGTCGGCATTTAGTGTAATATTAGAACCAACTGTTACGGTGCCGGTAAGGTTACTTGTAAGGGCCACATCAAGACTTCCAGCCGTAGTTACGTTTCCATCGTTCTGTACCGTGAATTTATCGGTAGCAAGTATGATGGCACCCCACGTTCGTATAGTGCCATCTGCGTCAATTTTGAATGTGGAGTCGTTGGTAATGATCAATGAACCTAGCTGGGAAACATTACCGTTTGCATCTACAACCCATTTGTCGGTATTTACGGTTAACTTTTGACTGCCTGTTGTAGTTAGGGACAGATTGCCGGTCACACTGGTATCACCAATTATGGTGTGTGCTCCGTTAAATTCGGCCGTCCCGTCCGATCGCATAATGATATTATTCGTACCCGCCCCTACTGGCTTGATCGTTAAATCACCACCTATGATATTAGTATTGCCGGTGGACGCATCCATACTAAATCTTACTGTACCTGCGACTTCTCGGCCCGTGAATAAGCCTTTGAACTGCATGAGTGCCTGACTTCCCGCTGCCGTTGGCGTGGTATCAACAATGAATGATGTATATGCCCCGGTTACTTGCGTTGCAGGGGATAGTACTTCGATTTTACCACCACTATTTCTTTGATGAACATGCGATGGACTTCCCATCGTGCCTACTATCATTTCTAGCTCATATCGTGCCGTCCCGTCAGGAGTGTTATACTCATAACGATAATTACCAGTTTGATAGGTTGCTGTTGTATCATTAATCTCAAGGAACTTGGTAGGACTCGACCACGTGCTGACGGTGGGATCTAGTAACATTCTCAGTTTGCCACTTGTTTCCATAATACCATCATTAGCAAATATTTCACCAGATGCGGTCAATGTTTGTGCTATGGTAACATCTCCGCTTGTCGTTACCTTGAACTTCTCTCCTCCGCTGTTGTTCAGAAGAATTTCACCCTGTGTTTCAAGATTCGCGTTTGCCTTTATCTGAAAGTGGGGTTGATTAGAAGAACTGTTCAACGTTAGTGTACCTGCACGATATATGATCACGTTTCCGGTGGAGCCGTTGACCTCGAACTTGGAGTCACCGGACGTCGTCTGGATACGGAACGGTTCCGCACCGGTCAGAGTCATTGTAGTCGCAGGGGACGTAGTTGATGGGACAATTACACGGCCATTACTGAAGGATGAACTTCCTGTAGATACTTGTAAATTCCCTGCTGATATCGTCGTGTCATTCGTAACAGTTAGTGTACCAAGAACCTGTGTGTTACCAGTGGAAGCATCCACTGTAAATTTGCTATTAACATTGAAATCGGCTGTATCTCCGGTCAAAAGGGTGCTTCCTGTTTCACCAATTACGCGGAATGTTTCCGAACCAGTAGGTCCCATTGATAATGTACCTCCCTGTTTCATAGTCAATGTTTTTGCAGACGGATCTATTTCTAGCAACGGCACATTACTGCCATTACTTATGACTACTTTTTTGTCGTTTCTGTATGTCATAAGAGTATTTGCATCCGAGTCGTCCATAGTAATTGCAAAATAGTCGGCCACACGGACAGCCTCCAACGAACCGTATATCTGCGTGTTTCCGTCGTCTTGCTGGACATGGAAAACCAGATCCGTACTTTTTTTAATTTTTAAATCACCAAACTGTACGGTCTCTCCTTGTATTTCTACATTGCCAGATGGGTAGTGTAACTGCCAGAGAGGATTATTGTTAGAATCGACCATATTTACCTGGCCAAATATCTTGCAAAGTGGAGTGTCATTCGACCCGTGGAAGTTACTCAAGAAATCCAGGTGCAGTACCGGTTTCGTAGTTCCGTTTGCAAGTTTAGTTATTCCATCCGATGTGAGGGTCCCCTTCGTTTCCGTGTTTCCTGATGATCCTGAAACGGTAAATGCGTTACTAAGACTACCACCTGAAAGTCGTTGTATGTGAAAATTCTTGTCGGCCTTTATGGTTACATCATTCTCGAAGGTAGATAATCCTTTTACACCGATATTTCCGGAGGCGTCGACTGTGAATTTATCAGTGTCAACAAGAATACTACCGGCAACGTTGACATTCTGTGCCACTGTCAAATCATCGTCGATTGTCACTGCCGTAGTGTCGAAGTGCACACCACCGGCACATATGATTTTTCCAACAGTTGGATTATCAGCAACTGCCATTCCAGCAAATCGCATTGCTCCGTTCACAATGTCCACACTTGTGAACTCAGGATTGGTCACAGTGCCAATCTTATCACCGTCTATCACTATATTCTTCCCGTCTTGCATGTAACCAGCCGCCGAAAACCCGGCGAACTGCACCTCATTACCTAAATCATCTGCATCAGACGGATCTCGTAAGACTTTGAAGCCGTTTCCACCTGTAATACCACTCTGCGGATCATTATGATCCTGTTGTAGTACCATACCCTTTGATGCATATTTATGACCATCAGAAACGAATACAAACGAGCCAATATGTACTTCACCAATACCCTCAGGTAGACCGTCAAAATTATCACATCTTACCAGTTGGAACGGTGTAAGTGTTGTCGTACCATCACCACTTACGGTACCAAGATCCTTCATCCAATAAAGACCGTTCATGCGTGGATCCACCTCTGCATTTACCAATATACGTGTCGGCCAATACTTGCGTGAACCGTAATTTGTGACACCAGCTGATGTAAGATCACCTTCTATACTTGGATAATAGTGTTCGTTGTCTCGTGCTACAAACGGCGTATGTCCTTTCACGCCGTCATTTGAGGATGTGGCATCGAAGAATCTATCCGTATCACGTGCCCATGCGACAGTTCGGGTAGAGGTGCCATCACTCACTTTAGGTCCTATGTCGATCTGAGTACTATCTATAAGATCCCAAGCTTTAGCACCTGTTATGGTTGTTTTCTCGGTTGCAGCATCGAAAACGTATGTTGACCCAGCTTCGAAGATTGGTCCGATGGTTACATATGATACCTCCCCTTTTATGGTTAATCCCTGTGCAATGGAATCAACATACGCCTTCGATGCGATACCAGAAGGATCAGTTGGCATTTCGATACCAGTCAAAAGTACTCGACCACTGCCTTGGGTCGAGAACATGCCCGTACCTGGATTAGCATCATCGGCACTCAGCTGTATGAGTGTTTCAGTCGTGCCACTACCCGCAGCTGCATTTCGGAAGCTCAACGTATCAGCGGTTAGTCGAGCGGACTTTGGCATTTATTGCAGTAACGATCGAAATAAAATTAATAATGCAAACAAATCATAAATTAATTTTTCTTAAGTTAAGACAATCTGCAAAACTACATATTTTGCAGAAATAAAGTTTATTGATTAAAGAAATCAGGCATTATATCATTTTCAGTTGGTGTTAGTATAATATTTTTTTCAAAGGAGATTTTGTTGGTACCTTCTAATGTATGCATACTTGCGAGATTTTTTTCAATGATGACAAGGTGCTCGTCTAGTACACTTTTGAATCGTGAAATGAGTACATCTATATCGTCAACTTCGATTGATATTATACGGCCTTGCCGCTGCTGCGCATGCACAAGTTTTTTGGAATCACTTGATATCATTTGCCATATTACCTTGGGGCCTAGACGGAGAGCGGATTTAATTTCGACACACGCTCCCTCGTGAACAGCGTCACACTCCGCCACAAATAAGATTTTGTAGCCGCATACATCCTTAACGTGTACGGATTCGAACCGTAACAGGGAGTCCCTTCCTGCCATCTCAGAACCTGTAACTAATCGTTCGAACTGGAATCCGTTACCAGCGTAATTCTGGTTGTAGTTTTTCTTCTTCACCACGACGATTGGCCCACTCTTGAGTTTATGTGCAATGTATTGCGTATTTTTATCGATACTTTCGGAGGCAAGCATATGTAAGGTAGAACCTCCGAAGATAAAGTCTATATTTGAAAGATCAATTCCTAATACAGGAGCGGCACACAATATAGGAATGGGTCCTGGTTGACTCGGAAATTGCCCGACACGAAGTATCTGTCGATAGACATTTTGAAATGGTATACCATTTTTAGGAACTGAAGGTATATTCAGAGCAGGTGGTTTTACGTCCTTGATTGATAAATGTTGAATTATATCATTGGGTGTAATCTCGGTCAGTTTCTTTGATGTACCTTGCAGATTCCACTCAAGGAAACCATATGAAGCTACATTCTTAACATTAGAAAGCATTTCTTTACGCTAATTTCAGTACCTTCTCTTTTGTTGGTATTGTCCTGAAATACGACCTGGTTGCCCGTGCATCATGTAAGACTGCTCCCTAGTGTTCCGCTTGTACTGGCTGGTATCACTGTAAAGGAACTCTCGTCGGAAAAGACGCATATTGTGCTCGGCCACATTCGTGAAGAGGTTATTCACATTTTCAAAGTGCTTCCTGTAACAGTCTATGATACTCTTGTTGTGGCATGGAATACCATTCTTAAGTAGAGGATGCCAGGAAATGTAGTACTCACCATCTTTTTTGATCATGTGGAATTGAGGTGTCTCGGCAACTAAGCCATCCCAGCAGCATACATATCCGCCCTCGTCGGGTGTAGCACCTTTGAATTTATCCCATTCAACACTGTCTTTGTTGTACTTGATGTACTTCTCAAGATTATTCACCGGAGTGGAGTTCTTAGCAAGGCTAAGTATACTACCTAAATTCTGGTCATTATCGAGCGACTTTGCCATCTCGTACGATGACGTCTCCTCATACTCCGTCCACTCACTCAATTGGTTGATCATGATACGTCGACAGTGTTCCTCTTCGTCCACTGTGAAGCGCATATGTACGCCTGTGTGAGACCCCGGATTTGTCTTGTTAGTGGCTCTGACGAGCGAGACCACTTGTGCAAAAAACGGAACAACACCACATACGAACTCACGACCAACTGGGCTGAGACCATGTGCGGAAAGAAAGAATGAACTATGATAGAAGTCCGTCATCTTCCGACGGGCTTCATCATTTGGACGAGAAAACCATGGATACATAACGCCTAAAAATACAGGGGACATGCATGTCCAAATGAAATCACGCTGCATACCAGTAAGTTCTGCTGATGGTACTTCAGGCATGAACATACTTTCCCTTTGTCGCTGGTCTAATTCGTCCTCGTCATCGTTGTCATGTATCATCGGATCTTCTTCCGGCAAATCCTCGTACGTACTGCATGTAGAGGTCTCAGCACCATACAGAATATCGCGAATCGGTTCAAAGATTTTACACCATTTCTTAAGAAGATCTGTGGTTACACGTGGATCGCTTATCTTCGGACCGAACGGCCGGGACATGCTTGATTGTCGGAAGAAATCACTATCAGCTTGACCTATATCGATTTCTTTAAGCATTTCTGGTTCTATAGAGAACTCGGACCATTTCGCGCCGCGCTGCATCATTTCGAACATATCTTTAATGGTGTTGTTGTCCGCATACTCATTACCCACCGCATCGTGCAGCTGAATAACCATCGAGTGCGGGAGTGCATTGGAGGTCAACTTACTCTGTAATGTCCATGGAGTTCTCCCGCCTGTGTAATTCGATTGGATAAATGCTATGACTTGGTCCACATGGGAACGCGACATCTTAGCATTTCGTTTTACAATCTTTTCGTCGTCTTCGTCGTCTCCTGTCAGATTATAGTACTCGCGTCGAGCCCTCGTAAGATCCTTCGATGAATCGCCTACAATGACCATAAACACTTTTTTTAGCATACGCGGTGTCTTTAGCATTGTAGAACGAAGTGGGTTATGTTCGTCCGAATACCTGAAGCAGTTCACTATTTGATTAACCCAGTGCGTATTTCGTGATACAGTTCGTTGAGGATCGGCAAGCATGCGTTTCTTCCACTTATTTACTTTCTGAGTTATTACATCGAGCGCGATTTGTGAAAGACGTTGCCGTGATGATTCTTGATTTCCGGTCGCCGAAATTAGATCCGACTGAAGTTCCCCAAACCAATTTTCCAGAGAATACCGCGAAGTATTCCGTGGATGAGATTTCTGCCTTTCGCTGCCATGTGTGGTTACGCGTTCGATCTGGGCAGGTATCGCTCCGGATAAATACGATGGAGTGTTGCTTTCGTCCATTTGCTTTTTTTAATCAAACAACACTAAAAAAAAAATAACTAACTTATATATTCGAAAGTGCTACTTCCCGCCAAATGGACTGCTTTGAGACGGAAAGGCACTACGAGCGATTATCGTTCGAATCCATATCATCTCCTCCCATTGCAAAAAATGTTGTACATCCAATTAAAATACCAAAAGAAACACGCACGAAAAAATATGATTCGTTCAAGAAACGTAAGTTTATGAAAGTCACGCTGAATTCACTACTGAAGAAGTGTATACAGGGAATACCTTCAGGATATTGCTACGAGGGTTTCATTGAAAGATGTTTGTGCTTGCGTCAAATTCATGACGATATTCTTCAAAGTTTAAGTCTGAAGATCATTGTCACTACCATTATTCATAAGGCCTTGGCCGAACACGGGCAAATCATATCCGCAAAAGAATTGGCTTCGTATTGTACGATTACGGCACCCACGGCGCGTCGTTCTATTCAAATTTCACACGGACTTAAGCATCCGATGTAATTTTCTCAACATTATCAGCAGCCCAATTCGCAAGTTTCTTGACTTGCTTCAATTCTTCCGTTAATGCTTCTAACTTTTCATTAAGAGTACGATTCTGCTTATCGACTGCATCCAATTTCTTCTGAACTTCGCGATTTTTCGCATCCAATTTCCACTCAGTTGCATCCAGTTTCGTCCGAACTTCACGATCTTTCTCATCCAGTCTAACACGAAGCTCGGAGAATCGTGAATTCGTACTTTCACGTACTTGATCAAACTCATTCGCTGTTGTCAGCCGAATGTCATTTAATTCATTCAATGAAGTTGCTTTAAGTTTGTTTAACTCGTCTTCAAATGACAATGATTTACCCCCCGGTTGATAAGGTATATTATCAACAAAAAGTTTTTGAGTATGAATAACACCTGCCCGTATAGATTGTTGCATTTTATACTTTATAATATAAAATTTTTTTATTGAAGTAGCCTTGATATATCCGACGCAAATACATCGACATCGTGCGTAGGAACTTTCTTTTGTGAAATTGCGTAAAGTACATCCTTGTCGATAAAGTACTGTTTTTGCCACTGTGTATTGAGATGTTTTGATCCGGACTGACTAAAATCAAAATGAGTACCATTATCTTTACACTTAATGGACTTATGATATTCAACCGGTATATCGGTCTTTGGTATATATAATTGCCGACGTAGCAAGGGAATCATATGTTGTAAATTATTACGCATACGATGATACATGAACCAACAAAAGAAGAACAAGTCGTCGCCGGTATTCTTATAAATGCTACACAAGCCGAAATCGATCAGGTAAAATTTATTAGAATGAATGTTGTTTTCATCGTGTACTACAACATACATTATATTATCTGGTTTCAAATCGTTATGTGTTATACCTTTATTTCTCATTTCCTTGAGTATCTCACAAATTTGCAAGAACATACACTTCAATTCATGCATTGGCGGAGAAGAGTGAATAAAATGAACAAGTGTATATGAAAGTTGTTTCATTTCCAATGAAAGTTCGAATACAGGTATTGTCAGTGTACCTTGTCTGATTGCATTGATACAATGAATTGGTGTAACAAATGTATATAATTTACTCAGATAGTGCTGTATACATGCTTCTTTGATTGCCATACGAAATACTCGCATATTATTGGAGGGTTGTATCACCAATCGGACTATTCCATTTCCAAGATCATACATTCGTTTAAATCCACCTGTATTCATCCACTTTCGAAGAATGGGTCTATATACGCGTTTTTTATTCGACTGACACCATAAAATTAATAAAATATCTTCGTCCGTTGCCTCGTCTTTCAATAAACGTTGAATGTGTTCTTGCAAATCTTCAATAAAAAGTGTTTCCGTTGCATATCGAGCAATTTGCTTTTCCATTTATTGTTTGTATGATAATAAAAATGATATTTCGCGAACTTGAAAAAACGAATTCAAAAAATGAGAATAATTATAGTTTCGTAGGACGCGAACAGGTGCGTGTAGGAATTCCGGGACGACTTCCAGTACCTGGTTTTGCAAATACCACGACAACACATTACGACTCTTTGTCTAATATACAACACGAAAAAAATGAAAATATAATCAACGAACCTATATCAAGTGATATAGTCCATCATAATGACGATTCGAATTATCATAAGATAAAACAACCCTTCGCAGGATTTGGAAACAATAATTGGACATGTGATACACAGACGATGATGTTAATTATTATGAGTATAGTAACATGTTTAAATTGTCTATTTGTTTTCATAATTTTGATACTTGTAGTGTACTTATGTAGTAAAAAATAGAACAGGTTTTTTAGAAAAAATAAAATCGCTTCAAACCGAGAAAAAAGAGATGCCGGTGGCAAAAGGAAGAGGTTCTAATATTAACAAACCATTACCACCTACTTATTCATATACAAGAACGGACTCGGGTGCGCCTTCCCATAATTTCGGTGCCGCAGCACGAGGAACAAATGGAATGCATAAACAGCATATGGGAAATTGGGTAGATGTCGCAGCCCCTGGTCGTGGTCTCTACTACGGCGGGCAAATGGAAAGTAAAATACGAACGGCGGCCTCGCAAGAACATGAACATGGGTTCGGTTACTTACAGGCAGCTCATCAACAAATGGAAGGAGTGAAGCTTGACAGACCAGAACGATTCATTCCCGATTTTAATCAAGTCAGTAAAGTCGATGTAACGAAGGCATTAACACGGCCTGGTATTAATACCACCGGTAAACACGTTATTAATTTGATCCAAATCGATGATATTATGGGTCAAAGAACACGACTTTCCCCTGAATCCTTGTCATCAAGCCGCGTATAATTTTCGACGTAGCTTAATAAAATAAAATATGGTCATTAGCAATCAATTACAAAGTGCAGTATTCAAAAATTTAAAAGTTACGAATACATTGCAGGTCGGCTCGGGTTCCCGACAGGCGACGGCATTTAAACTTAATTTTCAAATGATATACAAAACAAATGCTATCCTTGGTAGTACTTCACGGCAGCGATTTAGCAGTGTATACGAAACCGATAAGAATGTAACATGGCTCGTACCAAAGGGCTACGTAGTAACCGGTATTAGCATGTTCCCGACAGATCAAGAAACATTAGATGTTCTCAAAAATTTGCCCACTACGTTGACAACAACGGCCGACAATTCAGATGTAAATACGCCATGTGGAGAAGTTGCTTTGACTGTACATCGTACTGCCGATGTTTCGTCTACAATGGCTTGTAATCCTACAGGAAGTTATGTTTTGGCTGATACAACCGCCTATAGTGCCGAAAGCGGTGTAGTAGCCGCTACACCCTACGATGAAACCTTTGAAGACTCATTTCGTGATTATTTTCAACATTTCATAGTAAATGGTAATCAAAGACCGGCATCGGCATTTATAACATCGGTGCAAAACACAACATGGAACACGATACCGTATAGACAAGCAGTGACAGCAGCATCTTACGTTCCGCAAGCAGGTGCACCATGTGTTTTCATGGATGTATCTCGTACCATATTTGGAAATATGACTACTCTTCAAAATGATACAGGTGTATACATGGATTTATCAAGTATGTCCTCCGTTGTTGCGGATGGTACGTGGGGAGTTGCTCTTGGTTTGGTCGCGGAGGCGGGCTACGATGCCGTTACGGGTACAACAACATGGCCTGCCTTGAATATGTGTGTGGTCGTTCACTGTTTATTTGTCGATCCTAATTAAATGGGATATCTACAAGTAGGACAAGTGTTTCCATGTAGTAACCATTCCTGTACACAATTTTCATGAAAGAAATGATTACATTTGAGGCGTACAACACCTTTGTGTAAATTTTCTAAACATATATTACACTGATTTGCAAAGTTAAAACCTTTATTAACATGATAATATCGAGGTATACCATATAACAATAAATGCGCAGCTAAATGTCGTTCAATTGTACTCGAACTCGTAAGAATAGAAGTCAATGCGACAAATTCCTCCTCAGATATCATTTAGAAAACATAACACATATTTTTTCTAACGTCTATATAAATAGAATGCCAAAGCCATTTCCAGTTAAAAGTGCTTTCATACGACCATTAAAATATAAGAACGGTAAATTAAAACCAGAATCATCAGATTCGAGTCTTCGTAATACAATGCGAAGTTTTTCTAGAGATGGGTATTACACGATTCTAGCTCACGGCACTCATGAGTTATGGCATTTAAAATCAACTTACGGACGTCCAGGTTCATCCGCCGGTCGTCGCGAATATACATATATTGATCATAGTGATCCTGCATATTTAGATAAGAAACGATCAAGTATTTTTATAGATATAGAACACATAGATAAACTTCATCGGACTAGACATTACGTAGATAATTTTACCATGTCCATCCCATCCACAAATGTTTTATCGGAACTAATAATGTCCGATACATATACTGATAAAGATTATAAAGAATCGATAATAGATGAAGAGAATGTTGGTGAAAAAGAATATGTAGAAGACAATGTCGTAGACATACAAATAATGGAAGAACAAGAGCAATGCAAAGAAGAATATCGTCATCATGAACAACACCGTCAGGGAGAACCGCTTCACAAGGAAAGAATCGAAGGTACTGGTGAACATATACAACAATATCTTCAGACAATAACGGAAAAACCCCGCCAGAAAGAGATGATGGATGCAGAGGAAATCGAGGAACAGCGTCGACGGGAAGAGGAAATCGAGGAACAGCGTCGACGGGAAGAGGAAATCGAGGAACAGCGTCGACAAGAAGAGAAAATCGAGGAACAGCGTCGACAAGAAGAGGAAATCGAGGAACAGCGTCGACAAGAAGAGAAAATCGAGGAACAGCGTCGACAAGAAGAGGAAATCGAGGAACAGCGTCGACAAGAAGAGAAAATCGAGGAACAGCGTCGACAAGAAGAGGAAATCGAGGAACAGCGTCGACAAGAAGAGAAAATCGAGGAACAGCGTCGACAAGAAGAGGAAATCGAGGAACAGCGTCGACAAGAAGAGGAAATCGAGGAACAGCATCGACAAGAAGAGAAAATCGAGGAACAGCGTCGACAGGAAGAGAAAATGGAGGAACAGCGTCGACAGGAAGAGAAAATAGAGGGAGAGCGTCGACAGGAAGAGAAAATGGAGGAACAGCGTCGACAGGAAGAGAAAATAGAGGAAGAGCGTCGACAGGAAGAGAAAATAGAGGAAGAGCGTCGACAGGAAGAGAAAATGGAGGAAGAGCGTCGACAGGAAGAGAAAATAGAGGAAGAGCGTCGACAGGAAGAAGAACAAACTCGTATATACCGAGAGAGAACAAACGATATATTTAAAGAATCAACATTCTGGCATTCGGATTTGATGTCGCAGAAGGATTTTCAAGAAGTCCTTACACCCATGCAACAACAACTCAATAATATGGAAAACCGTATAGTTGGGTTAATGACCGTTTCGAATCCGGAGGCAGAAATTAATAATATATTCCAACCAGTCTTACAACAATTTTGCGATTTCGAAATTTCGTTAGTCAAAAGTATTTCGCGTTTGGATAAAATAAATAGGCGAATGTGTCATTTACATGATGTCGTCAAGAATTTACGAGATGATTCGCTTGTAGTTTATATATTGAAAAATTCTGCAGAAGCAAGATACCTTGTATCATTATTAGTAAAGTAAATTTTATGAACACAATGATTAAATGGAAGATATCAAGACGATGCCCGAATATATTAACGCCACGAAATTACATATGAGACACATAACTGCGCACAATAAACTAGTCGATAAAGTCGTACATGCATATGGAATGAATAAAAAGGAATGCTCGAAAATAATTTTAGAAATGACCGCACCCGTTTTACCTTCAAAAAAAAAACGTGTCAGATTTGAAGAAATCAGTGCAAACGATCAAGTGAAATTACAATGAGCAAGGCAAATTATACAGTAGCTTTCGGAGATCTGAAAATAAGTGTTCAAAGTAATAAATCATCTGAACAGGATGCAGACGAAGTTGTACAGGTTGAGGAATGTTCGTCGTCTTTTATACATCAAAAACCATTGAATGGAAAGGACGAACAACTTGTGCGGGCAATATATCGTTCCAGGGTCAAAGAGAATAACAAGCGCGTTGTACGAGATAATGAGTTCTGGGATAAGTTACACGAAAATGCTGTTCATGATCAAAAATCAGACAAAATGGAAACAACTGATACCGTCACAGAGACGGAGACAAAACGACCAATATATGAAAATGTGCATCAAAAAGGCTTGAAAGTGGCATTGGTACCTAAGACAGTAAAGGGAAAATGTATCGATAATAACGAACGATGGATTGATACTTTACCCGAATCTGTACGTTGTGTAATTGATAGCGATGCGATGCAAGAAGAACGAAACAGTAGTACAATGCTTTGGTCGAATCAAGTAAAAGATGACGGTGTACGACTAGAGGAGTTTTTTATGGGTTCAAATCATGTACAGCCTGTACAAAGTGTATCGTGTTGGAATTGTGCAACTGATATTGATTTACTTCATTTTCGACAATTTCCACATCTATTACCATTTCGTTATCAACAAGGTTCTGAATATTTTATGGTGAAAGGGTATTTTTGTTGTTGGGAATGCGTGCGTGTTTATATTATCGAACATGGACTTTCCCATTTGGCTGGGATGCTTGGTGCATTTCTTAGTAAATTGTATGGCAAAGTTATACAGATACGTCCTTATTGTGGAAAATATTCCCTTGAAAAATTTGGAGGAAACTGTTCGTACGAACTATACATGAAAAATATTCATGTATGTAACAATGAGCGCGTAACACATTTACTACAATGGCACCCAACAATTAATGGTTGTGTCAAGATACTGTCAAAAAAATTTAATAAAAATTCAGAATAAAGTACTATCGGTAGAGAATTTATCGAATTGTACATTTTTAGGAACTTTGGACTGTGTTAATCGCGTGAAATTTGTTGTCATTGTGGATGGATAAGTCTCTGTTGCAGACTGAACGGGAAACATTTTTTTTAAATTTATATATATATATTTTTTTTACAGAGCACGAGATTACACCTCTTCACACAGTAATAACTGAGGATGCTCCTTTACCTACATCTTATTCGCTACAGAAATTGTTTAGGTGGCCACCGTCGGACGAGGAACCGATGGACGTGTGGCTGATTTACGTTTTGTATCTTCAATTTGTATGTCACTCGTTGTTTCGAGTGATACATTGTCATCTACGACTCTCTTCTTCTTTTTCTTTTTATCCTCTTCCGTTTTCACATCCGTCTTCGTAGATGATCCATGTTCGGCAATGAGTTGGTTCATTTCATCGGCAGAAATGGTACCGTCGTCGAATACGGAATCTTCGAAGGAAATCGGATTTGCCTTTGAACTTATATGATATTTGAGATAGTGCTGAAGATCGAAATATGTTATAGACTCTCTATCTTTCACCTGTAGTAATTCTTTTAGGGACTTACCAGCATCGTTCCTTTCAAAAGCAATATAACGTTTATCGCCTTCCCCTTGCAATTGATTTTCAGATACATATTGACAAAGCCATTTTGTTACTTCCGTGCGGGAACGGTGTTCTAGTGGTCCTATACCCATGAACTTTTTGAGTTCGGCGGACAAGACAGAAGGTGCGGCAAACCCCGATGCTTTCTGTATACCCTGTCCATCGACCTGTGCATCTTTCTTGTGTTTCTTTCCGCGTCGTTTCTCTACTGTTTTTGTTAATATACCCGCTTGCTTCTTCACAATTTTTAGTCCTCCAAGAATCTCTGCTATTTGCTTTCGTGTATCACTTAATTGTTTCTCTAGAATGCTTATCATCACCCCCACATTAGGTTCGGTTTTCTCCTGTTCCATCTCGTTGGTGTCATCAACGAGTAAGTCAGATTGAGCCTCCGGATGGGTGGTCGGCATGTTGTTTTTTCCTATACAAAGCGAAAATATTTTTATAACACTATCGATCCCACGTGCTTATTTTTATTTTTGTATTTCGAACGAATTGTCACTTTAAGGGTAAAGAAACTATTAAAATTGTAAAAAACCAGTGGTTGTATACACGGAGATATTTTCATTACAAAATGCGATGGTTATTTGTAATGAGATTTCTACTTTCCATGACTTCGTTATATTGTATGTCCGGATCCTGCCCTAATATGAATGTTTTGACACCGAGATCGGTAAGAGCAACGTACGATGCATTTTGTTCGGCCAATTTGAGTGTCTTACCCCTGCCTAGTGCCACGATATTTCCAACAAAAACTTTCACGATTATGTTATCATTTTCATCCGTGTATTGTTTATCATAACGTACCTTTACACCCAATCGTTTCTGTAACTTGTTAAGGGAATCTTTGTAATTATTATCAGCCCAGAGTCGCTTCGCGGGAAAGTGGTCGGCAAACATTAATGATACAACGGTATATACCATCTCGTAACCCATATCTAAATATATTGCTCCAAGAAGAGCTTCAAATGCATCTTCCACAATTTTTTCACAGGGTGTCACAAGATCGTGTACAATGAAATTCTGAAGATTTATTGACTTAGCATATTCTAGTAGAGCCGAACCACAGACAATCTTCATTCGTAATCGTGATATTATACCTTCGTTTGCATCCGGATAAGTTTTAAATAAATATTCGCATGAAACCAAACCAAGAACAGCATCACCTAAGCATTCTAATCGTTCGTTTGAATTTCCTGCAACAGTTTTATGTCTAAGTGCCTCGTTGTAATAATTTATGTCCTTAGGATAACTTCCCGTGATAGATTGAATAAAGTTGCGTATATTCATTTTTCCTGACATATTATATATTTTTCTCTATTCAAGACATAAAGGTGGAATGCAAGCTGCTATACGTGCCATTAAAGAGTATCCCAACAATGATGACTTGATTTTCGTTGCCACTGAAGTTCCAGTGTATTCTACAAGATTAATTCACTTTCTGCATGACGGTGAACTTATTCAGGTAAATGAGTCGGTTCTACGCCATGCATTAACACAATTACCATATGTTCAAACTAACACACGCATGTTCACAGGCTATGGTACAGGTGGTGCCGTGGCTATACTGATTGCTCTTCTCATGAACAAAAATTACGTGGTTACCTTTGGTGCACCTCCAGTTGGTAACGAGGTTTTCAACACCTTAGTCAAACGTAAAATGAATGTTACGCGAGTAAAGCTCGCATGTGATCCAGTAAGTACAAGATGTATAGGAATGAAGCACGCATCGGAAGCAATAATAGTAGGCGACATATATCCGAGTTGTATGACAATTATTTATAACAGGGTTGCAGCGAGTATGGGATATTATGAAGGAACTATAACCAAAGATATGTACATAAATGCATTAAATATGGACGATTTTGAATTAGTCAGTCTTTAAATGTCAAGAGTACATGATTTTTGTAATTGTACTTTTGCCAGCTGCTTTAATGTATCCACCGAAATGACACGACCAGTTTCATCAGGAGAGGAATGTATTGTCAATCCGTCTGGAAAATTAATTGAAATAGATGGATATTCGAATGGTACGTCTACTTGAATACCCGTGTCGATTTGGTACGATTTTAAGCGCCAACCTTTTAAATCATGCCTCAATGAAATCATTTATATAAGGCGTGAGATTTTTTTTGTATTTTTCTTCTTTAAAATAATCAATGCCGTCCAAAAAGGTTTCACGAAAGTATGGCCGCAGGTCTTTATCACTGAAGAAGAGGAAGAGTGGTTCACGCAAGAGCTACAAAAAGGGATCACGAAAGAAGGGCTCCCGTAAGAGCTACAAGAAGGGCTCCCGTAAGAGCTACAAGAAGGGCTCCCGTAAGAGCTACAAGAAGGGCTCCCGTAAGAGCTACAAAAAGAAGAGTTACAGGAAGGGATCTCGCAAATCCCGCAAGTCATCTAAGGCAAGGAGGTCCCGTGGTTCGTACGCACAGGCAGTAGGAACCAAACGACAGGTATGGAATGGTACCGCTCATCATACATCAGGCGGTGTGACAGCCGCAGGGCTTATCATGAAGACCGATCGCACGGGAGCTAGGAGTCTTAAGTACCGCAAGATGAGTTCGAGGGCGAAGCAGCGGTTCAACTCCCCTCGTTTTCGTCATATACGCACAAAGTTTTTAAGCAATCGTTACAAGAAGGGTAGTCGCTCCAAGAGTCGTAAGTCTAGGAAGTCCCGGTCGAAGAAGTCTAGGAAGGGTCGTAGGTAGATAATTAATATTTTTTTCTAATAAAAACTCAGAACAAGTTTTTTGTTCTGAAAATGATCAATACAATAGTTACATTTTACGTTTCGTTCTAGATTTATTATTTCTTGGGATCGATGACGGTGTCGCGAATGCAAGTGTCGTTTTCTTGCCTTGGCCTTGTTTGCGTCGTGGAGATCGTTTTTTCTTAGGCACTGGTGATGGACTTGAATCTAGACTTGAATCTGATGTGGAAGTAAATTCAGACGACGAATCAGAACTTGATACACGAACTGTTCGTGATTTTTGTCCGAATCTCTTGTCCCCCCGTGATGCCCGTGGTTCTCGTCTCTCGCTTGTTTTTGTGTATTCTTCATCATTATCCACTATATGCGAAGGACGGCCCGGACCACGTGGTCTTAAAACGTTACGCTTAGTTTCGTCTCTTTTAGGCTCATCGTTTTCTGGAGTTTCTCGTTCTGCAATTATCTCCTTCTGTTTTCTTTCACTTTCCCTTATCCAATCTTCTATTTTAATTTCTAATTGTCGTAACATTTCTATATCGTTTGCATTGTTTATGGATGTACTTAATTCAGTGAAGTCGCGTGTCAAGTCGTCGAATTTTTCCTTTGTTTCGTTGTCTTGTGAATTTTTGATGAATTCCTTCATACCTCGGTGCGCAAAATTGAGTCGTGTTAGCGCCTTTTTTGCTGCTGCCTGCGTCTTCTTTGCTGCTTCCTCCTCCGCCCCTGTTTTACCCCCCGCTGGTACTGACGCCCCACCCGCCGCTGGTACTGACGCTGCCGCTGCCGCTGCCGCTGTCGCTTCCGCCCCTGTGTTACCCCCCGCTGGTACTGACGCCCCACCCGCCGCTGGTACTGACGCTGCCGCTGCCGCTGTCGCTTCCGCTGTCGCTTCCGCTGTCGCTTCCGCTTGTTCTGACACCGCACCCGCCGCTGGTAATGCCAATTCTATGGTCTTTTTTATGGTCTTATGTAATGCATAAAGTAAATACTTATTTTCTTTGTCCGAGTTATCGACGTTGAAGCTACTAGTATTCTTCTGTTCTTCAATATTCGCATACAATTTTTTAAATTCTTGTTTTTGTTGTACATCTAACTTTTCAAGATCATTCGTTATTTCACCCTGTAAAACATTTGACGATACCAGTGTGAGATTCGTCGGAAAAAGGTTATCACGTCTTTCCTTTGTCATTGTAGCATTTACTTCAGCAACCTTATATTTGTTGTTAAATTCAATATAAATCTTAACAAGAATGTGTAATGTGTCAAGACTTGGTTCATCTATGTGGCGTTGGTACAGTACACGGAATTGTTCTTGTAATAACATTAACTGTTTCGCTTTCTCTTTTTTATCTTCATCCTTTTTATCCTCGTTCTCGTCGCTCTTCTCGTTTTTGTCTAACACTGCTTTCACGGTCTTATATAATGCATGAAGTAAATACCTCTTTTCTTCCTCATTATCATCAATTTTATTAATTTTAGCAAGTGATGATTCAAATGTTAATTTTTGAGATTCGTTCTGTTTAAATATATTCGCTATGTTTTCATTCAAAGTAGTGATATTCGGATCATCCGACAACGTAACTGTCTTAAAAATATTACGTTTTGGGTTACTTTCTTCGTCAGTGATCTTATTAAATTGATATTTCTTGTCAATTCCATTAAATGTGGTGTATTTGGTAATAAGAGTGTCTAATGATTTCACAGTTGGATCATCTAAGTGTTTTTGGTACAGGCCGTAAATGTACTTATTATACTCACCATGAGTCATTTTACGGTTAATCTGTGTATACAGAACCGTTAATTCTGTGAATTGTTCCGCGGCGTTAACTTTTGCGGCGTTAACTTTTTTCTTAATGTTGTCGAACATTTCGATGTCTTCAGGACACAACACTATTTCCTTAATTCTTGCTTCCACAACAGATATTAATTTTTTCATATTGTGCATATATTCCTTCCTACCTATTGCATTTTTTGTATCGGTATTTAATCCCCGTGCACATATCAAATGCTTAGCTAACGTGTTAAGTATTTTAATAAAAGTTTCCTTTTCGATACGCACAACCGCATCGTCGTTAAAATGGAATAATTCACTTCCTTTACCTATCTGGTCGATTGTTTGTTTTTGTGATTTACTATGTGCATTATATAAATCTAAGATTATTTTTTGTTTTTCCGCAGTAATCAGATGACATTTAAAATCTTTAAAATTTGGATCCGTCACAGGTGTTGTGAGACTTTCAGGAGATTTTGTTTCCGCTATGGAATTTTCATTATGATGATACTTATAGAAAAAAAGGAGTTCCAGCTTAGGTATCATGTTCGTTTGGTAGAACCAGTATGAAAATTCTTTATCATCGTGATTATTATCTTGAATTTTTTGTATATAATTGGAATGTGCTTTTTGAATTTCCTGAACATACGTACTATTCTCCATCATGACAACACGTATATTATGCACAAGCGACGAGATAACTTCGTAGTCTAAATTATATCCATGATATTGAATTATTTTAATTAAGAATTCTGCTATTTTCTGCGTTTCCTCGTGATCTGTATGTCGAAATAAACTTAAAGCATTGTGTATTGGATCAATATTTATCAGTGACTTAATACCCCAATCTTTGTCCGTACTTTTTGTTTTCTTTTGTATAATCTTAACAACAGCTTCTATGATTTTGCCTTGTTCAAATTCTTGGACTTCTCGAAGAGATGCCTGCTTACATAATTCATTGTTAATTCTATTGTCAATTGATCGAAATATGTATCCACATATGTCGTTATCACTTTGTATTGTTTCTGTGATAGGTGGGCATTTACCAAATGCTATTAAAGTATGTAAATCAGAATCCGTATCCATAGTATCTATATTAGACGATCCGAAGGATGGTGGTATTTGCCTTCTTAGGAGACCCTTCATGTATGCTAAGTACACGGGCCAAGTATTGCGTACGGTTTCGTCGAGTACTGTCGGGTGTATTTTATATTTCAGGTTTGTAACATGAAGAAATTGATGTTGATCCTCTGTTTGACCCAAGAAATCTAACCAAAATTCATTAAAACACGGTAAGAAATGTTCGAAATAATCTGTCTTCAATGAGCGTAGACGATTTTCATCGTTTAACAGATCGTTTGGATCCAATGATGTAATAAAACCTTTTATTAGATAAAGTGATTTGTCAGTAAAAAAATGTTCATCTACGTCCTCCGTATAATTCTTTAATGTGTCATCCTTGTTTACAGCATAGAAAGTATTTTGTATGAGATAATCTGTTAAATTTTTTTTTGTGATTATTTCTGCAAAATCTTCTGCCCTTTGGATATTTATTTCATGGTCATCTGCTGCATTGACTAAAATGTCTATTATCGGAACACGTTTGTACACGGTATAACTTACACTCCACTGATCATGTCCTTTAATTTGGATACTCCCATCTCCCATTAACGTAAAATCAATACTTTCATCGTCCGAGGTATATACCTTTTCAATAACGAACTTACCTGTTGTTTTCGTGTGCTTTTTATTATCAGAAATATTATGAAGAAAAATTTGGTTGCCTAGGAAGTTAATATAATATATTTTATTATTGGACTTCTGAAATTTATTACTGGACCAGAAGTAACCCTGGTATACCTCCATCCCTTCTTTGTTGTTCGTTAGATATATTATTGCCTCGTTAATCTTGTCTCCTACATCAGCACTTAATTCGTTATTATTTCGTGCGGATTGTAATGCTTCGTCGTCCATTTCCTTTAGAATACCGATCGTACGTTCTTGCACGACCACATCTTTCAAGTTATCTCGCAAGTTATTAAATATTTCATTTATGTCGTGTGAAAGACTTTGAAAAATCTTGTGTTCGTTATGGGTTATTGTTTTGTCATGCACACATGCGTAAGCCTGGTCAACAAGGGCCTCAAATATTTCTACTATATTTTTGTCTGCTGAATTCACATATACTGGTAAATGACTTATTTCCCGTAATAGATTTGTGGTAATGACTGTACTTAAAGTACTAAGAGTTGCGTTCTTGATTTCAGCAATAATAGTACCGGTACCTTGTATCTTAGACAACAAGCGTTCTCTGTATCGCTCGTTTTTAACATTTTCACGGGCTTTCTGATTTTTGTTTGTATTCCTCCATTGATTTTTTGCCCACGTAGTTACCTGCCCAGTTATGTTCCCAATAGTTGACTTATTACCTGTATCTATGTCATAAAATCCAAAATCGAAGTCGTACTTGAATGTACATGTATCCAGAAGAATTCCTATTTTGGCTAATGCAACCCTACCGTTAACAAATTTTTCCTCATTTTTCTTATCAAGTACATGAATGGAAATATCTTGTCTATTGGACCAAGGACGCGGTGTATCATCTTTGTTGCACAAAATATACATGTGATCAGGTGCATACTTAGGTAAAAAAGTATTACAAAAGTATGTGTATTCGTCTTTCTTCATTGAAGCAGGCATAAGATAAGGAAGATAACTTACATAGAGTTTATTGTCCCAGCATAAGATGTACAATACGGGTAAGAAATCCTCTAAGCGAATTTCTTCAGGTGTTTCCTGATTGTGCCAATATATAATTTGTTCAAATGGGTTCACTAGAAGTGCTGTTGTGTCGCTCATTATTTTCTTTATAAATAAAGATTTTTAATCGTCTTCGAAACGATTCACATCTTCGTCTGCGTGCTCCGTATTTCCCTTCGGTGCCGATGTGGAGGCTGCTTTGCATGCGTTTTCCACAAATTTATTTGAAACATGGAACATAACAGCCGATGTTCCTAATGTTATTAGTAGCTCCAATTCGGGTTCCATGGTTCCCTTTCCAGCATATTTTTCCAACAGTCGCTCGAATATACCGTCATAGTCTGACAAATTGGTCATGACATACTCGCCAAATCCATCAAGATGCAGATTCAACGGATTCCATTTCTTAGTACCGAATTCAAGGACAGATACGGCCGCTAATAGGATCCGCCTAGCGGTCTTTATTCCCGTCTTATTTCGAATGTCCTTATTCGTTTGTATCATTTCTATACGTGCAAGCTCGAGGCCCTGTTTCATGTCCGATATATCATCCTCGAATGTGTACTGTCTGGCAAAGAATGCACCACGGGATCGTAATCTACGGATTTCTACAAGACATGACTTTTTTTCATTAAATATGGAAGCCTCGGTTGGTGGAGCTCGTGTGGAACATATTGGCTTTGTTTCTTGAATAGGCGGAACTTGTTCGGCTAGATGCTCGTCGATCTGATCTTCAATATTTTCATGTTCGTGTACATGATCCGTTATATTGCTCATTTCGTCTTCACTAAGTATTGTATCTTCGTTATCAGGTCTATCACCCTGGGTATTATGGTGGTCCGTGTCATTCTGCATGAATCTCTGACGATTAACCATACCATCAAGAAATGTACTATTAATGTCGTCTGTCATATTTTATTGTATGCGCAGATTTTCTTTTCGAGTCGTCCGAAAAATGGTTAAGATTATTAACATACGGCGCGTTTATTTTGAAGGGTGGGTTTATGATTTATCGACAGAAGCGGGCGTATATATTCATGAAAGTGGTGCCGTATTGAAAAATACGGATTCTGTTTACGTCAGATGGAAGGGAAGCAATATGAAGGAAGCTTTTGCACTTTCAACGAAGGCTGCCGAGGTTGCCACATCTTCGTTTATCAGCCCTATTCAACTAGAGTTCGAGAAGGTTATGCAGCCTTTCATGCTTTTCGCGAAAAAGCGCTATGCATACCAGTGCTGGGAGAATCCCAATACTCCTGATCCCGGTTTGAAACAGATAGGTACACAGGTTGTTCGACGAGATACCTGCAAATATGTGAGAGATGCACTTGCACATATACTGAAATTGATCATTCAGAACAATGATCAAGACGAAGCACTGCGATACACGCGACAGATAATATCCGACTTGTTAAAGGGTAATATAGATATTCAAGGCCTAATCCTTACAAAAGGATTCCGTGACGGTTATGCAAATGAAAATATTCCCCACGTAAGATTAGCAAGACGAATGCAGAACCGAAACGACATATACAAACCAAGCCCCGGTGATAGAATGTCATTTGTGCATGTGGATAATCCTAACAAGGATATAGATCTCGAGCATCCGAACTTTGTAAAGGAGAACGAAATGCGAGTAAACTATATGGCATACTTCGATAAACAACTCAAAACACCGGTCGATATGATATGGGGTCTCATCATGGATACAGCGCTCGTATATTCGGATATACTAGTGGACTCAAAAATCAAAGTGAAGAAGGAGAAAGATATAGAAGGTTTCTTACGATTATTTCATAAAAGTACATCATGATTCGGTGAACACTTGGAAAAATACATAAGCCATGTAAAAGAGAAGACGGAGAAGCTTGGACACCAGAACCTTTGCTTATGTTCTAAACGATACTGATTGACTGCCCGCTGTCTTCCTATTAGTATTAAGTGCTTACAATTTGAATTTTTCATTTTTTTAGTTGTAATGTGAAGACCATGATTTGTATCTGATACGAGATGTTCATTTACGCGGTCGTAGAGATAATCCCATGAAAATCCCATCGTGATTTCCGAGGGCTTTACTAGGCGAGTAATAAGTACGCAATGATTTACAATAGCTTCGTTACTATGAACATAGATATAGGATAAAAGAAATATCAAGGCAGGTGATATAACATAATACATTTCATATTGTAAAGACAAATTTATTTAATAAAAATTTCATCATTTTTGATAATGAATAAGTCAACTGTTTTTTGAAGACTTATGAGAGCCGGTAAATATAACTTATCGATGCCGGCATTTTGCATCAACGAAATCATCAGCTGCAATTCCCCATTGTGTAGACGTTTCAAAAGATCGTATCGACATGCACGACTTACGGAATGCATTTGATAATAATCCGCCAAAAGGTACGTTTCGAAAATCACAGATGTAGCGTGTAATCGCACCATTTGTGGAAAATACAGAATATCAACCAATGCGATTGCCGTCATTGTAGTTGCCTGTAGAAGAAACACATCCATTGGTTCGTTATACTTCAAACGCATGTTGATTACAGCACTTTCTCTCGCAAGCACCGATTTGTGAATTGTTGTTATATTCGTCCCGTCACCATTTATAATTCTAACAGGCAAATCTCTGATTGCCAGAGGTATCTCTGGCAATACATTACGTTCGTCCCCGCCATTTATGAAGTCACTTGGGAACGATAATATAGAACAGCCATCCGCCGCGGTAGCCAATACGGCATTGATCGCCACAGTGATCGTAGAGAGAAGAGGAAAATCTTGAAGATGTAATGTGTGAACAGAAAAATCTTGAAGCATAATACGTATACGAGATATCATGTTCTTGTGGTCATTGTCCAACATAAAAATAACGCCACTATTGTCGATGTCACAATGTACGAGATCCGTAAAGGTACACACATGAGAAGGACCGTCGCACGTAATATTCGCCTGTCGACCGATTATCTGTACATACATCTCCGGCTGAGTTGTATTTATGATTTTCACGCAACTGGAAGGGAACCCTTGTGTAATAGCGATACAACCGTTTGGAAGAAGCACTGCACCCGTTACAAAGCTAAGTTGAATACCATCTGTACACAACTGTGTCTTTCCATTCTTATCGATCAAGAACATGCGGCCGATTACACCGTAAGTTATGACCACATAACTTGAGTCCGATAGCGCAATGAGTGAAATCGATCGCTCGTTTGGAAATTCGGCAATACTTTGATTATCATGGGAAACGATCTCTATTATATTTGTAGATGTTTTATGATTAGCGACAAAGAGCCGCTGGTTACATTTGAAGATCCCGAAGATGTTGTCGAATTTGTATTCAATATCGTTGTAAGTAATCACATCATAAGTAACATCTGCATTGCGTATCTCCTTACAATAGATCACACGATTGTCAAGATAAGCCGCATGGTTTATTCCATGTCCTTCGACGATGGACTGCATTCTGCGTTCCTAGAAAAATCAGCACAAGGAAAAAACAAAAAATCTCTTATACTTTAAAAATGTCTGGAAGTACGAATTGTGTACTCATGGGACCGAATAAACTATCATGGACACAGTACGAAATTGAAGAGGATGATACTACACAAAATTTTGCTGTTAAATATCTCTCCAATCCTGTGATGAGTTTCCTGCCAAGTGGTGGTATAAACGTATCAGGGCATATAACGACTACACAAACAAATTTCAGTACTGACAACCAATATGTGAATAAGAAGTATGTCGACGAAGAAATTCTCGGTGTACAGGGAGGCACCGATACATATGCGGTTTCAGGTACAGTTATTAATGGTGATACTATCACTATAACTAACAATGATGCATCCTCTTTTAGCATCGATACGACATCTCTGAGCAATTCTGACGGCATAACTTCAGTTGCTAATTTACCTGCACAGTCAGCAACACTGAACACAAATGGGGACTTCATACAGCATTCATTGACACTCATCGACAATGGTACTAACATTAACACTGCAGGCATCCCGGGTAATCCTGGAACAGCAGTGACGGGGTGGACAGTGGCAGGCGGTGGTTACATGAGCTTTTCTAAGTATATTTTGAGTGGAGGAACACCACACATGGGACATGCCATCGCAACACATAGTATCGTTACACTGTCCGGCAATCCCTCGATTGGGATGTGCATGTCAAAGGCTGAGACGACCCTGACCAATTTAACGGATGGGAACTTCTATAATGTCACATGGTCCGCACGGTCAATGGCAAGTAATACACAGCCTCAAAATCTGGTCGTCACAGTTTTACAAAGTGGGTATGATGACCAAATAATTTCTGATGTGAACCCATCTCTTGCTCTTTTTGAAAATTATTCAGGTACATTCGAAGCACATGGAACAATTGCAACTCTCAGGTTTGATCATACTCGGACATGGGGTGACTTTAATGATTATCACAATTTCTCCATTTGGATATCTGACGTGGTCGTTACAGGTAATGTGCAGGCATCACTTGGTGAGCAGTTGTTCAGTGTATCTGGTCAACAGCTCAGAATCATGCGTTTAGATGCAGGTAACGGAATATCATTGGACGAGAGTTATGGAGTCATAACAGTGTCCTCTCAGATGACGAACGCTGTCTCGCTTACTGAAACAGCTTCCCAGAATGTATATGGACATATAACCACATCACAGACGACATTCGATCAGGATCAGCAACTTGTGACGAAGAAGTACGTTACTGATTCGGGAATTCCTTTGACACATCCTAATGGCTCCTCAAGTTCGCAGAAGAGTGTCCTTGTTTGTGCGGATCCTGGCATCAGAGAGTGGACCACTATTATGCAGATCAATAATTCAGGTGTTGCCATAAACTCGAACGGCGATTTTTCAGATCACACCCTCGCATTGGAGACATCCGGTACTAATGTGGGAACAAAAGAGATCTTCGAAAACCATGTTTTGAATGGAGACCTTACCAGCTCAACTGGAGCAATGATCAACGGTGTGTATGAGATAATTGATGACAATACATCCGGTGCTGTGACATCGACTGACTTAACAGGGTTTACTGCAGTAAGGGAAAGTGACCATTTGCTGTACGCAGGTGTCGGCTGGGTGTCGTCCGGGAATTCTTATTTTGGCTTTGATGATGCAACTAGTAAACCACCCGCACCAAGTGGCATGAATGCCGTCGCATTGAGAGATGCATGTATTTACACAACGGTGAACAATCTAAGAGTTGGTTCAACATATACATTAAAGTATACAGCACGTTCGCGCGGTCCTATTGACCAAAATCCGTTGTATACACAGATTAAGGTTAATGGTGGTAGTCACAACAACCAGTTCCTCAGTGAAAATGCTGGTGCGCTAACATTTTACACAAGTGATAATGGAAGTGGAAGGAGCCGGTGGTATTTTGTGTGGAATGCAACAAACAGCTGGTACAACATTGAGGTAATATCTGGTGGCAGCAGTCTTGGCCCTGATGGTCTAAACAAAAAGTACATCAGTGTAGGTGGAACCCCACATGGAGCTTCTGTGGATATGTGGACTACTGATGATGGAAGTGGAAGGCAAGGGTGGCTCCTGACAAAGGGAGCTGGAGGTTGGTACAATATTGAGGTTGCTGGGGGTGTAGGTGCTGGATACCAGTTCTTGAGCACTAGCACAAATGGATCCTCATTCTTTTTGAGTGCTACAGATGATGGAAGTGGAAGGCAAAGGTGGGATCTGACACATATAACCACATCCAATGTAAATATCGACCAAAATCAATTGGAGGTGAAGGTTATTCAAGATAGCTCGAATATACTACTGACAACTACTTTGATACCGTATACATGGACAACTTATTCGGAAGATTTTGTTGCGACTACAAGTGTCGCCACACTACAATTCAAAGCCTTGGATTATACAAACAATCTATATGGAGCAAATTTCGTTTCGAACATTTCTGTCACAACCACTAGTGTATCCGATTCATTAACAGGATGGACAATACAAAGAGATAATAACCTGGATTACAAGAATGCATGGTGGTCGGGTAATGGCATGCAACCGAGTGAATTAGGCATGGTAATCGTACCACCAGACAATCTACCGTGTATTGGATTACGTTGGGGTACTGCACACACATTTCTAAGTGTATCTGGGTCCAAATCTTATACAGTATTGTGGCGTGCCGCAAGATCGGGAACAATAGGAAGTACCCAATTAATTGTTACAGTAAAACAATCAGGACAGGATAATGATATTCTATCGAGTGCATCACCTCTACAGATGTCAAGTGGAAATACGGACGCCGCATTCACCTTATATTCATCGACTTTCTCGCCCGTGACTGGTCCAGCTACTCTCGAATTCGCACATGTAGAACCGGCGACAGCTGTAATCGAGAATGGAGACTTTTCTCAGGGCCCTGCACCTCTTCAAGATAGTATTTTGACATTGGATAATACTGACAACTTGTTACCTGGATGGACCATCACCGGATCAGGGGTCTTAAAGCTTACATCTGGAACATCTGGAACATCTGGATGGGTAGGCTCTGCAGCTCCTCTAGTTAATGGTCAACCGTTGTTCCAATACCTTGTGAACCTTCATGGAAGTCAACCAACCACTAAAAACATTTCGACTACTGTTCAGAGTCTGGTGCCTGGATGCACATATGAATTATCATGGTGGGAACAGAAACGCAATGGATCGGGCTTTGGTGTACCTTATCAGGATCGGGAGATCGGTGTATTTATTGGAGAGGAGATAATATGTCCGTTCGAAACAATACCCTCCACTTGGGCCGAGAGAACATGCAGTTTCACAGCTGCTGACAAGACAGCAACAATTACTTTTAAGACACAGTACTCTGCGGGGACTGTGACTGATGGGTCTGCCTTCATTGCCAATGTTAGTATCTCTTCAAAACTACGATATCCCAGTGCAGCACTTACATCAAATACTCAAACTATAGATGGCGTGACATATACAGTTACGAGCAGTTCTAATGATTTCACAAATAACGGGTTTCAGAACTTCAAGGTGTATGACCAGGACACATCAACAGGTTGGTCTACATCTTCTATATTTGATTCTTCTTCCAGTGATTACAATGGATCGGCGAGTTTAGGGTCAGTAACGGGGGAATGGAACAAACTCCAAATGAGCACACCGACAGTTATCACAAGTGTCAAGATCGTTGGTCGAAGTGATAAGGATGAACAGGCAGCTGCCTCATGGGAAGTTTTGGCATCGACCGATGATTACACATGGGTGAGCCTGCACGCCTCAACCAATGCGATGACATACAACTCTGGCACGGGCTGGACGGAGAGTTTCGAAAATACAATTGCCTACAGTTGTTATGCCGTCATTGTAAAATCGGTACAAGGACCATTGACTCCGTATCTAACGATATTTGAAATTTCATATTTTGGTCCACAGACTCAAGACATGGTGGTTTGGATCAGTAATGTTATAGTTAATGAGACGAGTGGAACAGCGAGTGGTACAGATGACCTTCATTTACAACCTCCTGGAAACATATTTCTATCGCCTGGCCATGGGTTAGGCGGTACAAAAAATGTTATTCTTGGATCCGGAATAGGCATAAC
>Ga0099797_100254_pt1 | contig 35154 bp, 27 predicted proteins | sample Uncmet_Sort48C_1_FD_89871 | JGI IMG/M metagenome (GOLD analysis project Ga0099797, IMG submission 89871) | Marine eukaryotic communities from CALCOFI LINE 67, Pacific Ocean - C012_Sort48C_1 | ecosystem: Environmental > Aquatic > Marine > Oceanic | place: Pacific Ocean: Monterey Bay | collected... | reverse complement strand
ACCAGCAACTGCGAAATCGTCAACGCAAAGGGAACTTAGTTGCATTGGATACAGTTGTGTGAGCGTGTGTGTAATATGGAAGATGTGTGGATTGATGCGGTTTCACAATTTTTAAGAGGAAATAGTTGGAAAAGTAAAGTTGTTGGTTATGTTGATAAAAATTGTATATTATTTGCGGAGGATGATAGTGATATATCTGCTTTTACGCATGGCCAGTACGAAATATGGAAGGAATTTAAGGCTATTGTCGAAGAGTCTATCGGCGGTGTATTGAATGACTTAGGTGGAAATCCTGAATCATTTTCAAAAGCATGTGATGAGCGCTTGGCACAGGAAGATACGGGACCACGAGACGCTGCAGTAAAAGATGTATTAAGAAAATTGTTAACGTACGACAGTTTTGAAGATTTTGGATTTATGATGAAATTGCGATGGCGTGAACTTGAAAACAATGATTTTTGTGACGCTGACTACATCGCAAATGAATTATCACGAGATGCAGGAGGGAGAAATGATCATATGGGAGACGAGGACAGATACGAAGGCAAGAAGGAAGTCCAAGCACAAAGTCTTGCCTATGGTAGTAATGGAGGAAGTAACTACGACATTAATAACGGTAGCAGTAGTAAAACATCAGAGTGGGGGGTAAATGATTCTTCTGTTGATAAATCTGTTAATAATGATAACATTTTCCATGGGAACAATACTCAAGATGTAAGCGAAGATGAAAAAGTTGAAAATTTAAGACGAGAGCTGCAACGCAAAGAATGGGAAATACAATTAGAAATTGCTAAATCTATTATTGAAAGTGATTTAGGCACTATTAATAAAAAAGAACCCGAGCTAGTTGAATGGGCACGTGGGGTTGTACATATGGATAAATTATTGTTACCAGGTAGCGGTGCAAGTGGCAAGGACATCAGCGAACATAGACGCACATTATCAATATTGCGCAATAAAGTTGATTTAATGGTTGCAAAAAAAATGCTAGAAGATAACGACAATATACGTGCGAAATTGATTGCAGACAGAGATAGCAGCAATGGTGACGTGTCTGGTGAAGGCAAAGCATCCATGGAAGATTTAATCGAAGGCGATGAAAAAAATTTAAATGAGCTGATAGAAACGCATGCAGAAAAACAAAATGATGTAAAAATACAGCGTGAAAATTGCGTATCATACTTTAATGACCAGAGAATATCGCAGGAAACGTATAGTGAAGTCTACTTTTTTTTAAAAGATATGATAAAACAAAATAATAGTTTCATATTTGAACAAGACGAAGTGCATGATTTTATATTTAAGAGGCTTGGGCACGATGAAATGAGTTTAGTGCCAGAATTATTGAAGTTGCTGGTATTAGAAGATGAGGAGGCATGGTTACAGGAACATATTCGGCAAATAGTCAGTGGCGAAAGACAAAGTAATGATGACGTCCAAAACAATAATGGTAACAACAATGCCAACAAGGAATTTGATGTGCATAATGAAGCACTTGTTAAAGAACAAGAGGAACTGCTGAAAAGAATTACTATGGAAAAGCAATTTGCAATTGAAAATGCTGAAAAGATTGCCGATAAGGAGCGTGATAATAGAATAGTAATGGAAAGCAAATTTAAAGAAGTTGAAATGGAAAAAAAGTTATTGCAAGCGCAAATGAACGACATGGTAGCAAAATCAGAAGTAATAGAAACTAAAAAGCAGTTAGAAATGGATATGGAGAAACGTATTGAAGCGGAGGTCAAAGCTCGCATGGAGGCGTATGAGAAAAGAAAGTATAAGTTAGTTTGCGTTTGAATATATCTACATACGTGTGTGTGTGTGTGTGTGTGTGTGTGTGTGTAAAATGCTTTGTATTAACGAAAAAAAATATTAAATACTTACCGAAAGCGCTCATGCAGGCGCCAATATGTTGTCTGTCGATTTTGTAGGTCATGTAGAAAACGTCCATGGAATCATCGAACTTTAAAGGGTCTGGGGTAGGTTCAGTCTTTCCTGGCTGTTTGTTGATAACTCTCCTCATTTCATTGTCGGTGCATACAGGAGTAGCTGTTAACTCGCACGCGCCGGTCCAGTTGTAACACCAAGATTGCAACGCACTTGCAGATTTGCAATCGGCAATAACCATACCAGTGCCTTCACCTAAGTCGCTTAAACGACAGATCACTTTCACATCAGAGCCAGCGTCCTGGGCGTCCATCTCTGCGTTCATTTTACCAAACTGTTCTAGCGTTGCTTTCTTCGTTGAAGGATAAAGTTTCCAGGTCATGTAGTATAACATCGTGATATATTGTTTGTTTTTGTTTGCTTGCTTTTTATATATGTATGTATTCTTTTTTATATATGTATTTGTATTCTTACAAAAAGTAGTGAATGTGCCGATACGTGACGTCAGTTGTTTTGCTTTGGGGGGCAAATGTAATTGTACTGGTAGTATGTAGTAATGATGGAGCGTGATATCAGGGGACGAATATGTGGGGGGTTAGACAAAACAAAGAAAATGAACCCCTACTCTCCCATATTGAATTGCATAGTTTTGTGAGCGTGCTAGTGAGATTCTGTGCATTCTGAGGTGGTTCCAATTTCGCGTGCCCGAAAGGGTTCACGGACTCAATTGAATGGCTACTGTATATACTACGGAGAAAATTTATCTTATCTTGCCATATACTATGGAGAAATTTTACTAAGGGTTCAAAAATTTCAAATTATAGTGTGTGGCTGTGGTATAGGTAGTAGTACAACGACTCTGAATTGTAATATTTAAAGAACTATACTCTGGCGCTGGTTATATATTAGTGGGACTCAATTGAAAGGCTACTGTATACTATGGAGAAATTTTATCTTATCTTGCCATACTATGGAGAAACTTTACTACAAACTAAAACCTAAAACCTCCCCACCCATAATTTCCGCTTATCAAAAATTCAAATGTTATAAGGTTTAATGGAGCAGAAAAATTAGAATTTGTACTTGGCCCTATCAGATTTATATAATAAGGATTTTAGCGAGGTTTTGATCGAATTTGGACCCTTAAACCATATACTTCATCTACTAACTAAGATTTCATACTTATTTATTATTCATGATTTTCCTATACTTAATGGGTATATTACTGAACAATTGAACATACATACACACCCCGTCACATTTTAAAAGTAATTCAAATGCTAAAGGCTTTTTACTGAACCGTACCATCGTGCACCCGATGGAGCTGCGTCGGCTTTATATAATTTCAGAGAGACTTTACTGTTTAGATTTTCAACTTTTTGTTTAAATCAATTTTTATGAGTGTTTTTGTGTTGTTGGTTTTACGTTGGTCGCGACGCGTGTCTAGTCGACAGGTGTAATACATACATAATGGATAACAATGAAAATAAAAATGAATTCATGATGTTTGTTATTTTTATTTTTCTCCCATTTTTTAAGGGATTTCCTCGAAAACGTTCGAAACTTTCTAATTTTTCTGCTCTATTTAAGGTTGGAGGAATCGACCAGCTAGCTGCATGACGCGTAATGCAGAAAATGAAGACTTCACTTCAGACTTAATTTAAGACGTAAGCAGATGGCATATTTACCTATAATGATGAGCACATGATCCCAAATTGGATAACTGGATTTAAATATGAAAATATTATTGTATATAATAGTATTATTATTATTATAAGTTATTATTTATTTTATTATTAAATAAAATATAGTAATAATAGTATTATTATATTAAATAAAATATAATAGTATTACGTTATTAATAATTATTTATTATTATTTATATTAATTATTTAATTATTTATTAGTTATTATTATATATTATATTATTATATATATATTATTATTCTACTACTATATTATTATTACAAGTATTATGGAATGATGTCGAACAACAATAGATCTTTTGTTGTTATTGTTGCATCTCCTGAAAACTGTGTAACTGTTTTATCGTCTAGATAAACGTTGCCAAGCCTGCGGCACCATAAACATAAGTATGGCATCATTACAAGATTTAGACTCGGGGGTAAAACTTTTGGATAATTATAATGACGACAGCCATGACGAAGCTGTTGGTAAAAAGGTAAATAATTTTGTACCATTTACTTCGTTAACGTGTGATATAACTTATGAAACAAAAAAAACAAAACGTGTATTAAAATTACAACAAAAATTGCCAAAAAATACTCCAATAGCCCCATTATTTAGTGATGTATGGACTGGGAGTTGCGTCTGGGAATGTTCACTATTAATTAGTCGCGCCATAGAAAACGAATTAAATGATGAATTTAAAAATAAACGTGTTTTAGTGTTAGGTAGTGGATGTGGATTAGAAGCATTGGTTTGTAAAACAGAAACGGAATGTAAATTGGTTGTTGCAACTGATAAGGGGTCGATTGTTGGCTTAAACCATGCAAATTCTTTGCTCAATTTGTCAATAGAAGAGCAAAAGAAGTATAAAGTATTGGAATTAGATTGGGGATTAAATTTGAACTCGTTTAATAAATATTTTGCGGATGAATTTCAATTTTTTGATGTGATTTTAGCATGTGATTGTATCAACCCAATTTATGGCAAAGAATCATGGTCTAATTTAGCAAAAACTATATCGCATTTTAGTGCTATCAACGATACTTTGGTGTTACTAGGATACGAACAACGTGAAGATGAGGGTCCAATTGAAAAAGATGAACTATTGAATGATTTTTTCGAACATTGTAAAAAGAATTCAATTTATGTAGAAAAACTTGTAAAAGAAGCTGATAATTGTAGGTACATATTTTCTTTACGGAAAAAGAAAAAGAATGGAGACGACGTATGATATGATATAACACACACATTTATAGCTTTTACAAAGTATATACCAATTGTATGTCTCCTTGTACGTTTATCGCTGTGATGATATCGGAAGAGGTTATATTAATTTTGACATTTTTTTTTTCAGTTTTAAAACAGTAAAATGTATGAATGGTGTGAAATTTTCTTCGACTAGATCTACGTCTAAGTTAAAACTTAGGGTAAATTCACTAAGTTACCCTATATTTAAAATGTTATCATATCATATCTTACTCATTAATTTTTTACGTAAAATATATATATATATTATATACGAATTATACGTCGTATGATACCCCGGTAATTTAATTTTATGATACAAAGAAGGTAATCTACAAGAGATATAAAAATATTTTTTTATAAAACATACGTATCTTATGTACGAGTAATGATATATAACGTGTTTCACTTTTTTCAAAACAACACATTTAAAATATTGATCGGAATATATATATATATATATATGATATCTATTTATTAATATGTACTAATATGTTATAACGGTATCAATTATCAAATCTTTTAGAAGCTTACACTCCATAATCATATTATATATAATGATAAGACGTAATAGATAGTACGTACCAGTAATGTAATTTATATATACAAAAAGTTTACTCCGTAATAGAGGAAAGACTTTTCTTTGTGACTATGTAATCAACGACGTTTTTTTCGTCGTTTGTTCATCTTGCTTAAACTTTCGACATTATCAACATCATCTTCTAAATCATTCAAAAATTTTATGTTTTCTTCCATGACCCTAGCTTGCATTTCTTTTTCCTTCTTTACCTCGTTTATGAGTTGCTGTGTACTTTCTTTTGCCTCCTTAACTTTTTGTTTTTTATTCATAACATTCGTGTGCACATTAAAGACAGAAGAAAAAGAAAGTTTATCAGTTTTTTTTTTTACAACAGTTTTTTTTTGTTCATTATTAGCTTTCGACTTTTTGGACGTTTTTGGCATTTTATTTAATACGTGTGTGTGTGTGTGTACTGCCAGCAATCTGTTGTTCATGTATAATATTCTGTTGGCCTGTGCATTTTTTGTCGATCCAGTCGTACCGGTTGGCACATTGGCACATTTACATTGGCCATATATAATAATAATAATAATATAATTTGATTGGTGAAGAACGAAGAAGGAAGAATGAAATGCAGAATGTCTCCCAATGCAGCCACACAGCATTAAATCGGATGTGATATAGGGCGTCACTGTGATATTAGAGTAACACAAGTACTGGTGTTGTTCGACGAATAATAATGAGATAATAATGGTATATAACATTACTATTTATAAATTGCACTATGTATCATTGCAATAAAATTGAATATAATAATAATAATAATAATAATAATAATAATACATAATAATATAATTTCAACAATAATATAATAAATAATAATAATAATAATAATAATAATAATAATATAATAACAATAATAATAATAAATATTGTTGAAATTGAAGAGCATACATATATCACATTGGCTATAATTATATATATAATACGTACGACGGATGGAAGAAGAATAAATACAAAGTAATAAAAGAATTCTTCTCCCTTCCTCCCGAGGTGAGAGTTGTCGACAACAAAGTATTCCTGGTAAATACAATACACCACACACATACAGACACTCGAGCGGATACAAGTAGTTACAGGCACGTATAATATACGTATAGATAGGTATGGAGACTAAGATCGACCCAACACAACCAGGATGGAAAGATGGATATGCAGAGGAGCTACGATATACATTTTCAACGGAGTGTGACGATTTTAATGGTGACGCTGGTGCATGTTTTCGTTTAGGTGAATGGCACTCGGTTGTTAATACGGATAGAGAAAAATCATTGGAAATATACCTGCGTAATTGTAAGCAAAATAATCATGGTAAAAGTTGTTTTAACGCGGCAGCAATTTATTTAAGTAAAAAAAATAATAAAGATGACCGACTAACAAACGATAAAAAGGCGTTTGAGTTAGTAAAAAAAGCTTGCTCGTTAAAGCATATTCAAGGTTGTGATATTTATGCGACACAATTATTTAATGGTATTGGCTGTAAACAAGATGTGAACGAAGCAATGAATGCATTGAAAACCAGTTGTAATAAAAGTTATGCACCATCGTGTTATAGAATTGGATCGATGTTTTTGAAAGATAATGAAAATTTAGGAATGAAAAAAGATTTTTCAAAAGCTAAACCATTTATGGAAAAAGCATGTCGTTTTGGTCACCCCGCTAGCTGCCATACATTAGCTGTCATGTATAGACGTGGTGATGGTGTGGAGAAAGATGAAGCTAAATTTCGTATGTATGCACAAATGACAAAAGATTTAGTAAAAGCAACAGGTGAACGATTAGGAGCTACGGTTCCAGAAGTACAAATTCCATGACGAGAAGTGCAGTATGGAGTAAATAGGGAAAACAAAGAAAGGAAATAATTTCCCTGGGTGTTGTTTTGGTATAATATACATGATATTTTTATATTTACTTGGTACGACGTAAAATAATTATAATATCATACGGCTTGTATTGATGTACGAACTAATATTATACGAATATATGATATTACGTAAATTTTATGTTTTACTTCTGACACACGCTACGATCGTTTCTTTCCCTTCCTGCTCCTACTCCTCCCAGCTTGTTTCCCACCATCGTCATCATCAACAACCATGCCAATACCACCAAAACCAATTAAATACAAAACGCTCATACAAAAAATACTTAGCTGGAAAACCTCGACGGTATTTGTTAATTTTGGCATGAATGTCTCTCTAGATTTGCTATTTTTTAAAATCTTTTCCCCAAGGAAAAATATCAAGAAGGATGCAACAAAGTTTCCAATTCCAAATGCTGAAAACATAGCGTATGCGTACAGCGAAAGCTTACTTGAATGACCCTGTTCTATCGCATGGGATGATATATAACCAACGTGCCTAACAACGCCGACGATACATATCAACAGCATTGTCATTACCGTATAGATGCACCAAAATTCATACGTATATAACACACCAAGACCAATGTAATTATAATTATCTATTTGAGGACACCATTGACTTAAACACAATGCTGGTATTAAAAACAACGGGGCTGGCACCAGCACCAAGAACAGGGTGATGGCCCAAGCTACGCTTTTGATGTTTCCAGACATATACTCATTCGTCCTGCTCAGGCTATCTTGTACGCATAGTAAAATAAACTCTACTAGAAAATACAACAGCATAGCGAACATCATGTTCAAATCGCCTAACCCATTCGAAATGGGCAATGTATGACCTAAACCGCTGCAGAAAAACGTGATGAAACCAGCCATTGTGTGGCTCACACCGTAGTTCTTTCTCAACGGCTTGTATACATATTCCTTCAACAATGATTGCAACACCGTATCCCAGCGTTTTCCCCAAAATTCTTTCAAAGACGATGATCTCACCGGATCGTCCATTAAATACGGAAGCTCAAATGCTTTGTAGATTGACGTGTTAGAAAAAATGTCAGAGCAACAAAATATAAACCATGGGAATAGTTACTTACGACCTGTCAAACGTGCCAAAAAACGAAGCAATGCGCACATGATGGACAGTGATAGATATCCGATGCACCCGCTAACAATGCATGAAAATGCAACGCCAAAAATTGTTGTTGGAGAACCATACTTTCGCAAAATAATAACTGAAAATGCTGTTAAGAAACTAGTCGTTACTAACTGTTTAAACGAAGTGATGTCAAATTTTTTTGCTGGCAATATTTTTCTTATCCGTGAATCATGAAAAGTCAAGTACACGTGGCCAAAGCGGACGATTAACGGCTGTTTTCCAAAATAAGAGTCCCAAGACCCGTGCAACTGTGACAAACGTGAAAAGTAGTATACACTCAGCAACGTATTTAACGCACGTATTTGTGTCTCCTCCTCGTTCACAATAAAAGGTGTGAAGAGCGTTAAGAACATGAGGGAAAAATAAACATATTTATGTACATATTTTTGTATCAATATTGCAAATATTCCAACACTGTATACAATGCCTATCGAGGCAGCCGCAGGCTCGATTGTTATCATTGTTGTACAACCAAATCCAAGGTATCCAGGAAGTATTGTAGGCAGCAGTGGGATGTGTTGCAGACTTGAACAAGCAAAAACAGTTGGCATACAACAGTGCTGTTTTGTTTGTTGTTATTATTATTATTATTATTATTGTTATATTATTATTTTTATTATTATTATTATTTATTATTATCAATTTATTATATAAAAAAATATAATAATAATATAATAATAATAATAATAATTATTTAAATTTCTTCAATGAATATTCTTGACCTTAACCAATAGCATACACACAGCACACAGCCAGACACAAAAGTACCTAGATAACGCTGTGACCATGTAAATTGTAAATATAAGTAAATAAAATTGAGACTGTGTGAATTTCCCTATCAACACATTTTTTTCTCTTTTAGAACTGATATATAAATCTGAAATTATGTTTTGCTCCTTCTTAGTGTAAGTATCGTACTAACATCTCCCAGCTTGTATAATGCTCTGTGTGCTCTTTCTTTTACGATCCAAAAAAAATCAAAAAAGCAAAAGGTCGAAGCTTTTAAGTACGTATCCTTGTAGACTAAGGTATTATTCATTATTTTTATAAAAATATAAATATTAAATTATTATTAATAATAATAATGAATTATAATAAATAATAAATAATAATATAATAATAATAATAATAATAATATAATAAATACATCATATAATAATAATACATTATTATACACAACAATAAATACACATCTGTTATTTTCCAACGAATGAACAACTACAAAAGTAATTGCTGCTACTACTACTACTACTTTTAATTACTAATTCTCCAAACAGTAGACAACGGTCGAAAAGGTCTTTGGTTGAAACGTAATGACGGGGACAGCGGCCAGACACAGCAAATGCAGTGCAGTGATGGTGGTGGTAGTTTTATGCGCTGCCATCTCTACTGGCTCGTCCTGGCCACTGCAGAAAAATGTTAGCCCGGAATTCGACTGTGCGATGCGAAAGGCAGCGTATGCCTACGGGAAGCATTTAATGCCAAGGCAGGGTAACTTTGATTCGCTGTACTATGCACTTGATTTAAACAATGAAAGTTGCAAGGTGCAGATGCCCCAAGAAACACCAGCAAAAATACAGCAACGACTTAGGTCCTTTCCAAAAGGTACTATTTTTGTATCTCCGTCTGGAAACGATGACTTAAACGACGGCAGCGAACACAAACCGTTTCAAACTATTCAATATGCAATTGACAAAGCAGCGGAGGGCGAGGCTAAGTTGGTCGTCCTCCACGAGGGGACGTATTATTTGAAAGAAACCATCATGTTCACGCCGAAGCATTCGAATATTGAATTAATATCACACCCGCGAAACACGAAAGATACTGTTTTGTCTGGTGGTATACCCTTGAAAAATTTAATATGGAAGGAATATGATACGTCGAAGGACAAAAATATTTACGTCGCGGATGTCAAAGCGTTCGTTAAGAACAGCAAGGCATCTACGCCAGTGCCTGGGCTGCAAATAAATGGGAAGCGGGCAACGCGCGCGAGGTATCCAAATTTACCTGGAGGGATTGAAGTCTCCCCAATGTACGATGATATGATCAGCGGCAGTGATGGTGTGTGGACACCACCTGATTTCAATAAATATGGAAAGGTAAAATTTTACACAGACAACACTACAGCCCATCGAAGACCTGGTACGTATCACGTTAACTTCACTTTCTTGCACACACACAACACATACAAATAGAAACAGAACCATTGCTGTGGAAGAAACTCCAACGAAGGCATTTACTCACTTCGTTGTTGTATAATAACAAGCATAGAAGAAACCTATCAATACTATCCAAAGCTAGTTTAAATTTACCGTGTTTATTAGCCCTTGAAATTGGTTGACATTTTTTATAAAGCATACACTTATATATACAAACACTTTCCTATTTCATCGAATTTCATACTCCACTTTCCATAACTTACTAACATGTGACTAAACCATTTGATTGCTAAAGACGGCGGATGGTTTGAAGAGTACATGATAGGTGTCGAAGGATTGTGCTCCGTATACGATCCACCTGTATCGTATTGGTGTTCAGAACACCCAAGTGGAGGGGGTGCATTTGCATTTCGTACACCATCTGGCGTTGCTGTGCCTCCCACAAAATTGCCAAACTCTCCGTACAAGGATGCATCCCAGGCTTTGTTGTTTGTGTGGCGGCCGTCTAGATGGGCTAATTGGATGTTTGAAGTGGAAAATTACGATGTAAATACGAACAATTTCACGTTTGGAAAAGGTGGTAACCAAGGTGCAAGAGGCAACAACAAAGGCGGGGATTTTTTCATTGAAAATGTTTTTGAAGAGCTCGATAATCCTGGTGAATTTTTCTACAACGAAAGCACTGGTAAATTGTTTCTGTTCTTCAACGGCACTGGTGCGCCCCCGGCAGATGCGAACGTTGTCGTCCCCAATCTGCAAGTGTTGGTAAATATTAGTGGTACTCAATGGAATCCAGTGAAAGGCGTAAAGCACTCTGGTTTGGCATTTACCGCGACATCCTATACGTACATGGAAAGGCACGGCGTCCCATCAGCTGGTGATTGGGCATTAGACAGGTTTGGGGCGATCTACTTGCAAGGCACGGAGCGCGTAACGTTTGATTCGTGTGCGTTTGATCGTTTGGATGGGAACGGGGTGATGATTTCTGGGTATAACCGCAATGCAACAATTTCGCATTCTGAGTTTAGCTTTATCGGGGGTAATGCGATGGCTGCGTGGGGATATACCAACGAAACCTCGTCGGATCCTGGCCGTCCAGGCGTGAGAATTGAAAACGCTCCGCAGGCTGGTGTTGATGGGACAGATGGAAATCATCCACGCTACACGCAAATTATTTCCAACGTTGCGAGGGAAGTTGGGTTGTATGAAAAACAATCCAGTTTCTTCATACATGCCAAAACTGCGGAAACGACCATTTCTGGTAATGTTTTCTTCAATGGCCCACGAGCCGGCATCAATTTCAATGATGGGTTTGGTGGTGGTGATGTTATTTCCCAAAATTTGGTATTTAGTGCATGTAGGGAAAGTGGAGATCATGGTACGTGTCAATACTCAACTGCAATTTTTCAATCGACCACATTCTAACAATAAATAATAACACATTGCAACTCGACAGGGCCCTTTAATTCATGGGATCGCCAACCGTTTTTAACAACAGTTCGAACCGGGAAACCATCGATGATTATGAAGCATAGAGAAATACATCACAACTTTTTCATTGACAATTATTCCCCACAAGAAGATGTTGACAATGACGATGGGTCTGCATATTATTATACGCATGATAATTTCCTAGTTTACGGCAACAATGGGGAAAAAAGTGACTTTGGTGGCCACGATAATTATCAATACAATAACGTGTATGCATACGTAGGCCAAGGATTGAGTCTAATGCCTCAGATTAAAGGATTTAACAATAAATTTTACAATAACCGAGCAATATTTACGGGAACAGATGTTGGCAAATTTGGTTGTAGTGGAGATGGTAAAACAATTATGCATGATAATAATTATTACACAAAGACTGGCAATGTGACAGAATGTGGTAAAGCCTTGAAAGAGTGGCAAAAGGCTGGTAACGATCCTGGAAGCAACGTTAATACGTATCCATCAGACGACGAGATCATAGGGTGGGGAAAGGAATTATTGGGGTTTTGAATTGAACGGTTGAACGGGAGTCTTTGTTTAACAACACTAAATGATTTCCAATTTTTAGTAATCGTGGTCCGATAATATTCATGTGCGTATTTTAAGTTTATATATACTCATGATAATTCTTACCTCCCTATGGAATAAAATAACTGAGTGTAAGAGTTTGGTAAAACTTTAAATATACGAGAGGAGAGTATCTTGTTTTATTTTAAAAATAATAAAAATAATTAAATATAAGCTTCTACGCGAGTATACCAGAGAAGTATATTGTACATATATTATAAAATTATATTTAAAATATACGCGTACCAATAAATATGTTATTTTAGTAAGGGAAATATTTCATATACATTCGTATTATATATGTAATTTATGAATAACTTAAGCAAGATGTGTTTTTACGCGAGTACGTTTTTACCAAAAATCAGAATAAATTTAAAAAAAATGTTTTTATACGCGCACCTTTAAGCTTTATAAGAAGTAAAATAAACTGCATTTATATTACATCAATATCTCCCTCTCCCTGTTTGTACATTTGCGTCCATTTCAAGCATTTTCATAAAATATATACAATTAATTAGTGTGTGTTGTCTGTGCATATATATATATATAACAGGCACAATTTTTATACGCCTTCACCATCAAGTGTAAATGATATTAAGTCATGAACGCTGCGTTGATTCACTCCAATTTGTATATCAGGGTTACCAAGGTAGTCTTCAAACTGTATGGTCTCATCTTTACCTAATACAGTCTCTAATCCAATTAATCGCGATGGCAGGCCAGGCAAGCGTTGCTTACGGCTCATAATGGACCTATCCATATGCAAATGCAATGCAGCTGCAGGACCAAAAACACGTGCGCGATGTGATACTTTTGATTGAAACTCCGTCTGTGGTAATTTACGTTGTACTTCTTCAATAGGGTGTCCAGCTTTTGCATCGTATGCTAAATTTTCAAAAACTGATTCTGCGTTAATACGCGCCCTGGGTTGTTTCAAATGTGGTATGGCCTCCATAGTTATTGTACTAAGTAATTCGTATGGTGATTTCCTACTATACTATTTACTATTTGTGGTCATCACGTTCAACATTTACAACAGGTTCTTGGGAAGCGTGTTAGTTACATACACAATAAAAATATTATATTAAAGTAATTTATTATTTATTATTATTACTGTATTATTATTATTTTATTATTTTTTTTTTTTTTTTTAAAACATATTATTATTATTATTATTATTTTATTATTATTATTATTATAATGGGATATAATAAATTTTATTATTAAAACCATTTTTTTCGTATAGTGTATAGTGTAATGGTTGGATCTTAGTTCGTCCTCCACTGTATGCTACCAAGTATAACATCTTCCTAGTACATTGCAACCAGACTCCTCATTCATTTTTATATTATTTTTATGTTTTTATTAATTCAATTAATAATAATATAAATAAAATTTAAATTATTATTATTGAAATAACACTTTTTTTTTATTATGTATTAGTATATGTGTTTTATTTTATTGAAATTATTTCAAATACTGTGTGAGTATTATTTTAATTTTCTTTTGAAATTTATATTATGTTTAAGGTATTTTGAGAAGTCAAAGAAAGGCCGAAGCAGTATACATAACTATGTCGTACTTGTACTGTTAAATAGGATTTGATAGGAACTTTTGAAACACTCAGTCGCTATGATAAGTGGTGTTATTTATTATTATGAGGAAACCCATATGGTAATAGTATCGGAGGTGCTGTATGGATGGTATAATATAACTGATTCAAATACTAGCACACTATAGCACACTATATACCAAATAATAAGATAGTTTTTAAAAACGCAATTGTTATTACTGTAATTTTCTTTTAACTGTATTTCATCGTAAACAAATTAAACAACAATGCAATTTTTATAAATTTAAAAAATATATAAATAATAATTATTATAATTCAATTAATTTCATTTTTTGTGCATTTCATTCATTATTAATAATAATAATAATAAATTTATTGGCATTAAAATTATTTGCCAATGTTCTTGTTGCATTGTTATGAGTGTTATTTTTTATTTTTTTATTTTTTACACATTCAACAACAACAAATAACAATAATAATAATAATAATAAAATAATAATAATAACAATAATACCAACATATAAGTTATAAGTACGTAACATCTTCTAATAATTGTGTCTATTATTCTTGACTCTTACTTTCTGGTAAGCGTGTGCGTGTGTGTCTAACCTATTTTTGCATCATGTACATGTAGTAACAATCGGTTCGATCAATCAATTTAGAATGCAGCTACAATCACCAACTTCACCAAGTAGTATATACAATAACTATGCAACACCTGGGCCCACGTCAAATACGCTGCGTATTGATAACAGCAACAATAGCAATAGTGTGTCCAAACGCTCCTCGCCGGCAGAGATTGAAAAGGGTACGTACTATGGAATGTATACCATGCCAGAGGCTGAACGTAATAGAGCCAAACAAAAACATTTAAATACAAAATACCCTGATGAATGGGCTGCTACGCGTCTTGTTCGTGTAATTGTCTCTGTTCGGATGCGACCTAATATTTATGGTGATGAGTCAACACGTTGTACACGTATATTGAACCCGACGTTACAATATAATGAAGCTGAGGACGAAGATTTCAATACTGATAACGATGATACAGATGACAACGGTAGCTTAGACGAAATGCCGCATGGGTCTAAAGAAGGTGAAATGAATATACTAGACTTACGACGAAGTAAATTAGGGAAAGCAGAAAGAAGGAACAAAGATAATAACAATAATAGTAAGATACCATCTGTTATTGTCCAAACAAAGCGACAAAAGATGAACGGTGCACCAGAAAAAAAGTATACGTTTGATCATGTGTTTGCACCAAATGCAAACCAAGCACATGTGTATCGTACAATTGCAAGTCCATTGGTTGATAATGTAATGTCAGGTGTAAATGCATGTGTAATAGCATATGGCCAAACGGGTGCTGGCAAAACATATACAGTATTCGGCCCGAGTATGGATACAGCAACTGTAGCAGCTAAAAATGCTAGTGAATTAGGAGTCATACCACGTGCTGCGCATGACATTTTTGAAAGGGTAGAAATGGATAAAGGTAAATTTGAATACAAAGTTTACGTGACGTACATGCAAATATATTTAGATCAAATATACGACTTGATAAATAACGACAACAATAGTACAAAGCATAAACATTCATTTAGCAACAGTAAAAATAAATATACAAACGAAACAAGGAATAGTAGTACTAAAAAACGAATGTCGAATATTACTTCTACTAATTCTTATAGTCGACGAAAAAAAAATATGAATATGAGTATGAGTAGCCATAATAAAATGGACCATGACGCCCACAGCAATAGTAGTAGTAGTAGTAGTAGTAGTAGCAGCAGCAGTACCAGTAAAAATAGACAACGAAAACACCCAACATTAAAAATTAGAGAGCACCATGGTGTGCCATATGTTGCAGGTTTATCCGTCCATCGTGTAACCTCGGCGCATAACATATTGGAATTATTATATGAAGGCACACTTAACAAAATTGTTGCATCAACATCCATGAATGAAGCAAGTAGTCGCAGCCATGCAATATTTCAAGTACTTGTTGAAAAAAGTGAAGTCGTCCCCGCCAATGGCGATAGATCCAAATCTCATAGCTCTACAAATAGGAATGGTAAAGTTTTAATTGGGAAATTAACGTGCGTTGATTTAGCAGGTTCAGAACGTGCATCAAAAACACAACCAACTGGCATACAGTTAAGGGAGGCTAAAAGTATTAACAAATCGTTATGTTCGTTAGGGAATACAATTGCATCGCTGTCACAGCCTAATAGAAATGCAAACAAATTTGTACCTTGGAGAGATAGTAAATTAACCCATTTATTGTGTGAAGCATTGAGCGGAAACAGTTGCGTATCTTTAATTGTTAACATAGCACCGGAAGATCGACATTGTCCAGAAACTGTCAATTCTTTGCTATTTGGGACACGGGCGAAAAAAGTTATATTGAACCCATCGTCAAATGAAAATATTGATTACGAGGTATTGTCCAAGTGGTTGCAAGAACGGTTGGATATAACGGTAGACGGTTTAAGACAAGCACAAAGCCAAGCCAAATTGCAGGAGGATCGTATGAGGCAAGAATTTCAGCAAAAAATAAAGGCGGTTGATAATGTAAGTGCTAGTGAAACCGAGTTACTAGAAATGACATTAATGGAACAAGTGAATTTAAATGAAAAATTAGCAAAACAATTAAAACGTGCATTGGAAAGTAGCAATGATAATTTCGATCCAAACTCTGGGTCGGTGATACCACCCCATGCAACATTTCGTTCAAATAGTGCATCAGTTGGTACATCGACGACATCTCCTCCACATTATATTATTCATAATAATAAAACCAATACTGGTGATGGACGGTCTACATTAACGGACGCCATGATGAAGCACTTTGAACAGACAGATGCAACGAACGGCAACAACGACCAGGAGCGAAGATATTCCTCGGCACGCATGGAAGAGCGGGCGGAGTTGGAATCATTGAGAGAAACGGTGAGGCGATTAAATAAAGAACTAGTTGAAGTTAAGAAAAGTCACGAGCGTGCACACGAGGCCGAACGTAGCAGCAAATACGACGAAATGGCATCGCTGCGTGAAGAAATTAAGCTACTAAATGAGAAATTAACTAAGGAAGTGAAAAAAGCAAGCATCCAATCAAATGTGTATAAACTAGAGGGGGAAGTAAAATCTCTGATGCTGAGCGATGAGCGGGAGGAATTAATGTTGGCAAAAAGCGAAATTGAAAGATTGAAAACGGAGTGCGGAGGAGAAAATGCTAACGGGTCAACAGGCGACAAAGATCGTGGTGTTAATATGGATGCACCATATACGTTTACAAGGAACGAATACGAGGAACTTCTCGAGCTGCGCAAAGCAGTTGAATTATTTACATTGGAGCGTGAGCAATTAATCAAAGGGTTTGCAAAACAACGTGCTGAATGGGCAAAACGTTTTAACAATAAAACAATGGCAATAGACTACAGTCTCGAAGACAAAACGACTGGTGAAGACGTCCTAGAGCTTCAAAATACATTAGAATTAGAAAGATCATCATTCTGGGAAATTATGCAAGATACAAATAAGCATATTGCAATGATGAAACAAGAACAAGATAAACTAGTATTGGAAAATGAAAAATTAAGGGTACAATTAAAATCGCGCCACTCTCAGCAAATTGATAGTGTTGAAAAAATACGTTCTATACTATCAAATCGAGGGAAGAACTCTTCTCCTATTCCATACAATGCAAATGAATTACATTCACCCACAGAGAGATCATCATCGTACCGTTCTCCAACTAATAATAGTAGTAAAGGTAGTAGTAGTATGGATGGAATTACGAGCGTTCAGAGCGGTACGGGTAGTGCCAAAAGGATTCGTGTTAAACGTAGTGGTAGCATTTATATTGATTAGTAATATACGAACATGGGTTATTTGGAATCTAGATTAAGAACACTTATACAAGTTACATACATGGAAGAAGGTATATCCGTCAATACATGACTGTGCACTGTAGTATTACAGCATATGTGCTTATTTTGCATCATTTGACATTGTATTGTGCTATTCGGCTACTATTTATATTATTATTATATTAATTTATATTATAATTTTAGGATTTAAGGTTTATTAGGTATTTGGATGGGTTGTGTTGTTTTATTATATATTTATTATTATTATTATATACATATTTTTATATATTAATATATATTAATATTATTATAAAAGTAATTTATAATAATATTAGCGCAGCACCACCACATTTTTATTTATATTATAATACGTAGTATATATTATAGCAACAGTATTATTATATAGTACGTAGAGTAAAATATTATTTATTATAAAAAAATATATATATAATATACTTCTTATAATACTATACTACTCCTATATATATATAATAATTTATCCACAACACCGAACCACTTCTTGCTTGGCTGGACGGCAATGTTACAATTGGAAAAGGTGAGGAGAAAAAAAATATACAAGAAACAACACAAAGGTTGAACAAGAAGAGAATGGCATCTATTATTAACAATGCAAGGAATGGTTTGTCTATTAACGAGTCGAATATAATATTAACAGAGTTAAATGATAGCAGCACGTCGCCACCACTGCGTATTGATGGTCGAGGTATATTGGAACGGCGGCAAATGAACGTAACATGCGGTAGAAGGCATGCAACTTCGTTTGCAGAAGTTAGTTTAGGCCGCACACGTGCATGTTGCACCGTTAGTTCCAGGATCGTTGTGCCACCATCTGAGCATACACGTGAAGGATTTTTAAAATACAATGTACAATTTGGGGAAGCCTTTCATGGTAATAATAGTGGCGAACACTTTAAAAGTGATATTGAAGAAAAGGGTTTTTCAATTTGCAATATATTAGAACGTATATTTAAAGAGAGCAACGTAATAGACTTAGAAACGCTGTGTATCATTCCTGGTGAAAAAGTATATGTCATTAATTGCAACATACACGTGCTTGATAATGGGGGAAATATATTAGATGCAATCGGGTATGCAACTTTCCATGCATTGAAACATTTTCGACGACCGTATATAACTGTTCTAGGAAATGTTGTGAAAGAATATTTAGAAAATGAACGTGAGCCAATTCCATTAAGTTTGCATCATGAACTATTATTTACCACATTTGGTTTTTGCGTATCGTTATCGAATAATGCTGGGTTTACTACTTTAGCTAATAATATTGAAGGTGGTAATAATGGGGTCGATTTCAATAACAATAACAATGATAGTCCAACAAAAATAATTGCATTTGTTGATCCGACGGATAAAGAAGAGTTAATTTGTAAAGGCAAATTAACCATTGTTACCAATTCACATGGAGAACTATGTGGTATGTTTAAATTAGGTGGTCTGCCAATAGAAACCGATATGTTATTAAATTGTGTTAATATTGCTCGTACAAGCAAGAATAATGTTCAATAAGATAGATAAATTTGTATCTTTTTCTAAAAATCAGGTCCAATGATGATTTTAATAATTTTTGAGAGATTGATTAAATTTAATAATATTTTGAGAGAGGGGATATGATATATGTATGCATAGTAAAAAAGAGAAAAATTTAAAAACTTAAAATAATAATTATATTAATGAAATTATTAGTGGAAAAAAACACCTTTTGCACTTTCCTAGACACAATATATATATATATGTACACTGAGTTTGAGTTTGGAGTGTGTGTGTGTGGGTATATATATATATATATAATATAATTCTCTTACAAATAAGTTATAATTCGTACAAAAAAATACGAGAGACTGTATAATTTTATATCACAAGATACGGAGAGTATACTCCGCGTGTATTGTTGTACGAATAGTGCGAGATCATCGACATGGTTTTCATTCTTTCAATTTTTACAATTCATTGCGTTGATTATTGCCATTGGTATTAGCGTATTCTTCACATTGGTGTGGCTTATCTTTAAAACACGTTTCACGGTCGTCATCCAATATTGGGAAATCGCTAAAATGTAATTTTATTTTTGTATTTGGATAAACTAGTACATCCACTTTATCAACACGTGCTAACTCAGGTCCTTCATGTAAATACTTTTCAAATTTTGGGCCATTTACTTTATTACAACGTGCTTCCCCAACCACAGTACCACGATATGTGTTCTGAACCCATCCGAAACATGCTAATTTATCTGCCATCTCTTGTGTCGTTTTGCGAAACCAAACACCTTGTACCTTACCAAAAACTTCATAACGTATTCCATAAAATCGATCTGTCATTTTCCAACCTTTTGGTGTATACGTGCTTGCATCCGGTATCTTTGTATCACCCAACGCAAGGCATATTACATTAAAAACCAAAACCAACGATAGCAACAATGCCACTTTATCCATTATAATCGAGCGCGCGCACACAGGGTACGAGGAAGACAGTTGGCAAACGTAATGTTTCGTACGACTATATATATATATCTGTATATAAAGACAATTAGATGTAAGAAGAAGCGACGCCACACACCGAAGAAAGCAAAAGTTAAATCAATAATATCAATAGTAATTAATAATAATAATGATAATAATAATAATAATAAAATAATAAAATAAATAAATAATAATTGAAATAATAAAATAATAATAAGTTACAAACGCCTGTTGTTAGGCAAGGACCCCTGCCCAAATAATGTAAAATATGTAAGTAGTATATGATATTTATAGTTAATATTGTCCTATGAATAGATGTGTATGTAGGTGTGTAAGTAGTATATGATATTTATAGTTAATATTGTCCTATGAATAGGTGTATGTAGGTGTGTAAGTAGTATATGATATTTATAGTTAATATTGTCCTATAATTAGGTATGGTGTGTAGGCAGGTAGTATATGATATTTATAGTTAATATTGTCCTATAATTAGGTATGGTGTGGGTAGGTTAGAAAAACAACAACAACCACAAAAAAATTCGATCAAACAGCAACATGCGCAATATCTATTGCGGTGATAATACAACTGGTTTCTTTTTTTTTATTGTCTCTACATACTTACACAAATTTTAGTGGCTGAGAAAAGGACAAACTACGACACACATACACGCTCGCTGGTTCATAATTTAAGCATGGCGACATCAAATTCTGTTAATACAGATTGGAAACGTAGTGCTGGTGACTTTCAATGTTTAGAATGTCGTAAAAAACGTTTGCCAGCCAATAGATTCAGCAAAACACAAGTGAAAGCAGCTTTAAAACATGAGCAGAAAGGTGCTATTTGTTTGGAATGTATGAAGAAGCGTGAAGAGGCGGAAAATGCTGAAAAGGAGCTCGGGAAAAATGCCACCGATGGTGGTGATGGTGACGATGAAGTTGAAAGATTAGTTTGCTCAATATGTAATGAAAAAGTATTAATAACTAAATTTTCAAAATCACAAAGTAATCATATTAAACATGGTCGCCCTGGAAAATGCAAGCCTTGTATTGAAAAAATGGAGGAGGCAGAACTAACTAAAATAAGCGATAAAAAGAAGGATTTACAAAATGGCATGAAAAAAAAATTTTCAAATAGCCGTGGGAAAAAGAAAGTTGCTGGTGCATTAGCTATGGCGTGTATGGAAGCGGCTTTGGAAGGTGAACAAATCACTGGTATTAAAGCTGAGCGTAGTGATCGTGGTGGGAAAAGATCTTGGAGAGATAGGCATGGTGGTGGCCGTGGTGGCCGTGGTCCAAGGAGAGGTGGGTTAAGAAAATGATTGCATTTATAAATAAATGTTTTGCGAGTAAATTTTGCATGATGTATATTAGCAAAACGTGTATTAAAGAAATTTGCACGTGTTCAAACGTTTATTATCTTAAATATTGATATACTGTGGTGATGTAATAAATGATATGTACGTATTTAAATAAAATACCAAAGGTGTAATTTTTTAAAATATTTAAAATAATTATATATATATTATATATATATAATTATAATATATGCCCCCAGTATTTTGAATATATGTGATTTTTATCTCATAACTTTTTAGTAAAACAGTGTGTTAAAATACTCTCGTAAATATCTCATCATTATTACACTACGTTTTTTTTAAATATTAGAGAGTTTGAAAAACATATAAATTTTCACCAGAATAAATATATAACATAAAACTTACACAACTTAATTTACGAAACCACATGATCTATTTTTACCAAATGATTAATCTCATCCAATACATTATTATCAATGAATGGTTTTGTTTTCCATTTAATATTTAATAATGTCAACTCATTTTGTTTTATTATTTTATTATGTACAATTTGTTCATATATACCACACTTCATACTAATATCTTGCTTTATCATCCCATATTCTGCCATTATAATTGTATGCCAATCGGATAGCGAACATTTACATGAACTTTCACCTCTATACAATAATATATTTTCAATGCAGTCTTGATTTGCACTACATGTTTCTAATAACTTGTTGGCTTGTTTTATAACATCTTCCATTTCTACAACATATATTTTTAAATTACCTATACATTTTGATAATATACTAAACAGGTCTTCCACGCTATTTGCAAACGAGGAATAATGTAAATAGTCACTAGTATCTCCCTTCTTACTATTGCTAAACGATGGCGTATCGGCACTATTTATAGTATTTACTGATGGTAACATAGAACTTAATTGCAGTAATACACGCTCACCTATATCACTTTGTAATCTCCAATCCTCCACAATCTCTTCAAAAAGTGCATACAACGTTACAGACTCCGCAACGTACTTCTCTCGATCCTTTATACAAACAGCCGTACTTACTGCTGCATTAGTCTTCTTCTTCTTCTTTTTCTTTTTCTTTTTTTTTTTTGTATCCGGTGCATTTATTATTGTAGAAGGCGGTAAAGAACCTTTTTCGTTTGCTTCCATAGTATTCTGCGTGTTTTGTACGTATATATACACACACACACACACACACACCTATATCCATGAAGTCACTCCACATGAAGTCACTCAACCGAAGTTCTTCTGAAAACTGAACGAAAAACTACTCTAAAAAAAAAAAAACACTCCTAAACTCTAAATTAAGGTAATATATTTACCTATTGAATATACACTATACTATATAATAAATATACTTAATAAATATTTCAATATATAAATGTACACTACTATTAAATATACTTAAATATATGCTATATACCTATCATTTTTCGGATTTGATTGAAGAAGAAAGGAGCACATTTGCAACATGGGCCATGTTGCTACAAAACCATCTCTTGATAAAAATTAACAAATTGCATGTAGATACACACACATAAATATATAAATATTTATTTTTGAACACACTTACACACACGCACGCACACACACACACACATATATATAATATTTTTGAACAGGGTGTATATAAACTATTGTTATATGTAATGAAGAATATACATGTAGTAACATTTATTGTTACTTTAACGATTGGCTGTATAGTTATAGTCCAACAAAATATTTTTGGCAGACGAAGTAATATTGCATTTTACAATAAAAGGCTTGTACAGAATGGCTTTGATAATAATGATAATGCTAGACGCAATTTCAACATTGAAACTTTTGATCACGCGTCAATGTTAGGGAGAAAAATGTTAGATAATAAGATTGTTGAAGATGAGCGTTTAACCAATATACCAAAAGTTATCCACCAAACTTGGAAAACCAAACAAACTCCAAGATGGGCACGACTTCCAATAAAATCTTGGAAACGGTTAAATCCTGAGTTTAAATATAAATTGTATGATGACAATGATATGGAAAAATATGTGAAGAAATATTTCCCAAAAATTTTAAAGTTTTATAAAAATGACATGAAGCCAGTACAACGTGCAGATGTTTTTCGTTATATTGTCATATATGCAGAGGGGGGAATATACGCTGATATAGATACTACCTGTGCTGTACCGATACACAAATGGTTAACATACACAGAAAATATTACAAAATCAGCACCATCATTAGTAATAAATAACGAAGAGATGAAAAATAATGTAAGATATAATAATAATAAAATAAATTTCATTGTTGGCTTTGAAGCTATACAAAGAAAACCTGGCTGGGAGAAGTTTTTTGCTGCAGAATTTCAATTGTGTCAGTGGACATTTGGTGCAAGCAAAAAGCATTGGCTGTTAAAAAACGTTTTAGATCGTATATTTGAATATTATAAAAATGGCAAGCATTTGAAATCAAAATCAATTATAAAAAGCACTGGTCCTGGCATATGGAGTTATGCGATGAACGACGCCTTTAAAACAAGGTATAACGTAACATTTGGGAGAGAACCATTTAATCATGAAATCCTTGGTAAACATGGAGCAAAAGTTGGTGAAGATATATTAGTTTTACCGACATCAAGTTTTGGAAGACCGTTTGGTGGAATTGGTAGCAGTGATCATGTACTAATATGGCATGGATTCCAAGGGAGTTGGAAACCTACTCCGTTTAAATTCCAAACGCAGATTGCAAAAGAGGGGAAAAAACTCCGCAATACTAATGCGATATACGATGCTGTTCTTAACAATTGAAATGTATGGTACATCGCACGTGTCTTTGTGATAACTTTTTGATATATAAGGTTATACGAGTATCATACCACATTGGTAAGTTACGTGGTAATAAAATGCACATACTAATTACTAATACTCGTATATGTATACACATATTATATTTATGCGCGCCCGTATTTTAGTTTTTTTATTTTACTCAAACAAGCTTAAATATTATCATTTTCTTACTCTTCAAGCTTCAACACTCTTATCCCCAATACCATTTTTCTCCATTTGTTTGGCATTGCTGTCCGTGGGACTGTTTAATTCCTTTGCCTCATCATTATTACTCGTAGAAGTACCCATAGGAGATGTCACACTAAATTTGTCTAGGGTACTAAATTTATTCATTTTCATGCTTGGGCTAGATAAACTAACACGTTTTAACTTTCTGGTTTGCAATGCGACTTTTTTTTTTCCCAATGATGGTAATGCACCAGATTTTTTTTCATGGCTTTCTGGGCCTGAAATACCTTCTTTGTCCGTGGAGCCATTAACGTTTAATTCACTAGTGCTTCGTTTAATTGGCTTCAATTTACCAGGGCCGCCTGTGTCATTATTACTTTTGCTATTGCTACTATGTAACGTTTTTGGTTTTGATTTTTTAAATATACTAAAACCACCAAATAAACCTCCTTTTTTCTTCGCCTCAACGATGCGAGTATTATCGTTGGAATCCTCCACTTTTTGCTCTGTAACATTATTATTTTCACCCAAAACAATCATTTTTTCATTGCCATGGTTGCCTATACATTTTTTCTTTCTTTCCTCTTCTTTTTTCTCTTCTGCTTGTTTAGCGACAGCAATAGCACGTCGTTTTCTACGTTCTTGAAAACGCGACGATTCTAATGGCAACAACGGTGGTGGGTTTTTTGGGTCTACTAATGAATTATAATGGGATTTACCATGATAGCTAATTTTTAGTGGTATTGGTTGGTTAACATCATTTGCTTTACTACGTGGCGTTTCTGGCGTATTCGAGGTATCAAAATCTTTTTTAAATGTAGTTTTATTCGTGTTCTCACTGATACTATCAGCAGAGTGTATCTCAATTGCACGATCAAACATCTCTTGCATTGCTTCTATTTCTAAATTTCCACCCCACGTTTTCGGTTTTCGCATTTTCTCTACATATTTTTCGAAATCACCATCTACAAAATTTTCTAAATGTTCCTTTTGACCCTCACTTAGCATGTAGTCGCAACATGCATTTCGTAAATCAACATGTTTATCTGCATCGCCGTATACTTGATGTGCAACTGCACGAAACAAGCAATTGCCATCTGGTGCCATTTTTTCTAATACCAATCCATTTTCCTTTAATTTTTGCCTAAATTGTACTTCAGATATAGTTAATGGGCCGGGTGGTGACTTTTTGCATGAATTTTTGGGGGTTTTATTTACACCCAATGGTCGCATACGCTCGTTTTGTTCACTTTGGCTTAGTTTTTCATCGCCCAAAACTCCGTTGATACCTTCGTATTGAACGGTAACAGAACCATCTACGTCAAGTGCAACAATTTGTGCCATTTTCCATTGTGATTTCTTCTTCGAATCTTTTTTAACATGCTTTTCTCGGACTTCTACATAATCTGCCAGACTAAAACGTTTACTTAAAACTTTCAAATGCCTTCGTGCAGGTGATAATGCACCTTCCGCACCAAATGGTTTTAATCTACCTGATTGAAAATCAATCCACTCCTCAACATTTGGATTACCTTCAATTTCAACTTGAACCCAAGGTATATCCGCATCTTTAAAATCTAATACACGCGCTATACACCATCGCTCATTGTATAAAACACTTATGTAATCGCCGATTTCAACTTTGCTGCTATCTTTAAACAGTTCTTTTCCTAGCGACGACAATGATCTATTTTTTGGGCGTCCAGGATGTTGAAAATGTTCTATATTGTCAAATTTGAAATGCTCTGAGTGATGACTATGCTGTTGCTCATCAAGCTGGTTATTATTTAAATGTGGCAACTGCTGATGTTCCACATTATGATTATTACTAGTACTACTACTGTTATTACTATATACAGGTATTACATACGCACTGGAAGATGATTGTTTTACTTTAGGCGGCAACGGTAGCGATTTATTTGTATTATTATCGTTGTTAACGTTATTAAAATGAGTTGCATGGTTTTGACCTTTTTTTCCTGGTGGAGGACTAGGGCGAAATCGAGCATTCGAATTTCGACGCTGCCCGTAACGATTTAATGTTCTCACGTTATTGTGGTTATGGTTATTTGTGGAATTATAATAGGAGCCGGTCATCGGCCGAGGAGGCAAAACATATTTGGAGGACGATGCTTTACTGTCGTTGTTACTATGGTATTGTTGTTGTGTCGGGCTATTGTATTGATTGCTTTTATTATCATGCCCGTACGACGAGGTGTTACTAAAATTATTGCTACTGTACTTATATGATGAGTCGTCACGGTAACTACTATTAGTACTGGCATATTCACCACTTCGTTGATCATTATTGTATGGATCCGAAAATTCATGTTCATCTTCATAATATCCTCTATCTGAATTCCACCCAACACTTTGGTTTTCATCATCCGTTCCATACTCTCTTGAATTGCTACTATGTTGGCCATCATAGTCTTCAACGGCGGGGCGCGCAGAGTGTGTGGTGTAGTTGTAGGAAGACGCATCAGTATTATCATACTGATAATTATTATCGGTATTGTAGTTATGATTTTGAATGTTACTAGTTGTTATACCAATAGTGCTGCCTTGGCCAGAACGGATCCATTCGGCAGCAGTTACAGTTGGAAAAGTCCAAGTCGATTCTGCATTAATTTCGTTCCAGTAATACTCAATTTCAGTCGCATCATCAATATACCTTCGCCAACCTTTTGGTAAGCGTGGACGATGGTGGTGGTGAGAGCCATAGCCACTACTAACGCCGTCAGCCTGATATTGTTGCTTTCCATAATTCTGACTACTTTCAAGCCTACCACTCCGTCTACTACTACTATTACTCATGCTGCTGATGGCGATAATAAACAAGCTATTATTTCACTACTAACTACTATAATTTTATGTTAATAAAAATCTATATACTAAAGTTTACCAAAAATTCCCCCTCATACTTTGTACGTAATAATATGTATATATGTGTGTAAATTAAGAGAGCAAACGATTATATCAACGTGCGGGTAAATATTAATTGCTATAAAGCACGCAAATTATTGACAAACGTCGGGTATAATTCTAATATTGATAAGCAGGTTGCCAATTTGCCTGGCTAGAGAGGTTGGCGATGAACTAAAAGGAACTATATATATATATACATAATATAATACATTTTACCATCAACAATACATATTAATATACGTGTAATAGTATATAGTTATTATTACGTACTATATATACTACTACTCACTCTGTACTATACTACTACTATACTAAATATTATTATAATAACAAATATTAATAAAATGGCCACATCATAATAGAATAAAAAAAAAATAGCGCAAGTTGAAAATTGAGCGAGTTTATTTATTTGCTAGAACAAAGTTGTACTTGCTAGTATAATCACTGGAAGGGTTTTTGCACCAATCAGAAAAGTAGTTTAAGTTGTATAGTTTTATTAGTAAATATTGATTGAACCGACAGCAACCTTAAACAGTTTTATTTATATAAATTGTTTAATAGTGTTATTAGATGTAGTGCGTTTATATGGTACCTTAATTCTGTGAGACCAGTTGTTTAAGGTTTAGGTTGCTGTCGGTTCAATCAATATTAATATTAATATTTACTATTATAGCTTGCCTCGCTTTAAGGTATAACCCAATCGAAAGCTCACCGTCCACTTCTTATTGAAAAGGAGGAGATAAAAATGACCTCCTTTTCAAGTTGTTTGTGAATTTTTTTTATTAGAATAAATATATTTTTATCATTTTTTAAAATTTTTTAAATAGCCTGTTCCTCCACTCCTTCGCATCATTCTTCCTTGCGCGCATGATAAACATATTAACCCGAATTACTAAACTGGGGATCGAAAGGCTTGTTCCATTTGAATTCATTGATTACAAATTGTTGCTTTCCTCCTAATTTTAACTGGCAACGTTGTATTAACAACGAAAAGTCACGGTGTACTTTTTTGTATTGTTTTGTAAACCGTGTTGACAATACATCATTGTTATCAACATCTTTACTACATGATAAATGTTTTACATTCAACGATCGAAAAAGTATACCAATGTAATATATCATAGCGCATTTGTATTTCTCTTTCGGGTGATCATAATAATTATACATCAGTGCTGGCAAAACAGTGTACACAGTAAAATTAAGCATTGTACCAGCAGCATTTAAATTTTGTAGCACAGATACCAATGTTGATAAACAATCATGATCTTCACTCCTTTTCCGTTGAGCTACGACACTATGCAACTGATAATATATATTATTTGTAATTGAGAAACCGTTTTCTTTTTTGCCATTATCGATTTTTGCAAAATAAATTGGGTGCACCACTGTTGATTTATTATTATTAATTTTGATGCGTTTATTAACATCATTGTTACTACTATCATCTATTTTTTGCTGCCATAAATTTAATTTCGAAACGAAATGTGTGGGGTATAGAAATGTACTAATATAACCACATAATTCATTTGGTAATATTAAACCTATGTTGTTGGCCAAGTCATTTTGCAATAGTTCTCCTTGATATTTAAAAAATGTTGTGAAGTCAAAAAATTCCAGAAATAAATTAGACAAGGTAGCTTCAAAAGTGCTAAATTTACTTAACAAACATGGAGTCACAAATTTTGCTTGTGTCTGAATTAGAGGGCGACTACGCATAGGTGGCCATTTTTTTTGTATCCAGTTATTCAGAAAATAAGATGCTACTAACTCTTCAAATATATCTGATTCCAGTTCAGCATATGTGACAATTAAATTTTCAATAATAGATTTAATATTTTTTCCAGTTACTTGATTATGAAAATAAATTAGTGAGTTGAAATATTTTGGGCGTTGAAAAAATAATACTACACTCTTTCTGTGTTGTTTGTCATGTTTGCGGGGAGTATTATACTGACTAGTACCCCGCATGTTGTTACTATCGCTGTAATTGTTGTTACTATTGCTGTAATTGTTGTTACTATCGCTGTAATTACTCGTATTATTATCATTCATAGTTCTTATTTCTTCCCATCTACATTGGTGCAAAGGAAAAAATATTGCCCACCCATACTGAGGAAAAGTTTGGGTTGATCATGTATGTGTCTTTTTTTTAATAATTATCTCAATAGTAGTATGGTGTTGTGTGGTGGGGGTAAAAATAAAAAAAATAAATATTATTACTGTATATATTTATAAGAATATCCCGCTTCTTTGGTGTAATTTTTTTTTTTTTGAATAGTACCAAGTAGTAGTGTATGTCATTATTAATAGGATAATTTGGTGTAATTTTCGATACTTTTCCTAATAACGCACCTTAACTTATTACACTTATATTTCTATGTAAATAATAATAATATTTAAAACAATTCAATAACCCTTCTCTGTAATTAAACATAGTAATAAATCCATTATAATAGTAAATAGCACTAACAATTCAATGATCCTCCACTGTAATGGTGTGTTCAGGTATTCTGTTCTTCTATCCTATTATAGTCAATGATATAATTATACATTTAGTTCGGATAACAACAAAATGAGAACATTATTATTTTTATTATTATTATTATTATTATTATTATTATTATTATTACTATTATTATTATTATTATTATTATTATTATTATTATTATTATTATTATTATTACTATTATTATTATATTATTATTATTATTGTTATTATTATTATTATTATTATTATCACTGTTATTATTATTATTATTATTATTATTATTTTTATTTTATTATTATTATTATTATTATTGTTGTTATTTGAATGAAAAGGGGGGAGGGTGATGCGGCAAGCACAAGTGTTGGGTACATGAGAACAAAAACGTGATAGTGATATATACTTATCATTATTAAATACACGCATTAACAGCTTATTCATTCATTGGTTTGATACACATAACATACACACGCATACCAACACACAAACACACACACACACACACACAATATGAGTACATGTGTACGTGGTGAAGAAACTTGCCAATGGCCATTGTTTAGTGAACGTTTAGCTGATACGACATATATTGGACAAACGTTTTCGCAATACGTGAATGTCATATTGCTATTATACATTGTTCTTGTGATATACGTTGCTAGCTCATATTATTCAATTCCATATTATTTGTATGAAAGGCGCTATGGTAACAAAAGAAGAAAATTGAACCAAGAAAAGTTAGACGAACGAAAAGCAAATCGTGCTGAACGTAAGGCAAAACGTGAAGCACGTAAACCACCAAAAACGCCAAAAGGAGGTGAAAAAGTTTCCGACGACGACAAAGATAGAGCGAAGGATAAACAAGCAAGTTCAAGCAGTGATATTAATATAGTCATGGATGACGGCAAAACCCGATTGCTAAATGATCCGGAAAAAGAAGATTTTCCACAATTCAAAGGCGTTTTGATAGAACTGGAACAAGCTGATAATAAAGCATTTGCTATTAGTTATGCTGGATATTTACTTGGGTTATGTATTTTATTGACAGGACCACGTATACCTACCGACCCATCGGATGATCCGTTGCAGGTTGTAGTTGATCAATTATTATGGGGTTTCTTAGGCATCGTGTTGTTAACGCTTAACTTCCTTATTCAAAGTAAAATTTTATTGTATTCCTTAGATACTGTTATTGAAACTTTAAATAAAAATCTGTTTGTAGCAATTGTGGAAGCAAGTTGTTTTATTGGTACATCATTTAATATTCGAGCCGTGTTAAGTGGTTCCCCAGGTCGAAATATGGAGGAGAGTGTTGGCGCAACGCTTTTGTTTTATGCGCTAGGGCAAATAATTCTGATTGTCTTTACAATTTTGTTCCAAAAAGTGACACCATACGATGACCAAGCAGAGGCAAGAAAAGGAAATCCGGCTGCTGGTATGAAAATGGGTGCAAATATTATTGCATTGAGTATATTAACAAGTAGTCCATTAGAGAAAACAGATGAATTAGCTGCTTTCTTCGTTTACGTGGCTGCAGCATCTATATTTTTATTTGCATTTAGTGTGTTGCTGGATAAACTGCTTTTGCCTGGTAACATGAATAGCGAAATTGAAAACGATCAAAATTGGGGGTTGTCCCTTGTAAGTGGTGCAGTTACCGTTTCAGTTGCAGCTATGTTGGATACCATGTTGTTGGAATTGCCATGTCCTGGTACCACGGAATATGATCTAATGGTAGGTACGTTGAAAAAAGTTGATACATCCAATACTGCATGCTACAAATGCACCCTGGGTGAAAGACTAGTATCAACAGATTATATGATGACCATATTTGAGCCATGGAACTTGGTGTTTTTAGTATTAATTGTTGCATTTATGAGTCTTGCAAGCCGTGTTTACCAATTTAAATTGAATAGAGCGTTTAATGGACAGACAATTGAAAAGTTGGAAACCCAAGACAATACAAAGAAATATGCATATTCATTTGAAAATGCTATGGCTAGTGACGACAACAAAGCGTTGTCCGTTTCATTTGCTGGTTATATGGTGGGCACAGGCTTATTAACTTGGAGTTCGTTTTCAAATTTAAATCCAAGTGATGGATGGATGAATGTATTGATAGTTATCGTTTGGCAACTTTTAGGCATTGTCTTTTTAGAAGTTGCTCGTTTAATGAATGATAAAATTGCATTAAATGAAGTAAATAATTCGGAAGAAATTGTTAAGAAACGAAACATGGCTGTAGGCATATGTGAATTTGGGGGTTATGTCGGTGCTGGGCAAATTGTAATGGGTGCCACAAGTGGCGTTATGCGTTCATGGGGTGTCGATCTTGTGTCTGCATTGATGTTCTTTGTGCTTGGACAAATTGTTTTTTTACTTATTGACAAAATTATGGTGAAGTTTGATAACTTTGACTTCAACTATGAAGTTAAAAGTGGCAACGCTGCTATTGGTGTGTACTATGCATTAAACCATATAACGTTAGGTCAATTAGTTTCGAATTGTATATTAAAAACGGATTCTATTCTTGCATTCGTTGTTTGGTTCACTGTAGGTACTGCGGTTATGATATTCATACATATTCTGATACATCGACTGTTGTTACCTGGCTCTAATTTGCAAGAAGAAATTGTACGGGATCAAAATTGGGGTGCAGCAATTGTATATGGAGTAATTCCATTAGGCGTGACGGTATACATTAATACATTTCTACCATATACGTGTGAGAATCAAACTTAAAAGAAAATAATAGTGTACGTGCGAATGAAATATAAATTACACCGTTTCAGCGAAAGAAAGGATTGAGTGGCCAAGATGCATTTGTTGTATGCGTAGGACACGTGGAATCACCACGACATAGTACCGGTATATCATGCGGCTGTACTTTCCTCCGCTTTGCAACATTTCCATCCCAAGAACGAAATCCGCTTTTTAATATATTCGATGCAATAAAATGTACATGGTCAATGAACAAACCTGTATGTCCACGGTTTGATGAATCAGGAACAACATGACAAGATTTTACTTTTATTAAAGGTCCTTTTTCACGCCATGCGTCTAATAAAAATTTTAATTCCTTCCACTTTTGGACCTGGCTCCACTTTGGTACGAAATTCACGTACGAGTATTACCATTTACAATCAAATATATATTAATATATATAATTAATTCTTACTCATTTATTTTATAACTAATTGTATGGTACCCTTTTTTTATAAAACTGCTCTTTTTAATTTATCTCGCATAGAAAATTCTTAACAATATCGACAACCCATTTTCGGTATTAGATCCTTCTCGTATATATCCACCATTTGAATAACTTACCATTCATTTGCTAAATATTTATCTTCCATCATTGAATAACATTTACCTAAATTATTTTGGAACAATAATTTTGTGTTATTGCTGTTGATTCTTCTAAATTTATACATAGCGCAAACGGCCTTTTTTTAAACACTTTTTATTTTTAAATACTTGGGGTAGAAAAGTAATATCTCTTTTGACATATTCACATTACACTCCTTAATCTCTTCAGCATGTTTTTAAAGTTTCACAAAATTCAACCCTCTCCTCTATAACTCTTCCTGCAAAGTACAGAGCCATTTATCTTTATTTGCATGGATATTATAATCTCTTCCCCATCATCCTTCTTTCGGTAACTTTTGTTTGAACTTGGTACAATGCATTGAGCACGTATAATTTCCATTGATTTTGGCATTCTAACTTGCATGTTTATGATTTCATTTTCTTTTCCAGACAAAATCAATACTATGTCAGTGTAATTGCTTGTCAATTTCATTATACGAGAATTAGATACTGGTATAAATTTATTTTCTTCTCCTAATAAAATCCAATTGCCATTTAAAATCGGAGCGATTAAAACATACGTTGCTTCAGTTCCTAATGGTTCTTTCCAATTTGCTGATACTATAGATAGCAAATCTTTATCATCATTAAATGGTACAAGAGAAATTTCATTATTTTGCTGAAATGGGCGATTACCAGACCAAAAATATGCCACATATTTATTATTATCACTCTGGTCATATTTGTTACTATTGGTAGAGGATGATGTTGTTATACCGACATCGTTTGGAGACAATTTAAATTCAGTATTGTTAATTATGCTTACATAACGCCATATGTAATCATTGTTTATTACAGTCATTGCAACTGATGTTTCACCAACTGATATATCGCCAAGCCAAACACGATCTATATACATAGCTGGGATAGATGGTTTTAATAATTTACCATTTTCATTACAACTCATCATAAGAAGTACACGATCGGCATCACCTATTGGTCCACCCGGAGCAAAACCACCTCCGCTTAATGCAGACACCAACGCTTGCGTGAATGGTAAAGACTCGTAACCACCATAATCTTCAGCAAATAAATTCTTGACGCGTGAGGATGAATTGGAATAAAAGGTATCTTTAAATGGCCACAATCCTAGAGCCCAAAGGAGTGTGCTTTCACCACCAAAGCCTTTCCAATTATCAAATGGAAATCCATGTGAATTATGACGTAAGTGACTATCTGTAGAGCCACGTCCATGCGTCATGGCTACATGGTTGACAGAATGCATCAATACATTTGGAAAAGACATGCATAACATAATACTCACGTTATTTTTATAAGCAGACGCGCCAAGGCCATCTAGATATTGCTCTGCGACATTTACATCGGTTACCAATTGAAGTACACTAGTTTTTGCAATCGAACGATTACGTTCACCTGGTTTACATTCTGTTCCACCACAATTTGGATCTCATTTATCAAGATGCAATAGAAAAAAAAATACCATACAATTGGTTTCTAATTGATTC
>Ga0099797_100253_pt1 | contig 35336 bp, 24 predicted proteins | sample Uncmet_Sort48C_1_FD_89871 | JGI IMG/M metagenome (GOLD analysis project Ga0099797, IMG submission 89871) | Marine eukaryotic communities from CALCOFI LINE 67, Pacific Ocean - C012_Sort48C_1 | ecosystem: Environmental > Aquatic > Marine > Oceanic | place: Pacific Ocean: Monterey Bay | collected... | reverse complement strand
CTCTCGTCAGGTGCACAAGGGATGCTGCAATTTTATTTCATAAGCCTATCATGGTCGAGGGGAGGACATTACCCGACGTTGTTATCTATGATTTACCAGACCAAGAACCGACCGACGTCTTGTATAATTATTGTATTGAGCATAATGTGCTTGGTATTCATAATCAACTTTTGCAACACGCGTGTCGCGCGACGATCTGCACTCGAGCGGAACCCGTAATTTTCGCTACGAATATCGTTGACGAGGGTGGTAAACTACTTGGTAGGTTGAAAATAAAACAAGGGGAAGAGCCTGCTGATGCTTTGTTTCAGTTTGGAAAAAGTACGAACGCGTCAGAAGAGTTGCGTCGAAGCGTCTTGTATCAATTATGCCAACGCGAAGATTTGAAATGTAACAGGGCGGAGGCAATCATTTATCAGGTTCCAGTGACACATCCGGATTACGGAAACTTCGGGGTTTTGTATGTTTCTGAGGGGAAGGAACCGGCAGATGTAGTTGAAGAGTTTTCAAATAAAATATTTTTGCCTCGTGATTTCCGTGGGTCCATTACTAGTCATGTGTGTGATTACTTTGGTGGTCATCACTACTATAAAAATTGCAGCCGCTGGGTCCCTTTGTTGTTCAACCAAAGTATTCATTTTGACAATGAAACATTGCCTCGCTTGGAGATTTTAGGTGCGGGTGAGCCCGTCGACTATATTGACCGCTGGGCCACCGACCATAGCATCAGCAAACGCACCCGCGACACAATTATCCACTCTCTGTGTGCTAGAGATGAAATACAATGCGAAAGAACTGTACCAGCGGTTTTTTCGATTACAATTTCCGAGTTTTCAGCAAAGCAGCTTGAAATTTTGGAAAACGAAGAGGCCATAGATGCTATTACGAAGTTTATCCGAAAAAGTGGTGCGCCCATGTACAAGCGGCAACAAATTTATGATATCGCATGCAAAAATCCTCGTGTCACTTGCACACGAAAACGCGGTGTGTATTATCGAACAAAAGTAGAAGGTGTGGACGAGCCATTCATCATTTGGGACGACAATATAGAGACTGCAGACGCTCTTTACCACTGGGGGAAACGCAACAACGTCAGCTGGCTCATGCGTGATAGAATTTTTCGTCAGGTCGCACCGATAGCGAAAACCTCGCGCCCTGGAGTTGAGCCTGCGATTGCCACATTTGCCGTCAATAACGAAAGTACATATTATTGCAGGCGTATTGTCTCGAAAGCACCATTTCGGGAATATGAACTCTTCGTGGGTAGCGTCCTTGCATCTATCTTTGCAGCCCCCTTGTTGGCAATGACGGGATGGGCTCATGCACACCCGATAATTTCGTCTGTGTATTTGGGGTTATCTGCTATGCTTTCATCTGCCGTCTCAGAAATTGTTGCAGATGCGACACGCCGACCTCATTCGCAGCTGGAAGCATCCCAATATTTTTTGAACTACCATGTTTATGACGTTATTGTTCGAGAAGGTCAGGCACCTTATGATGCGGTTTACGAATTTGGTGCCTCCAGGGAAGGTGCAAAGTTAGAAGTATTGAGGACGCCAAAATTTGAACATATTTTCAATGGCCTTTGCGAATCTGGGGAATTAGATTGTCGACGAAAATTTGCTCGAGAAGAAATGTTCAAAGGAGAGGTCACGCAACATGGTTACAAACGTATCCTTCACTACATGCGTCCTTTAAACGAGAGCGCCTGCGAACCGATTGAAGTTAATGGCGTGAAAGGTACCACTTGTATGAGGGAACAAGCTGTCGCATTTTGTGACACGTTAGACCCGCCGCCAAGCTCTTGTGATTCACAAATTATGGGGTTGATAAACGAGCATATGGTCACTTATAAAAAGCGGAAATGGAACGGCCGAAAGCTTTATAGGACATTGGATTCTTTAATGGATGCCCCTAACTCGACTTTATGGAAACGCTATCGGAGTAGTAAAAAGGATTATATGAAACCATGCTTCCGAGGACCGACACCTTTAGGGTTTAGTAAGCTTGAAAATGAACGTGTCCATACATTGGAGAATGCATGGGGCGCATTCAAAGATCCCGATGAACGTGCGTTCTATGACCAGCCTTGCAGGATTGTGTTCGGGGCAATGTGTGCGAAGACGAAGAAATCTGGTGATATGATTATCGAAACTATGCAGCCTGAGTGAGAGAGTAGACTAATGTGATAATGGTAAGGAAAATTGTAAAACGTCCTTAGTAATGGTTAGAATAAGCTTACAAAATCCTTAATACTCAACAACCGGGACTGAAGTCGATGTGAAGTCGACGGAGTTTGGAGTTCCCAGTTCATCCAACCGCGAAATCCTTCCAGGGTACTGCTTTATATCTGCTGAGAAGGCCTGTCGGTAACTTTCCACTCCAAGAGAATCCAATTTAGTCGCAGGAAACCGTCAAGAAGAGGAACATGCCGCGAAAGTTATACATTCATTATTCGGGGACACTTCCTGGTGTCTCCAACATTGCAATTCTCTTAAAGAGCCCACCCCATAACTTTGAATCGCTTGGCGAGTCAGCATTGAGATATGAGTACGTAAAACGGTTTAATATCAAGATGATGAAGAAGAAAATGGCCGGAAGGCTTATTGCAGATCAGATCTATTTCAAACTTCAAAACGGTGAAGTAATCACCAAAAAAACAAGACTGGGGAAATTGAGCGAAGGTGAAGATATTTTTGCTTTCGACACAGTCTTAGAAGAGTCACCTCCACGTAGCAAGTCTATAAATTCAGCAGTTTCTACGGAAATCGATATCTCACTTACAGCAGCTGAAGGCGAGCCTATTAAGAGCCCAGGAAGTGCCAACACTGCCAGTATGCTCAAAACAGCTAAAGACGCTTTTGCGAAAGGGGCTTATCGACTGGCGCGGAGGACTTTTTCTGCTGCGATGAAAGAGGATCCCAGTTGCGTGGAAGCCCGAGCAGGAATTTCACAAATATATTTGAAAAACCAAAAGTTTCAAAATGTGGTAGATTTGCTTATGCCAGATCCAGCCACTGCTCATTTAACGAGATGGGCTATCAATCCGTTTGTCTTAGAATTACTTGGAGATGCTTTTGTGGGGTTAATGAAGATTCCCGAAGCGATGAAAGCTTACGAAACCGCACTTTCCGTTATTCTTAAACACCCTGACTCTGCTGTGGACGTTCAAACTTCTCGAAACTTGAAAGTTAAGCTAGCTAGAGCCTTATACGAATTGAAAGAACAAGATGCCGCGATACAAATCGTGCAAAATATTTTTCAGGAAACTGAAGAGCACGTTCTCGCTTTAAGAACATACGCACTTGCAGCACACGAGAGGGGTAAAACGTCAGAAGCATTGCAGATTTTGCTCAAAGCCATTATATTGGATCCAAATGATAAAGGCGTACGGTTAGACTTGACAGATCTTGTATTGACGGAAAATGGCGTTCACTTTCTCTTAGAAACATTTAATATGGAGAAGCAAGATGATGGGATTGCGCAGGCACTGGCCTTTCTTGCTACCGTCGTGAAAGACAACGGTGCAGTGAGAGAGTCGGCTGCTTTATATGAGGAAACACTGAAACTCGCTCCTGCGAGTGCCAGCTATGCGCTTAACTTGATGCATGTTTATGAAATTATGTGTGACTACGCACATGCCCTTTCGGTTTCCGTGCGTTTTTTCAATGGCAACAGAAACATGGCCCGGGGAGGAATAGGCACAATAAAGAATGAATATATTCTTGGAGCAATGCACGACGAGGACGAGAAAGAATGGCTGGTAAAGTGGCACCCTGGGGTGAACGCATATGCCACAGTAGAAGAGCTTAAATCTGGTGTTGTCTCCAAAACCATTCAGAATCCGGTTTTACATATAAAACAATTAGACCGGGATGAGTTAGATCATTTGGCAATTTATTTTACAATCGTAAAAATTCTTTTTGTGACTGGAAAACTAAGTCAGATCCCTAAAATTGTGCACTTTGTTGAAGTATTGAGAAAGGCGCATGAGCTGCATAAAACATCAATACGAAATGAACATGCTTATTATTGTTGTATAGTACAACTGATGAGTGCAATACCTGGCGCTCCACCGTTAAATATGCGAAGGTCGCATGTTTCTAGTGCTGGTGCCCCAATTTATATATGTGGCGATAGTCATACTTTGCCCTTGTCTTGGCGAACCGTTGAAGTTGGAGGTGCCCACAGGGAGCTTACCCCTGCCCTTGCCACGGGAGTGAAAGCATGGCATTTAAGAGAAAAAAGTAGATTTTATCCGAAAGTTAATTTTGAAATGGTGACCGAAAGGATACCTGATGCTTCTGATGTCATCTTTGTATTTTGTGAAATTGACTGTCGCGAAGGTATATTACTGGCAGTTGAAAAGGACCGATATGAAACTATAGAAGATGGTATCAAACATGTGATTGACATTTATATGCGAAAACTAGAAAGATTAATAACAAGAAAAAAACTCCAGGCATTCATACATCCAGTTATTCCTGTCTTAAATGAAACACGAGCGATGGTTATGAAGTTTAACCGCTTCCTTAAAACTGCAGTCAATAGCCGCGGAGATATGACGTGGCTAGATTTTGTCGATCAGTTGCTCGACGATGCAGGATATTTGAAAAAATGTTATGAACTAGATGGAACGCATCTATCTCCTTCTTATGTGCCACTGTTTAAAAGCGCACTGGAGAATGCTATGGGATGAACGGGTGATTGGCGACCCTAGGTTAAGGAGGTCTTACCTGTAGAGAGGTATTCTTCAATCTTGTGTGTGCATGAGAAATATGATATCTAGTGTTATCATATGACTCAGCTTCAGGAATGTGCGTAAATAACAGCCAATATGCTATTTAAGTGTTACGACAAATTATCATAAAAGTCATACGAAATACTTTGAAATCGTATTTGATATTTGAGAATTTCTTACTGCTCATCGACACCTCATATTACAGAAGATAGCCTTTTTAATACTTTCCAAATCAGAACCAGGTCAACTAACTAAGCTTACAAAAAAATTAAACCACTGCTTGGAAAATCAAAAAGGATATAAATACGAGGGAATGCTCATGCTGCAATTCATCACAGGAGGATTAATCACGTTTTGAAATTTGTTTATTGAAGTAAATAACAGCCAATATATACTATTTAGAATTCCTTCTTACAATACTGCGTCCTTTTGATTCTAATTATCATCATGTGTTAACTTAACCTTTCTCAATTATTTTCTACTAATGAATGACTTAACGCTTGGAACTGTTGGAAAATAAAGACCTAATGACTATCCAGTGCCACACATACTATAAATGGCATGAATTAATCACTTTTTCGCTGAGACTCTATACCCACTGTCGTTCTTGAAATGGGAGAAGACATTGCGTCGTCTCTAACAGCTACAGGTTCATCCAACAGGGACGTTGTCTCTTCCAAACTTAGCGCGCGGTTTGAAGATGCGCTCTTCTTCGGTGATACTCCACTGACAGCCATCAGAACATCATCTTGGATCCAATATTCAATTATTGACGTTAATATCGGGATAATAACGAGGACAATAAAAGCAAACTTCTTCCCATCATGTTTCAGATCAGCAAACAACCAGTTTCCAAAATTTCCTAGAGGGTGTCTGGCGAGAAACATTAAAGCAAAGAGCAACAATCTTTGTACTGTAACGAGAGCAACCCAGACCCACAATTGTATGCAATATGTGTTTAATTCGGGCTTCTCTGGGTCAGATCCATACATTCCACTATCTTTGACTCCTTCAACTCCAACCAGCTTCCCCAGCTGCAATAATACGATTGTGATGATCAGACCAACCGTAACCCCTAAAGCCTGAACTTGTCCATACCAATTGCACGGCCCGTCTTGTTTTCTCACAACGTCCCCCATCGTCGAGGCAAACATGAGGTTTAAAGCGTGTATAATAACTGAGTATATCACTTGCTTTGAGAAGTCTAACAAAAATGTGCTCTTGCTTCGTCTTCTTTCAAACGGTTCCAATCTCCATTTCACGACCAAAATCATCAAAGCAGCAACGCCCAAAGTGAACTGTAGAGCCCATCCCAACGTATCAAACAGCTCACAACGCGATAAACGCTCCGCAGGCATGCTTAATCACACTAGGCGGCGGCAAAAACTGTACAACACGGTAGGGTCCTAAATTCCTACGCATCCATGTGCATAAAGTAAGGTGTACGGAGAAAAAGATACTACCTGAGGGCGGCAGCCCGAGATATCCAATAGCAATCATCCGCACGAGCGCGGGGATCGACCATTCAACATTCAACACAGGAAGGATCGAAAACATACAAGAGCTTCCGTCCGAATAGTCAATATAAATGAATGATGTACAATTCTCTCTTCTTGATTACGAGTACACAACTCCGTATTACTGCTGCACCTAAAGTATAAAATAATATTATTATAATAAGGGATTGACCGTGAGGAACGTGAACAGACACTTTAGGAGGGGGCGAAGTCCTGGAGTGAAAGCAGCCGTGGTGACTGGTGGTTCCCCTAACATCATCGATGCGATGGCATATGGTGGAGGGATCTTGCCAGAGTGAAAGTTTTCATCATACATATCGCCTAACGTTTACGCTGGAAGCCGAATCGCAGCACCATTCGGTAGGCCCTCTTCCGACTGAGGGGCTGTTGCTGCGTGGATGTGTCGACCACTCGGGTTTCCAAGACAAAATGTACATAGTTTTGCGATATATTTTCTCTTCGCCTGCTTGCCTTTGGTCGTCTTCGGGTTAGAGTCCAATCGGCGTGACAAAGTTTATTCTGCGGGTGGTCGTTTTAGTCTTATTGAATCTGCCATAGCACCGGGCTCCCGAAACACGCGCGAAGATCCTGATGCCATGGCCTTGCCGTTGAAGTCATATAATTGTGCGTGCACTATGCTGAAGGCTCGCTTGACAGTGCAGGCCCCCGTTAGTTTCCTAGAAAATTTTGAATTTCTGGAGGAATACGAAGAAGATGAAAACGGGAGAATGTTGAAGGTTGAAAATAATGGCCAAAACAAACCCACCCCAACGGACACTGCGGAACTGGAGGCACAGAAGTTGAAACCAGACCTTTTAAACTGCAATTGCCATAAAAAGGACCTCGGGATTTCATTAAGTTTAGATAAACTAGCATAAATACCATAAATACCGACTGCGCTGGCTGTCATGGATACCAGGATCTGCAAGAGATCTTCATTTATAGAATACCTATTATTAAGAAAGCCAACGTGTTTCATGTGTCGCACTATTGTAAACATAATAAGCACCATGGTTTTCTGAATAGTGCGTTTCCCATGAATCCCCATTTTCACATGCATGATCAACGTGTACCGTCATCGAGCTCTTCTCGATTGTATCGTTTGACCCATTTGATTCTTCTACTTCTTTCTTAATCACATCCACAGAGCGAGATTGCATTTCGTGGTCAGCTATGGCCCGTCGGACAATTTCATCTCCTCCGAGCTTCACAGTTGACGAAGTTTCTTCCGCAATCCCTTTTTCGCTACCTGGAATAAATACGTGGCGGGTTTTAGTACGTGGGGCTACGTTTTGAGTTTGCTGCTTCTCTGCATTCAATTTGGATATAACTATGCTCATGCGTTTCCTTCTACTTTGCTTTGCTTTTTCCCGGGCAGCCTCAGTAGAACTTACTGAGACGGCAGAATCACATAATAATTCTATTGCCTCTTTTATAGCTATCGCCGACCTTGCAGTTTGATTGTCGCAAATTGCAATTTTACATTCAGATCGAGTCATTTCAATGCCGAGACTTTTGAACATACGTTTTAATTCTCCAACTCCTATTGATCCCGATCCATCGTCATCGTATTGTAAAAACAGATTAGCTCGCAAAATTAAATCGTCGTTGCTCGTTGCTTTATCATACTGAATGGTGGCGATTAAATCATTTGCTGTTAAAGTATTTTTCTCTTTTACATCAATTCCAGAATCATTCGCTGTGTCCATCACACTCAATAATAGCACATTAAACTCTTCAAACGAAATATCACCGCTGCCATCAATGTCAATTTCCTTTATTAATTTTTTGCACTGACTCCGCGAAATCTGTGAAAACCCAAGATCCCTCAACATCAGTTTTAATTCACCAGCACCGATAGTTCCCGAATCATCGTCATCAAACTGAAAAAATAGATCCAAATGTCTGTAAAGATCATCTTTCGAAAATTTATTTTTCAGTTCGAACGGGAGACTGTTGATTATACCCTCTTTCGTCGCGTCAACCTCCATCTTTTCAAAGGCTTTCACGACCTTGGCAAGCGCATTTTGTTAGTCCTATTGTTTCGACCCCCATTGAACTTGTTCTTCCCGAAGACTGAGTGTATGCATAACGTGTGCAACGAGTTTGACCTTTCGCAACGAATTAGTTAACGGATTCAAAACGGTTTCAACATTTCATTCGAGTATGCTCATGTGCCTATAACGGCCCTAGTCTAATAGTCATTTAATGTACTTAATTTAGCCGGAAAACTTCACTGGCGTACTGTACTGTAGATGATTTTGTTTACTTGTATGCACTTCAGTCTATTCTTTCTAGTCAGTCTAGTGAAGGGCTTCCCTTGCTTCGTTGCATCTCTAAGTGCAATACAACATCTTCTGTCGCCTTGTGAAATGATCCCTTTCGTGCACCTCGAGGGGACGCACTGTCATGGACGAACGTGGACGATCTTGGAACTACAATCTGTTCATCATCAGGCACAAGTTTTTCCTTCTTTTTTGATTTCCGTAAAATTTCATCAAATAAGTCAACAGCAGATAATTCTCTTTTTTCTACGTCGCCGTGGTAGGTTGCAATGTTGTCGGTGATTAAGCGAAGCCCACCCATTTCCGTAAAAGTATATTTGAACGATTCTCCAAATGACCCCATGAACATGAACGTTGAAGAAATATGCTCTTTCATGGACAATTCCCGAACAAGCCTTGGCCCAAACGTTCCAACCATAGCAACATACTCAATTATAAGCTGAGGATGCGAGTCTAATATATATTTATAAACATCAGGAACATTTTCCGGTATATCGCTTTCTCTCTCATAAACACGGACAAATTTTATCCAAATCCGCTGCTCGTTTGCAAGTACATATCGCACTGCGTTTGCTAAAGCTTTTGGGGAGTCGTCTTTGGTAAAGTAGACAACAGGTTTTTGCGTCAATGTACGCAATCGACGCGATGCCCATTCGTGGATTGATTTCTTCATCATATAAAAGCGTTGGAACAACGCATTAGTTCGGATTCTTTTAGAGCCTTCCTCGACAACTAAAATTCCACTGTTTCTTGTACGCGAAATGGCTTTGCGTTTTTGTAAACTCGTTCCGTATTCATTAGATTGGTCTCTCTCAATGATATATAATTTAGCGACAATTGCTTCCCAATTAAGTTGAAAACTATAAAACGCAGTAGCATCAGCCTGTAAATGTTCGTTGCTTGAGGAAACATAATTTTTTGTAGCAGCTGCAATGTGATGAGCAAAACACCTACTGATAATGCAATCATGTAAATCAAATTTTGAGGGAGATGGAGAAGCAGAGTTTGATTTGTTTATAATTTGAACTACACCAAGCACTTTTCCATCTTCTGCAGGATTGAATATAGGCGCACACAACAGAGATTCGGTATTCAAGCCTATGTCGGCATGCTCTTTATTCAAATGCGCATCTTTTGACGCATCGTTTACGACTAAAATTTTGCCATCCTTGGCACACGTTCCTACAATACCCGACTCCATCGAAATGCGAGTACTACGAGAGTCTAGACATGAAAACAACTCCCGTTTGTTTTCGTCAATAAGCCAAAGCGTGCATCGCTGAACTTCAAGAGACATATTAGACAGCCAGAACAAGGAAGATTCGAACAAGTCGTCATATGAATTTATTTTGTTCGCGTTCATCGCGGCAAGGTGCAAAGTCAGCAGTTTGATGCTTTCATCAAGGGTGTTAGATGTGGCTGTCGGTTCATACATTGATTCTACCAGGCACGATACATTTTTCATGAAGTCTTGAAAGATCTGTAAGTCATGCTTTGAGAATCCTACGACATCAAGATTCCCAGTTTCATCTACTTTATTCACGGCTTGCGCTACGGCAACAACATTTTTCGTATCAGAAGAAAAAATCGGAATTGCTAAAATGTGTTTTGTTTCATACCCTGCCATTTGGTCTACTTTGTTAAAAAATCTTGGGTCGCGTTGGGCATCTTGAATATTTAGTGCTTCGCCTTGGGTAGCTACCCACCCAACGAAACCTTCCGAGACTTTCATACGAACCGGTTTGATATTCTCCGCAATATGTGTCGACACTTCCCTGTCTAAATGGTTAACCACCCATAGGGACATGCGGTCAGCAAAAATAGCACCCCTTATCATTCGCAGTGTGTGGGCAAGCAAATTGTCAAGTTGCACTTTCGGGCTTGTCGACCGGACCAAGTTACCAAAAACGGTGGTTGTTTCTAGTTCTTTTCGAAGGTGTTCCAACACATGGTCGGGATCTGCTTCCAGTTGCTGAATGTCTTCTACCACATGCGCGATCCGGTTGCAGAAATCTTGCAAAATAAGTTCATCTTCCGTAGAAAATATTGCGTTTTTCCCGTTTTTATTTATCATTTGCATCACACCCACCAACTTGGCTCTATCATTTATAATGGGCATACAGAGAATTGTGTTAGTCTTATATCCTGTCTTCTTGTCTACAGCAGGATTAAATCTCTCGTCGGCATATGCACTCATGTCGTAATTTGATTTGGGTCAAATGAAAGCTTACCGAAAGGGATTTGCTGACCAATGTTCAGCAGTGAGTTGATACCAAACACACAACTGTTTGACGATCTATTGAAAACCAGTTTAAGTGATGCAAAATAAAGGTCGTGTTTTAGTGACTGTGTGATTTCAGAAGACAGCTCCTAAAGTGTGGCATACAACTTGCAGCAAGGGATGATGATGACCGTTCTTTTTGCATAGAATTTACTGGTACTGCATGTACCGTGATACAAGGAAACAAACCTCGCATTCATAAATTATTCGTCGAGATTTGTTGTGTGGTTGGTTGGGGACGTCTTCTCTACCTACTGTTGTGGTCATGAATGAAGTTAGTACGGTACATTAAGCATTGAGAGATTGAGAGACTCTTTGTCTCTCTATATCTCTCTATTGTTGTTTGTTGATTGATCCTTAACCAGTATTCAATATGATACCCAATCTACTTGAATAATACCAGTACTCGATACTGTTGTTATTTATTGACGGACTGGAACCACCACGTGAGCTGAAACTCCCGTTTCGCGTCACACGGGCCGAGCAAGCCGCCGTTTTGCTGCTCCCACACGAACGCACCCGGGCAGTTTTCAAAGCTCGGGCGACATCCGCCCGATGGTACAATCGCTACACTTTCCAGTCAACCCTTGGAATTTGCATAAATGCTCACTTCTAAAGGCACGATACGCATCGATTACCATATGTTTTGATATTGGTATTTTTCACCGCTTGCCCACTAGACTCTTGGGCTGCTGGACTTTCTGCTACCCCGCCGTCCCTCCCTTTAATTCTTCCTTCGCCTCCTGTGGCGTCTTTGTGTCAACGTCGGCGCCACCTTCTGTTGGCGGTTTCATTTCTTTCAGGTTACCAAGCAATGTCCCCGTCCAATCTTGATCGGGATTTTCATTCGTACCCTTAGCGCCGATAACCCCATCAAAAATTCGCTGACCACCTCCGTTGGTTCCGGCTAGCAGTGCATTGACAGCAGGACCGTAGAATTGACTTGTTGTGATTGGTTTTACACTGGGATCAGGGACTATTGGGTTTCCGACTGGAGCAGCTGTGGGTTCTGCACCAATAATTTCGTTGAGGCCGCCAGGCTTTTTTAGCATCATTCCATAAGCAGACGTGGGAATAGTTTTACTAGCTTTTTCTAAAGAGATTGGTGCCGCAGACTCCAATGTGTTTGTATAGTCCTTTGCTAGTGTTTTCATCGCTCCTGGATTCATCCACCACGGAGGAAAATTTTTATACCATTTCGGCGGAGGTCCATCTAATGGACCGCTAGCTTCAAGCGATAGACGGAGGTTAGAGGTAGTGGACAAAACTGCAGGAAGAAGCGCAAAGATTACGAGAATGTTTCCGCGTGCACGTAATTGCAGACGATTGATTCTGCCCATGGCACTTTGGAGTGTGTTTACGTAAAGTTTACTGCCCGACACATGTGGTTGCGATGCGACGGTTGAAGGTCCATCTATGTTGACGGTCTCTCACCGAATACACGCGAGCTAATGAGTAATGTTCTTGCCACCGATTCCAACAAGATCCGATGAATGAACATTTTTAGTAGTACGTAACGCTAGTAGTATGCAATTAAATACATGTCCCCCTCTCTCTAAAATCTCTCATATGCTTCCTCATCTCCTCATCTTGGTTTTTCTTTTTCTATTTATTTGCCAAGCGACCCAGCGAATCGCTTACTGTAATGATGTCTTATCCACTTATGCAGTACAAGTAGAGTAACTCGGTATTCTAGAATTCGAATTCGAACGTACGATACGTATACACGTTACGTTGGTGCGAACGCGTGCGCTACGCTGCGTGCTCGGAGAATGGGTAACCACTCCGTTGTAAAGCTGTACCTGTCTGAAAGAGTTACTGAGTAGAAACCAAATGCAGCGGACACGACAAGAACAAAACTACCACTAAGAACCAAACCTTGACATTGCTCTTTGTACCGGTATCGCTTTGCTGAAGGTCAACAACCGTACAGTTTGAATGGCGCAAAGTTTTCGAACGAGACATGCCGAGAAGATATTTTTGAATGTATACGACTTGTCTACAGCTAACGACTATATGCTATGGGATCTTGGTTTTGGCCTTCATCACACTGGCATTCAAGTTCATGGGGATGAGTGGACTTTCTCGAGTGGTGGTGTATTTTACCATCGTCCAAGGGGCGCCCCAAATGTCAAGTTCCGCACGCAAATTCTTCTCGGGACTTGCCACTACTCGTCCTCAAAAGTTAAGGCAGTCGTCGATACTTTGAGAGCCGAGTTCGTGGGAGAAGCTTATAATGTAGTGGGAAGGAACTGCAACCATTTTTCTGATGCATTGTCCCGTTCTTTGCTAAATAAATCGATTCCTGGATATATAAACCGCTTGGCAAACATTGGCAAATGCATTTCATGTTTGTTGCCGAAAAGCCTTGTTGGGTCGTCTCCGGTTACTGATGAGTCTGGTATATCAATGTCAACTTTGAAAGCTGGAAAGGTGGGCGTCGGCATTCGCTTAGGTGAGGGTAATGAAAGTGCGACTTTGGCAAGTGATGTGCGAGACCTTCGAGAGAAGCGCTTAGCTTATCTCGATCGTTGACTGGAGTCATGAGCTGGTTTCTGTTTTCCCTTCATTTTTGTGTGTATTAGATTCCATACCAAAGAGTACTGTACAATCGTAGTTTAAGCCGCCTATTACAACAGATGCTAGGGATTATTTTTGTACGTTATGTTGGTGTACGGGAAGCATCGTATAAATAGTATGAAGGGTACCTCAGACTTTCATGAGTGTATATGCGAAAAAGCGCAGCCAAAACACAAGCACCGGAACTGAATCTTTAACCACGTTCGATTTCTTAAAAAGGTCGATCAGTTTCCTTTCTTCTTCAACAAATATGCAGCGTACAGCTGGGTGTCTTCTTCAATTTCCATATTGTAAAACAAACAAACAGCCAAGACAACAGCCAATGTCAAAACAATCGACACCCACAAAAATATTTGATATTCTTCAACTTCTTGAGCTGTATATCCAGTTGCGTTTGCCTTTTTGTATGCTACTGGTTTCTGCTCTAAGAGATTCCGTCCGCCAGCACGACGGCTGTGCTTAATAGCATCAGTATTGGCACCCTGTTTAACAGCGACGATTTCTGCAGTCAAGCGTCGAGGAAATATAGCCGACAAAGTGTTAACAATATGCTTCGTTGCGTGGACGACTAACTCTTCTGCTAATCGGCGCTCTGGTGAATGGTCGGAGTAGTGAGCGAGAAAATTTTTGGTCGAACCCCAGACATAGATAATCGAGGTAAAGGTTGAAGCCTCAGATCTTCTAGCATTGCCGCCGGTAGAAATTATTGAGAAGAGTCCCATTTCCAATAGAAACAGTTTTTCCACAGGGGAAGATGTGCTCACTACAAGGCGCGTACCAGCGGCATCTTGAAAAATAAACTGGTCAAGCTTGTGTTCAACAAATAGATCTCCCCAGATTTTATCAGCGTTAATTGTCAGCTCATGGAAGAGAGTTTCTGGTGTGTATATGGTCCCTGTTCTAGATGATCGAAAAGATGAAGCCACAGGATCAAATACGATACCTTCACAGCCCGGCCGTTCAGAGAGGCACTTCTGGGCATAACGTTCATCTGCTGATGCAACTTGGACTATCGCGTCTTTGTTTTTTTGTTCAAAAGATCCTGCAAGCTTGACCCACTGAGCAATGTCTTCATCTTCGGTTGTAACTTTGCGTACTATAGGTGCTGCAAAATCGTTGGGAACAGCGTGTTGCAGACCCTCCACTACGACCAACAGGTTCGCAGACGGTCTGTACAGCATATTTCCGACCACAACACTTTCCGAAGGTTTTGCTCCACTCCAACCGATTAGCCCACCTAATACAGACGACATAGCATCGGCTACTGAAGGAACATTTTCAATTTCCTTGGATGGGTTGCCTGTTAATAGCAACCGATTGTCGTTGCTAAGGAAAACCAAGTCCCCGGCCGTGACCAGTCTGAACGCGAGGGTGGCTATGATTGCCACTGGCAGAGCACACTTGCAAACAAAGAACATTTGGGTCTCTTAATATTTTAGAACAAATGTTAGCTGTGTTCGTGAATCAATCGATTTGTGTCTATAATGTCCTCTTTTGTAGGAGGGAACTTATGTTTGGCAGCATGCATTGACAAGCGAGAGACTGAGAAGAAGTTGAGTATATTTCTGCAGGTTCAGTTAATACTTGGTACCTGTTCGGAGTTCGGAGCGAGTAAGAAAAATGTGCATGGTATTGCTCGTACGTACTCTAATAATAGCCGAAGCATCGGGGGGGGGGGAATAAATTGTTGTGTGGTCGTGAAGCCTAAAGATGTGAATAGGCATGGTCCTCGTATTTATGTACTGTATTTATTTTTATTGTACGTGTCGAGTTAATGTGAGAAGAAGTGATGTTCTCCACACATTTCTGTGTAGCACTCTACACATTCCATTATTTCATCTATTGTCACGAGATTGTCCCACGAAGGCAATTTGTCAACACTCTCTAATAGCGCTTTTGCATAGTTTAAAGCAACATTTCTGCGAAGTCCTTGAGAACGCACCAAGGCATTTGCAATTTCGTGCACTCGCAAGCCATCCGCATACAACTTCCGTTCCTTCCCATCCAACAACACGTCGGTGACGATTTTTTGCTCGCAACGGTCCATTGTCTCTATAGCCCCTCGATAAACAACAGTATCTTGTGACAAGTTGCTGCCGTTGTTCCAACTCAGTAGTTCGCGTATGCTATTTAAATATGCAGAGGGTAGGGTAAGGGGCAAAGACGACGCCAAGAACGTCGACTTCTTTAAAATATTGGTTGGTTCTTCGAAATCAAAAACTGAGTTGCTTGTTTTCCCCTCTCTACAATACGATTCTACGGTTGACAAATCGTCGGCATCTAAACGAGCAGACACATAATAGCACACAGCATACGTGTTATCGATGGGTTGTACTAGGCTCACTGGTGGTAGTACAATTCCCAATTTCTCTCGCCTCCACCATTCTCCCGTTTCAATGTTCGAGTCGGTAAATTTGTATTGATATAAATTCACCCTGATATACAGCGGCTTTTCCTTACCGAAGGGTACAGATCGAAACAAATTTATAACGTCTTTCTCTGCCTCGAGTAATCGCTGGACAAGCCCAATAAACCATATTCCAGAAGCAGAAGGGTTGAACAGAGGGCTGAAGGGGTTAATGTTGTTGAATGAGATTTGATTGGATTCGTAGAAGATCATGTGATCCATACGCGGGAAAAAAGGAGCAAAGAATCGTGGGCTTTCATCGATACGTTGCACATGGTATTTGTATTCATATTCTTTCCATTCAATACCATCTTGGCTGCCTTCGATGATGAATAAATGCTTCCCATCGTGCTCGAATGTGGAGAAAAACACCCCGCCCCACTGCCCAACAACATGGTACCGTTGAAGCCACAACAAAAGAGATCTAGGAAATACTACGTTTGACCAGCTGTACTGATATCGGCGATCAAAGAGCCAATTTGGGTTTGCCAGGTAAGAAATCCCAGCGCCCTCAGCTATACGAACAGTATACATTGTGCCAATTGCCCCGTGTGCTCCAAGCAATAGAGGAACAACAACAGGACTCACTTTGGAAAACAATTGGGAGAAACCACACTTGCGGATCGTTCTTTTTTGTGAATCTTCCTTGTTTTTCTGGTTCGTATTGGCTCTCGTCCGATCTTCGTGAACATGTCTCATCACAAACAGGTCGTCGTCAAGAATGGGCAAGCATAATACTATGGACAACCAGTTCAAAATGCTGTAGTTGCCCGTGGCCATTATTGGGGCCTGGAAGAGCATCAGCGTAATACCGCAAAGGCGCCGGACTTTCAGAGAGGGAAAACATGCCAAGAGGGGGACGAAAAGTTCTACAACCCATGTTATCCACACAGAGGCATAATGGACTGGCATCGGCAAATGGAAAAAAAACCAAGCAAGCGCAGTGGGCATTGGCTGTTCCCTCTCATAAAACCACTTGACATACGTCAGATCCATCCAAGCCTCGCATCCGTTAATAAATGGAACCTTCTCAAGTCCCATAGCAAGCATAAATCGCACCGACAAAAACACCAGCGACAAGCGTGCAACTGGTCGGGGTTCAGAAACAGTTTCGACACCCTGTTCAACGTGTTTCAAGGCGGGCAAAAATAGAGAGAGAACAGTAGCTTCCATGAGCAAATAATCCCATGGAAAAGCAAACAAATCGCCACCTACGACGCAGAAAGATAGCTTCAAAAGATATAGTATAAATAAGTTGAGCCGTGTCCATCCGCGCCCCAATATTAGTGCTGCGCCAACCATGGCACCAACTACGCACGCCCCTACGAGGCTCTCGTTTTTACAGTCCATCCAAAAAATGGAAGGATACAAAATAATATGGCCAAAGTCTTTATAACCGGTAAGTTCGCGGGTTCTGCGAAGAAACAGAGACACAGGTGATATCCCGTGGGAGCCAAGCAAACCTTCAACCTGAAAACTCAAATGAGTGAACGAAATGAGATAAAGCCCACCCAGGCAACGCACGAACAAACCCATAACTTTCGCGTATTTTGTCATAATGCCTTTTTCTCTGGTTTCTTCACATGCTGAAAATACCCGATCTTAGAGCGCGAATGAATACGGAGAGGAAGAGGTACACATGAGAACCTGGTAGTGTCCTTTTCGCAAGAAGTTGCAGGTTGCAGTTCTTCTGAGGAGTCAAGTTCTTTCACTTTCAGGCGCGGCTTTCAGGCTTTCAGGGCCGTCACTTAACTTTAAGGTTAAATATACTAACGTTTAAGGTGTACACTGCGACAAGTAAAATCATCACTGAACTGTACTTTTTCAAAACGACAGATTCAAAAAACTGTACTCACTTCTGCTCTAGTGAATGTTCATAGATTTGGTACAAATAAGTTTGCCTATCACACACAACTGGCCTGCTGTATGTACGTAGTAGCTGATATAGAAAGACCAGAGGTATCGAATTATTATTTGAAATTTTTTAATATCCCGAGTCCTGTCACGGCAATCGAACTCGTATGCGTCGCTGGCGGGGACGAGGCGAAATTCGCTTGGCTTCGGTGCTAACTTTTTTTCCCCAAAACTTTTGCCCGTTAATACCAGTCTTCCCAATTAGAAAAAGGATGTCAGACGAAGACAACATTGAAATGTCAAGGCGCGAAAAACGTCGCCGTAGACGCAAAGAGCGTGAAAAAGAGGCGGACGAAGAAGCCGTGTCTGATGATAATGACGTAGCCGAAGATGTTGTCGATGAAGAGGAAGATGCAGGTGATGCAAACAGAGAAAATGACGCTCTAGTCGGCAAGCAAAGAAAGAGGAGACAAAGAAGGGAGTTGAACGACGGTAAAGAGAAGACAACTAAAGCCGTTGGCAACCGCACGAAACTCCGCAATTCCCATTCAGACGAAAAGTTCAAGCTTTGGAAGAGAGTTTTAGGGGTTGTCACAGTGCTGATCTTGATAGTTGGGGCACTAGGGTTTGAAATCTGCTGCATGTTTGAACGGCTTTGCCGAAACTACGAAGACCCTGCGGTGCCAAATGAAGGTGCAAGCATGCCAACCGACAGTTTTATCCCACTCATGGTTCTTTCCTGTATAATGGGTGTGCTTGCATATGCAACGTCTCTGTCTGAGTCAGCGTTGAAGCTGATGATTTATTCTATATGTAGTTTCGCTTTTGCAATAGTCCTTTTGGTTTTCGGGATTATCTTAGAAAATCTCGGGGATGATGTAACACCGAACCCTGAGTACCCAAAAAGTGGGGGTAGCGAATATTATACGACGGCTGAAGGCATTGCACAAAAGAAATGGAAGACATTACCGGTAGCCATGGTTTCTAATTACTATCCAACACCCGATGACGTGAAGACGAAGTTTATTTCAAATGTCAAATTGATGGCTGGCTTTGAAATCTATCTTTCTATCATTATTATAGCCTCTGCGGTAGCCTCGATGGTTTACGCGATTGCGGTTCGCAATGATACTACGAACATGATAAACAGAGATGCGGCTTGAAATACTCTAGATTGTATAGAATACGATGACAACTCTAATAAGTACGGATACAAAAGAAAAATGTCTCTTACTAGATTAGTCTAACGAATAACTCATAGGCTGTGTGCATACACACATTATTAGTTTTATAAGAGAGATAGATATATGAAACCTCTTTGACTTTTCAGCCTCTATGAAGAGAGATTTCATTATTATCTAATTCTGGCCTCGAAAGCGCGTGTCACGTATCTTAAGCTGGAGCAATTTAACAGCAGGAAGTAAATAACGGCGACAAATAAAAGGCGTGTGTCTACACATTCTTTTTTTAAATTCCACATTCTTCTGTCACTTTTGCTTGATCAAATCACTGGTAACGCCATGGACTCCATTGTTTCGAATAATGGGCGGGGGAAAAAGACAGCCTATGGTATGGACGAGATTTGTGCCACTGTGGATATGCGCCCTATGGTAGAAAAGGTCGGTGGCGATCGATCGTTTTTTCAAATAACAGATGGCGAGTTCGTCACTGTTGTTCATTGTAGAAAAGGTCGATCGGTTGCTGATGTCAAAGCATGGTTATATTTATGCAATCCACGCAGTGTAAACGTACAAGACCTCGAAGGAAAACAAGCCGCAACGTCGAGGTGGCACGATCTTTTGAGGTTCCCTGCGGGACATGGCGCCGATACTGGAGGTGCACTAGTTGGATCACCATGGTACCATTTGCCAAGTTCGGCACCATCTCCCGGCCAAGCAACCTTCGGCGGACTGTGGAGCAAAAGGGTTAGCAACCCAACGGACCACACATTTATTCAGTATGGTGCACGTATACTGTCGTAGAATTGTTGTCGAACTGCTGTACTACATTCATAACGGGGTTCTTTTGAGCAAAAGCAAAAAGTGTTTTTTAACTTAGTGTCCCTCTTAAGCTCTGTTCCCGCGTAATATGATATATATTTTGTATTGTTTTCTATCATAATAAGTTAATTTATTTTATTTTTATATTATATATGACAAAACATCTCTTTTAAATTTAAATACAGCAGCCATTCATTATATTTAGTTTTTATGATTATTGCTGAAACTGGTACTCGTAGTAGTACTTACCAAAACTTCCAGTCAGTGTTTTCAGTAGTCGGTGGTGGTCAGCATTCCGGTTGATCAGTGCAATGCTATTCTCTCTCTTTCAGTTGCCGAAACGATCAAACCCGGCAATAAAATGAACAGTTGGCAAGTCTTTCTGCATGTCGATAGGAATCATACATTCTTCGACCATTTCCAGGTCACTAGAAGTGGCTTCAATTACTTCATGGCCATCATCAACGGTCATTTCATCGACATATTTCCCACCATATTTGGTCACGCTAACACTCTTTTCCATTCGCAGAGTTCCCATGCCATGAATTCTGTCGTCTCGAAAGCGTCCTTCATATTCGGCTTTGGAAGCGAAAATATACATTCCTCTTCCATCTTTAATACCTCCACGAAGGGTTCCTTCGTAGCGGCTCCCATCCGGGTATATAATGATGCCACGGCCTTCCAGTTGATTGTTTTTCCAAACACCTTCATACAGGGTGCCATTGGCACCTTTAAGATTACCAGGTCCATGGCGCATGTCTTTCAACCATTCTCCTTCAAACGAGTTGCCTGAGATGTCGGTTGATATCCCATGGCCTTGCCGCAAGTTATCTTTCCATTCCCCGCGGTACACATTTCCATCAGAATCATTGTACGTGCCAAATCCATGACGACGATTCTCCCTCCAATCGCCAACGTATTTACTTCCATCTGCGTGCTGAAAAGTTGCCTTCCCGTTTAAACGCCCTTCATAAAACTCCCCATCGCACACGAAATTCCCGTTTTTATCAGTAATCAAACCTTTACCGTGTACCACTCCGTCCTTCCATTCCCCCTCGTACATATCTCCATTAGTATAAACACATGTGCCTAAACCATTCCGCAAGCCATCCTTAAACTGACCTTCATAAATTTCACCGTTAATACTCTTGTGGGCTGTCCTATATTCGGAATGATCTACACCCTTCCACACAGTGGCAACCAGCCGCTCCGTCCCATCTGCACAGTCATCCTCGTCTGATGAAGTTTCGCCGTCATACGGTTGCATTTCTCTTGACGGATGTTGGGAGCCGAATGAAACTGCATGTTCCGAATGATCGCTGGAATGGGACGAAAATCGCAACATGTCGGCAGATGTTCTGTTCTGTGGGCGTTCGATCACAGAGACGTCGAACAGAGGCGGCACAGGGCTCCCTAAGTTCGGAAGAGAGTTTTGATTGACCGTGATCGTGGCAGCCTGCCTCCGTTCATCTAACTTTACCGCGAAGTCAGCCAGTTCCTTTACTTTGCGCCTCTTCCTTTCAGTATCAGCTAGTCGGTTTTCTTCGGCAATTCGGCGCTTCTCCATTTCTTTCTCCCGCTCTTTTTCTGCGATAAGCCTCTGCTCTTCCTCCCGCTTCTTTCGCTCCGCCTCTCGTTTTGCACGCTCTTCTTCACGAGCCTCGCGCTCTTTAATGGCCTGCCGCTCTTCTTCCAACCGTTGCAGCTTCAGCAACCGTCGCTCTTCTTGTCTCTGTTTCTTTGCTCTTTCAGCATCTTCCTCTGCTTTTTTCATTGCCTCCTCTTGCTGTGATTTAATTAACACCTTTTGGCTTACTTTTCTTTGGCGTTTTGACGTCCGCGAAGCCTCTACATCTTGACCGTCTGCGTTGGATGTACATCGTGCCCGCCGCTTCACAACCGGAGGGTCATACACCTTCATCAAACTCAGCTCTTTTGTATGTTTGTTGAACTTGCCGGCAATGGTAAATCCACCAAACTCATTTGTCCCTCTTCCAATCACTTGCTCCCAACAATGCTCTTCTACTTCGGACTTCGATAAGCAGTTGTTCGGTCCGAAACCAGTTCGCAAGCGAAACCACTCATCCACTTGGATGGGAGGTCCCTTGTTGGACAACGTCAGAATAAAATGGCCTTCCCAAACACCTTCCAAACTACTCCCTTTAGTACTGTTGGGATGATCAGGACACTCTGGGGTAACAACCCCATCTCCTTCTACGCCAAAAAAAATGGGCGACACATGCTCGCATTTGTAGAGCCCCTTCTCCACGGTATCCACGTCCAAGAAAGCACGTTTCATATTTTGGTTCAAGCAGGCAGGGTGTGTGTGAAGGTCTGACTCCCGCTCGTCAACGTCGCGTTTATATTCGTACTCACTGGTCTTCTTACTCTTCTTGTTTGCAAATGTCCATGATCCAACGATGGAGTCTGATGTCACCATGCCTACCATTGATATCGTATTGATAGCCTTTTTCCGTTTTTCAAATGCCGCGGAAAACGTAGCCCAAGAAAATTCTGGTGTCGGGACGCATTGGACTGGGCAAGCTTTGCGTTTCGACATCGGAAGCACCAGGCGTGCACCGTGTCAGCACGGGCAGTTACGAAGCTAGGTTTCGCCGGGTGGTATACAAGCGCCTTTTATGCTTAAGAACGGTCGGTCTCGACCAAACGATGCAGTAGGCCATAGTGTTTGAGCCGTGACAGAATAAACTCGCACAACTAACTATCGCGCAACGCGTGAGCTCGTGATGAAGGACTTGCCATTTCCTCGTACATTTAGGTATTCACCTAGGTACGGTGTGACTACTATCGTAGTATGGGAGGTAAGTGGATAGGTAGGTGGATGAGAGATGAGAGTCCAGCTTATGATGACATGCAAATGGACTCGGCCCATCGTTGGCATGGCATTCATAGTTCATAGTCTAAGAGGAATGATTGGCTGCGAAGCGATGCTAGTGGCACGCACTATTACTCGATTACTCACTCGTATTACTCGTGACAGAAGACAGAGATGCTTCCATGAGTATGTATGCAAATATCAACATCATTTGCGAACAGTATCAAGGAAGGCATTGACTTTACAAGTCGTCGCCCATATATGCGATGCGCTTAATCTGGTTCCGAAGTACGTATACCAGTCTGCGAGTTTATGCGTGACTTTGTGTAAACAGACAAACTTGTTCGCTACCCAACCCCCTTTTTCACTGTTCCTGAACCATATTCTGGTCGCAACAAGTCAGTATGCAGGTAGCAATTAAACCAACTTTTGGTGAAGTTCCAGAAAGCAACGACAACGGTGAAGAGAATAGCTGGTTGAGCGTTGCCGCCGTCCTAGGTGGGGCAGTCGTCGTCGCCGTAGGGGCATTTATCGTGTTTGGTCCTGGGAAGAAAAAGGAGAAGAAAAAAAAGCGGTTGAAGAAGCGTTCAACAAACTGTGCGAATGTATCTACTGCCGCGGCCACAGGTAAAAGCAAGGGTGGGGGACGACTGAAGCAAAATGTTGGAACAATCTCTACAGCGACGGAAGGTGGAGCTAGCCAGGCCGCGTCGTCTGAAGATAAACTTCGCGAGCGTCTTCAAGCAGGTTTTCAAAAACGCTTGAATGCCGAAAGTAAGACTGGAAGTATCGCCATGAAGAAGGACAAACCGGCAACCAGCCCATTTTGGGCCCATAGTGGTTGGCAAAAGGTAGAGTTGTCTCTGTTGACTGGTGAGCACAACCAGGCCCTTCAAGCATTTGTGCAGTGTTTGCAAGCGCAGCAGTTGAACTACTCAACCGCCAAGGAATCGATAGGTAAAAGGGATTTTACACCAGAGGCGTTGTTCATGAAGTGCGTTGACTTCTTTACTTTCGATAATTATCGCCTTGCAAACACAGCATTTGCACAGGCCAATCATAAGTTTTATTCTGACTTACAACAAGGGAAAACTGTTGACCCTGAAATGATGCCCGCGACGAAATATGTTTGTGGTTTCTGCATGTCAGAACTCGGCGATTTTAACAGTTGTCAAAAGCTCGGGTGGCAAAGTCGGTCTACAAGAGAATTGAATAATGCCACATCCCCGCCACCTGGATCTCTCACTGTTCTCCGACTCGTAAAGGAATCGAGGGAAACGAAAGTGACGATTGCGAACGCCATGCCGAACCAACGTAATGTACGTATTGCACAGGCGGCGGCAATTGGTAAAGTAGAAGTGGGTCTCATAAAAAGTGTTTGCGGGGAAAAGAGTAAAGATTATTTGGACGCGTTGATATCGACCAGTAAACTGACGCTGCAATGCAACGGCATTGGGGCAGAAACTGCCAAGTACGCCCAAAGTATTTTGAAAGAGGCTACATGTCATAGTTTATTTAAGGATTATTCCGGGGAAGACCAAGGAGGTATACTTGTGTTGTTGGGCATGGCCACGATGATGGTAGGAGAAACTGATCATGCTGTAGACCAAATGCTAAATGGTGTACGCCTCTTTGCCTCCTTGGATCCAGACAAAGCATCAGAAACCGATCGTCGTAACTTTTCTTTCTTTGCGGTGTCTCTGATATGCGAAGGTAACATCGAAGCAGCAAATCGAGTCATAGATGCCGTCCTCGGTTTGCCGCCCCCTCGTGGGAAACGGGCCGTAATGGTGGCGTTTACAGACGCAATTCAGACCCTCAAACAAGCTTCGGCATTTTGCAAAGGATTTTTGTCAAGTGAGCGTAAAGATAATATGGAAGAATGCATTCGCGTGGGCAAAAGTTTCCTATGCAAGATTGGCAATGCCCCCGCGATCCCGTCCACGAGAGGTGTATTTCTTAATATGTATCCTGCTTGCTACGAAACCCTTGGCTACAAGACCAGCAAATCGCTTCATTTTGTTGATCGCCTTTATGTTGAAGCATTGTACACCCAATCAAGGAACAAATTCGAGACTAGTGCGCGTGCGTGCCGGCTTCTCATCGAGATTGCCCCTATCGCCTCAAGCGATGCTTCGAAAGTAACAAAGTTGATGTCCAACACTAGACATACTTTCGCAAAGACTACTGTGGCTCTTGTGGGGAACGAGGCCCACGTCGACTTGTTACGCGAAGGTGCCGCTGCGGCGAGAGAAGAACTAGAACTGGTGGAAAAGTTAGAGAAAAAAATTGAAAACGAAACGGCATCATTGATCAGTACGCCTGCTCAAAAAATCAATGACGTAGAAACTGCTAAAATTTCTGACAGAATGACTCTGAATGCACAATTGGGGACCATCGAAGCAGGATTAGGAAATTTAAAGCTTTCTTCACAGCATTTTATTTCAAGTGTAAGATCAATGTTAGAGCTAAAAGAGAAAGGTCCTGCATTTTCATCAAAAGTAGCCCCGTCTGATGTGAGAAGTCACGTTTGCAAGTCGATTGGACATATATTTGCATGGTGTGGTGTCTTGGAGCCAAGCAGTATGACAGATGTTCGCGGTTTGATAGACGTGGGGATGGAAGGTTTGTCTACATTTGAAGGATCGGCCGACATTCAAGAGTCCAAGGAAACGCTTCAATTTGCATTTGATATGCTTTACAAAGATGTGAATACTGAAAGCAGAACAAGGTACGACAAACTACACCATAGCTTGTCTCAGAATACTGCGAAGACTCCAGCAGCACGTATGGCATGGGCTATGTTAGCACTTGGATCTGACTATTATAGTAAACGGCAGTACAAAGCAGCATGTCGTTACATGACAATTGCACTCAAACTTGCAGCGCATTTGTTTTCCCCCGACCGCGGAGATTTATGGGCCCAAATACTAAGATTTTGGGTACCTATTGTTTTCAAGAGCGGTCATGTAGACGCGAAAGAGTGTGGTGTATCTCCTGAGATGATTACCATGGTGGCGTCTATTTTGGAAAAAAAGAAATTAAGTACCACAGAAACCATTGCAGAGTTAAGGGATTTTGGAACTCGGCTGGTAACCGAGCCTATTTAACAGAAAGTGCGTAAGATGGAGAATTTCCTAAGTAAACTACTAATCATGCTAAGCGGTACCTTTGTTAGTACCAAAGACATGAAGCGACCCTTCTAGCTCCGCAGCATCTCTTTCTAAGTAGACAGATGCAATCGTATTGAAGCGCTTCTTACGAAACGTAGTTTCATCTTCATCATAATCGACGCGAAGTTTTGCTTTCATTTTATCTTCTTCCTTTTTGTCTTCTTCTACTGCCTCAACATTATGCTGTTTCTGTAAAGTAATGCCCGATGCTACATCTTTCTTTCTCTTTTCTTCTTCATCTCGTAGCCGAATTTTATTTTTGCCGATAATATCTTTGTGAGCAGCAATTTCATCTTGTTTTTTTTTCTTGGTAGATAAATGGCGGACCTTGCCGCCTGGTCCGCGTTGGTCCCGCCAGGTCATGGATGTCCCTAAGGTAGCCGTCTTCCCATTCATCAGACCCTCTACAACTTTGCTGGTCCCTTTCTTTTTAAATTTTGCGGACAAAAGCTTCATGTCTTTGACAGGAAAATCGATCCACTCATCGGGTGTTTCAAGAGTACTATACTGCCATTGGTCGAACTGCTTTATGTCGTACCAAATAGTCATTTCCCGAAACTCTTCATACTTGGCAAATTCTAGTTTGTCTCCGTTGAAATCATCGAGTGTTCGGTTAAAAATTTCTGCAAGCAACTCTTTTCGTTTCTCCGCTTGATTACGTGCTTCTTGGTCGTAGCTTGACAGTCGGGACTCTCTCTCGCGACGGGCAACCGACTTCATTTTGAAGAGTTCACCTTCGTCTAGGGCTTTGGAGGAACTTACATAGTCATCTTCGTCGTCAGTGAGATCCATCTTTCGAAGGCGAGTCTTATATGGTCCTTTTTGTGTCGATGGCTCTGTTCTGAAAAAGAAGGTGCAGAGAAGCGTATGAACGGGACACCTGGAGGACAAACAGATACTTCAGTTTCGGTTTGTCAAAGCTTGATTTATTATCAACGCACGTAGGTGGATACGATGCGGTTCCTGCCGAGAGCCGAGAGGCTTGGCGGCGTGGCTTGTCCGAGTATGATCCCTATCGAATACCCTGTAGGACTACGAGTGACCGTAGTCACCGTACCCTTACCAGGCGTTCTCAAGAAAATGTACGATTATTGTGGACTGAGGACTGTGGATATATCGGAACATCGGAACTATTGAGCATCACTATTGAAAAAGTTGCAAACTCCTTGCAATCAGTCTGAAAGCGTACACGTTGGCATTAAGAGAAAGTTCTGCTTATTCCAACATCTTGTCGCATCACTGTTGCACTGGAGTTTATACTTTTGCCCAGCAAACTGGTACTTCCATGGCGAGTATTATTGCCGCAGCTGGAAGCAGTGGCGCTGGGAAAGACGGAGCTGAAGATGGTGACGTGACCGACCCCGAAGACGCACACGCCACAATCGCGGGGCTAGATTCAAAGACTTATAATAAATTGATGCCAACAGGGCGTGCCATTGCACGGATATTTGACGACGCAAAACGTGCCGAGGAGGCACCGGAAGAGGTTCCAGTGTATTATTGGGACGAAGACTTCGAAGGTGACCCAGAGGAGCTAGGATCGAAAGAAAAGGTATGGCACAATGTCCATTCTATGGGCTATAGCACATTTAAAGGTATGGAGTTCTTAGGAGAAATATTTGCAAACTTCTTCGGGCTAACAAAATCCAGGTATCAGTGGGTAATCGATGCAAAAGAAAAGGAAAAGGCTGAAAAAGAGCGTGCATTGCTGGAGCATCGTCAACGGCAATGGCTCCTCCAGCAACGCAAACTTCGCCGTGAGAAAGAGTCTGCGGAAAAGATGGCGGCTGAGGCCTTAGCTGAGGCGGACAAATTGGAGGGGGGTGAATAGTTGAAAATCTTATCGCAAATCAGACAACGATTGCCCTCATAGTGAAATATGGTTCGACGGTATAACGCACCACCAGCTAATTTTTAATCTCCGTGATAGGTATTCCTACGTAGACATAAGATAAACTGGAGGGATAGTAATATAATAGTAATAAGCGATACTTGAAAAAATGACAAGACGTAGACACGCACAATATTTCGGGGTGGTGTCAACGTATTATTAGATTATTAGTTGACAATGTCAACGAACAAGGAAAAAGACAAAAATAACAAGAATCCTCTTTTGCCTCAAGAAGATGGTCCACCACAGTCAGTTTTCTGACCACACCTCCTTTTCTAGTTGATTGCAGAAAGCTCAGCTTCACTAGTGGATTTGAATTAAGTTTCAGGACCCTCCTAGGAAAGGCTCTGCGCTGAGTTCACCGTGTTCACCAACGACTCGAGCAACGTGTCAACTTTTCCAACTTCTTTGTTCGTCTTTCTAGTGCAACTCAGGTTAGAGAATTGGCAGCCTCTGGTCGACTGCGCAATTCTAGACGGAGTATGCTTGGTGAAGAGGACGCTGGTTTAATTGCGGACGATGAGTGCCGTGGTTTTATCAAAATAAACAACCAGAAGTGGGCGCCTCACGTGAAACATTCATCTGTAGTTGAGTCTACCGGCACTCACATTTTTACTCTGATCGTGGGAGAACAACGTACGATAGATCGGACTTTAGAGCAGTTTCAACAGCTTCATAGCTATTTACTGTACCGTTTCCCGAAGAGCAGGCTACCGTTTGAAGTACCAAAGCGGACGTGGGGAAATCTTTTGGGGGGAATACAGGAAACCATTGCAAATTACACCCCAGAATCATTGAAAGACTATGTCGTTGGAGAAAACACAATATTATCAGGCTACAAAGACCTTCTAGGTGTGAGTGATTCTAGTCCGTCTGATCATGTGCTCGGTCACCTTGCGGATAAGTCTTCTTTGGAAGACCACATTGCATATATGGAAGCATCTCTTTCTTCCTATCTTGCATCTTTGATGTCAGTAGAAGAAGCATGGAATTGTCTAGTCTGCCGCAGGTTTTTTGAGGAGGAGCATTTTCGCATGTCGAACAGCTACTTGAACCATACAATTTCAACAGAAACATTCTTGCTGCAAGCATTACCTCGTAGTATTGTTGAATTGGCCAACAAAGGTAAGTTTGAATTAGATGTCCGTATTTTAGGGGAGCAGGATGTTGTTATCTGGGACTTTTGTGTGTTAGAGCATGATATTGCTTTCACTGTTCACTTTGATGGGTGTACAAACAGCACCGGAGGCAGTTCACCGAAAGTCATAAAGCGAAAGCCGAAAGTGCCTCTTCTTTCTTCCTCTGAAAATGTAGATGACATAGTGGCGAGTAAATGTGCGCGTGATTCAACTCAGTGGAGTCAAGTGGTTCCATACACTCATTATATCACGTCTGAATGCTGTCCACCTGCGTCCGTTCAAGGCAGGTTTTGGCCAGGCAAAGCAGGGGTACTTCGATTAGAATGGGACAACAGCTTCAGTGTCCTGCGTTCCAAAACCTTGCGTTATGTGGTTGAAGTAGTCTCAACAGAAGCTGTTGAAGCCGCCTCGTCCGCCGCCAAAGATGCAGCAAAACAAGGTTTGGGCACGTTTGAAGAAGGCCCGAAATACGATGAAGCAAACCACGCCTGTCCAGAGATTGATTATGACAAGACCGCAAAGGGTGAATGCGAAGCCATGGTAGGAGCACTGGCGCAAGAGCAAAACCTTCATATGCAACGAATAGAATCAGATATCATTTTAGCAGATACGCAACGGAGGATGGAAGAGGCAAATAAAGCGTTGCTCAATAAATCAAAACAGTACGAAACATTGCTAACTGCATTTCAGGAGCTACAAAAGAAGCTGGATAGTGCTAACGAGAAGTCAAGAAAGCTGGAAATAGAAAAAAGCGAAATGAGTCGCCATATCGAAGCTCTCACCAACGACAGGACGAAGCTTGAAGATGAGAAACGAGCAATGGTATTTTCCGAAGCGGCTGTGCAAAAACTGGAAGTAAATGCAGACCACTGCCTTGATTTAGAAGAGAGACTCTGTGATTCTGAGGGTAGAAACAAAGTTCTATCTGAAGAGATTGTGGCGCTGACTGAGACGAGCCACAAGGACCAAGTCGAACTTGCTCAGCTGAGGTCAGAGTTGAAAATGTTGAACGTCGAGATCAGTAGTCAAAAAGCTTTGGAATTATCGACACAATTGAGTGCAAAAGCTTCGGCTCAAAAGCTTGTTGATGAAATTCAAAAATTGAAAACATCAGTAGCGAAATATAAAGCACAGAAGACCGTTCTTGTCCGCGAGGTGAAAATGTTGCGACTGCAAGTACATGAACTTCAAGAAGAGCACTCTTTGGACAACGGTGCATCGGCGGAAATTTTGCGAGAAAAAATCGATGTCGTAGAATTCGTAATTATGGAAGCAGGACAAACTCCAGCCAATATCGCTTTTCAGAATGGCATGCGCCTCAAAGATTTCAAATTGTTGAACCAAATCAAAGGAGAATCCGTTTTCGAAAGAGGATTTAGCGTTTATGTTGTTCCCAACAGCCGAGATCTGGAACTTGAATTTGATAATACAATCGCCCCGCCGCTAGCCTACTCTAAGAAATAATAAACCAGGAACGAACAATTGGATGCGCATGAATCAGGCTAAAAGCGTTCTTCGGGAACAGGGAATGGCCGAGTTGTAATGATGAAACCACGAATATAATAACCTAATTGCAATGCAACAGAAAGAACATTTGACGGATCCAGTTGAAGCTACTCGGCAGGGTGTGATATTTAATTATTACGCCCCGCCTCCGCCGTGAATATTCACTGCGTAGACTACGAACTGTACGGTACCACTATTTACGTTTTCTCTGATGATGGTCATAAGTTATATAAAAATAAAGCGCCAGCGATAATTGCATTGGGAACCCCATTATTAGCATTTGACACGTACGAGCGTTCGAGGGCTGAGTTCAGCCCGTCTGTTTCGCCTTTTCATGTACGGGCCCGCCTGGAAGCTGTTACGTAGTTGGCGCCTTACACTGTCAAAGCAGCGAGGAAACGTGGTATAGAAAGTGAAAAGAACGTCTTCACTGCTGCCTGAACCAAGAACAGCCGTCATGGCGCCTCGCCCTGGAACAAAATACGCTGCCAAACTTTTTAAAGAAACAAATACAGAGCTTTGGACAACTGCTTTGCGGCACTATGGCCAGGCTGTTGTGGCTAAAGCTGAGACGTTGTCCGATAAAGAAAAAAAAAATAATTTGATCGAAAATGATTCTTGGTGGATAGGTCGCTTCCCTGATACTATTCAAAAACGTGGTTTCGTGACAAAGGAAGAAATAGTACGAGTGATGGAGTGGAAGCTGTCTGTTGGGAAGTGGCGTCCTCTTCTTAATCGTTTGAAACAACAGAATACACCAGACTCTATCGAAACTATGTCGAAAGAAGCTTTTGCACACGCTAAAAAGGGTTCTGTTAAAGATGCAGTGAAATCCTTGTCAAAACTTTCTGCCGTGGGACCCGCCACAGCTTCTGCTCTGTTGGCTGCTTATATGCCCGAAAGATTTGCTTTTATGGCGGACGAGACTTTGGAAGCCATTCTTGGAAAGAGAGAATATACTTTGAAAGCATACTTGCATTATAACGAGATCCTGCAATCACGTGCCTCAGAATTAGAAATATGTGTAGAAGATGCCCGTCGTGCTATGTGGGCTTGTGCATTCTTGGGGTTTGACGTTGCAACGAGTGGACAAGAGATTGTTCCATCAACGAAGCGCAAAAGAAATGAGATTCCTGAAAAAGGAAAGCGCAAAAAATACAATTGAGGCAAAACCAGATCAGCCGTGCCAAGTCGTGAGTACGTACTAAGTAGATGGGACGTATTTCATCCTCGCCATTATTAAACAAACACAAAATGAATTATAGTTGATCGTTGATGTATTATCTTAACTGTTAACCGAATAATATCATAGCTCTTTCTTTCTTGAGAAGGTCGAAACTTTAATACAGCAGTTTTTCGTCTCACAATTCGACCTTGGGTGGTTCAGTGCCCTTTGGCCCCCCAAATTCATCCCAAGAAATACTTCCGTCTCCGTTCTTATCTTCGTTAGCAAACAATCCATCTGGCATCTCTCGTTGATGTTCATCTAGAAACCACTGTGCAACTTCTTCCTCGGTTAATTTGCCATCTGCGTTCCCCTTAGTATCAATCTCGTTAAAAATATTAGGTTGTGGTTTCCCCTCATGTATACCGAGGCATTCAACTTCGAAACGTAACGTTGCACCAGCGGGGATGTCATCCCCCATTGCGCGATCCCCGTATCCCAACTTTGCTGGGATCACAAGTGTTCGCTTCTCCCCTACACACATATCCAACAAGCCATTATCCCAACCTTGGATGACTTGTCCAAGGCCAAGCGTAAAGTGGAAGGATTCACCACGGTCTCTGCTAGAGTCGAACTTTTCGCCCTTTTTCTCGGTGGGAGAAGAATCATCGATAGTGCCAACATAGTGCATTTCTAGTTCGTCACCATTTTGAGTTTTCCGATGCTCATCGCAATTGTTGGGTTTGAAAGTTGTTGTGACGACCAATCCGTCTTCTTCCCCCTTGTACTTTGCCGAAGCAATAATAGCGGAAGCGAGTAACAAACAACACAAGAAAATGAGGACTACGGTTTTCATGATTAACTTTTTCGAGAAGTAGCAAAATAGTTTTGTTGAAGCCAACAATTTAATGAGTTCAGTTTAGAAAGATATTTAGGTGTTGCGCTCGTTGGACAGAGCGAAGGGGTTGGTCATGAATAATATCTGAGTTGTTCGAAACATTTGGATTATTGTCATATTTTATTTTTTATTTTTAGTGATTGGACGACGTGTGATCATCATTTTTGTGCAGCCACTCTTTGCAATTCCTTCCTATTAAAACTCTACTATATGGTAATATTAGTACAAATAATACTTCAAATAAAGATTATAAGATTTTAAGATTTTTACTCTCAGGACTCTCATTTAGCTATCAATACTATTGCTTCCACCATCTTCAAACCCTTTTCTCCTCGTTAAAGGTGGCCGTTTTAAACTCTTTCGCTTCAAATTTCTTTCCTCGCGCAATGGTGATGTACTCGTCGCTGTATTTTTCGTAAGCTTCATCATTTGGTTCGTGTGCTCTGTCGCGCGAGGCCAAATTGTCCATAGATGAATAGGTGTTTCGCGGCCAGGTAATAGAAAAGAGCCCCGCCCCCCTCGGTATATCGTTCTGCCATTTTTGTCGACGATAAACGATCTTTTTTTTGTGCTGTTAGAGACACGACAATTAACATTTCTTTCGCCAAGGGCTTGCACCACTTTCAAATCGTTTACACGGGTTACAGTGAGCGATTGCCAAAGACTCGAGTTCATTTTATGCAACAAGCTTTCTTTACAAAAGATCCCTACCCGTCGCCGCATTTTCACGTGATTGAGCACACGCTTCTTATCACAAGGCATGGGTCTTCTCTTTCCCGCGAAGCCGATCGTCTTATTAAGACAGCGGTTCCTTGCAAACTGGATGGAGCGAAACAAAAAGTTAGGAGTTGAAAGTGAATCAAAGTTATCATCCTCCCGGGGATGTGGTGAAGCCTTCTGGTGAAAACAGATATCACCCGACAAGGTCGCCCCGAAGACGGGATCATTCGCTTCCCGCCCTGACAAAGAGTTCCCATTCTGTATAGACAATTTTCGAGCAGCCATCTGAATTATTCTATCTCTGAGAAAAAAATACCACAAAGGTGGGGTTTGTGCATCAACAGGGAGAACGGACAGAGTAAATGTTCGTATGTTGGGTGCCACGGTCTCACCGCTCGCGATCAAACGGGTTCATTATCACCAGCACATTTCCCTTGGATCTCAGGTCCGTGATGCCATTGTTCTACTGAAGCTGTCCATTGAAACTCTGCATGATCGTTTGATCCTGCATTGACGACGTCGACACTCACTGACCACCCCGCGTCTCATGCATGCATCTGCTAAGTCGGAGTACTATACAGCAATACAGCGCTGCGGTGAAAAATATACAAATATTTATTACGTACTGTGATAGATAGACGACCATGCAAATAATGAACAAATATTTTCTCGTGACTGAAGTGACTGCCCGTATCTGTCTGAGTCAATGCCCAAGTAGTGATTGCAGCAAACAAGTTGGCAAACGTTTGCCTTTCCATTTAATGTATCGGCTTTGGCGTTAGTACGATCTCGGCGTTATCTAAGTCGGACTAAGCAACCAGTGATATAACAAACCATTCGTTCCTGACTTCCACGGCTTTTCGCCGAACTTCCCGGCACTCGTCATCAATAGCTTCTTCTAAATCAACCAAAACTTGATGCTTAAATGGATGAATTAAAAGGTAGGGAAGTTTCAAAAAACGTAGCAATGCATTCAATGCCAGCAATCGATCGCTAGCTTTGGCGCTGCGTTTAGATTTTGTGAGATTGACCACTGCCGGAATCACCACATGTAAATGGCTGCCAAAAGTATCCACGCTTTCATCCAACGCGATTGTCAACGTTTTTAATGCCGCGATCGAGAGATTACTTTGGTTTGAAGAAAATGCCTCAATGACCAGCGGTAGAATTCCTTCCAGCCGAAATAACAGAGCAGGAGCAGCCAAATGCTTGCACAGCAGCATCACTGCTTTAACATAATTTTTCCGATGCTCTGGAGACACTGTTTTTAAGCAATTCTGAAGTTTGTCCATAACACACTCAAAAAATCGCTGCTCATAAAATAGGGCCTTATTAGTGTCGCAAGCATCGCTCAAAACATCAACAAACTTTTCTATGACAAGAGAAAATGAACTTGACGCCGCGTTACTAATTTCGTCATTCACGGACGCTAAACTTTGAAATAATATTGATGTTACCTTGTCTCCCACAGGGTGTCCTCTCATGATGAGGGCTTTTCCAATCCAGGATAGGGTCCGCACTTTTTCAGGAGAATCCAGCTCAGGGGAGAGAAGAGTATCATCTACGACGTGATGCAACCACACATCTATAGCATTTGCATCATTGAATTTTATATCAAGGTCAATCTTATTAAAAATGGCTGCAAGGCATTTTCCTGCCAATTCAATGGTGGAAGCGGAGGAAGCGGCACGCCCACACAAATGTGACAAAAAGGTGACGGCGTGGTTCAAATCAACTAAAGATAAATTTGACATTGCTTCCCGGCGACACGATCCCAAGATAGCAGTGAACACGGAAAGTTCGAAGCTTACATCACCGGTTTTCTTCGAAAACACACCGTCGGGGCCATTGAATTGACTTAACACGTACTTCAAAAACAGCAAGTGCGTTTCTCTTGACGATCGCTGGGTTAAAGTTCGTAGAAGTTCAACACCGCACATTTGCTCTACCGTCGTTTCATCCCACTTCGCCGCAGACGATATGAAAATATCAAAAACTGAGTATGCCAATGCCTTTGTATTGCCTGTGAGCATTCCTTCAAAGCACCAACGTAAGTTGTCAGCATTTGCCGTCGAAATTTGAACGATTTTAGTTAAAGCCTTAAAAATAGCTTGGCGAACCCAGCCTTTTGTTTGAAGACGGGTAGAAACTAAATTGTACATCTCGGACACTATAATGCAAAAATAGTGTGGGATGGTGCAGAGGTTGGATAACGTCAGCAAAACGATGCCCAAAACGACGGAATCAATTTCAATCCCTGTCGACTCTTGTGCAAGCAATACAGTCAATTTATTCACGTATTTTGGAACAACAGACACAAGAAAAAACTGTTTAAATTTATCC
>Ga0099797_100252_pt1 | contig 35354 bp, 13 predicted proteins | sample Uncmet_Sort48C_1_FD_89871 | JGI IMG/M metagenome (GOLD analysis project Ga0099797, IMG submission 89871) | Marine eukaryotic communities from CALCOFI LINE 67, Pacific Ocean - C012_Sort48C_1 | ecosystem: Environmental > Aquatic > Marine > Oceanic | place: Pacific Ocean: Monterey Bay | collected... | reverse complement strand
GACGCATCCGACGAAGAAGATTACAAGGAGTACCTGAAAAAGAAAAACGAGCAGCTAGAAGCCAATCGTCGGAAAATGGAAGCTATGGAAGCGGAAAGGGCAGTTCGACTGGCATCAAAAACAAATGGTACGTCTTCTGAAAGTGGAAAAGTCGTGCTGAAGAAACGAGGTGAGGTGAGTTTGAAACCAGCAGCTTCTGTTGATAGTGGCGCCGCAAGGACCGGAGGCAGGAGTCGATTTGAACCTTCAGGACGAAGTCGTTTTGAGTCCTCAGGTACATCAGGTACAAGTCGATTTGATGATTTGAGCGGTAGAAGTGCTGATCATGTTGGAAAGATGAGGAGTGCTGAAATTTACAAAACCGACGAGGATGAAGAGTCACAAGATGAGTATCTATCCTCTCGCAAAGCTGCACAGGCTGCTAAGAATCAGAATCAACCACGAACTGCCTCTACGAATTCTGAAACTGACGGTGTGATTGTTCCGAACCACCGCGATCCTGCGAATCGTGGATACAGCACCGATGATCATACTGGCAGAAACGTCGATGGTAAGTCAGGTGTAGGTATCCCCGCAGTTGTGAAGAAACCTGCACGAGATAGTTACGATCGTGATGGCAGTCGAGGGCGAGAAATGGTTCACGATGATGAGAAATTCGACAATGACGATCGATATGGTGACCATGGTGATGCTGATAGCGTTCCTCGGTCCAGCAGAAAGGACCGCAGAAGACAACAATATCATGATGACGAGACACCTGCTGATGAGGTCGGTTACGATAGTCGAGGCGAAGATCGTCAGCGTAAATCGTCAAAGCAGAAGAAGGAGCACAAAAAACACAAAAAATCCAAAGAGGACCGCAGCTACGACTCGCGTGATGAGAAGACCGCGGCTGTGGACAAAGCTCATGGTCAGCGGCGTGGTGATAGTCGTGACCGTGAAACTTCCAAAAAGAAGAAAAAAGAATCCAAATCGAAGCAGAAATCAGCTATTGCTCTGGACTCGGACGACGAGTATATCCGCGCCAAGCTCGAAGCCAAGCAGAAAGACAGAGCAGTTGAAACGTTGAGTGATGATGAAAGCATTAGCATTCCGAAGAAAAAACGAGATGATTCAAGAACGAAACGTGAGTCGCAGCGTGATTCAAAACGTGACAGGAGTCGTCGTCGAAGCAGGGATCGTCATGATCGTGGTGACCGTGATCGTGATCGTGAAGGCAAACGCGATGACGATCGTGACGGAGGAAAACCGCGGTATAGCCGCACATACTGGAACTATTTGAAGAGCATCGATGGTGGCAGGGCGCCGCTGCCTATAGGCTACAGTAAGGACGGTCCGGTAGCGTACGAAAGCAAAGACAGCCGCGAATATGACCGTCGCCGCCGCGACGGTCATGATCGTCGTGACAATCGAGATCGCGACCGGAGCAGTAGAAATCGCAACGGTGATGGAAAGCGTCGTGAATCTCGTGATCGCATCCGGTACAATTTTTCATCAAAAGAGGCGTCTTCAAAAGATGCATCGAAGGACAGTCGTGATTTAGCCCCGTCAAAAGACACAAAAGACTCTCGCCAAGGTCCAAGTCGTCGTCGTGATGAAGAACGACAGAGAGACCGCAAAGATCGGAAAGACAACTCCCGTGATAAACGTGATAAGAGTCGTAGAAAGAGATCATCTGACAGTCGGAGTAGGCGACGAAGTCCGACAGCTACTCGCAAGAGAAAAATCAGTTTAGAACCGGAGTCCGGTGAAGATGCTGCTAATAAGGAAGACTCAGACGAGCAAGCTCAGAAAAAGCTGAAAGTTGATGAAAATACTGCCAAAAATCATGATAAGCTTGACGACACGCAAAAAAAAGCTGAGGACGACTTGGCAGAGGATGTGTCACCATCGCGAAGACTGAAGCATCCAGGAAAAATCAGTATAACTGCAGACGACGAAAGTGAGGTTCAGAAAGTGAAGACAGACGATACTGATGCTAAAGCTGGATCGAGCGCAAAAGTTCCTGACCCATTGTTAAAGGGCGCAATAACAACCAAATCCGAGGATCTGGACAAGATTGCAGAGCCGCAAAAGTCAGAACACAAAAGATCAAGTAGTGGTGGCAGGCGAAGTTCGAGTAAAAGTCGTAGCAGAAGAAAGTCAAGGTCAAAAAGTCGAAGCCATAGTCGTCGTCGAAGTCGCAGTAGAACGCCAGAAAAATCTGCAACCGACGAACCGAAAAAAGACGAGAAAGCTCCTGACGCAGAAAACTCAAAACCTCACACAGACGAAGAAAATCAGCGCACTAGTAGCAAATCCGACAAATCCGACGCTGAGAAAGAACAAAATCAAAGCGAGCCAGCAAGCAAAAAACGTAAGTTGGCAAGTCGGAGCCGGAACAAAAGCCGGGAAAAACAAAAGAAGGAAATTGAAAAGAAACAAGATCCCCCTCCGCCTCCAAAAAAATTCAAAATGAAAATTAGTCTCAGGCAACCAGCGGAGAAGAAAATTTTCACAACTGTTTCAACGAGTGATACCAACAAGGTAGTGGATAGAAGCGCAGAGCAGCAGCAGCATTCTGGTGAAAGTAGTACTGGAGACCACTTCAACCCAGCAGCACCAGAAGACACGAGTCTCTCCATTGCGGAAAAACTCGAACGAGCCAGACAGGCAGCGACAGCAGCCGAAACTGCGGAAGCGGCACCGAAACCTGAAGCTCCACAACCAAAGAAAGCTAAGGCGACGCCACAATTGGGAAGTGTTGCTGGTAGTACAGCGAGCCAAGCAGAGAATTTGTTGTCTCAGCTCACGGGTTCATTCGGTGCGGCAGCGAAAGTTGCAGGCATGTCAGGAATGATGGGCGGTATGGCTGGCATGAATATGGCTGGAGCAAATATGATGGGAATGATGAATCCCATGGGCATGATGAATCCAATGATGCAGATGCAAATGCAACAAATGCAGATGATGGGACAAATGCAGGGAATGCAAGGCTCTACTCCTGGCACTGCCGACGCAAGCGCAGGAGCGACGCAATCAGACGCGGATAAACCGTTTGACGTTAACGCTCCACCAGTTCCAACAACGTTGGCAATGGCGATGCCAAAAGCGGGCTTACCAAATGCGCCTGGGGGGGATCAGCAAACAAATAGTGGGTCGATGGATGTTAATAGTGTTATCCAACAACAGCAGCTGCAGATGCAACAACAAATGATGGGTATGAACAATCCGATGGGTCAGATGAATAATCCAATGGGCACGAATACGAATGCCATGATGGGTCAAGGAATGAATCCTGCTATGATGAATAACAACATGAATTCGATGATGGGTGCGAACGCTAATAGCATGGGTGGCATGTCGAATCCGAATATGATGATGAATCAAATGGGAGGCGCAGCATCGAATAGTATGCAGGGTATGCCCGGAAACATGCCCAATATGACTATGCCGAATATGCCAAATATGCCCGGAATGCCTAACGTACCGATGCCCAACTTGCCAAACCAACAGAATGACGGGTCGGGGATGACGAATCCTGGAATGCTAATGCCAAATCAGATGCAAAACCAGATGCAGAACCAGATGCAAAACCAACCAAATAACATGATGGGAAACGCTGGTAATTCTATGCAACAGGGAATGATGATGGGACAAAACACGAACAGCCAGAACATGATGGAGGGTCAGCAAGGTCAGATGCAGCAAAACAACATGCAGCAGGGCATGCAACAGAACAACATGATGACGCCGCAGCAGGGCATGCAACAGAACAGTGGTATGATGATGAACGCCCAACAACAAGGCGGAGCGAATCAGCGCGGAAGACGAGACTCGGACTATTCCGACAGTAGATACGACGGCAGTCCAGTGCGACGAAGAAGTGACGATATCGATGGAAACCCTCTGGGTAGCGACCGACAACGTGGACCTGGCGATCCATCGCAGCAGCAGCAGTTCATGAACCACCAGCAGCGCATGATGCAACAGCAACAGAAGTTATTGATGCAACAGCAGCAAAATCAGCAACAGAATCAACAGATGCAGAATCAAAATCAACAATCGATGCAGAATCAGAATCAGATGCAAGATCAAATGCAAATGCAAAATCAGCAGCAGCAGAAAAACAACAAAGGAAATTTCAACCCAAATCAAATGCCACAAGATTTCGCCGGTGGGAAGAGCCCGATGAATCCAGGCTTTATGAAAGGAGGTTTTGATAAAGGTTTTGATAAAATGAATGCCCAGCAGAATATGATGCTAAACCAAGACGGGAATGACAACAGTATGATGATGAAGGGCGGTAACAACAGTATGAACAAAATGAACGACCAACAGCAGCAACAACCTGGTATGAATAAGAATTTTGGTGGCGATTCAAACAAAAATAACATGAAAGGCGTCATGGATCAGTCCAGCAACATGCCAGGGAAGGGTATGCCTATGCCGGGCAATATGATGGACAAAAACATGAACATGAATCAAAAGGGCCAAGGCAATATGCCTCCTCCGTCAGGAAATAGTAATCCATTTGCTGCTATGCCGAATATGCCAAATCCAAACTTCAAAGGACAACCGCAAGGATCTCCGAACTTGAAGGGCAAAAACGATTTCAATCAAATGATGGAGAAAGACTTTCACAAAGGAGGAAAAGAAGGAAAGGGAGTCCCTGTCGGTGGCGCTGGTTTCGGAGGTCCCACACCCAAAGGCAAGAAAGGCCAATCTGATGACTTTTCAAATAGCATGATGAAAGGACAGCATGGACAGCAGCACGGACAACAACCAGTCGGCAACACTGGTATCACCAGCTCTGTGATTGATCCTGGTAACGTCAATGACGCAGGCAATACTGGAAATTTTAGTGGAAAAGGTGGTATGGGAAAAATGGATTATCTCGGTGGCAAAGATACAAATGCTGGTGCGCAGGGTAAAGCAGGTCCAAGCGGGTCTAATCCATTTATGAATCAAGGTAAAAATCCTGATGGAAATCTTGTGCCACCAGGTGGCATGAAAAATCCTTTTGGTGGAGGATTCGGAGGCAAGAACAATGATATGACGATGATGAACAATAAGGGTGGAATGCCCATGCCGAATCTGCCCAATGGCGACAACGCAAGCACCAAGAGTAACAAGGGAGCGCCAGGTGGCCCTTCGTTGAAAGGATTTGTTACCGGTGGAAATCTGCACACTGACTACGACAAGGGTGACAAGGGCGGCAGCTATGGTAGCTATGGTAAACCAGAAGATGGTATTGGCAAAGATCATGATTCACCACGGAGAGATGGTCGAGGACGGAGAGATTCGGTTAGTTCTTCAAATACTGATTTCAGCAATTTTCATTCGGCGAAAGGAAGTGCGAAAGGAAAAGGCAAAGACTCGGGGAAAACAGGCGCAGGCGTTTTTGGACAGTCTGTTGAGCCGGTGCCAGCCGGCACAAAGGCCGGTGGACTACGTCTCTTGCCTAAAGCAAAGGAACGACAACAAAGTTATCAAACTCAACAAGCCCACAGCAGCAGCAGTAGTAGCGGCAGTAAAACTGTGTCTGAGGCGCAGCAAGAGGACATGAACAAAACGCGAAAAAGATCGAAACTGTATTCGCAGAATGACGGCGGTCACAGAGATGGTGAGCAAAAGAACAAGCGCTCGAAAAAAAACAGCTTGTTCGAAAGACGAGGGTCAGATATGTCCCGTCGGGATAGATCGGATGATGAGAAATCTGATGCGACGTCTCCACCGAGCGGTCGAGACGGTAAAGCAACTTCGAAGAAAACTCGAGAAGCGGGTGGAGATCAGAAGAAAAAGAAGATGAATTTGATGATTCCGAATCTGGTCATTCAACGGAATTTGGCACCTGACTACGTCCGACAAATGTGGGCGCAGTTGTCAACGGTATGCCCGCAGGTTCAAAGCTTGATCAATCCTAACGCGGGAGCTAGGACGGAAGACCAGTTGAAAGAGATCGTATTTTTGGGATTTGGTTCAGTTGTTTGCAGTTTTTTGAAGTGGATTCTGATTGGCGTGTTGAGATTTTACACAGCAGTGAGGAGGTTGTCAATTTTTGCAAAAACTCAAAAACAGGTTGGCATCTGGGAAGGAATGTTGAAATCAGATCGTTTTGAAGAAATTCAGTCGTCACCAGAAATGATCCCAGACATGATCCGAAATCACATGACCACTGCGTCCGGACGTCTGACAATGCAGCAATTCCTCGTTGAAAAAGGAAAACAACTTTGCGTCCATGAAGCGACAATGGTGAGACTGACGTCGGATTCCAGGCATTTCGATTGGGTGCAGAACCAGTTGGATGTATTCATTTGTTTTGCGTTTTTGATTGAAGCATTGCAGCATTTCGGATGCATTTGGATGATGATTCGATCTGATAAAAGTTTGTGTTTACATTGCAAATGCAGTAATTCAAAAAAAACATTTCCAAACAGATAATTTCGAAGAACTTCATTGAGTACGGTGGTGATCCAACTTCATACATTGCAAATGAATATCGAAAGTTTGTGGATGGCGAAGTTGATGACAGACGGCCTTCGAAAAGTATATGTGGATTTTATAAGATTGCATTTCAATTTAAGGTCAGATGAAAATGAATAAATGCACTCATGTGATTTTGTGTTTGACGATGCACTCATCGTAAAGTCTCTTCCAATGACGTATCGTCGCAAATCTAAAATCAACAAAACAAACAGCCGGCCCCCCGCCGCCTCAACAGGGTTCAAAGCAAACTGCGCCAAACACAACGGCAGCACCAGCTTCCGAGGCCAAAAAGGCAGCAGCGAAAAAAGTTGGGAAGGCTGCTCTGTTTGGGAGTCGGAACAATTCGAAAAAGAATATTGGTGCCAGCTCCGGCAGTGACACAAATGTTGCAAATAGCGGTGGCAGCACAACTTCTGCTCCGCCTGCGACTGTAAGTGCCAGCAAAGCTGCATCTGACGCGCAAAAACCTGTTGGATCAACAACGTTAGATTTAACAAAACTTGGATCTGGCTCTTCTGGTTGGGGAAAGTCTGCCGCGCAAACAAGTATGGGCAACGCTAAAGTAGGTGGCGGTAAGTCGAGTACCTCGATTACTAAGGGTAATGCGAGTGCGACACAGAGTAGTTCAGGTTTCAGCGCACCGAAAGGCCAACAACAAGTTCAGCAGAAGAATTTTCCACCACCGAATCTACCAAATCCACACACGAATGTGCAACTGACAAGTTCCAAAGCTGGAACGTTTGGAAAATCAAGTTTGAAACTGCAACAGCAACAACAGCAGCAATCCAGTGTAAATTCTTCAGGGCCGAATGCGAAAGGACCAAATGCCCCCGTCACAGCTGCCAAGACTCCAGTGAACGCATACAGTTCTTTACAAAATGAGAACGTTTGGAAACCGAGTGCACCTGGACCTGTGCCGGTAAAGTCTAGTGGTAGGAGTTTCGACGGTGGTAGTCCAGTGAAAGCAAGTTCAAAAGCCGGAAAGGGTCAAAGAGAAAATGACACCGGTAAAGTTGAAAATGTAGGGTGGGCTGCTGGTATTGGAGAATAGTTTTTGCTTGGTGAGTGAGCGGTGATTTCTAAAATTCTGAATTTAAAGAATTTGTATTTACAATTTGATCTTGTTTGAATCGAGTTTTGGTTTACACAAAAAAATTGATTTCAAACTGATTTCAAAATCAAAACACAGCATCCCATGGTGCAGCCTCAAAATCAGCGCCACCTAAATCTGCAGCAGTTTATGTGCAACATACAGCTGCGAAATCAAAATCTGCGGGTGGTTGGAAACCGCCAGGGAGCGATTCGAAATCAGCTGATGGTTGGTAAAGTACCACGACGAAAATAATTTACGAAAGCACTACCTCGATGGAATTGTCGCTTCGACCCGAAAACCACATCTTAGCACACCGTTAGTGACCCAAAGATCCGTCCCAAATCAGTTTCTTCAAAGTTTCGGCTCCCAAAGACTCCAGTACTGGCAGCATTGTTGCATTGTTTCGTTTCGAATCGTATTTTCGTATATCATCACGGGTTTCTTGTGACACGCATAGCATAGTGAATGCATTTGGATCTCTGGATGAGAGAGATTATTGTCATTTTCGTTTTGCGCACAGAAAGACGCTGGAATTCAAAAAGCCAGCAGGGGATCTAGGTGTTTCCCCGGTAAGTCTGTGACTGGCGTCAGTGAGTCGTGATGTAGGTGCATAGAGAATGCGATTAGTAACGGAATCAGAGTGTTCGAAGTTTGCTGGGTTTCGGCTTTGAATGTTTTCAATCGAGAAATGATTTTTCGGTTGAGTGATCTTCTGGTTGTCCCGTTTGTTTGTCGTCGTTTTCCTGGGTTTCCGTTCTGGAAATTATGTGGGTATTCAACGGTGTTGGTCGTGAATATTGATCATTGTTTGCAGGATTTTCGCAAGTAAGTACAAGTATGGGAACAGAGTCGTAGATGTAAGTCGAGAGTCAGTGGACAAGGGAGTAACAGTAGGTTGTGGTTTCTTTCCGAATTAGAAAGATCGAATAAGTAAAGTTGGGCTTAGCAATTTTTAATTTAGTCCGATCGAACGATACTATTGGTCATCACGAAGCAGTGATAGGATAATTTGACTCATTCGAGTTAACATCAGCAATTAAATTTCATTGTTCTGCACAGCATGTCGTCGCAAGTGAAGTTCCTGGCCGAATTAAATCGGCCGGAATTTTATGTCAATTTGACGGATGCGAAGACTCGATACATCTTGGATGGCATGAAGGTCCATGGACTAGTTTTCACGGACATAAAAGTTAAATTGGAAAAGAAGACGACAGGTGAGTGGCCAGCATTACCTCTGGTTACAAATGTCATATTTGCCTTGTTCTGTTTTGGATCGATGAGAACGTTGTCTGATTCTTGTCCGGTAATGGTAGATATTGTCGACGCACACCGGTTAAAAATCCCGGAAGACAAATGGCTTCCTTTAGTAAAGGAGATTTTCTCTGTCAGCGTGGAGACACAAACTAATAAGGGGAATTCCGCGTGTGACCGATTCTGGCGCATTGAAGATTTGTTAAGGTCTCTAGATCTTGAATATCTGGAGAAGCCACACCAGAATCTCATATGGTTTGCCGTGAGATATTGTAGCAAGACCGCCACTGAATGGTTGTTGGATCAAGGTGTGGATTTGATTTCTCCGCGAGACAAATGGGCACTTCCCAAAGCCACAAGACAACCACTTCAGCTATTATACGACGCGTCACAAAGAGTGAATCAAGATGTGACGACCGAATTTTGCGATATCTTTATCATGTTGTTGAAGGCCGGTTTGACATTTGACTACTATCTTGCTTTGCGTTTTCTGCGGAAATGTTTTGGGCGGTCTGATTTCGGCGAAATTATAGATAGAGTCGTGGTATTATTCAAAGAAGAAGATCTGAATACGTTGCTCCTACTACTGGTGGTTGCTCACAAACCTACAGTAACATCCGTCATCGTCGAGAAAGCTTTGTACATAAAAAAACTGTTGGCGTTTATCCGTGCAGCTCGCAGTGACATAAATGTTGACTTGTCAGAATTCAATCCAGTAGACAGTCAGATTCCAGAACGAAAGCATATACGTTTACTGATCGATTATATTTGGGATCCGGTAGTATGTCGATTGAGTTCGGTCTTTGATCTGATGTCGGTGGGGTCATTATCGCCTAGGTATTTCGACCAAGGGGTAGAAATGGAGCTTCAAGACATAGCTGTCCACAGACAAAGTGCGCATGTGCCAGCGCAAGTGAGACTGTTGAGATCAATTGTGAATCAAGTCAAATTCCGGTTGCAAGATGCTACCACGCGCGATAATTCCAGAAAGCATGGAGACGTCACGCACGAGAAAGTGTTACGTGATCATCTGCGAAAACTCGGAAAAAAAAGATGGCAACGTATCAAAACATCAGTTTCTGCGGCAAAAGACCGAGAAATCGACGAGATTCAAGAATCTGTTTTTGCAACTATTCATCGCGTTTGTAACGACATAGCGCATGGAGGATTGGTAAATCCTTCAAGTGATGTATTCCGAGTCGTTTGCTATGGTCTGGTCGCTGAATACGAGGATAGAGGAGTTGAGTATAGTTTCCAAGACGACATTCTGGTTCCACTAGCACAGCAAATTCTTTACACAGCAAACAAGGAAACATGGGGAGATGTCGTCTGTCCAGTCGGCACCATCAACGATATCCTCCAAGTTCTGGAAGGAAAAATTCTGCTGAAAGACAGGAACATTGAAGATCCAGATCTACTGCCAGACGATCTCGACGAATTCAAGGCGCTCCTGGCAAAAGTGAGGGACGCAGAAAGTGATCATGTTTTGATCGAGGCACAACAACGATTGATCGAGTCTGGTGCGAAATCCGAGTTGAAGAAAATTTATGATATCATGATAGAGGAACCGACATCTTACAAGTACGCCGTGAATCAACTACGAGGTGTTTTCTTTCGTGCATTAAGGGTGGAGTTTGCGGAGTTGTTAGCAAAGCATACGATACCAGTAGAATTTGACGACGAGCCGGAATTTGTTACACAGGATATGGAGGCAGTAATAGTAAGCTTGGGGTATGTTGCGAATGTTTTCACGGATGTGGTGGTTGCAAGTTTGCCGGGATCGTTGGAGGAAGTTGTAGATTTGTGAATGGTTGGAGGAGAGTGGGGAACGGGAGGTGATGGTGGATGTCTAGGTCTCTTTGTTTTTGATCCAATGTGAGATTCTGAAACTGATTGCATGTCCAAGTCTGCTGTGCGTGACTAGATTGTCAACCAACAATAATTATCTCTGTTTCTAGTGAGTTTCCCAAAGAGAAAGAATGGTCGGTCGTGCGCAACGGATGCAAGTTCATGTGTGAAACGGAAGTTTTAGGTCTATTCGTTGGCGGATTTGTTCTTTCTTCGTATGCAGGTGTTGTTTTTCATGTTGGGAAAATAGGGCATCGATTTGTGATTCATCTTTCGTTTTGTAGAATTTCAGATTTTGCATTGAGTAAGTTTTATTCCGTTGTGTTTTGCGTGATCATTGTTCACAGGGTCTTAAACAATTGAATCCGCAGGGTTGAGGTCAGTTTTGCATGGTTAGATAAGATGTTGGATATCTGAGGTTATCTCTGTTGATTGTGAATGATTATTTTGCAAGTTGAACAAGCAACATCGAAACATGGTTGAAGACAGAGCGCCCGACAGATCCGCAGAGTGCAAAGTTTTCCTCGATGAACTCAGTTGTCCAGATTATTATCGGAATCTTACCAAGGAAAAAAAGGCACACATTCTGTCGGGAATGAAGACGCATGGATTGTCGGCTCTCGATATTGAGATCTGTTTCAAGCGCAACGAACATCTTATCAGGATTCCGGAATCGCCGTACATTCGCGTGGACATATTGTATGCGTTGTTCCTTTTCGGCTGCATGAGCAAGGAGTTCGCAGAGCATTGGATTTCGGATATCGCGAAACAGCATCAGATAGTCTTGACGGAAGAGGTTTGGTTTCCGTTTGCAGAGGCTCTCGTATCTGTCAGCGTCGAAAAACAAAATGATTCTTTGTCAAAGTCGGTTCGTGCATCTGCGATCGTAACTGCGGAGCGTTTGGCTTTTGTTGTCGATTGGGGGCCTAGGATGGAAATGGTGAGGATAGCGATGCGGAATTTTAGCGGTTCGGTTGTGGAGTGGTTATTGGCGCAAGGAGTGCAGATCGAGGGTGAAGAGTTTGTCAGCATGACAGATGAGTTTCTGTTTTATCGTGTGGGTTGCAGCGACAAGGTCGATGATTTGGTTCTGGCCCGTGACATAGTCAATGTTTTGAAAAAGCGAGGTATAGTTTTGGACCGAGAGAGTATTCGGAGCCATATCGAAGGATATTCCAGAACTAATTTGGATTGGATTGAAACACACTCGATCGAAGACGTCAAATATTTAGGAGAGTTGTATGGAGAGTTGACACTCTTTGAAATTGCGAAGACCCAAATGTGGAAAGGGGCCACGCGAACGAACAATATCCTGGCTTACGTTCGGAAAACACGTGCAGACATCAATTATGATTTTCGCAGCGAGCAAAAACAAAAAGATTCCGACGACAGCGATAGCGATGGTGACGACAAGAAGAGGGCGATTGATATTTTGTGGAAACACAAGTTCTTTTCCTTAAACTGCGTACTCGATTTGATGTCTGCTGGTTCCTTCGCTCCCGAGGATTTTGACGATGGCGACGAATCCGATCTTGAGGAGATTGCAACGAATGAGCAGAGTGCTCACGTGCCAATCCAAGTCAGGCTTTTACGATCGACTGCAGCGCAGGTTCGAAGGAAACTCCAAGAGGTTGACACAAGTGCTGCTAATGGGAAATATGGCGACGTTACACAAGAAAAAAACATGTGCGGACACTTGGAGAATCTGAGCGCGGAGAAGTGGGAGACCATCAAAGCGTCAGTTTCGACAGCAGCAGACCGGTCGATAGAAGAAGTGAGGAGTTCCGTCACCACAGCAGTACATCGCGTCTGTAATGACATCCGTCATGGAGGCCTTGTCAATCCTCCGCGCGATGTTTTTCGGATAGTGTGTTATGGTTTGACAGCAGAATTTGAAGATAGAAACATCGAGTTCGACTTCGAGGATGATGTCCTCGTCCCATTGGCGCAGCAGCTTCTGTACACAGCGAACAAAGACAAGTGGGGTGATCATGTTTGCCCTGTGGGCACGATGAACGATGTTCTTCAAGTTCTCGAAGGAAAAATCATACTCGAAGATAGAAACGTCGGCAATCCTGATTTACTGCCGGGCGACCTAGATGACTTCAAAGAGCTCCTCGAAAAAGTCAAAGACGCCGAAAGTGATCACACTCTCATAGAAGCGCAACAGCGATTGATTGATTCTGATGTGAAAACAGAACTACAAGAGATCTACGATTTGATGGTGGAAGAACCAGAAAGCTACACGTACGCTGTGAACCAACTTCGTGGTGTTTTCTTCAGGGCGTTGAGGGTGGAATTTGCAGAGTTGCTGGCGAAACATACCATTCCGGCAGGGCGAGGAGAGGACGAACCGGAACATGTCACTGAGGATATGGAAGCCTTGATTGTAAACTTGGGTTATGTAGCAAACGTTTTCACAGATACGGCGATTGGTAGGCTACCAGAATCTTTACTGACAGTGATTGGTGGAGAAGCTTGATTTTAGAAGTTTTGTAATATGCAGGTGTTAGCAGCAGGAATGACAGGCCGACTCAAGCTTGGGGGATGTGCAGGTGTGCCATGTTTCGATTGTCTTCGAAGTGTTCCGAAAAAATTTCCGAATGCATGATTTGATTTCATTCGTCGTCACAGTCCATGTTTGTCATCGTCGTCTGTCAAATTTTGATCCTAGTTTCATTCAAAAATTGTGTCTCATTGTATCTCGATTTCGAAAGAAACGCATAGAGTCTTCAATCGCAAACTCATCTGATTTCAGCATCTCAATTGTATGATGGTCTTGCAACAGTCCTGGATTTTCCATTTCGTCACAAAAATTTTTTGCAGCATGCCCATAATCGATAAACGGTTTCTTGTATAAAACATATCATTGCATCCCTCAAATTGTTATACTAGGAATATCCATACATAATCTATCCATAAAGTCGATTTACATAATCCCGAACTAGAATTTGTCTAATAGCTCGAAAAAACAAAAGCAACAATGACGTTACTAGCGCACAAACAACAAGAAAACACTATGAACTACAACTCCATCAGCTCGGACGAAAAGAAAAACCCCGAAGCCGAAGTCAATAAAGTCCAAGACGATCTGGAACGATGCACAACCAAATCCCTCTTGAAATCCGCGCAAAACATGCAAAATCTCGGCGTCTTAGCTTTCGTCACGATTGTGTATGTAATCGGATACATGTGGATGTCTCGCTCTGGGGAAATCGCAGATCCTACAGCTGTTGTTACATCGAGTTTAAACAGTCATCACGGCGTCCTCATGGATCTCCTCAGCGCCAGCGATGATGTTATTGCACCACAAACATCTTCTCTCACCGGAGTCACCAGCAAAGTGTTCAACAGCGTCCAAGCTACTTTCTACCCTCTCTTCGATGATCACGCCATCCAACAAACTCGGCAAATGACACCAGAAACTTTCGCCATGCCATCCGTAGATCAACTCGAAACAATCCGAGAAATTTTCTACGAGAAGATTGAGATGGAAATCGACGAAGGACGTATGTCCGGTATTCCAGCAGGCGAATTGAATTTGTACAGAAAAGCAAGATTGGCACATATTGATTCTGTGTTTGACTTACTGATCAAAGTATCGAAACCTTGTGCAGCGCGCAAATATGATGGACCCACGGATGCGGAGATAGCAAAAGTCCAAAAATTAGGTGAAGCATTTTTGAAATGTTTGATGGGTATTGGAGCAAGATTGTTAGTAAGAACAGGAGTTGTCGCCACTGAGGCGGAGGGTATGGAACAAATAGAAGAACATCCAGCAATGCAAGCACGATTTGCAGAAATTAAGAAAGCAAATAGATTGATTGTAGAAACATTGAAATTAGTGCAGAAACTTTGTAAAGGTAAGAAGAAAACAGTGAGTGGGGGGAACAATGCTGGAGGGAATACGTCCAACAGCAACTCTGGAGATGCTAATTCTTCTAGTGAAAGTGAAACAACTGAGGCTGCTCCTGGTACTAGTGGTGAGATGGCATTTTTTGGTAGTAGCTAAGCAGCTCAGTTGGGCGGTATTAGGTATTTTGAGACGAGTTTCTGGCTATCGAGGCGGTGCTTGGAGTGTTGGATGATTCTGAGGAAGGCGTCTACTATCATGATTTCTCTCTTTAAACGGAGTTTAGATGTTTCTTCTAGAATGACATGATCTGAATTCAAAAAACTCGATGAACTGATTGCTAACAAAATTTGACCAAATCGGAATCGACGTTGGTTTCAGACATGATTTTTCTCTAGTGAGCATCGTATTAATTGAAGTCATAAGACAGCCCATTGAAATGACGTTCAGAGGCTAGAAAAGAATTGGAGTAATATCGGATTGAAAACTTTTTTAACTACAGAGTGGGAGACTATTGCATTTCGACATAGGTAAAGTTATATGGTTTATTGGAAAGATTTTTGTATAGTGGTAATTTTGCAAAATAATGGATACGTTCATTGATTAGGTGGTTGAGTATCGAATTCAATCAATATAAGTGCAACGGTTTCTGATGGAGAGGTTATATTCTCTCACGATGTGAGATTTGAAGTGGTGCAAATATTGAAAGAGATGTAGTTATATAAGAATCTGGTGTGGGAGTATGTTATACAAGAGGGTTTTGCCAATATTATCGGGACTGTGGAAAGTTAGTCTTGATCATATATTGCAAGACGAGGAGATGAATGTTTCTTTCAAATAATACTATATTTCTGCCCTCGATTCCGGTCATTCGGAAACAAAAAAAGAAAATTTGTCGGCTATAAATTTGTTTCTGTTGCTTTTTGCATTTATATTGACGATTCGGATTGTGAATGAAATATTTGAATCAAATTGAGATGACGATTCAATTTTAGACAAGAGGAAAGAGACCATTGACAGTGACTGCATTCAAAGAAAAAATTCTATTTGTCTAATAAAATCGAAGATGTGAAAAGTGCTCTACCATTTTCGATTGCGTGGATTGATGTCGGAATCAGAGTTTTCCTCATGTGAAGATGTTTGTTTGTGGAGTGTCAGTATTGTGTTTTCATCCAGGGATCTAATCTTTGTGGAGGGCAGACAGAGTGGTTTTGGCATTTATGCATGAAATTCTTCTGAGTGTCTCGATGATTTTTGTTCACGGGTGTCGTGACAACATCTGATCAGATCTGATTCTTTACAATTCAAAATCAGGTTCATCAAATTATATCAGGGTAGCAGTTTAGATTCTCCGATATGGATGTAGGTTTCTGGCAATATCGTTTCAGTTTCTATTCTTAAAGAATTTAGGATGTCTCCGTTTCAGTTTCTATTATTGTCACAAAGATGATGGCATCTGATTTCCCAAGGATATTCAGCACAACATATAGCGGCTAAAGCAGATGTAGATTCATAGTTTCTCGCATCAAGATGAATTCCTCAACTATCAACGCAGGCCTGCCCACCAGGCATGGCATGGGTAACGACGGAGCTGACAATAACGCGAAAATGGATGCAGTTTTCGAGCTACTCCTAAATGGTTCTGGCGCCGAAGTTTTCGTCAAAGCACTGGTCGCGTTATCGAAGCTCAACATCGAAAAGGTTGTCTTCCGGTATGATGTCGCGAATAAGGTATTGACAATTTACACCTTTCTAGAGCCAATTCGTGCGCAAATACTGGTCTTTCATTTTGATCGGCGCTTTTTCTCGGACGTCGTGTACTACAGGAAGAGCAGCAAGAGTGGCAACAATGACATGATTATCGATGTCGCAAACGAAAGCGAAGTGGATCTCTCACAACATATCGCTGCTGATTCTAATCTAACAGCAAAACTGAACTCCAACAAAGCACTGTACTGGGTCCGAGTAATTGGTGCAAAGCAGTTAGTATTCATGTGCCGTCGGAATCACAACTTGTTCAAAAAGATTGGCGATCGCAACAGCACGTACATAATGGCTTTGTGTTTCACTGGAGATGATATTTCGCTTTGTAGTGGTGGCAAGAAAAACGCAGCGGAATCCAACGAAAGTTTTCTCAACAACGCCGCTGCAGCGGAAGCTGCCTTAGCAGCCACAATAAACAATCGAGAGCTGCACGTTGAATGGCGTCTGAACGTCGGAGAAGATCTAGTTTCAGACACGGCGAAAATCCGACAACAGACGACAATACTCAGTGATGCGTATATAGATGAATTGCCGTTGTGTGTTAATGAAGATGTTTATGGTGACGTGGTGTATGATGCGGTGAAATTGAGGAATATGGGTGAAGCTGCTCAGAACGCGCAGATACAACAGAACAATAACGGCGCAAATAGTAACGCAAAAGAACGACGCTTAGACTATTACGATTATGTCAAAGAACAAAGTGAAAAAAATTCATCAACTTACTTTCTCGGTGTAGATGCATCAAATTTGAATTTCCATTTAGAGCAAATGATGAGCTGCAGTGAACAAACTGACGCAGCTCTCGAAGAATTTTGCATTTGTCCAGATTCGAAAGAGAAAGTGATTTTCTATCGGAATAGTGCTAGCAGTGAAATTTCGAACAATGCAAACAATGCAGACGGCACAAACAATAATGCTCAACAGCAAGCTGCCGCTGCATCATCCGGTAAACGCCGAATCGAGTTCAAACAATTGGCGAAGCACTTTACCAACGGAGAAAACCTTCTGGCTCCGAACTCACCATACTTTTTCGAAAAGGGAAAGAATGATATTGTCTTCGCACCGATGGGTTTGAAACATTTGGTTACGTTTGTGTTGATGGAAACTGCGAATTATGGTGGGGATGGAGGCAACAGCTCCTCCCTTGTGAGAATGAATTTCTCTGAGAAGCCCGGTAAGATTGTTTCGTTTTCAGCAACAGATATAGCGCCATCGTTTCAAATTGAATTGTTAGTAAAAACACTGGATTTTCAAAACTTAGAAAACTTAGATGAGGCTGCGTTAACTTTGACGGGGTTGATGAATTCTGGGCAGCTGCAGTCGAAAACTAAGAAGAAACCGAAGGTGGATACTGCTGCTGCAAGTGGTGCTGGTGTTGGCGGAAGAAAAAAAGGCGCTGCGGCGAAAAAAGCAGCTGCTAAAGTCAAAGCTGAACCGACGATTGATGAAAATGAAGTGTTGCAGGAAGGAAATGTAGATATTGGTAACAATGTGAATGCAAAACAGCGGCGTACAAGGAATACAAAGAACAAGACGAACGTTGGTGAGTTGCTTGGGAATGACAATGTCGGGGGAAGTCAGTTACTCGATGGTGGCGTTGCTGCCGTAGGAAACTTTGGAAATCTCGCAACGCAGCAACAAAATCTTGGTGGCACACAAAACGAGGGCAATGTTCCTCGGAGCAACTCCAAACCCAACAAGCGACGCAAGGTGGATAACGGAAAATCATCTGCAGAAGATTTGAATAATTTGTTTAGCAATTTTCCAGGACGCACACCAGGGAGCAACACGCGGAATAAATCAAATTCTCAGATCAAGAAGTTGACACAGGTGGACAATATGAATAACAACAATGCATTAGGGCCGAGTTCCCCGATCGTGAGCAATATGTCGATATCGATGCAATCATTGGGTGGAATGCAAATGCCGATGCAAATGCAGCCAAACCAACAGAAAAATGATTTGAATATGAGATTGAATAGTACGCAGAGTTTGAATGCCAGTGGTATAGGAATGCCTGGAATGGGAATGGCGTCGCAACAGCAAAACATGAATTTGAATGTGAACAACTTCGGCAATCTTGGTGGAGGTGGCTTGGGTGTACCTGGAGCTCCGTCGGGATACGTATCTGGATATGATCTTGCGCGCGCCCAAGCTCAAGTGTTGCAATCAAATGCACCTGGTGAAAATCTGAGTAATGGAAATCTTGGTGGTTATCAAAGCAATTTACAGAATGGTAACAACGACGTCGATAACGCCGATAATGACGACCACAACGACGATAACAATGATAACAATGATGACGATTATAACAACAATGGGTTTAACAGCACACAAAATTATGATGGTGGAGAAGAAAAGAATATGATTGGTATTATGGGTGGTGTATCTGGCGAAGCTACACCAGGAGTGCCGAGCAGCGTTATGGAAAAAATAGCAAATGGCACAATGCAATTTCCAAGCAGCGGTATCAGTCGGATGGCCTCGCAGGATTTAGGTGAGATGTTCATTGCAAAGAGTCGGAATAATTCTTGTAGTGTTAGCGGAAGTGTTGCTGGAAGTGCTGTTGGTGGCGGAGGTGATTCGATGTTGAATGGTAATGGTATGAGCAATGCGAATGGAAAAGTACTCGACAACAATTTGGTTTTGGGGAACAACAATCTGGGGCAAGGTGTGAGAAATGGATTTGGAAATGGACTCGGAAATAACCATGAGACTTTGTACAAGACTGTCAATAGTCGCAGTCAAGGTGTTGCAGCCACAAGTCTTCTGAACGGCGCGAATAATACTGATACCAGCATAAACATCAACATGAACACGAACATGAACCCGAATCCAATGAGTCAACGACAAAAAATGTCAGTGGACGACTACGCCGCGATGGATTTGAACTTTTCTCACGCAGAATACCAAAAGGATGTGTTTCCATTTTTACACAGCGATGACGACGATGAGGGTGGGGACGATGATCAGGGTTACCATAATGCGTCAAACAACGGAATGCAATCGGAGGTTGAGTCGGAAATGGGGGACTCTGCAGACAGAGCATTTGACGATTTGGAGAACTTGTGGTGAGTGGGGTTCCGTTTTTCGGTGGCGCAGAAAATGAATAGAATATTGATCCTCTTTATCTACTACGATGTGATTCGTTATGGTCCTGTTTTGGACGTTGGAGTTTGTTGATATTTCAAAATTTGTGGTTTGGATTTGATTTCGCATGGAGGATGCAGTAGGTTCTGCGACATCCAGGATCACTACGCAGCGGTCTGATGTGATTGTGTTCCGAAAGTTTCAAGAATAATTGTTGCGACAGAGAATCATGTTAGATTTACGCATGGTTTTGTGAGGCTTTCTTTGCACGTGAATCGTTTTTCAAAATAATGGTTCGTTTGGAACGATACATTGTTTTCATATTTTCGTTTTGCATGTTTTCCACCAGTAAGAAGATGTATATTATGAGCAAGTTCAAACACAATGGGTGCAGTGTCCGTCGTTCCTCTGTTCATAATATTTGCATCGGTTTGCATATCAATATCCATCTCTGTGGATCCGAAAAGTAATACAGACGGCAGCAATGCGGCAAGTTCGCGTTTGTTATCCCGTGTAGATGATACTAGCGATGTCCCGAAGAAGTGCAGAAACTTTGTTGATCCAAATTATAGCATCGTTGACGAAGAAAGTTATAATGATGCAAAAAATTCCGGTGGGGAATCTGATGTTTCAAGGCTGCATCTGGGGATTCTCTTATGGAAAGCATTTTACGAATCCGCACCGACACATAGCAAGTTGTGGCAGAAAGAAACTAGTAAAGCAACAGGAAACCACCAAGGTGATACGGTGAGTGAACAACCCAGAAAACTCCAACCAGGCAAAAGCGGTTCTGTCCTGAAAGTGTCATTTAGTGAATTGTTTGATATATTTCTTACGTTGGTTTTAGCATTGGAAAACGTCGAGAGTCCGGTGCGAGATCTCGGTGAAAATGTTCAAAAAGAGTTTGATGATCAAGATGGATTATTGGGGTTTCTGGGCGAATGTCTGGGTTGGAAGATATATCAAAAGTCGGACGTGTATGAAACTTTGAAGTGGCTGACGTCAGCGGTAGACGAATCTGGCGTTGAGAAGGCCCAGGGAGAACCTTTGCTATCGTCAAGAAAGATTTCCGTGGATTTATTAGAGTTGGTTATAGATGTGGATATTACACAACGGATAAGAGGGTGGTGGGACGAAATCAACAAGAAGTTGGGAAGAGGACAGAAATTTGATCAGAAGTTGATCGAGGGTGTCGAGGTAGTCTTTTATGCCTTCCTTGGACAAGTTTTTCAAAAGGTCTTGGAAGCGGATTTATTTTTGTTATCGGTTTTGAATGATGTAAAATTTGAGTTGGTCCAGCGTTATAAAGAAATTCATAGTTTTGTGAGGACGAAAAGTGAAAGGCAATCAAGAACAGATTCAGTCACGACAGCCTTTCAGAGTCTGAGGAATTCTGTTGTAGCAGTAATGCATGGAGGTCTGGTAATTGAAAATAGCGTTGCAGGATTACACGATGAACTAATGCAATTGTATGCGCCCGTCATTGCAGAGGTTCGTTCGGGAGGAAAATTTTCAACGATGGATGATCCTGTTGCGGCGCTTGTGGTGGACGAATCTCTGGATTCAAAGAAACGGCGGCCTTCAGAAAAAAGACGAAAATCAATTTTGAATTTCGACGAGCATTTATCCTTGGCGAACGATAGAGAAGTGAAACGATTTCTTATTGAAGAGCTGAGTGTGCGCAGTGCTGAACTTGCTGCCCAAAGTTCGGGCAGTAATTTGGATGGTAGTACTAGTGAAGTACAGGACGAGAGGTATCATCACCGTAGTTCAAGCACGAAGTACGACGCTGGCAATGCCGTATTGTATTCGGGCAATACATTCTCGTACTATATCCATGGTCCAGGAAGATCATCATCTTCGTCGTCGTCGTATTCGCCTGAATCGTCGTCTCTGGTATTTCAGAATTTGACAAGTGGGCGAGAAATCTACATGCACAATAGCAAATCAGCAACGACGCCTGAACTCCAATCTTCTGGAACCGCAGTGATGCGTGCTCCTTTGATTTCTGATGCAGGTCTTGCAGGTTTTTCCATGTGCAGTCAAGAATCCGGTAAGGTCTGTTTTTTGCATGTGAAAAGAAGGTCTAGACTCTTCACGAGATTGGAAATGTTTAGCAAACGAAAACGCAGTTCAATTCTATTTTCCCATATTCCGAAAAATGGGGGAACCAATATGAAGTTTTATCTCAAAAGTGCAAATGCCCATGCTTCCGAAAGTCACGACTCACATCATATTTTAGGAAGACTCTTGGTCGAGGAGTTGGTGGGGAGGGCAAGCAAGCGAAACATGAACGTAGCGAGTGTCGCAAGCATAGCCAGTGGGATCAACGAAGTCGATATAGTTGGGCAGACGATTTACTACACATCGTCTGCACAGATATTTGAAGAAACTTTACGACGCGAACTGAAGATTCGACCCTGGCTAGCCATCGTTCGAAATCCATATTCCTGGTTATATTCTGTTTACAAGTGGCTGTGCGTGACGTATACAGCGGCGATTTGTTTTGGGGCTGACGATGACAAACAGGCTCAAGAAGCAGATGCGGAAGCCTCTTTCGAAAAGTTTGTCATGCAACTAGGACGGCAGTTTGACATTGAGCAAGCAAGTCATAACGCATCTGCGGTATGCAAGAATCAATTCCATGACCGACCTGCAACGACCGCATTTGAATACTTGGTTGATATTGATAAACTTTCGGGTCTCGATGCCGAAAAAGAAGAACTTGTCAAAACAGCCTCAGGCGACGACCGAATTCCTACGCTGATACTTGACCAATTCCAAAAAACCAAGCTCCACTCCACAGATGTGATGCGTCTCGAAGATCTTGGAGAAATGTTTCACAGTTTTGCAGTGAAATTCGAACTCGTCGGAAGTGACAACGCTCATCTTGTGTTGAAAGAACGTAGAGGGTGGGCTGTGAATCTAGAGAAGAGGAATGCGAATGAAGATCTTAATTCTGAAAGTAATTGGCGACATACCTTATATACGACAGAAATGCGAAAAGTTGTAGAAAAACTGTACCAAGATGATCTGGAGTTTTTTGGATATAGCTTTGAGCAATTTTTGGAGATGGAGGAGAGTGCAGGAGCCGGCGTTGGTGAATCATGAGTACATAGCAAGATCCACATACAATGCAAAATTGCAAATGGTTTGGCGATCATGAGTACATAGTGAGATCCACATACAATGCAAAATTGCAAATGATCATGAGTACATAGCGAGATCTATCCCAAATGCAAAATTGCAAATGGTTTGGCGACGTTAAAAAACTGAATAATATCCAAAATGCGCGACTCAATGTTTTTGTTAATGTGACTGTGGAGAATTTCGCGTTCCAGACTGGATTCAACGCAGTGGTCGTTCCGGAGTTGTTGTTGTGTCGGTTGCAGTGTAATTCAAAAAGCGGAATGGTAAGTTTGTGTGTAAATCCGCGTCCAAGATTTGCAATTGTGATACTGTGGGGATGTGTCCGTGTGGATTTTTTGAGATTCATGGAGTTTCGAGTTTCGTGTGTAATATGTGTTTTTGTTATTATCATTTTTGGCGATTTTCAGATTTCTGAAACAAAAAAAAGAGAATATGGACATCGTTCCGTAAAATATTTGAGCAGAGAAACTTCTCTTCTCAGGATTCAAATCCATCAGTATCGGTTTTTTGAGATTTTCGTTGCAGTCATTTTCGGCATCGTTGACGTTGTTTAAGTATAGATGTAAAGAAATCATGACATCAATGTCGCGACAAGCGATTATTGTCCTCTTTCCTGTTCTGTCAACCAGCGGTATTCTTCTCGGTGATAGAGAGTCAAATTGGCAGCAAGTGGTAACCCCTCACAATCTTGTTGCAAGGACATCAGAAGTCATTGGCGACGATGGTGAATGGCTGGATGGAAATTTGCGAACAAAAAAAGGCAGTCTATTTTTGGAACTCGAAGAGAAAAGAAGTCCCAGACATAGAGGACGACGATCGCGAAGTGCAAGCAAAAAGCGAAAGGGGACAAAGGAAGAAAAACCAAAAGCTGAAGAAAAGCCAACAGATACACCGCCAAGCGACAAAGGAGAAACTCCAACCAAGGATGAAACTCCACCGCCGGAATCATCTCCGGAGCCAGCAGAACCGACATCACCAGACACCTTTTGTGGCTGTGGTTATCACAGGAAAAAGTTTTGTTTGAAATGCGGACATGATTGTTTTGTCGGCGTGGAAAAATTCTGCAACCGTGGAGATCCAGAAGGTATGGAGCGATGGATAACCCGATTCATGGCGTGTTTTATCACATCTGGGCCGTTGATTATCCCATGTATCTACGGTTGTTCGTATAAGTGTTGCGGTTTTGAACCAATCACAGATTTCTCGGATAATTTGCAAATCGCTCAGCCCGATAAAAAATTATTCGATCCAACTCTTGAGTTTTGGCGTGATACATTTTGGCTTGCCTTATCCACTATGACAGTTGAACTCGGCGATTTCAAACCACGTTCTCGAAAAGCACGATGTTGTGCTATCAGTCAGGAAGTGTTTTTGATGTACATTGGTCGTGGTATGTTCAAAACGCTCTTGTCGTTTGCGCATTTGATAACAGCAACTATTTACCATGTCGATAAATGTCATGCAGCATGTGCAGAGCCGAAATGTGGAGATTGTATGTATGGGTTGATGTGTGGGGTGTTTTGTGGCGGTAGCGAGGAAGAGATTTTGACATTTAAGAAAACATATAGAAGGTGGAGGTTGTTTAGAGAAATGGAAGAATGCGACAGAAAGACGGAAGAAGATATAGCATCCGAAGTCGAGGATCCAGATGCATTGGATGAAGATGATGGACAGGATCTCCAAAAGGTTCCGAGTGAGGTTCTTGACGCGATGGAGGATGGAGATGATGTTGCATCCAGAAACAAAGAATCTAGTCCCAGTTTTCTTGACAGCAGTAGCGGTGAAAGTGGCGAAAACGACAAACATCATAAAACTCCCGCATGGGCACGGAAACTTGTGGATAGATTCCTTGCTAATTCGATGTGTTATGCCACAGCTTTAGTCAATATCTTACCATTGGTTTATGGGATTTGTTATAAAATCGCTTGGCCTTGTAGTGCGAATCCCGCAAACACGTACGCGACCCAAGCAGCTGGTGTTGCACAACCCGCTTACAATGTTACAGCTGGTTACCCATGGTATTACGGCTATCTAGATCCGTTGTATTACGCAATTGATACCGGATCTGCAGTCGGATACGGAGATTTGACGCCACCATCGAAGAATCAAAGATTGCTAGTCATGTCGCAGCAATTGTTCATGCTGTATTGTGGTGTTGGAGTTTTAGGTGAATGTGCAGAGTTGGCTGCGTTTTTGAAAAAGAGAAAAACGAAAAAACGATTTAGGCAAGCTGTTGCTAAGGTAAAGATGTTGAAAAGCTGGAGTAAAACGAGAGATGCGCAAGGAAAAGACGCAACTGAATCAGATGATAAAGCAACAACTTCATTTGGTTCTATTGCAAGTTTGTTTAGCTTTAGTGGAAAGTCGGAGCAGGAGCAGAAAACGACGACCACAACGACAACAACTTCATTTAAAGAAAAAGCCACAACCAAGGAAAAACACATGGACGATCCTTACGTTTTTGACGATTGGCTTGTGAAGTCAGTAAATAAATGTCCAAATTTGTGTGCATTGGTGTCGGCAATTTTGATTCCAACAGTTTACGGCGTTATGTATCATGTGTTATTCGGCATTATAGGAAAGATGGAAGACCATTTTGCAGGAGCGGATTTGGATGCAGTGATTTGTAAAGATTTTTATGGGGGATGCTCCGTGGATCCGTATTATTTCTCTTTCGCAACAACGAGTACCGTTGGATATGGTGATATTTATCCGATTTCGTGGGAAGCGAAACTATGTGTAATGAGTCAGATGTGGTTGATTTTAGTATGTGGATCGAGTGTATTGGTAAATATAAGACATTTTCTGCAGGATCTGGAGATATTTGTTGGATATGTAAGAGAGTTGTGTCCTTGTTTGGGAAGATATTGTTGTACGAAGAAGATTGGGGATGGTAGTGGTGGTGGTGGGGGAGGCGACAAAGTGGGTGATGTTGTGAAAGCGGATGACAAAGTTGATAAAAGTGGTCAAGAAAGTTCCGAAGACAGCGGCAGCGATAAAACTGGTGAAGGCAGGAGTTTCATTGCAGTAAAAAAGTCATCTGGTCATGCCGAAAAACCGGTAGAAAATCCATCAAGAGTGCACAGGTTTGTGAAAATGATTAAAAGGCATCCAATTGCGTGTGCATTATTCGGTGCTACTTTTGATTCGTTATGTTTTGGATGCATTTACGATCATTCATTATGCGGTGTAGATCGCGACAAGGATTTCGGGTTTAACAATTATGAAACTGCTACGGAAAATGCCGGTAGCCCAGAAGGCCGACAGGATTGCTACGACATTTTCCGCATTCCAATAATGCCCTTGTCCTTCGCAAATGTCACCATTGGGAATGACAACGTCCTATTCGATCGATTAGAACCGTATTTGTTCAGTTTTGGGACATCTTCGACCGTTGGTTATGGATACTATGTTCCGACAACAGGATGTAGTAAGTGTGTTGTGACGGTGCAAATGGGAATGGCAATGTTGTCTGGTCTCGGAGCTTTGCATAATTTGAAGAAATTATTAGGGTTTTGTGATACGGTAGAGAAGGTTGTGGTTGGAGATTCAGATTCTAATCAGAGTGAAGGGGAGAGTTCGGGAGGTGGTTCGGATTACTAGATTTAGTGGCGACGGTGATGGTAGTGCACCGTGAGAAGGGGGCGTCTTAGAATCGGGGTTTATGTCAATTTAGGTAGAAGAGTTGATTGATGATTTAATAATGAGTCGGTCCAATATGACCTGCGCAGAAATTTTCTTTGAAATGACCCGACACATTCAATGATTCAATTTACATTCCATGGCTCCACGCAAAAATTCCTATGCTATCAATTTGTTTACTGAAATTTTCACAATTTTTGGAACAAAAGACAACGCATGAAACTCGCGCGAGTTTGATTCTATTTGTGATCAAATCCGTTGATTTAAATCTGTTCTTTTTCATCATTTCAAGATGTACCAATGCTTTATGTCAATTCCAAATTGCGAAAACTCTTAATTCAATGCAATTCGTGACGCCATTGATTCAAACAGTGTTACTATCAGATTCTCTTGAGTCATATCAAACATTTCCCATTTTTGTCAAATCATTTGCAGCCCGTTAGATAGTGGTTTCTTTAGTTATGATATAAAAACAGTGATTATATCAGGAGTGTTACACGAGTATCATGTTATGTTCATAGTTTTATTGTGAATAGTTTCAGGTTCAAAAATAGTTATTAGTATCTCACGCGAAACATGCATAAGTCATTGTTTTGAAATTGAGTATACATTTATCTTTGATTTAGATTATCGGATTTCAATTGAAATTTAGCTTTTCACACCACAAATTGTGCCATGGCTATATCAAACAGCGATTCGAGCAAAAGTGCGGAAGTACATCCTATTACATCGCAAAGTGGAGACAAATCCGTGGACGAAAGAAAAAATAATGATATAGAAAGTACACAACTACACGGAATACATTTGTCACGCATGACACACGAATCGCAAGATCAAGCCCAAGGATCAAGTTCAAAAGCCCAAAATGATATCACGACCAGCGTTCGCACGCCGTTTGGATCTAAAGATTCTAATACTACTCCAAAAAACTCAATGAAGCCGACCCCAAAACAGATAGCCTCCCAGTACTTTTTGAAATCCAAGGAGCCCCAGAAACTACAAGAAAAAGATACAATATCCAATGTGAGTGACGTCTTTGAGTTACTTGGCGAAGAAGTTAAGGCTAGCGGCCAAAAACGAAAACAACTTGAAACAAATGCTACGAAAAAGCCTAGCGGTATACAAAGCGCCGATCAAAATCACATGATACTGCCTCATCCAACACTACTAGCGCAATTTACGGATGTTGAAACTGGAATAAGCGATGGGAACTCGTTCTATCGTTTTATCAGTGAAGCATTTCTCGGAAAAGCATTGAAATTGCCAATGGAAAAACGCGAAGAAATTTTTGAGGATTTGTATATACCGAAGAATGTTATCTGTCAATTGGACAATTCAAAAATCGCAATACCCGAGATGCATCAATGGACGAAAGACTTCGCAAAGGACTTCACCGAAGGAAATGAGCAGGCGATACGTGAAAAAGTTCAACAAGATCCAGATTTGGACGCGTTTTGCATCTATTTGATCCGACAAGCAGCAGCAAGACTCATTGTGAAACACATCGACACAATCGGAATCCTTGCAAATCAACCGACGAAAAGGTTCGGGGATCTGATAGAAGGAAGTTTTGGCAGAATGTCTGCAGAGGATTTTGTATCGCGACATATTCTTCCGATGAATAGAAAGGCAGACAGGATCGCGCAGGTAGCCACGTGTCTGGCTTTCGGAATCCGACTTGACGTGGTGTGTTTGTCGAGTGATCAAAAAGGAAACAATATAATATCAGGATACGCATACGACGGTCAGCCCTCTGAGAACACGAAAACAGACGAACATGAAAACACAACAAAAATGCGGTGTAGCCTCACAACTGTCAATCTCCCTGTGTCCCATCTTACGCTGTATCAGGATACTCGCGCTATTGACTATGCTGTAAAAACAGACTGCCCGTTTCATCGAGTGGTCCATCGAGGAGGCGCGGAAGCGCAAAGAAAAGCTTGGACGAACAGGATGCAAAATTCTATTGCTACTAATAATGCCGTTGTTAATGCATCGATGTTGAATCAAAGCTATACCGAGTATGCTCAGTCTCAAATTACACACATATACGATTCTGCTGCACTGCCCGATAGTGAGTCTGGATTATGTGATACTGGCGAAATAATTTCATACAAACTGAGTGAGTTATGTGTCCCAGACCTGAATGAACAATACAAAGAAATCTTTCCGAGCAGCGGAAGATTGTTAGGAAGACAACAAGATTTGAAACGCGAAGCCGTAGGACGAGAAACAGAAGAAGTCCACAATAGTTGTAACGGTCGAGAATCGGCAGTGGAAGTGGCGGATGAAACAAAATCGGGAAACAACAATCTACCTAGTGTAAGTCTATCAACAGCAGGAGCAACTGGAGGTACTGGATCTCCGAAAACTGAAAACAAAATCCCGTTCGTGGCGCCGCAAACTGCATCCGGGCTCTTTTCAAGTGAGCATGGAGCGGCTTCATTAAGCGACAAGCATTTTATACCATCAGTAGGAGCACAGACAGCATCAGGACTGTTTTCAAGTAACGTCGATCAGCATAGGACGAGCCAAAATAACAATATGATTCAATCGGTCGGAGCACAGACGGCATCAGGACTGTTTTCAAGTAACGTCAGTCAAGATAGGACGAGTCAAGATCTCAATATGCTTCCGTCAGTAGGAGCTCAAACTGCATCAGGACTGTTTTCAAGCGCCGATGACCGCATCGACAGTGGAGTTGCGTCAAATTCGGCGTTGGCGCAAGAAAAGCCTGCAACAGTATCAGATCCAACACATTCTACACATGATGTAACACCAAGGGAAATCAATAGTACACAACCCACCCAGAACGATACCGCAGCAGATGAAATCTCGGGCAATCTCAGCAACACATCCAGTCACACAGGTACAATCGAAAATCAATACCTTCATGGCTTACGTGATGTGTCTGGTGATTTGCTGCCAGATTGGACCGGATCTTACTCAACGTCAAGTTTCGACTCTTTGAATAGGAACAGCAGCCGGAACTACAGATCATACCGCAGCAGCTCGACACGCAGGACACATTCACAAACTTCCGCCACAAGTGGCTATCGTCTTTTCAGCATCGACGAGTATCCTGCAGACCTCCACAATTTTCATTTTCAAAACTCGCTCCAACGAACTCCCTTCGCAAATGAACAGACTAGTTTTCTCAGCAGTCCTCACCGCAGCAATAGAGGTGGAAATCAATTTTACACCAGCCACCAGAATTCGTACAACACGTTTAGTGCTGAAATGGACAACGATCAATTGTTGAATCAACATGGAAGCGGAGTCACGTCATTTACAAACCCCTATATTGCAGCACAAGATATGATGAGTCATGAACAAAACTATGACAGCTTGGAAGCACAGAATGTAAACACAAACTACAGCACAACCCCCGTACTCACTGCGAAGATTTTTTCAACACTGAAGTTTATGCTGTGTTTGCTCGTAATCGGCGGCGTCCTACATTTTCAACACAAAATTGTGCCAGTGGTGGATGATTGCTGTTTCCATCGAGATTTGAATGGAATTCGATTCCTGTTTGTTGATGATAAAAGTGAAACAGTAACACATTGTAGCAATGATCCAGTGAGGTTCATGGAGGAACGCCGCGGTTGGAAAGAAGTGAATCAAAATATTCACGGGGGTTGGTCGATCTTTCCACAATTTGATCATGAGTTACAGAAGGAAGAAGACGCAGAGGATGTTAGAATTGAAATAGTGAAAATGGAGAAAGTGGTTGAAGAGGCAGAAGAGGAGACAGAGCCTGATAACACTGAAAAGACTGAAAACGAAGAAGAGGTGGCACAAGACGAATCGAAACCGGAAGATGACGCATTGGATTCGACCACAGACGAATCGAGTACCGAAAGCGACGAAATTGATGATGATTACTTCGGAGTTCATCGGCGGATTGCTGCCATTACGACCATGGCCCTCTCCTGTTTCGGAGGACTTGCAATTTCCTATTTGGCCTGGCAGGGCAGCGCGATAAATCATCATGAAGAAGGAGAGGTGTCCACTGATTTATTGGGAGACGATGGATGGAAGGTGATGGATCCATCTTCAGTGCCGAAATGGATGACGAAACCCAGTGACAAAATAGATCGAGCACTCAAAAAGATAGAAGTTGACACTTCGGTTGCCGCGTTTTCGGAATGGGTACGCGGCATATTTAGCAACAAAAAAGCAGTTTCTAGAAGTCTACAAAGGTTTCCATGGAAGTTCAGCGTTCTAAACGTCGAGCGTGCTACGCGTGTTGAAAATTCAGAATTGATGGAGCGTGCGATCATTTTACAGCTGGAGACTTCGCGCGGTAGAATCGTGAATGATTTCAAAGCGAGTATCCAGGCAATGAAAAAACAACTGAAAATTGATCTTGAGAAAGAACTTACAATAACAATTGACGAAGCCAAGATCGAACCCGACTGGGCGCAAGAAAAAACAAACCACGCCCAAAATTTAAAAGTGAGAGAAGACGAGACTGGCGTGATATTCCAAAAGCGAATGTTTCTGTTTCGTGAAATCAAGCCAGAACCTGAGCCGGAACCAGAGATAGAAGAACAACCAGAAATTCTTCCAGAGCCCACTGAAAGTACAAATACAAAATCAACTGCCACACCAAAAAAACCGAAGAAGAAAAAGAAGAAGAAAGTTGTTGCTGAAATTGTTCCTGCAGCTATACCGGAAGAGAAGATCGAAATCGAAAAGCCAAAGACTCCGCCACCAAAGCCAGTGGTAAGAAAGGAGCGTACCACTCGACCACCACCGCCACCAAAGAAGAAACCAAAGGTTCAACCACAGACAGAACCGAAGAGGTCCGAGACTCACTACACCGTGACACCATCAAACTTGAGTCCAGCACTGAATGATTCAGTATCAGCCTATGATATTGATGATTCCGAGTGGGCGTTCGACGACTCTGAAGCAGAGGACGAGACAGGTATATGTGTAATTTTTGGACCAGGATTGACATGTTGATCAATGATTATGTTCTTCTGGCACAGTTTTTTGAGTTTTATAATTCATGAATTCTTGGCTCTGACCAGTCTATTTTTTTCTCTACGGCGGCGTTGATCCAAAATAAAATTAAATTTCACATTACAGAAGAAGCAGCAAGTAGCAACGATTCAGCAAGGGAGGACCTTCCTAGCGTGCCAGCAAGCAGTCCTGAAGGTTAGTTCTTGATGTTTTTGTTTTTCTCGCAGTTTGTCAAGTTACTAGTTGTTGTGATTAAATTTGGGATTCAACTTGGCCCGATTGCAAAAGTTGTGAAGGTCTGTAAGAGACAGGATCATGAGTAGGATTCAGTCTGTATAATCTTATCGACGTTATTGGGTAATCAATCCAATTGCATTTTCTTGGAACGATTTTGCGTTGGGTTATTCTATTCGTTTTGAAAATATTCGAATTCTTTTAGGTGGGGGCGAGAGTAATGGAATGGTTGCAGCGGGAGCAGGGGTTGGTGTAGCGGCAGTTGCAGCTGGAGCGTTTGCGGTAGCGGGGCCTCAAGGGCTAGCCGTTGTTGGTGCAGGGGCTTTATACGTGGCGAAAAAATTGGTACAACATGGTGGCAATATCTGGCATCACACAGAAAAAATTTTACATGTAACTGATCCGAAAACTTATCTTTGGGATCAGGAACCGGTGCCAGGGTGGGAAACGATGAAGAATTTTGTTTCTGAGAAGCGAGATGTGGTAGATGTGGCGGCCGTGGGAGCTGGCATCGGAGTTGTTGCGGGACAAGCAATTGGGACGTCAGCCGACAATGGAAGCAGCGTTCCCAGCAGTGATGGCCCGATAATTGATTCGCCCACAGTGAGGACCAGTGCGAGCGATTTCGGTGAGTTAGAACAAGTTGATACGAAACCAGCGACTGAAACATCCGTGCTGGATGTATCTCCCCGCGAGCCAGAACAGGATTACAGGGCGCAAGTGAACCCGGCGCATGAAGACATGGAACAAGTGACGCTGGTGGATATGCCGGATTTACTCGAGCAAAATGAACAAAGTGCAGATATCAACCCGGAGTTCAAAGTGGAAGACCGCACAAGTATCCCGCCGGACTCCACGCAAAGAAATGACGACACTCGCACTGCACCAACTGAGTCGCAACCCACCAGGATATATGTAAGAGTTGAAAACCAGATAGTTGAAGCATTTTCTTGTTAACGTTATGGACCATCAATGATCAGTCATTACATCACATGGTCCGGGTGAACTCGGCTCGCTTGACGCGAGCTCTGATACGAGCTGCGAGCTGTTACGATGGGGATCTATTTTGCGGTTTATTGATTTGCGATTTTGACACAATCGAAATTTGGTGGTAGTGGACCTTTTGGATGAAGATTCAAACTCATTGACAGCATGTTCAACACAATTTACTTTATGAATGTTCCATGGATCTGTATTGTAAGCTAGCAACGCAAGGATTTTCGCAGCGCAGGTCGCCAAGAAGTTTCTAACGATGTGTTCAGATTGAATCTTCAGCGTGTTCAATCATTGATCGAAAATTCCACGCGACAATTCCAATGTGACCAAACTTCCATAATCTTCACAGCAAAAGACAGTGTCAATTTGCAACGTCTGTCGATGGAAATCTGTTCAATTTCTCATCATTTGAAAATGGAAATTCTTCATATCTGGTTCCAAATTGCGAAAATTGTATTTCTTGGAATTCGTATCAATCAATTCTACTGACAGTGTTACCTTTAGATTCTCTTGAGTCATATCAAACATTTCCCATTTTTGTCAAATCATTTGCAGCCCGTTAGATAGTGGTTTCTTTAGTTATGATATAAGAACAGTTACAGCAATATACACACGAGTATCATGTTATATTCGTTATAGTTTTATTGTGAATAGGTTCAGTAGCGTTGAATAATTAATAATAAACTCGCAAAAATAGTTATTGTTAGTATCTCACGTGAAACATGCATAAGTCATTGTTTTGAAATTGAGTATACATTTATCTTTGATTTAGATTATCGGATTTCGATTGAAATTTAGCTTTTCACACCACAAATTATCCCATGCCTATATCAGACAGCGATTCGAGCAAAAGTGCGGAAGTACATCATACTACATCGCAAAGTGGAGACACAGCCGTACATACACGAAAAAATCATGATATAGAAAGTACACAACTACACGGAATACATTTGTCACGCATGACACACGAATCGCAAGATCAAGCCAAAGGAATAGCTTCAAAAACCCAAAATGATATCACGACCAGCGTTCGTACGAGTGGATCTAAAGATTCTAATACTACCCCAAAAAAATCAACGAAACCGACCTCAAAACAAGTAGTTTCCCAGCACTTTTTGAAATCCACGGATTCCCAGAAAATTGAAGAAAAAGATACTATATCGGATGTAAGTGACGTCTTTGAGCTACTTGGCGAAGAAGTTAAGGCCAGCGCTCAAAAACGAAAACAACTTGAAGCCAGCGTCAAGAAGGATACTAGCCATGTACAAAGCGGCGATCAAAATCATGTAGTCCTGTCTCATCCAGCGTTGGCAGCGGAATTCACAGATGCTGAAACTGGACTAAGCGACGGGAACTCGTTCTACCGTTTTATCAGTGAAGTCTTTCTTGCGCGGGCATTGAAATTACCAGTCGAAAAACGTGAAGAAATTTTTGAGGATTTGTATATACCAAAAAATGTTATCTGTCAATTGGACAATTCAAATATCGCAATACCCGAGATGTATCAATGGACGAAAGAATTTGCAAAGGACTTCACCGAAGGAAATGAGCAGGCAATACTTGAAAAAGTTCAACAAGATCCAGATTTGGACGCGTTTTGCATCTATTTGATCCGACAAGCAGCAGCAAGACTCATTGTGAAACATATCGATACCGTCGGAATCCTTGCAAATCAACCGACGAAAAGGTTCGGGGATCTAATAGAAGGAAGTTTTGGCAGAATGTCTGCGGAAGATTTTGTATCGCGGCACATTCTTCCGATGAATAGAAAGGCAGACAGGATTGCGCAGCTAGCCACTTGTCTGGCTTTCGGAATCCGACTTGATGTGGTGTGTTTGTCGAGTGATCAAAAAGGAAACAATATCATATCAGGATATGCATACGACGGTCAGCCTTCTGAGAACGTGAAAACAGACGAACATGAAAACACAACAAGAACGCGGTGCAGCCTCACAACTGTTGATCTTCCCGTGACGCATCTTACATTGTATCAGGATACTCGCACCATTGACTATGCTGTAAAAACAGACTGCCCGTTTCATCGAGTAGTCCATCGAGGAGGCGCAGAAGCGCAAAGAAAAGCTTGGATGAACAGGATGCAAAATTCTATTGCTACTAACAATACCTTTGTCAATGCATCTTTGTTAAATGAAAGTTACACCGAATCTGCCCAGTCTCAAATTACGCACATGTACGATTCTGTTGCATTTCCTAACGCTCAAGCTGGAGTATGTGGCACTGGCGAAATAATTTCATACAAACTGAGTGAGTTGTGCGTGCCGGACCTGAATGAACAATACAAAGAAATCTTTCCAAGCAGTGGACACGTGTTGGAAAGACGAGAAGTTTTGAAACGCGAAGCCTTAGGACGAGAATTTGAAACAGAAGAAGCTCATTGCAGTTGTAACGGGCGAGAATCGACAGCGAAAGTGACAGAACATAGCGTACCCAGTGTTAGTCCATCTGCAGCAGGAGGCACCGAATCTTCGAAGAGCACAACTACTATCCCGTTCGTGGCGCCGCAAACTGCATCCGGTCTCTTTTCAAGCGAGCATGAGGAGGTTTCCGTCAAAGACAAGAATTCCCTTCCATCAATAGGAGCACAGACCGCATCGGGGCTGTTTTCAAGCAACGTCAATCAGCGTAACACGAGCCAAGATAACAATATAATTCCGTCAGTAGGAGCACAGACAGCATCCGGATTATTTTCAAGTAGTAACACCAATCAGTGTAGCATAGGCCAAGATAACAATATGATTCCGACAGTAGGAGCGCAAACTGCGTCTGGGCTATTTTCAAGTAACATCAGTCAGAATAATGTGACCCAAGAAAACAATAACATTCCTTCAGTGGGGGCACAAACTGCGTCTTGTCTGTTTTCAAGTACAGACAATTTTGCCGAGAAGGGAGCAACGTCAAATAGAACAATATCAAGGCAAGAAAACCCTACAATAGCATCAGATCCAACACAGTCTACCCATGATATATCGC